>Ga0307470_10000708_pt1 | contig 14706 bp, 13 predicted proteins | sample atmos_gasesAM3C__FD_204565 | JGI IMG/M metagenome (GOLD analysis project Ga0307470, IMG submission 204565) | Hardwood forest soil microbial communities from Morgan-Monroe State Forest, Indiana, United States - atmos_gasesAM3C_05 | ecosystem: Environmental > Terrestrial > Soil > Temperate forest... | reverse complement strand
AGATTATGAAGTGGACGAAAAAAGAAAATCGGTCGCGATCAATGAAGCGGGGATTGAAAAGGTGGAGAAAATGATCGGCGTTCAAAATATCTATGCCCCCGAAAACATCCGGCTCGTTCACTATTTAGAAGAGAGCCTTAAGGCGCAGGCGCTTTTTGTGCGCGACAAAGATTACGTAGTAAAAAACGGCGAAGTGCTGATCGTCGATGAATTCACCGGGCGTATCCTCGTCGGCCGACGCTATCAGGCGGGGTTGCACCAGGCGCTTGAAGCCAAAGAAGGCGTCACTATAAAAGAGGAGTCTCGCACGTACGGGAAAATTTCGATACAGAACTATTTCCGCATGTATAAAAAGATCGCGGGCATGACGGGCACCGCGCAGACTTCTGCGGAAGAATTTTTCAAAGTATATAACCTCGAGGTGGTGAGTATTCCGCCGAACCGGCCTCTTGCAAGGAAAGACATGAACGATCTTATCTATAAGAACGGCGCGGCGAAGCTGAGCGCCATCGTGACCGATGTGCGCGAACGGCAGAAGAAAGGCCAGCCGGTGCTTCTTGGAACGACATCGATCGCAAAAAACGAAATCGTTTCCGCGGCGCTTTCCCAGGCGGCGATCAAGCATGAAGTATTGAATGCAAAGAACAACGAGCGCGAAGGTGCGATCATCGCGCAGGCCGGACGGCGCGGCGCGGTCACCGTCGCAACGAACGTCGCGGGCCGCGGCGTCGACATCATTCTTGGCGGCAATCCGCCGGAAGCGGAAGAAGCGGCACTTGTGCGCGAACTTGGCGGGCTGCATGTGATCGGCACCGACCGCCACGAAGCGCGCCGCATCGACAACCAATTGCGCGGCCGCGCCGGACGCCAGGGCGACCCGGGGTCAACGCAATTCTTTCTTTCGCTCGACGACGACCTTTTGCGCATCTTCGGTGGCGATCGCATCAAAGGCATCATGGAGCGTTTTGATCTTCCGGAAAACGAACCGATTGAATTCGGCATGGTGACGAAAGCGGTCGCGCAGGCGCAGGAAAAAGTGGAAGGATCGAATTTTGATCTCCGTAAGCATCTTCTTGAATATGATGACGTGTTGAACAAACAGCGTGCTGCCGTATATCGCCGTCGGCAGGAATTTCTTGCGATGACAGAGAAAGAAGCCATCGCGCGAACAATCGAAGCTGCTGCCATCGCGCACTTCGATGCTGCGTTCGCGGCAGGGATGGAGGCGAACCCCGAAGATGTGGAAGCGATGGAGAATATAAAGAAGGTTTTTCAGGAAGCGGGCATTGTCGATGCTTCAGCGTTCATTTCGGTTGATGAATTCAGAAATGCGATCATCGAAAAAAGCGCAATCGTTGCCGAACATCAGCTAGCAAAAAATCAGCTGCTCGGCATTTTGGACATGCTCTGGATGACGAATCTCGAGGATCTCGAAGCGCTTCAGGAATCCGTCGGCCTTCGCGCGTACGGCCAGCGCGATCCGCTCGTCGAATATCGCCAGGAGGCGAGCAGGCTCTTCAAGAGTTTCTGGGGAAATTTCAACGGCTGGATTTTTTCAAATATATTCAAGCTCGCAAACACGACCGCACCGGCAGGCGTAAGTGGAGGCGCGGCTGCTCCGGCGCACGCCGCGTCGCCGGTCATTCCCGCATCCGTTTCCGGAAATCAAACGGCAGCGCCCACAACGAGCGCGTCGGGCGGCTCTATCGGACGCAACGATCCCTGTCCGTGCGGCAGCGGCAAGAAGTGGAAGAAGTGCGGACTGCTCAACACGGAAGAGCATCAGCGCAACATGGCGCAAGGCGGCAAGAAGCACGAAGTGACGGGAGGATAAAGATTGGATTTTTTATTTCTGTTAAGATGAACATATGCTGAAAGTAGCGACGCACAATCTTGAATTTCTTTTTGACGAGGGAACACACACGCATTCGGGTAAAGAATGGACTTACCCGGAAGAATTTGTGACATCTCGGGTGGAGCATTTTTCAAAACTTATCTCTGATATTGATGCTGACATAATGTTTGTTCAGGAACTTGCCTCCGAGCGAGTTCTTGTCCGTATTCTAGAAAAAGTGAACAAGGGATATTCGTATTTCATTGCTACTCCCGACGCTAACGGTGTTGGCAATGCGGTTCTATATAAAGCGAAAGAATGCAAATGCGAATCGATTCCTGCTAAAACAGGACTGCCGGTTTTTGTAGAAGGTGATCAGGACACTATCGGTCCACGTATTTGGTCTCGTCGTGATTTTATCAAGATTACGACTATTTATAATGGAAAGCCGCTTTATTTGATTAGTGGCCATATAAAAGCCAGATTTGCCATGCCGAAGAAAAATCAAGACGGATTAATTTCCCAAAATACTCCTCTTGATTTTACAGACGGACTTATACGTTCGGAATTTTTCAGGTTTTCGCAGGTCAGAAAGATGCGAGAACTGGCTGATGATATTTTCACGGCCGATAGCGAGGCATCCGTGATTGTCGCCGGCGATTTGAATTGTTCAGAAGGAGAAATGATTTTCAAAATGTTGTCAGGAAATCCGGCGAGTCAAGATTATTTGGGTGATGCAATTCAAACGTTGCCAGAGCAAGATAGATTTTCAGTTATCAATAGCGGTCGCAAGCGATTGTTGGATCATGTCTTAATTTCAAAAGCGCTCGAGTCGGAAGTGGCTTCTGTGATTGTCCTAAATAATGACTTGCCCGATACGAAGGATAACTCTGGCACGTTATCGCTAATTGGAAGCGACCATGCGCCCGTTGTTTTGTCATTAAAATGATAAAAGCAATTATTTGGGATATCGGCGGAGTTTTACTTGAAGATCCGGCTATCGGAAGTTTTTGGAAAAATATGCAAGGCAGTAAAGAATTGAGGTATTTATTTGGTTCGGGCAAACTTTCAAAAGAGGATTTTATTGATCGGGCATCGGCGATGCTTGGAATTTCTAAAGATAGCTTTATCGAAGAATACGGTCGAGCATATTTTCCCATCAATAAGCTAGAGAAGGTTTTTGAGGTTTATAAATCAACGAAAGGCAAAAATTATATATTTTCGGATACCAATCCGATTCATTTGGAATTTATCAAAAGGAAGCACGCGGAACTTTTTGATTTTGCTGAAAAGCTATTTTTGTCTCCCGAGTTAGGAAGCCGAAAAAATGAGGAAACAAGTTATGATCTGATCATCAAGGAATTAAACTTGAGCCCCTCGGAGATTTTATTGATCGATGACAAGCGGGATATTTTGGATATTGCCAAGCGCAAGGGTATGGCGACTATTTTATACGAGAACCCGAAGGCGTTAGAGGAAGAATTAAAAAAGTTTAACAATTGATTAAACGTCACTCGGCTTCGACTAAAGGCGGCAAGAAACACGAAGTGACGGGAGGATAAGAAAAAGGCCGCGCAATTCGCACGGCCTCTGTTTTCTATTTTTACCAATACGTGACTCCGGGAAAGCGCTTAAGGAATCGCGCGATGGTTTTGTGAAGTGGCCCTTCGCGCAATTCATCTTCATCTCCCCAGTCAGTAAAAGTGACTTTTGCTGCTGCCTTTGCAAATGCGACCCCAGATGCCCACGGACGAACTTCAAATATTGGCCTTTCGGAATATTCTCCGAAAAGCGATAGGGCGATGTTTCCGTTTCTTTGGGGATCAAAAACGAATGGCCCCCAACTTTCAAGTTTGCGCACCGATCCATAATTTCCCCAAAGGAGTTTATATGGGCGGCTTGTATCCCAGGCGAATATGCCGTTTGGCGCTGGAATACATTTTCCGGCATGGTGATGTTTCACATGCATGCGTAAATACATCCGTGCGTCTGCATCCATGAGCATTGGATTTGTAAAATCGAGATCACATCCATCTCGGCATAAACGTTTTGCGAGCCAAACAGCAAAACGTTTTTCCGTAAGAAGGGCGACGGGAAGCGACGACGGAATATGAAAGATCCGCCAATTGCGTCCTTCGTCATCCGGTTTCGTACGGTGGATTGCGAATGGTCCCACACAGACTGTCTTTGTTGATTGCCCATCAATCGTAAGAATGATGCCGTTTTCCGGTCGTGATAGGCGATACTGCAGCCGTCGTGGAAGTTTTCTCGAGATTTTTCCTTTTGCGCGCGGATTGCCCGCACGTTCCGGACAAAGTTCGAATGTCGTTCTTCTATTTTTGACCGTTCCACATGCCCGGCAAAAATGTTTTCGTTCATAGTCAGCCTTCATGCGGTACTGCGGGTCATTTCTATCAAAGATCCACAGATGTCCTCCGATCGCACGGAGATGCACGACGCAGATTTTGAGATGTGCGATCACTTTTCCTTTGCAGCGTCCGCCTTTTTTCGCTTCATAAAGACATTGATTCTTTCTGGCCCGTCCTTCTGAAGCATCTTCCTCGTATTGCCGGGGAATAATGCGGAGTCCCATTGGAAAAAGATCTGCAATGGTACTTTTACTCAAGTGCTACCTCCAAAAGACATTTCGGAATCTGTCCCGATTATAGGCCTGTCGGCGCGGTCAAGTCAATAAATCCCATATGATACAATAAATGTAATCTCCCGGTCGAAATGGGTAAACAAAAAATTATTATGAACACGTATCGCAAGTGGCTTATTATCGTGGGCGTCGTGGTCGTTCTCGCAACGGTAGGGTGGCTCTACATGCTTTATTCGCAGGCGCAGGCGGAAGCAATTGACGAGCAGGCGGGCGTCGTCGGCGCGCTCGTGAATTCGCAGGTTCCCAAATTTGTCACGGCGGGTGATTTCACGAACACCGATCCGAAGCATACCGCTCAGGTGTTCCTTCCTTTATGGAACGCGGTGCAGTCTCCGGAATATGTGCGCATGAAAGTATGGACGCCGGATTATACCGTCATCTGGTCGAATTTGCCGGAACTCATCGGCCAGAAATTTGCTCCATTCAGCGAGCTCCCCGAAGCAGCCGCAAGCAAAGAGCCGGAAGGGGATTTGGAATCCCAGAAAGCCGAAAACGTCGGTGAGCGGCAGTACGACGTGCTTTTGGAAACGTATGTTCCGTTTGTCGATGCGAATGGCAACGTTCCCGGATTCATCGAACTCTATGAAGTGCCGACGGCGGTAAATGCGCTCATCATGACCGACTTTGATAAGCAATTGCCGCTCCCAATCGCCATCGCGATCATCGTTTATGCGCTCTTTGCATACGGCCTCCATCTTTTCTTGAAAAAGAAGGCTGTCGCGGTACCTCCGGCATCGACCCCCGTCGCATAATCCATCTCAATGAGGCTCCTCTATAAAATAACCATCCCCGTGGTGATAGTGTTGGGCCTGCTCTCGCTTTTGGTTTCGCTCGTTTTTTCGAGCTCCCTCCAGAACGCGATGATTCAGCAGGAATTTCTTGAAGTGAGGGATGGAGTTACGAAAGGGGGGCAGCTTCTTGCGCCGCAGGATTTTGCGGCTCCCGAAAGCACATCGTCGCAGGCCGATTTCGGCAATTTTTTAAACAGCGTCACGAACCCTTCGATCGCGCGGGTCACCGTGTGGGATAATAACGGTAAAATTATTTTCTCCGACCTTTCGTCGATCATCGGCCAAAAGGGAACGAGCGAGGGCAACGTCACGCAGGCGTTTCAAACGAGCCAGCCGTTCTTTGTTCTGCAGAATGCCGATGCCGGAACGCCGCGACAAACCGACGTCTCGAATTTCATCGATATCTTTATTCCCATTCAGCTGAATGGCAACGTCGTCGGCGTCGCCGAAGTGCGTGCGGTGATCGGTGCGGTGCTGAAGCCGATCGCGCAGCAGATTTTAAATATTACGTACAGTCTTTTCGCCGCCGCGATTATTATTTTCGTCGCGGTGCTGCTCGCGTTCCGATTGTTCGTCGCGGGACCCCTTTCCGCGCTGAAAGAGATGAGTACGAAAGTGATCGGCGGCGACTTGAGCGCGCGCACGAAGGTGAAAACAAAAGACGAACTCGGTGAGGTGACGCAGTTCATCAACGAGATGCTTTCGCGCGTCGAAAAATCACAGGATGACTTGAAGGCCGCAAAAGAAGGCGTCGAAGCAGAAGTTAAGCTGCGAACGAGAGAACTCACCGAAGAAAAAGCACGCCTCATCGCATCGCTGAACGGTCTTTCGCTCGGTTTTCTTATCACCGAGGGCGTGGACAACATGATCTATTCAAACGCCGCGATGCGCAAAATTTTTGGCGATGAAAACGCTCCGCTCACGATGGCCGACATCGATCTTCGATTGAAAGATACGCTCAACTTTCATGAAGAACGTAAAAAATGCGTCGAACGGCATTCGATTATTGAATTGAAGGAGGTCCGCTTTGACCTGAAATTCCTGCGTATTTTCGCCGCTCCGATTGTCGTTCCCGGTTCGGAGAAGGTGATCGGCACCGTCGCCGTTTTTGAAGACGTCACTGAAATGCGGCTTCTTGATTACGCAAAGACATCGTTCGTCGCGATCGCTTCGCACGAATTGCGCACGCCGCTTACCATCATTCGCGGTAATGCCGAATTGTTATTGGAGGATATGAAAGACAAGGGTACTGAATATGTCGACCGGGTAAAATCCATTTATGACGGCAGCATCCGCCTGCTCGACATCGTGAACGATTTTCTTGATGTCACGGCGCTCGAAGAAAAGAAAGTGCAGTTCAAGCGCGACCCGTTCGACGTTGTGCAACTCGCCGAAGAAATCGCGAAAGATTTGATGCCGCGCGCCGTAAAAAAGAATCTTACGATCACCGTAATGAAACCGGAAGGGTCCTTGCCGAATGTTATCGCCGATCGCGAACGTACCAAAGAGGTTTTTGTAAACCTTATCGCGAATGCGATCCAGTACACGGAGAAAGGGGGCATCACGGTTTCATTCGTTCCGCAACTGAAGAGAGTGAAGGTGCTCATTGCGGATACCGGCATCGGCATTCCTCCGGAACGGCAATCGTCGCTTTTCAAAAAGTTCAATACCGTGCAAGCCAAATTCCTTCGTCAGCGCGAGTACGGCAGCGGCATGGGTCTTTATATTTCACATTTAATAATGACCTCGATGGATGGTGACGCCGCGCTAGAAAAAAGTACGCCCGATGTGGGAAGCGTATTCGCGGTCATGTTTCCTGCCTAGCATTTCAGAGGCTCCAAAAGTTTCCCCACGTTTTCCCCATATTTTCCACATTTATCCTTGACCATTCGTAATGGTGGAATATGATGAATTATGGAAATACGAAAGAGCCAAATAAAAAACATTGTAGTACAAACCGGAGGACGGGACTGATCCGGCAGTAATAAGGTCGCACGCAATGCGGTTTTTTTATTTTTTAAAAACTATGCACCAAAAAATACCATAACAACATAACAACTGAAAAAGGCAAGAATGAAATAAATTTTATAAAAACGCCAAGCAGTTCTGAAACCCATTATCGCTTGCGTCGTTACCTCTTCCGGGGTCGTAAAACAGCCCCTTTATTGTTTCCATAGAGTCGGAGATGCCGCATTATAACTCGATACCGCGGCAATTATATAAAAAACTAACGTTTCCGTAATCATGCAAAAAATGAAAAACTATTGTAAAATAGGGCAGAATTCAAGATTCGCGGTTGGCCTAATGAGTCGGGGCCACCATAGAGTAACAAAAGCCTATAAGGCACGTATATAACCATGGTACCTAACGCTTTACAGTCGGCAGATCGATTGACCCAGCTCGCGATGAAGATGAAGAAGGGGAACCGCCGTGCGGCAGCGGAGCTTTATGACGAGCTCCTGCCCAAGGTATATGGGTTCCTGTTCACGCGAACCGGAAAGAAAGAGATCGCTGAGGACTTATCCCAAGACATATTCGTGAAGCTTGTGCAGAAAGTGGAAAGCTTCGACGAAAAACGCGGAAGATTCACGGTATGGTTCTGGCAGATGGTTCGGCACGTGCTCGTCGATTATTATCGCGAGAAAAAAGAAACCCCGTTCTCAAGTTTTGAAGATGAGACGGTAGCCTCGATGGCGGTTGCGGACACGGTGAACATCGAGGAACGGCTTCGCTACGGGAAGCTGAAGGAATTTCTCACGACCCTGGCAACGGAAGAACGAGAGCTCTTTGAACTGAGGTATGTAGCCGAGATGCCATATAAAGAGATTGCGGTTCTCTTGGCAAAATCGGAAGGCTCGCTCCGCGTAGCCGCCCTCAGAGTAAAAGAGAAGATCAAAAAGGAGTTTGATCATCAAGCGATGATGTAGACGATCCTTATAAAAAATTTGTATTGTTTGATGTAGGCTCAACTTTGGACTGACTCTCGATCCCCGAGAGATACTCTCCCATGAAGATTCAATTCCCACGACGCAATTTATCCCCGCGGCTTCGAAAAACGCTCGCCCCCGGCAAAGACTTTGCCGATAAAACAAAGGCGAGGTTTTTGGCCGAATTCGACGCCCATCACGGCGCGAACGCATACACTCCGCGATTCACCATGGCATCATGGTCCGTCGGCTTGGCTTTTATTTTAATAATTATTGCGACGACGTTTGGAACATCGGTGTATGCCGATGCGAAAAATGTTCCCGCGGACAGCGTTCTCTATCCTTTTAAGCGCCTCAATGAATCGGTGGTGCTTGATTTTGCTTCGCCTGAACAAAAGATGCAGCTTGAGGCAACATTCGCTTCCCGCCGCGCAGACGAAATTCAAGACCTTCAGGAAAGGAATCCTTCGAGCACTCTATTAACACGGCTTTCCGACGACCTCGGCGCAAACATCACGGCTTCGGCGAATATTCTTCCCGAGCAGGAACAAGAAGAGGGCCATGGTGATGGGAAAGATTCATCGCACGGTAATGGCAATTTTGCTCACTTCTGCGCCGGTATTAATAGCGCGATTGCCGCAAGCTCTTCGCTCGTGCAAGCAATACTCTCCGGACGGGCTGACGCCGTTACCCGGCTTGAGGCGGCATGTGCGACGAACGCGGCGTCAAGCAGTACAACGACCGTCATTATAAAAGATGAAAACAGTGGGCATGGCGACAGAGAGGACGGCGGCGAAAAAAATACCACGAGCACCAACAAGAGCTCCGGTAGTAGCGATGATGATAGCGAACATGTCGGGAGACTCGTGAATGCGAGTGTGGGTGCGAATGCGACAACTACTGTTTTGACGGGAAATACCTCGACGAGCAATAGTGACGGCAATGGAAGCGGTGAAGAACAGAAAGGAGACGGCGGCAATACGAATAGCGGCAAGGGAGACGGTGGAAGCGGTAGCGGTAGCGGCGATGACCTGACGGGAACGGTAACTTCGACGGTAAGCACTACGGCTTCGTTCCACCTTTAGTTGAGAAGCATTCTTCTCCTGTGGTAGGGTTATATTCATGACGATTGACGAATTTCAAAAAGCCGACCTTCGTGCTGGAAAAATCATCCATGCCGAACGGGTTGTCGGTTCGGAAAAACTTTTAAAACTGCAGATTGACATTGGCGAACCCCGCCAGATTCTTTCGGGCATCGCAAAGTGGTATGCCCCCGAAGATCTCGTTGGCAAAACAGTCATCATTATCGCGAACCTTGAACCCCGCACGATGATGGGCCTCGAGAGCCAGGGAATGCTGCTTGCGGCGCATGGCGAAGATGGCGCGGCAATCGTGATATCTCCCGTGGCGGATGTTCCCCCGGGAGCAAAGATATCGTAATATATAAAGTATGAAAAAAATATTAACGATTGCTGGATTTATCGTGCTCGCCGCCGTCATAATCGGCTTCGGCATGTATTACAGCAATAAACTTTCGGCGCAAAGCCAGCAGTCCGCGGTCGACCAGGGTACTGCAGCGGAACAAACACAATCAGCCATTATGCAAAATCTTAAAATTACAGACGTCACGGTAGGAACAGGTGCGGAAGCGAAGAACGGAGATAAAGTGACGGTGAATTATGTGGGCACACTTGATGACGGTTCGAAGTTCGACAGTTCATATGATCGGCATCAGCCGTTTTCCTTCACGATTGGTGCTGTTGGGCCAGGATCAGTCATTCAGGGATGGAATCTTGGAATTGTTGGAATGAAAGTAGGCGGTAAACGCGAGCTCGTCATTCCCGGAGAGCTTGGCTACGGCGCGGGCGGTTATCCGCCGATTATTCCGCCGAACGCGACGCTTCACTTTACGGTGGAACTGCTCGGCGTGAATCAATAAACCGTTGATCGGTAATAAAAAGCGAAAATATATTAAGGCACCTCATGATGAGGTGCCTTTTTCGATTAGGGGAGGATACTGCGGCTTGTCGCTTCGACCGGCATGCTCGTCGGAAGGGATTGAATGATTCCCGTCACTTTCTGCAGCAGTGTTAAAAGAAACATCTGCAGAGCATTGAGCACGTCGGGCATGAATAGCGCGAAGACAAGTACTATTGCCGCGAATCCGATTGCGCTCGACATAGCGGTAGTAGGAGGCATGGTTTAAGCAGTTCGACCTGCCCGTCCTGCCGGCCGCTATGCGGCCTTCCTCCCGCGGCAAGCCTCTTTTTTTAAAAAGATCTGGCGCAGGAGGAAGGTTTTTATGGCTATCGCTATCTTTTCTATAGTACTTTCAACAGTCTTAGTCAAGCCTCCGTGCCGAAAAATAAAAAAAGGCGCCGTTTAGGGCGCCGTGTAATTGTCTGATTGTCGGTCAAGGGTTGCGAGGCAATGAAGCCTTACATTCGTTGATAGTGTGTCCCTCGGGAATGACGCAGACATATCGCCATCTGAGGTTTTTATTGAATTCCGGACTCGCTGCAGTGAGATAGGCTTGGCGTCTCGCTTCTTCCTTTGTTATGTTTGGTAAATAACGCGGAGGAACGCGAAGATCAAGCCAATAGAGCGGTTCCGGTTTAAACTTCGGATGCAGTCCTCGTGAGGCCAGGCGCATGTCGCCGCCCGTATCGTCGACGGGAAGTACTCCGAACGAAGGCAGTATTTCCGGCGAATGGTTTTTCTTCATGGCCGGAATCCAAATATTCGAGCCTAGAGGAATCACGGCGTTATCGGCTGCGATGCCCGAGCGATCGGTATGTCCGCCGCCGATGGTAAATCGTGGACCGTTCTTCGCATATTCTTCTACGCATTCTTTACTGTATCCATCGTAGGCAGTCACGAAAGCGTAAATCCATCGGACGCTGGTTATTCGTGGGATAAGTATCGGTTTCTTGTAAGCCTCTCTATATGCATCGATATTTGAGCGAGTAAAGGGTCCGGAAGAGACCGAAGCGGGATAAACCGAAGAGAGGAAAGGAAACGCTCTGCCGAGACAAGATACAAGCAGAACGGCAATGAGAATGCCAAGAGGGATTGCTGCTATGGTGCCAGTGCTTTTCTTCACCGTCCATCCTTTCTGCTTTTTGATTTTTTAATGTACTGAATGTATGCTAAATGTACCATTTTGATATCGTTCTGTCAATATTTTTTGGGCTAAAACGTTATTAAATTCTTTTAATCTTTTTTTAATGTTTCGCGGAGTAGAATAGTAATAAGGAATAAAAATAAGGCTTATATGAGAATCCTCGTAGTGGAAGATGAGAAAGAAATAGCCGATTTCGTCGTAAGCGGGCTTCGGGCTCAGCATTTTGCGGTCGACTGGGCCGAAACGTGCCAAAAAGGTCTATTGTGGGCAAAAGTAAACCCTTACGACCTCGCGGTTCTCGATATCCGCCTTGGCGACAAGGAGAGCGGCCTTGATTTGTGCCGAATGATCCGCGAAAAAGGGAAAACATTCCCGATTCTTATGCTTTCGGTGCGGAGCGATGCCGTGACGAAAATCGAAGCTTTGAATATCGGCGCGGATGACTACCTTACGAAGCCGTTCTTCATGGCCGAACTCGTTGCCCGCATTCGGGCGCTTCTGCGGCGGGAGAAAAAATTGATGGGGTCGCGGCTTGCTCTTTGCGATCTTGAAATCGACACCCTGACGCATACGGCCCTCCGGGCGGGTAAACCAATCAAGCTGAACCGGAAGGAATTCGCTTTGCTCGAATACCTCATGCGCAATCCCGGCACAACGCTCACGAGAAGCATGATCTTGGAGCACGTATGGGACATCAATGCAGATCCTTTTACGAATACCGTCGATGTGCACATCCGCTTCCTGCGTTCAAAAGTGGACGACGGCCACCGAAAGAAGCTTTTGAAGACCGTGCACGGCTATGGTTACAAGATAGAAGAATAAAAAAAATAGTTCCGCCGTTTTTGCTCCTTTGTTTTGAATAAGGCTTCTTTTGCGTATACTATAGATACTATGAACAAAAGAAACGAAAATATAAATGTTCCGTCGATCTTCGTGGTGCTCGGTGCAACGGGGGATCTCATGGCAAAAAAAATCGTCCCCGCGCTTTTCAATCTGCATCTAAAAAAAAGTCTCCCGCGCGATTTTCGGTTGATCGGCGTTTCCCGCCGCGACTGGAAAGACGAAGATATGAAGCGGCACGTCGAAGCGATTCTTTCCGTGAAGGCGAGCGATTCGCCGCATGAATCGGTCGAATCATTTTTAAAACTTGTCACGTATCACAAACTTTCTTTTGACGCGCACGATCATTACCTCGCATTGAAGGATGAACTGAAAAAAATCGACGACGAACGCGGCATGTGTTCAAACAAGCTTTTTTATCTTTCGGTGCCGCCACGATTTTATGACATGATTCTCGAAAATCTTGACCGGTCGGGATTGACCGAAGAATGCGCGCCGGGCGAAGGATGGACGCGCCTCGTCGTCGAGAAGCCTTTCGGCAGCAATGAAAAAAGCGCGAAGGCGCTCGACGCGCGCGTGGCGAAATTTTTTAAAGAAGACCAGATTTATCGCATCGACCATTATCTCGCGAAGGAGATGCTGCAAAACATCATCGCATTCCGGTTCGGCAATAATCTTTTCGAAAAAGAATGGGACGGCGATTTCATCGAAAAGATCAATATACGGCTTTTTGAAAAAATCGGCGCAGAAGACCGCGGCGCGTTTTATGATAACGTGGGCGCGCTCGAAGACGTGGGCCAGAATCATCTCTTGCAGATGCTTGCGCTCGTCACAATGGAATCGCCGAAAGACGCGAGTCCCGATGCGATCCGCGAAGCGCGCGCTGAACTCTTAAAAACGCTGAAGATACCATCGATTCAGGAAGCGGGCAAAATGTCTTTCAGGGCGCAGTACGAAGGATATCGGTCAATCAAAGGCGTCGCGTCGGATTCTTCCGTCGAAACATATTTCCGCATTAAAGGATTCATTGAAAATTCGCGATGGATGGGAGTTCCCTTCATTCTTGAAGGCGGCAAACGGCTTGGCGAACCGCTCAAAGAAATCGAAATCACTTTACGGCATCCGAATCCGTGTCTGTGTCCGCCGGGAAACCATATTAAAAATCGCATTATGATTCATCTCGAGCCGCGCGAGGGGATCACGGCGGTTTTCTATGCGAAGAAAACAGGGCTGACGCAAGAACTCGAAGAGCGCGTATTTACGTTTCGGCTCCGCGAAGGCGAGCGGGTAAAATCGCAGTACACCGAAGAGTATGAACGGCTTTTGATCGATTGTGTAAAAGGTGATCAGACGCTTTTTGTTTCGAGTCCCGAAATTACGGCGATGTGGAAATTTATCGATCCTTTCATCGCGTCATGGGAAAAAGGCCTTACGCCGTTGCGCTATTACGTACCGGACTCGCCGGCGATTTCCGTTGAGGCGGCGGTGATCGACGAAGCGGGAAGAGGCCTTACACTTCCGCAAAAAGAGATCGGCGTTTTTGGTTTGGGCAAAATGGGCGCAAACGTCGCGCGCCAGCTGCACGGCAAGGGATGGCACGTTGTCGCGGGAAACCGGTCGCCGGAAGCGATCAATCAAATCGCAAAAGAAAAAATCGAGGGAGCGTTCACTCATAAAGAATTTCTTGCGAAGCTGAACGCGCCGCGGATCGTTTGGGTGATGATCACGGCGGGAAAAGGCGTCGATGAATTTCTTTTCGGGACCGACGGCATCGTGCGGCATTTGAAGAGAGGCGACATCGTAATCGACGGCGGCAACTCGTTCTTTGAAGACACGGTTCGCCGCGGGAAGCTGCTGAAGAAAAAAGGAATCCGATTTATGGATGTCGGTTTTTCCGGCGGCCCGGCGGGCGCTTTGAACGGCGGTTCGCTCATGATCGGCGGCGACAAAAAAACATTCGAGTATCTGGAGCCGCTTTTTAAAGATCTTTCGGTGCCGGGCGGTTACGCCTATTTCGGCGATGCGGGCGCGGGACATTTCGTCAAAATGGTGCACAACGGTATCGAATACGGCATGATGCAATCGATTGCGGAAGGGTTCGCGCTGATGAAAAAGTCGCCGTTCAAACTGAACCTTGAAAAAATAGCGAACGTCTATAATCGCGGCAGCGTTATCGAATCGCGGCTCATCGGATGGCTTGAAGAGGCTTTCCAGACATATGGCGAAGACCTTAAACCGATTTCCGGATCGGTTGCGTATACGGGAGAGGGTGAATGGACCGTCAAATCCGGCAAGAAAATGAAGCTGAAACTTCCCGTGATCGAAGATTCGTTCAAGTTCCGGGTTCGTTCCAAAAAATCGCCGAGTTATATGGGCAAGATTTTGTCCGCGCTCCGCAACCGCTTCGGCGGGCACTCCATCCAGGGGAAATAAGCGAATGGGGTATAATTAATGCATGCTTCCTGACGACATAAAAAATTACAATAAGCAGTTTACATACGAACCGAAAATAGAGAATGCGGCGAAAT
>Ga0307470_10000707_pt1 | contig 14733 bp, 5 predicted proteins | sample atmos_gasesAM3C__FD_204565 | JGI IMG/M metagenome (GOLD analysis project Ga0307470, IMG submission 204565) | Hardwood forest soil microbial communities from Morgan-Monroe State Forest, Indiana, United States - atmos_gasesAM3C_05 | ecosystem: Environmental > Terrestrial > Soil > Temperate forest... | reverse complement strand
TGCTCCTTGACGCAGAAGTCCGCCGTCTCTCCGAGCCCCGCTGCGCCGAGGGCGTCGCGCGCGCGTGTAAAGGCATCCCAGGTGCTGATGTCATCGATGCTCCCGCGCATGCGATCGAGAAGCCCGAGCGCCGTTCCGAAGCTGGCTGACATCCGCTCGGCCAGCCACTGGCCGTAGTCTGGTCTGAACTCCGCGATCAGCACAGCCTGCGCGCCACGCCAGCACCCAAGCGCGTCGCGCAGCGGCTCAGGCCGAGCGCCGGTCGCGAGCAGCCTGCCGCTCAGGCTCTCGTCGATCTCGACCGCCGAGCCGCTGCTGCATACCATCTCCCGCAGCGCCCGCGCCCACACCATGGCTGCGAACAGCTTCTGCCAGCTCACCTCCGACCAGACGAAGCCCGTACCGAGGAGCGCCATATCGCCTGCGACGTCGGCCTCCAGTCGTGCCTGCACCACCGCATGCTCCGCCCGGCGACTCAGAGACTCCCGCACCGCTCCCAGGGGCAGATCTCTGCTGGCAACCGCTACCACTCGCTCCACCACCGCAACCACGGTCCGCAGATGCGTCGCACTCTCCTCGCAGATCGCTCGCGCGACCTCGAGCGGTTGCTCCAACAGGTTCGTAGCCGTTGGCTCGTCCAGCTGGTGGCGCATCTCGCGCTGCCATCGGTCAGTCGTCGCTCGCAGCTGCCGCCCCAGCGACATGACGTCCGGATCGGCGCCGGCCTGCCGAGTCAGCTGTCGCTCGAGTTCGCCCTGATTACCATCTTGCCCGACCAGCTCCAGAGCCCGCTTCGCGATGCCAAGAGCCGCCTCGACCTCGCAGAAAATCGTGTCTTCTCTTTCGTAGTACCGCCCAACCCTCTCCGCCTGCCGGCGCTCGGCTGCCGTCAAACGCGCCTTCGACCTCTGCCACTCCAGTGCCTCCCGCAGCCGTCCGATGGCCATCGTCCCGCAGTGTCCAGTGCGCGTGCATCGCGCCACAGTCCGGCGGTCGAGGAAGTGGGCTGGCAGTAACCGCCGCCAGCCGCGGTGCACCGTCTCGAAGCGCGCGCAGAGCCGCTCCAGATCGAGCGCAAGAACCGCCTCCGAGAACACCTCCGCCAGCGCCTCCCGGCGACGTCGGCAGTCCTCTGCGTGCTCCTTGAGGATCGCCGTCGCCTGCTCGGCCGCCGCTAGCGAAGGTCGATCGAGCCATCTCGGCTCGGGAGGCGTCAGACTGCCAGCGAGCTCCCCGAGCTCGCCCAGCTCAGCCATCCTCGCGATCGAAAAGGCGCGCTCAGGCAGTCCGAATGCGCGCGCGATCCGCCGCGCCTTTTCTTCCACTGCGGCGAGCCCCTCGACCGCCTCCTCGAGGAGCTCTGCCGTCCTCGCCAGCGCGTCCCGGCCTGTTTCGGCCGCCACGCGCCAGCCTGGAAGCAGCTCGGCGAGCGCCGCCAGCGCGTCTTCAACCGCCCCGCCATCGCGCCCGGCGGCGAGCTCTGGCCATCGCGGCCCGGCAAGCGCCGCGAGGCTCGTAGAGAGCGCCAGTTCCTGCTCGGCCCAGCCGCGCAACACGGCGGCGCGGCGCTCGGCCTCACTCAGATCGGCCGCCGTGAGCCATACCTGCGGCACAGCCGCCGGCCGCGCGGCGAGGTGGGCCAGGAGCGCCACGCACCGCTCGGCCTCAGCAGGCGAGTCCTGCCACGCGAGACCGATCTCTGCTCTCGCAGCTGCCAGCAGCCTCTCGACGTCGTGCAGCGCCTCCTCGGCTGCCGCGAGCTTTGACAGGAGCTCCCGGCGCCGCACCGCATCGAGGTAGCCGTCCACTACCTCTCGCCACAGGAACGCCTCCCCTCTTGCGACCGGCGCCCAGGCCCGCGACAGCGCTCGCGCAGCCTCCAGCCAGCGCACTAGCGAACCGGCGTCGAGGCCAGTCCCTGCCGCCTGCGGATGGGGCGCAGCCGGCAACGCCTGGAGCTGCGCGATGCGGCCTAGAACCTGGAAGAGACTCCGCCCGAGCGGCAGCCGCCGCTCGTTGACCGCCGCCGCATAGGCCGAGAGCTCCTGGCGCCTCGTGCGCAGGCGCTCGACCAGCAGGGGGTCGAGTGGCATCAGCACGCGCGGATGCTCCCTGAGACACCTATCGAGCTCCAAAGCCACCTGTCGCCGCGTCATCCGGTGGCTGTGAAGGGAGAATGCGAAGTCCGCGATCCCCGCCGCCTCAAGCCGCGCGTGCACCACATCGAGAGCCGCCGCCTTCTCGCTCACGAACAGCACCGTCTGGCCGCGTGCCAGCACCTCTGCGATGACGTTCGCGATTGTCTGGCTCTTGCCGGTGCCTGGCGGACCGTCCATCACGAAGCAGTGCCCATCCCGCGCCGCCGCGATGCACCGCCGTTGGCTTGCGTCGGCGTCGAGAATGGTCAGCATCTCTTCCGGCGGCGCCCTGTCGTCGAGCTCCTCCTCGGCGATCGGATCGAAGCTCAGGTCCACACCCGACTCATGGGGGGCGAGCGCCAGCGCGCGGATCAGCGCGCGATCCAGGATCGACGCCTCATTTTTCAGGAGGTCGCGGTACATCACCTCCTTGTGAAACGAGAAGATCCCGAGCACGACCTTGTCATGCACGCGCCAGGCCGGCTGTTGCTGCACCGCCTCTTGCACGCGCTGCTGCACCACTGCGAAAAGGTCGGTCGTGTCGCCGTCGTCCTCGAGCTCCTCGATCCCAGGCAGCCTTATGCCGAAACCGAGCTCCAGCTTCGCTGCCAGCGCCGGATTGATAGCCATGTCGCCATCATCCTCGGCCAGCCGCAGCTCGAATGGTCGTTGCGGCTTCGAGCGGTCCAGCCTGACCGGCACGAGGAGGAGCGGGCTCAGAACGCGCTCGGGCACGTTGTCATCAACGTTGACCCACTCGAGCATCCCAACCGCGAGGTAGAGCGTCCACAGCCCTCGATCCAGCGAGTCCTGGGACGCCTGTCGGTCTAGGTTGTTGAGGGCGGACAGGAGGCGTTTCCTGTCCGCCACGTCGGTGCGGATCAGGCGCCGCAGCGCGCCCGGCAGCTCCCCAGCGGCTGGCGCTTCGGGCACTGGCGCTGGCTCTTCGGATGCAGAGGTCTCTCCTACTTCATCGGGTGGCTCAAAGAGCCTGAAGACCGCCTTGCGGGTGAGGCCGGCGAGCAGCTCGGCAGCCCCGGGCTCCACGATCTCGAGCGTCGACCTGGTGCTCCGGAAATGGAGCAGCCGGTTTCTCCGCCCAAGGTTGATGAGGTCCTGGCGCCAGCCGCGCAACTGTTCGCGCATCCGGTCCACTAGGGTCATGACCTTGCCATGCTACTCATCTTCGGCAGCACTCTATCGAAGATCTTCCCTAGCTCGTACCTATCTAAAATGGCATATCTCTCTTTGGAGGTCAGCGTCAAAAGCTTGCGAAGGCTAGCGCGCGGCCTTTCCCAGTAAGCAAGGCCTCAGCGGCTGCCGAGGTGCAGCCGGCCTGGCCCTTGGGATCGGCACCTCTCCGAGCGGGAGATCTACGTCCTCCGGACGCCACCAAGAGCGGGTTTTCCCGGCGGCCACGCGCCCGGCCGGCCCAGCCTGCCCGCCGGCCGCTTATACGACATCCTGCTGTCGCAATTCGACACCCCTGAGCCCGGCGGCTATACTGACGTAACTCAAATACTCATAGATACTTACTGGAACTATCTCTCCTCGCCCCAGGAATGCCTATGCCACAGCGGATGACCAGAAGCACGATCAAGTCAGGGAGCTGTCGAATCCGAGGTTAGGTGGCCAGGAAACGACGGTGGCAATCAACGCTTTAGCGGGGACTGCGTTATAGAGGCTCGTGGGTAGGCTCAACTCGAGGTCGGGACGCAACGATGGCAAACCCTGATTCTCGCGTGACGATCCACATGGCGGCGAGCCTCGACGGCTTCATCGCTCGCAAGGACGGGCGCGTCGACTGGCTCGAAACCGCCGACGAATTCGTCGGCGGCGACACCATGGACCCAGGATTCGTCGAGGCGTTCCTTGAGGCGATCGACTGTTACGTCATGGGATCGCGGACCTACGAGACCGCGATTCGTTTTGAAGCCCAAGGGTTGGGGTGGCCGTACGGCGACAAACCCACCTTCGTCCTCACCGGCCGCGAGCTGCCACGGACCCGGGAGAGCGTCCAGTTCCACTCCGGCGATCTCGCGCAGCTCGTGAATGGGCGCCTGCGGCCGGCGTTCCGCGCCATCTGGTTCGTTGGCGGCGGCATGGTCTCCGCCGAATGCCTTCGTCTCGGGATCGCCGACGAGGTTCGCTACTCGATCCTGCCGATCCTGATCGGCGAGGGGATCCCGTTCTTCGACCAGCTCGACCGAGACGTCGCCCTCCATCTGGCGGAGGTCAAAGCCTACACGAGCGGCATGGTGGAGTTGCGTTACGAGGTGCGGGGCGGCCGATGAAGGCGGCCACGGTCGCGCGGTATGGATCACCCGGCGTGATCGAGGTGCGCGACGTCCCGGCGCCGGTGCCCGGACCGGAGGAGGTTCTGGTCCGGGTCCATGCCGCGACGGTCAACCGGACCGATTGCGGCGAGCTCCTCCACCCGACCCTCATCGGGCTGCTGACCGGCCGCGGGCGGGCGCGGCGAAACATCCTCGGCTTGGATTTCGCCGGAACCGTCGAAGCCGTGGGCGAAGCCGTTGGCGCGGCGGCCCGCCGATTCAAGCCCGGGGACCGCGTCTTCGGGATGTGCCCGTCCAGGAATGAAGGCGCCCAGGCGGAGTACCTCTCCATGCCCGAATCCGGGGCGATCGCGCCGATGCCCGCGAATCTCCGCTTCGATCAGGCGGTCGTCTGCGAAGGCGCCTTCTACGCCCATCCGATCATCGAGCATTTCGCCCTCAAACCCGGCCACCGGATCCTGATCTACGGCGCGTCCGGCGCCATCGGCACGGCGGCGCTGCAGCTCGCCAAAGATCGCGGCGCGGAGGTCGTCGCGGTCGTGGCAGGCCGTCACCTCGGACTGGCGCGATCGCTGGGGGGCGACCAGGTGGTCGACTATGCGACCGACGAATTCGATCAGCTCGGCCGTAGCTTCGACTTCGTGCTCGACGCGGTGGGCAAGCTGGGCGTCCGCCGATGGCGGCGGTGGCTCAAGCCCGGGGGCGTCTTCGCGGCGACGGATCGCGGGCCCTGGTCGCAGAATCTGCTCTACGTGCTCTGGTCGAAGGTCACCGGAAACGGGCGCGTCGTCATTCCCCTGGCGAAGCGGGGAAGCGGGCAGACGTTCGTGAACGAGCTGCGGGAGAAGATCGAAGCACGCCGATTCGTCCCTGCCATCGATCGCAGAGTCCCACTCGCCGCGATCGCCGATGCCTATCGCTACGTCCAGACCGGAGAGAAGGCTGGCGTGGTCGTCGTCGACGTCGTCACCGAAGGTCCGCCTGCCTGACCGGCAGAGCACACGGTTGGATCGGAGTCTCACCGGCAACACCCTGCACCCGGCGGGAACGCGGGGATCGGGTGTACCCTTGCCGTAGATGGCCGTCAAGAGACGAAAGGCCGGCGCCGGGCCCGTGGCGGTTCCGGCGGAGATGCGGGCCGCGTCGCCCGCCGCGCCTCCGGAGGTGCTCGCCTTTCCGATCGTCGGGGTCGGCGCCTCGGCGGGCGGCCTCGAGGCGTTCACCCAGATGCTGCGCGCGCTGCCGGTCGACACCGGCATGGCCTTCATCCTGGTGCAGCACCTGGCGCCCACCCACGCCAGCATGCTGGCGGAGATCCTGGCGCGGACGACCGCGATGCGGGTCGCCGAGATCGCCGCGGGCGAGCCGCGGGTCGAGCCGGACCACGTCTACGTCATCCCTTCCAACTGCGACCTGATCATCCAGCAGGGCCGCCTGCGGCTCCTCCCACGAGGCGATGCGCACGGCCAGCACCGGCCCATCGATCGCTTCTTCCGCTCGCTCGCCGAGGATCAGGGGCACCGGGCGATCGGCGTGATCCTCTCCGGCACCGCCACCGACGGCACCCTGGGCCTGGCGGCGATCAAGGCCGCCGGCGGCATCACCTTCGCCCAGGACGACAGCGCCCTCCAGAGCGGCATGCCGCAGAGCGCCGTCGCCGGCGGCTGCGTCGACTTCGTGCTCCCCCCGGCCGCGATCGCCCAGGAGATCGCCCGCATCGCCCGGCACCCCCACGTGGCCCCGGCGCCGGCCGGCCGGCCGGAGGCGCCGGACGGGCTGGACCTCGCCAACGTCCTGCGCCTCCTGCACGACGCCTTCGGCGTCGACTTCAACCAGTACAAGGTCAACACCCTCTCCCGCCGCATCACCCGTCGGATGGCGCTGCACAGGCTACGCGACCTGCCGGACTACGAGCGCTTCCTCCACGGCGACCCCGGCGAGGTCGAGGCCCTCTACCAGGACCTCCTCATCGGCGTCACCAGCTTCTTCCGCGACCCCGGCGTCTTCACGGCGCTCCAGGCGACGATCTTGCCCCGGCTGCTCGCGGACGTCCCCCGCCGGGAGCCGCTGCGCGTCTGGACTCCGGGGTGCTCCAGCGGCGAGGAGACCTACTCGCTCGCCATCGCCCTCGCCGAGTTCGCCGCCGACCACGGCAGGGCTCTCCCGGTGCAGATCTTCGCCACCGACTTAAACGGCGCGGCCATCGAGCGGGCCCGCGCCGCCGCCTATCCCAGGACCATCGCGCAGGACGTGTCGCCGGAGCGCCTGCGGCGCTTCTTCGTCGAGGTGGACGACCACTACTGCGTCGCCAAGCCGATCCGGGACATGTGCATCTTCGCCCGGCACGACCTGCTGGTCGATCCGCCCTTCTCCCGCATCGATCTCATCACCTGCCGCAACCTCCTCATCTACCTGGAGCCGGCGACGCAACAGCGGATCGCGCCGCTCCTGCACTATGCCCTGAAGCCCACCGGCTTCCTCGTGCTGGGCAGCTCGGAGACGGTCGGCTCGTACCGCGACCTCTTCGCGGTGGCGGACGTGGCGCACAAGATCTTCGCCAGGAGGCCCGGAACCGGCCGGTTCGCCTTCGGCCCGGCCGCCGGCCGCCTGCCGGGCCTGCCGCGCGGGGCGGACCGCGGGCCGGGCCTCCCGGCGGACGCGGCGGGCGGCGCCGAGGTGCAGAAGGAGGCCGACCGCATCCTCCTCGCGCGGTACGCCCCGCCCGGCGTGGTAGTCACCGCCGACCTCGAGATCCTGCAGTTCCGCGGCGATACCGGACCGTATCTCGCGCCGGCGCCGGGCAAGGCCAGCCTGAACCTGCTCAAGATGGCGCGGGAGGGCCTGCTGGTGCCGCTGCGGGCGGCGGTCGCGCGGGCGGCGAAAGAGCAGGCCGCGGTCCGGGCCGAGGGCCTGCGGGTCAAGTCCGACGGCGGAATCCGCGCGCTCCATCTCGAGGTGATCCCCGTCGACGGCAGCGCGGCGCGCGGCGGCGGCTTCCTGGTCCTCTTCGAGGACGCCTCTCCCCCCGCCGCTCTCCCGCGCGGGAGACGAGGCGGCGGCGAGGCTCTCCACGCGGGGCCGGAGCGGCTTCGCGAGGAGGACACCGCCGAGCGGCGGAATGCCCGGCTGGCGCAGGAGCTCGCGGCCACCCGCGAGTACCTGCAGTCGATGATCGAGCAGCAGGAGGCCGCCAACGAGGAGCTGCAGTCCGCCAACGAGGAGGTGCAGTCGGCCAACGAGGAGCTGCAGAGCCTCAACGAGGAGCTCGAGACCTCGAAGGAGGAGATCCAGTCGGCCAACGAAGAGCTGGTGACGTTGAACGACGAGCTGCAGAACCGCAACCTCGAGCTCAGCCAGAGCACGAGCGACATGGTCAACCTGCTGGACAGCGTGCAGGTGCCCATCGTCATGCTGGGGCAGGACGGGCGCGTCCGACGCTTCACGCCGGCGGCGGAGAAGGTCCTCGGCCTGTCGGCCGCCGACCTCGGGCGGCCGCTCTGCGACGTCCGGCTCGCCATCGACCTGCCCGGCCTCGAGGCGCTGCTCGCGGAGGTGATCGCGACGGCCGCCACCGAGGAGCGCGAGGTCCAGGACGCGCGAGGCTGCTGGCACCTGCTCCGCCTGCGGCCCTACCGCACGCTGGACGGCCGGATCGACGGCGCGGTGATGGTGCTCGTCGACGTCAACACGCTCAAGCGCGCCGAGCGCTTCGCCCAGAACGTCGTCGCCACGGTGCGCGAGTCCCTGCTGGTGCTGGACGCCGACCTGCGCGTGCGGACGGCGAGCCGCTCCTTCTACCAGACCTTCGCCCTGACCCCGGAAACGACGGAGGGCCGTCCGCTCTACGAGCTCGCCGACGGCGAATGGAACATCCCCGAGCTGCGCCGGCTCCTCGACGAGATCCTGCCGCAGGACAACTCCCTCGACGGCTTCGAGGTGCGGCACCTCGGCGGCAAAACCCTGCTGCTCAACGCCCGGCGGCTGGTGCACGAAGACGGCGACGCGCCGCTGATCCTGCTCGCCATCGAGGACGTCACCGAGCGCCAGCGGCTGGAAGAGGCTCTCCATGCGCGGGTCGAGGAGCTCGCAACCGCCGACCGCAGCAAGGACGAGTTCCTGGCTCTGTTGGCGCACGAGCTGCGCAACCCGCTGGCGCCCCTGAGCAATGCCCTGCACCTGCTGGAGGCTCCGCTCGTCGACGGCGCCGCGGGGGAGCGGGCGCGGGCGATCATGGGCCGGCAGATCCAGAACATGTCGCGCCTGATCGAAGACCTGCTCGAGGTGTCGCGCATCACCCGCGGCAAGGTGCTGCTGCAGAGGGGGCCGGTCGAGCTGGCGACTCTGGTCCAGCGGGCCGTCGAGGTGACCCAGCACTCCATCGACGGGCGCGGCCAGGAGCTGTCGCTGTCGCTGCCGAGCGAGCCGGTCTACCTCGACGCGGACGCCACCCGGCTGGAGCAGGTCTTCGGCAACCTCCTCCACAACGCGTCCAAGTTCACGCCCCAGGGCGGCCATCTCGAGCTGACCGCCGAGCTGGCGAGCGACGGCCTTTCACCTCCCGGCGAGATCGTGGTGCGGGTGCGCGACGACGGCATGGGCATCGCGCCGGCGATGCTGCCCCGCGTGTTCGACCTCTTCACCCAGGCCGATCGCTCGCTCGACCGCTCGCAAGGCGGGCTGGGAATCGGGCTGACGCTGGTGCGCAGCCTCGTCGAGCTGCACGGCGGCAGGGTCGAAGCCCGCAGCGCGGGGCTCGACCAGGGCAGCGAGATCGTCGTGCATCTGCCGGTGTCCGCCGCAGCGCCGCGGCGAGGCGACGGCGCGGAGGACTCCGACGCCGGTCGGGCGGCCCCAACGGTCGCTCCCAGGCCGCGCCGCATCCTGGTGGTGGACGACAACCTGGACACCGCCGAGAGCCTGTCCCTCCTCCTCCGCATGAGGGGACACGAGGTGGGCGTCGCGCACAGCGGGCCGGCGGCGCTCGAAGCGGCCCTCGCCTTCGCCCCCGAGGTCGTCCTGCTCGACATCGGCCTGCCCGGCCTCGACGGCTATCAGGTGGCGAGAGAGCTGCGCCGGAACCCCCGCCTGGCAAACGCACTGCTGGTCGCCCTGACCGGCTACGGACAGGACGAGGACCGCCTCCTCGCCCAGGAAGCCGGCTTCGACCACCACCTGACCAAGCCGGTCGATCTCAAGGTCCTCTACGGGCTGGTCGACCTCGCCGGCCCTCGCAACTGAGTTTCTTAAGAGAGCCTCGGGCGGGCTCACCCGCGCGGCTCCCCTCTCAACCAAACCGGCCAGATCGGGTCTACAGCGGTCACAGCCCTACACCTCGCCCCGCAGAAGGGGCGCTGGCGTCTCTGGGAGGGACCTCGATGAAGACTCGTCCTTGGCCCCGGCGACCTCTGGTCCTCGCCGGGCTCTTGCTGGGAAGCCTGCTCGCGGCCGCTCATCCTGCGCTCGCGTTCGACCAGGAGCTCAAGGCCCTCGCCGCGAAGCTGTCGGAGAAGATCTCGCACGCCCAGAAGACCAGCCTGGCGGTGGTCGACTTCGGCAATCTCGAGGGCACCACGACCCTCCTCGGCCGCTTCCTCGCCGAGGAGATCGCCAACGACCTCGGCAACACCGGCAAGGGCTTTGAGGTCGTCGACCGCAACCATCTGAACAGCCTGCTCAAGGAGCACAAGCTCTCGTCCAACGGGTTCATCGATCAGCTCACGGCCACCCGGCTGGGGAGCATGATCGGCGCCCAGGCCCTCGTCCTCGGCACCATCACCCCGTTCGGCGACAGCCTCCGCATCACGGCGAAGGTGCTGGACACCAAGACCGGCAAGCAGATCGCCGCCGACTCGACCGAGTTCGCCAAGACCAAGGCCCTCGAGGAGATGTACGACAAGGCGCTGCCCCAGGAGGAGGCCGCCGCGCCGCCGGCCAAGCGCGAGAGCAGGGCCGCCGCCGCGCGGCAGGAGGCGCCGGCGGCCGGCGACGCCGAGGACGACGAGCGCAGCGACGTGGTCGAGCTGCAGGACATCCGCTTCCAGCTCGTGCGCTGCCAGCGCGGCAGCCAGAGCATCACCTGCTCGCTCGCCGTGCAGAGTCTCCTGCGCGACGCGGGCGTCTGCCTGCACCATGAGACACGATTGTTCGACGAGAGCGGAGCCGAGTACGCCGTCAGCGAAGCGACGGTCGCCAAGGAAAGGAAACAGAGCAGCTATGGCTGTTTCTTGGAAAAGACTCTCGTCAAGGGGGTGCGCACGCCGATGGTGCTGGTCTTCCGCGACGTCGCCGGCAAGCCGCGGAGGATCGCCTCGCTGGAGCTCAATCTCCGGCTCAACAGGAATTCGGACTTGCGGCCCAACTTCCGCGACATCTCCCTCGCCGTCGGCGGCGCGGCCGGCGGCACCAAGCAGGCAGTCGCCGCTTCCCGCAAGGGCGAGGCGCCGGCCGCCGAGGCCGGCGACGACTCCGGGAGCATCATGGACACCGCGATCGGCGCCGCCAAGGGCGAGGTCGCCAATACGATCCGGTCGCTCTTCGGCAAGCTCAAGAAGAAGGCCAAGATCCCGGACGATCCGCCCGACCCGCAGTGACGCCGGCGCAACCGGGCCATGGACTACGACGACTTCGTCCTGCAGCTCACCGCCGGCCCGGCGGGCGGCTACGTCGCCCGGGTGATCGCCTCGCCGGCAGGGCAGGCGGAGTGCCCGTTCTCGATCCCGTTCGAGCCGGAGGAGCTCTCACCGCTGGTGGCGGAGATCACCCGCTCCGTCGCGGCCGCTCCGGGAGGCTCTCGCCCGGACGGCCCGGGGGTGGGGTTCGAGCCGCCGCTCCGCCTCCTCGGCGAGCGGCTGTTCGCGTCCCTCTTCTCCGGCCCCCTGGGCAGCCGGCTCGATCAGAGCCTGGGCCAGCTGCGCGGCGAGGAGGATCGCGGGCTGCGCCTGCGCCTGCAGGCGAGTCTCGCCGAGCCGGCGCTCGCCAAGCTCCAGGCTCTCCCCTGGGAGTACCTCTTCCGGGCGGAGAGCGGCAGCTTCCTCGGTCTCAGCTCGCAGATCGCCATCGTCCGCGCGCCCAGCCTGCCGACCGGGGGGCGGCGGCCGCCCGCCACCCTGCCGCTGCGCCTCCTCGTCCTGCTCTGCGCGCCGCGCGGGTCGAGACCGCTCAACCTCCAAGACGAGGGCGATGCGATGGAGCGCACCTGGGCGGGCTCGGCCCTGGGCCGGGTGCGCCTGCTGCATCAGCCGACGCTCGACGATCTGCGGGCCGCCCTACGCGACGAGCGCCCCCACGTCCTCCACGTGATGGGTCACGGCGGCTTCGACGGCGAGACCGGACGCGGGGCGATCTTCTTCGCCGGCCGCGGCGGCAAGCCGACGCCGATCGACGGAGGATTGCTGGCGGATCAGCTGCGCGACTGCCCCTCCCTGCGCCTGGTCTTCCTCAACGCCTGCGAGACCGCCTGCTCGGCCGCTCCCAACCCCTTCGCCGGCATGGCCAACGCCCTCCTCCAGGCCGGAGTTCCCGCCGTCCTCGCCATGCAGTTTCCCATCCGCGACGGCGCGGCGGTGCGCTTCAGCGCCGAGGTCTACCGCCAGCTCGCGCGGGGAGAACCGGTCGAGGCCGCCGTCGCCGAGGGGCGCCTGGCCATCCGCCGTCTCCACCCGGCCTCGTTGGAATGGGGTACTCCCGTCCTCTTCCTGCGCGCCAACGACGGGCGCCTCTTCGCGCACCAGGCGCTGCAGGCTCCGGTGACGACCGGGAGACGGCCGCGCTGGGTCGGGCTCGCCGCGGGCTTGAGCGCTCTGGTGGCCGGCGGCCTCGCGCTGCACGGGAGCCTGAGCGGAGGCGCTCCGACCACCGTCCCTGCGCCGGTTGCCGCCTCTCCGTCGGGCATCGCCGCCAGTCTCCCGCTCGCCGCCGCTCCGGCCCCGGCGCAGAAGGCGGGCCGTCCGGCGAGCTCCGCGAGCGCGGCGCAGGGCGCCGCTGAAAAAGAGCCGCATCCGCGGCCGGCGCCTCCGCGGAGGGCGGCCGACGCCGAGCGCCGCGAGGCGTCGGCACCGCCGCCGGTGAGGACGCACAAAGTCGCGAGCGGCAGCCCGGTTGACCTGCCCGAGGTTCAGGCCGAGCTGAGCGTCCAGTTCCTCGACGCCTTCGGCGAGCGCGAGTTCAGGCTCTTCCTCGCCCCCGCCGGCGGCAGCATGTCCGGCTCGGCGCCCCTCCTCGGCCGCGACACCGTCGCCTTCGACACCGAGCGCGGCAGGGTCGCGGTCGACGTCCTCGACGTCGACTGGGAGCATCAGACGGTCACCGTGAGACCACGGCAGGCCGGCTGAGACTGGAAGCGCGAGCAACGACAGGCTCGCCTCACTGTTCGACCGGCGATCGCTGAAGGATCTTCGGCAGCGAGTTGCTCTCTCACCGCGAACGAGAGCCTGCCGCGCGGCGAATCGGCACTGCCAGGCGACGGGAGACGTCTTCCGCGCGCCGCGAGAGCCTGCCGCGCGGCGAAATCTCGTTTCCCGCCGGCGAAATCTCCTTGGCGCACCGCGAAACGGGCTCCCCCTCGACGCTATCTGCCAATCTCGGGACGGGAATCACAAATGTGGGGACGGGGAGACGGGCTCGCGCGGCCCGGATCGCCAACTTGGGGACGCGGAGATGAAATCCCGGGACGGGAAATCGCTCGCGGGCCGCGCGGCGATGAAACCCCGGGACAGGGAGACGAAACCTTGGGACGGGGAGACGAAGCGTCGGGACCGGGAATCGAAACTTCGGGACGGGAACTGTACAGCGTGCCGAAACATGGTGCGCGACCGGCCGAAAATCCCCTTCGCGCGCGCCTCAGCGATACGCCGCGGCCTGGATGCGATAGAGCTCCGCGTAGCGGCCGCCCGCCGCCAGGAGCGCATCGTGAGTGCCCGACTCTACCACCCGCGCGCCGTCCAGCACGACGATGAAGTCGGCCATGCGGACGGTGCTGAAACGGTGCGAGACGAGGAGGATGATACGCCCATCCGGGGTAGCCCGGCCAGTACCCGGCCTGCCGCCGCGCGCCGCCGCGGCGTAGCGCTCGAAGAGGGCGTGCTCGGTCTCGGCGTCGAGCGCCGCGGTGGGCTCGTCGAGCACGAGGACGAGCGGCCGGCGCAGGAAGCCGCGGGCGAGGGCGAGCTTCTGCCACTGCCCGAAGCTCAGCTCGACGCCCCCCGGCCAGGTGGGGCCGAGCTGGGTCTCGAGGCCGGCGGCGAGCTGGTCGACGACGTCGGCGGCGCCGGCCCGTTCGACGGCCTCCCCCACCGCCGCCGCGTCGTCGAGCCGCGGCAGGTCGCCGAGGCCCACGCTGTGGCCCGCCTTGAGCTCGAAGCGGAAGAAGTCCTGGAAGGCCCCGGAGAGGCGCCGGCGCCAGCCGTCCGCCGGCAGGCGCGCGAGGTCGACGCCGTCGACGAGGATGCGCCCGCCCGTCGGCCGGTACAGGCGGCAGAGGAGCTTCACCAGCGTCGTCTTGCCGGCGCCGTTCTCCCCCACGATGGCGACCACCGTGCCCGGCTCGAGGTGGAGATTCACGCCGTCGAGCACCAGGCGGTCGGTGCCAGGGTAGGCGAAGGAGACGTCGTCGAAGCGGATGCCGTCCTCCAGCCGCTCGGGCACCGGCGCGTCGGCCCCCTCGACCAGCGCGGCAGCGTAGTCCTCGAGCCACGCCAGGCGCCGCGAGCCGTCGAGCCAGATGCCGCGCAGGAAGCCGATCTCGCCCACCGTCGCGCCGATGTAGGCCGACAGCCGCGAGCCCGCCGCCAGCACCAGCAGCACGTCGCCGGGGGTGGCCGAGCGCAACGACGCCACGAACGCCACGGCGCCCACGTAGGCGGCGCCGAAGAGGGCCCAGCCCAGGGCGTGCCATAGGGCGCTCCCCCGGCGGGCGGCGGCGACGCCCGCGTACCAGCGCTCCCAGGCGGCGCGGCGCTCCGCGACCAGGCGGGCGCCGATCCGCGTCACCCGCACCTCCTTGCCGGGCGGCGCGGTGGTGGCGACGTCGAAGAGGTGCCGCGCCAGGCGATCGGCCGCCGCGCCCCGCTCCTCCGCGGCGCGCTCGACGCCCGGCCGCCAGGTGGAGGTCAGCACCGTCGGCAGGGCGAAGAGGGCGAGGAGGGCGAGCGCCGGATGGATCGCGACCAGGAGCGCGAACGCCACGCCGAGGCGCAGGATCCAGCCGCAGGTGGTGAACAGCGACATGTACATGTGGTCGAGGTCGAAGATCTGGTTGCGCAGCACCGCCAGGCGATCGAGGTGCTCGGGCCGCTCGTTGT
>Ga0307470_10000706_pt1 | contig 14733 bp, 10 predicted proteins | sample atmos_gasesAM3C__FD_204565 | JGI IMG/M metagenome (GOLD analysis project Ga0307470, IMG submission 204565) | Hardwood forest soil microbial communities from Morgan-Monroe State Forest, Indiana, United States - atmos_gasesAM3C_05 | ecosystem: Environmental > Terrestrial > Soil > Temperate forest... | reverse complement strand
ACAAGAACTAAGGTCCGGACCCAATAACTAAGGTCCGGACTCAAGAACCTAACGTCCGGACTCAAGAAACCAAGGTCCGGACTCAAGAAACCAAGGTCCGGACTCAAGAAACCAAGGTCCGGACCCAAGAACGAAGGTCCGGACTCAAGAAACCAAGGTCCGGACTCAAGAACCAAGGTCCGGACTCAAGAACCAAGGTCCGAACTCAAGAACCTAAGGTCCGGACTCAAGAACCAAGGTCCGGACTCAAGAACCTAAGGTCCGGACTCAAGAACCTAGGTCCGGACCCCTGGAAAATAGGGTCCGGACCGAAGAAATTTGAGTCCTGCGTAAATTTTTAAGCTCATGAAAACAAAGAACCTATTGGCGTAACTTCAGTGGCTTCCTTCTCATCCCCGTAACCTGTGGCGGGCTCGTGCGTCACAGATATGAGTACTCAAAGGTCCCGGACCGGCGGCGCGTGGCCGGCGGCCACGGAAAGATGTTAACCAACCCACGTGGAGTGGTCCAGGCCGCGTGGTTTTATGAGGATTCGATGATGGACGACGTCAATAGCAGTCAAAGCAGCAGTCAACCGCAACCCGTCAACCCGTCAACCCCACAACCTGTCCAGGCTGCCGGCGATCCCGCACCGCACGAACCGCTCACCCCCGAGGAGCTTGCGGCAGTACTCCTCGCAAAGATCGACGAGATCGAGGCAATGGTCCCTAACTTCCAGCATCACGATCGGAACGACGTCCGGAGAGTGTCCGCAATGGCCCGTTTCGCTCCGGAGCTGGTGGTGCCGACTATCGCCACGATCACGGCATTTGGGCCGGCAGCGGAGCGGAACATATTCGACATCCCTGGAGCGCAACTTGCCCAACGCCGGCGCGAGGCCTTTGCACCGGTGATCCAGCGCCTTGCCGCGCTGACCGACGGGGTGCAGTTTACCGTCAACAGTGAACAGGCCGGGGTGGCGTCGCAGGCTCTCATTTTCGTTTCATGGGCCAAGTCGTACGCCAAGCGTCCCGATGCCGCTCAATTGCATCCGTATGTCGCGACGATGGATCACGTGGTGAAGAAGGTTCTCAACCGTCGCAAGCCGGCGACTCCGGTTCACCCCGAGCCGGCGCCAACACCTGCCACCGGGTCGTCACAACTGCCGCCCGGAGCCAGGGGCTTCCTCGCTTCCAACATGGTTCGTTCCAAGCCGGTAGATGAGCCTGAGCCGGTGGGTGAGGATGAGTATTCCGATGAATTCAACGAGGCGTTGGATCGCGCGGTGAAGGAGGAGTAGTTCGCTTGTTTTGTCGTTTCACGCCGCCCCTCGCTAGTGCAGAGGAGGGGCGGCGAGGTTGGTGGGGGATGGGTTGTGGGAAGTTGGGGGGAGCGAGTGACGTCGTTTGACGGGAGTCAGGAGTCCGAGCGGTCACGGTTGTTCCGACACCCGACTCCGATCAGCGACTCGATGAGCCGGCGTGACTCATCGGAGTCATTTGAAGATGGAGGGTAGGGGATCAGGTGGGCGCGTCACTCCTACCTTTAGGAGGCCGCGACAAGAGCCGTAATCACGGCAACCAACATCACCGAGGCTGAGGGACCGCATACAATGAAGGGCCTGATTCGAATGCGAGCTTTCCGAGTCTTGTGGGTCATCCTGGCCGTTGCTGGCCAAGCTGCGGCGATCCTCGCTCAGAATGGGCCGCCAAGCAAAGACGAGTACATCATCGTCCTGAAACCGCCAAAGAATGGCGTGCCGGAGCTGTCGGACCACGACATCACGGCCGGAGGCGGAAAAGTCGAGTACAGGGTGCCCGGCCGCATCCAGGTGATCCTGCCGGAACCTGCCGTTGAGGCAATGCGGAAGCAGGAACGAGTCAAATACATCCAGAAGGTCATCCTGGGCCCGTTGCCGGACGCCTCGGCACCTGCCGCGTTGCGGATGACGCCTTCGACAGCGTCACTACGTACGACGGCCGAGTCGACTCCGCCGACGTGGCGGTCGGGGACGTACAAGTACGACGCATCCGGCAACATCTATGCGATCGGTGTCGCGGGCGACACCGGTTCGCCCCTACAGCATCGTTACGCCTACGACGAGCTCTCCCGCCTCAAACGGGCCGACACGCTCACCACGCCGGCTCATACGGAGACGTTCACGTACGACGTCTACGGCAACCTGACCGAGCACGTCGATGGGTCTTCGACAACGTCCTCGCCCGTCGAGGACCCCAACACGAACCGGCTTGCCTGGAGCGCCGCGCATCCCTACACATATGACGCCGCCGGTAACCTCACGGCCGACTACAACGCCACATACGCTTACGACCCGGTGGGGATGCTGCGCGAGAAGGACTACGGCAGCAACCAGGAGTTTTACATCTACACCGCAAGCGACGAGCGAATCGGCGTCAAGTACGGCACCTCGAGCGGCAGCCCGACGATCTGGAGCATTCGCGACTTCAGCGGAAACGTGCTGCGTCAATACGAGGGACACGACCAGTCGCCACAGATGGCCTGGCTCTGGGTGGAGGATTACGTCTACCGCGACGGGCAACTCCTGGCCGCGGAACGCGTCCCGGAGGAAGGCGGACGCCGCCACTTCCACCTCGACCACCTTGGCTCCCCCCGACTGGTGACGGGTTCTGACTCCAAGGAAATGTCCGAGCACGACTACGAGCCCTTCGGTCTCGAGTCAAATTATCAGGAGACCGCCGGAGGCTTCGATCGCGAAGACCCGAAACGGTTCACGGGGCATGAGCGCGACTATGCCGCGCCGCCCGATTCACCGGCGTCGGCGTACTATCTGGACTACATGCACGCGAGGTTCTACGCTCCGAGTGCGGGACGGTTCTTATCCGTCGATCCAATGCTTAATCTCAAAACGACGATCAGCAACCCACAAGCCTGGAATCGGTACGCGTATGTACGAAACAATCCGCTTGGCTTCGTCGATCCGACGGGCCGAGTCTTCCTGATGACTGGCTGTGTGAATGGGAATGGACTCGAATGCGGTGATCAAGCGGCGCTGGTCCGACACTCATTCGGCAAACAATGGCAAGCCGCGTCGAAATACCTTCATCTCGAGAAAGACGGTACGCTATCGTTGAATGGTATTGGGGCAAAGGAGTTCGGGCAACGGTTCGGGATCGCTGCGAAGGCTCTGGGAATGGCGATCGAGAGTAGGGACACCTACAAGCTGGAGACAATCCAGAAGGACATAGGTGGAGGAGCGTTCACCTCACCAGGTGGTCTGACCATCAACGTTGCCACAAGTCTGTTTCCGCGTGACATAGGAGGCCTCAAGGGTGTCTCAGCAACTGAGGCGTTTGTTCATGAGTTGGCCCATGCAGTGAGTGTGACCATGTTTCCCGGCTTTGCAGCCGGCATCGGCGCGCTTTCAGCGCAAGGCGACCTAGCGCTCCAGGAGGCTTACGCGACAAATTTTGAGAGTCAATGGCGCGTAGACATTCTTGGTCTTGCGCCACGACCTGCGTACCACGATTTCAATGACTACCTCGGACACCACTCTCTGTTTCCGTTTGAACCATGAGAACGCTACTCTCGTTTGTAGTGCGTATGATCACGGCGGCGGCCATCAGTACGCTTACCTGGTGGACGTGCAGCCGCGCATGGGGAACAATGCGCGAATTGCAGAGCTTCATCTGCCAGGTCACGGATTGGCCGGTCGCTGCAGTCGGTCGAGTACTGTTCCCGCGCGGACACGAAGCAATCGACGTCCACTATGGACGGAGTCTATGTGATTTCTGCACGGATGGCGAGTTGCTATGGCGCCATCTTAGACTCGCTGTCCCTGTGTACGTAGGTTTGTCGTATGTGATTACGGGTCTCATGTGGCTCATTACGCACCGAGAGAAGCCAGGCGCATCTTAGGATGCAACTGAGCACCACGACCTCTGCGGCGATGCAGACGGCCACTTCGGTACCGCTGTTTTGGGGACATTTCAGTTTAAACACTTAGCACACGCGCCGCGAATTAGCGGCGCACTTCTAACCGCGCTCTTTCCGAAACGCCGGCCTGGCCAGGCCGGCGTTTTCGTTCTTGCAGCCCCCAGGCGGACGTCGGAAGCATGGCGGCAGAGACGAATCTTCACAAATCACTAATCAAGTCGCGGTAGTCAAGATCGGACACCGTCGACAACAAAAAACGCCGCCCGAAGGCGGCGTTTGTCAGTTCGATTTGAAAGTTGATTACGAGTTCCCACCCTCGTCGCCGCCGCCTGTTTTCGGAGCATCGGACGAGGATGATGAACCGCTCTCGTTGTTGAAGCGCGGGGCGCCGCCTTCGTGACGGGGGCCACCCTCATGGCGCGGGCCGCCTTCATGGCGCGGACCGGAGTCGCGGCGCGGGCCGCGGTCGTGATCGCGGCGTGGGCCACGATCGCCGGAGCCGCCACGTCCGCGGTCTCCGCCACCACCGCGCGGGCCACGGTCGCGGTCGCCGAAGCCGCCGCGTCCACCGCGGTCGCTGCCACCGCCACCCGGGCCATCGCGGCGCGGGGCGCGTGCTGCGGCTGCTGCCTCTTCCTCGGTCGGAGGCGGCAGAAGCGGCTTACGCGACAGACGGATCTTGCCGCTGTCCGGCTCGATTCCGACGACCTGCACTTCGATCTCGTCGCCGATCTGCATGACGTCCGTCACCTGGCCGACGCGGCCGTGCGCCATCTCAGAGATGTGCAACAGTCCGTCCTGACCCGGCAGGATCTCGACGAAGGCTCCGTACGGCTCGATGCGCTTGACGGTGCCCTTGTAGTTCTTGCCAATCTCGGCCGAAGCGGTAAGGCCTTTGATGATGTCGATGGCGCGATTGGCCGAGGCAACGTCGCTCGATGCGATCGTGACCTTGCCGTCGTCGGCAACGTCGATCTTCGTTCCGGTCTCTTCGACGATCCAACGAATCGTCTTGCCGCCGGAACCGATGACGTCGCGGATGCGATCTTTCGGAACCATGACGGTGTAGAGGCGCGGCGCGAACTCGGAGAGCTCGGCGCTTGGACCGGCTACTGCCGCATCCATCTTGTCGAGGATGTGCAGCCGCCCTTCCTTCGCCTGCGCCAGAGCGCGAGCCATGATCTCGCGCGGCAGACCGGCCACCTTGATGTCCATCTGCAGCGCGGTGATGCCCTTGCGCGTGCCAGCGACCTTGAAGTCCATGTCGCCTTCGTGATCTTCCATGCCGGCGATGTCGGAAAGGATGGCCACTTCGCTGGCGTGCTCGCCGGTGACGAGGCCCATCGCCACACCCGCAACCGAAGCTTTCATCGGAACGCCGGCCTGCATGAGCGCGAGCGATCCGCCGCACACCGAGGCCATCGACGAGGAGCCGTTCGACTCGAGAATGTCGCTCACGATGCGGATCGTGTACGCGAACTCATCCTCGGTCGGCAGCAACGCGGCCAGCGCGCGGCGCGCCAGGTTGCCGTGACCGATCTCGCGGCGGGCCGGGCCGCGCATGAACTTCACTTCGCCCACCGAGAACGGCGGGAAGTTGTAATGGAGCATGAAGCGCTGGAAGGTCTCGCCTTCGAAGTCTTCGATCTTCTGCGCTTCCTGCGGCGTGCCGAGGGTCACGGTGACCAGTGCCTGCGTCTCGCCGCGGGTGAAGATGGCCGAGCCGTGCGTACGCGGCAGGACCTTCGTATCGATCGTGATCGGGCGGATCTCGTTGAACGAGCGGCCGTCCACGCGCCGTTGTTCCTTGAGCATGAGGTTGCGGAAGATCTGCACTTCCATCTCGCCCCAGGCGGCGCCGACCGCGGTGAGGCGCTCGGTGTCTTCGGCGGGAACGGATGCAACGATCTCCGCTTTCAGGGCCTTGAGCGCGGCGTAACGCGGGTGCTTGCCCGTCGTCAGCATCGCTTCCTTGAGCCGCGCGCCGTACTGCGTCATCAGCTCGCTCACCAGCTCGTCGGTAAACTTCGCGGTATAGGTCACATCGAGCTTCGGCTTGTTGCCGCAGGCCTCGCGCAGCTCGAGTTGCAGCGCGCAGAGGCGGCGGATCTCGGCGTGGGCGGCGTCGAAGGCATCGAGAACGACGCTCTCATCGACTTCGCGGGCGCCTGCTTCGACCATGACGATCGCGTCGGGCGTACCGGCCACGACGAGGTCGAGGTCACAGAGATCGCGCTGGGCATTCGTCGGATTGACGACGATCTTGCCGTCGATGGAGCCGATACGGACGGCAGAGATTGGGTTCGGGAAGGGGATCTCGGAGATCACCAGCGCCGTAGAGGCAGCATTGATGGCGAGGATGTCAGGATCATTTTCGCCGTCAGCCGACAGAACCAGGGCGATGATCTGCGTCTCCTGCCGGTAGCCCTTCGTGAAGGAGGGGCGGAGAGGACGGTCGATGAGACGGCAGGTGAGGATTTCTTTTTCGGTAGGACGGCCTTCGCGCTTGAAGAAGCCGCCCGGGATGCGGCCGCCGGCGTAGGTGTATTCCTTGTAGTCCACCGTGAGGGGCATGAAGTCGCCGAGGACGGCGCCATCTTTGTAGCAGGCCGTGGCCAGGACGACCGTGTCACCGTAACGGATGACGCAGGCGCCGTTGGCCTGACGTGCAACCGCACCGGTCTCGAGCGAAAGCGTACGCCCGCCGATCTGGAGCTCTTTCTTGAACATTCGATTCCTTTGGTGCCCGAGGCCACTCATCACCTCGATGCGTTTGAATTGTCCGCTGTGGCCGGACGATGGGATCCAGCCGGAGGGGGTGCGCGTGGTGTGCCACGCGCCAGAAAAACCTCGGGCGCACTCGCGTGCGCCCGTTTGCTGCGGGCGCTTTCGCGCCCTGATGTGGTTACTTGCGGATGCCCAGCTTGTCGATGATGGTGCGGTAACGGTCCTGGTCCGTCTTCTTGAGGTAGTCCAGAAGGCGGCGGCGCCGGCCGACCAGCTTCAGGAGGCCGCGGCGGCTGTGATGGTCCTTCGCGTGCGTCTTGAAGTGCTCCGTCAGGTAGGTGATGCGGTTCGAGAGGAGTGCGATCTGCACTTCTGGCGATCCGGTATCGACGTCGTGGACTCGATACGAGGTGATGAGCTCAGTTTTCTGCTCTTTGGTGGTTGGCAAATCCGTGTCTCCTTAAGACTTAAACCCTTGTAAATGCAATGCGTCCGCTTTGAAACGCGACACGATAACAGCGGCGCGGATCAAAATCAATCCCGCGGCGCCTGAAGCAACGTACAGCTACGTCAGTCCGCACCTGAACCGCCGCTTCTCCTCTAGAATTGCATCCATGGCCACGACCCGCGAGCTTGCCATCCCGATCCCTCACGAGGCCATCGCCGCCTTCTGCCGGAAGTGTGGGGCGTGCGGCGCCTGTCGTTCTTCGGTTCGGTGGTGCGGGACGACTTCGATCCGGAGCGGAGCGATGTGGATGTGCTGGTGGAGTTGCGGCCGGACACGAAGGCGAGAGGGTTGGCGTTTTTCGGCGCGGAGATCGAGCTCTCGGACATTTTCGGTGGACGAAAGGTCGAGATGATGACGGGCGTTCGCGAGGCATACCGCCAGTCGATCGAGCCTGACATCGTCGTCGAATACCTCGATGAGAGTTAGAATATGAGTGTGACGATCGTTAGCGAACCGACGACTGACAAAGAACCGATCCTGAAGAGTGCAGGGTACGTATACAACTTCGATCGGATGGCGTACTACAACCGAGCAACCAGGAAGGCATTCAGCGTTGAATGGGTCGACGACAACAGGGTCGAGGATTTGCGGCGCGCACTCGACGAGCCGAACGATTCTGACGGCTGGAAGGTGTACGCGAAACCGCAGCCGCCGCAAAGCGTGATCAACGAGTTCCTCGCTGAAATCAATGGATAGCAGTCGCACGGTCGAGGATCGGCTGCGCGCGGAGTATTTCGATCTTCTGCCCACCATTCGCCGCACCCTTCTCGAAACGGAGACCCGCGTTCGACGCGATCTCCTCGACGTGTCGTTGGGGCTTGAGCGGTACGAACGGGTCCTCGTCACCTCTCGGGTAAAAGAATGCGACAGCGCTGTAGATGCCTTGCGACGGCGGCAGCCCTTGGGGCTGTTTGTTGCCGAGCGAGCAGCCGAGTACTCGATAACGGCGCTGCCTGACTTAGCGGCAGTTCGCGTCATGGCGTTCCCTGAACGTCGCGTCGATGATGCCCGGAACGCTTTGCGCGAAACTCTTTCAGCCTGGAGAGCAGATCCAGTTTCTTCAGGGGACGGTTACTCGACACCTCTCGCTCTGAAGTATTTTGGAAGGTGGTCTCCGGATGCACTTATCACGGCAGAGGTACAGATCGTCGGCTTGTTGATCGGATTGTTCTGGGAAGTGGAGCACTCCGCTATCTACAAGCCGAATCCAAACCTTCACGGCGTCGTTCGTTCCAATTCTGTGATTCAGCGGCGAGATGAGGTCCTCATTGCGCTTCAAGCGTTTGAAAGAGCGTTCGAGGAAGCGATCAGGAGTGCCGCACCCCGAGAATCGCCGCAGCGCCAAGATTGAGCGAGCTTGCCCTCGGCGAGTCGACCCTGCGCCATAATCCCCCGCGCATGAAACGCTTCGTCTGCGCCCTCCTCCTCTTCTCCGCCACCACCCTCACCGCCGCGATCCCGTCACCCTCCCAGTTCCTCGGCTTCGAAGTCGGGGCCGACCGCAAGCTTGCCGACTACCGGCAGATCGTCTCCTACTTTCGCGCGCTGGCCGCTGCTTCGCCGCGCGTGAAGGTCGAATCGCTCGGCAAGACCACCCTCGGTGAAGACTTCATCATGGCTGTCGTCACGTCCGAGGGGAACATGCGCAACCTGGAGAAGATCCGGGAGACGGCGCGCAAACTGGCGGACCCTCGGGGACTGAGCGACGAGCAGATCTCGCAGCTCGCGCGCGACGGCAAATCGATCGTCCTCGTCACATGCAACATCCATTCGTCCGAGATCGCGTCGAGCCAGATGGCGATGGAGTGGGCACACGCGCTGGCCTCTGCCAACGACGCCGAGACGAAGCGCCGCCTCGACAACGTCGTCCTCCTGCTCGTGCCGTCGCTCAATCCCGACGGCCAGATCATGATCACCGACTACTATCGCAAATACCTCGGCACGCGCTACGAGGGCGGACGCCTTCCCTGGCTCTACCATCACTACGTCGGCCACGACAACAACCGAGACTGGTTCATGCTCACGCAGCTCGAAACGAAGGAGCTGAGCCGCGCCGTGTACCACGAGTGGTATCCACAGGTTTGGGTCGACGAGCACCAGATGGGCACCGACGGACCGCGGATGTTTATCCCGCCGTTCGCCGATCCGCTCGATCCGACCGTCCATCCCCTCATCTGGCGTGAAGCCAACCTGGTCGGCACGAACATGGCCTTTCGCCTGGAGCAGCAGGAAAAGGCTGGACTGATCTACGGCTTCTCCTTCGATGCCTACTGGCTCGGCGGCACACGCAACACGGGCTGGTGGAAGAACATCACCGGGCTGCTGCTCGAGACCGCCTCGGCGCACATCGCATCGCCGATCGTCATCGACCCGAGCGAGCTGCGCGGCGGACAGAAGGGACTCATCGACTACAAGGCGACGATCAACCATCCGCATCCATGGGCTGGCGGCACGTGGCGGATGCGCGACATCATGGACTACGAGCGCATCGCCTCGGACGCATTACTCGAGACCGCCGCTGACCGCCGCGAAGATCTTTTGCGCGATGTAGCGGTGCGTGCCCGCGCGGCAGCGGCATTCGGCGGCACGTCGGCATATCGGATTCCCCACGATCAGCACGACTGGCCGACCGCGCAGTTCCTTGCGGCGCTCCTCCTCGAGCACGGCGTCGAGATCCAGCAGGCTGGCAACGGCGATTACTGGATCCCGATGGCGCAGCCGTATTCGCGATTCCTGGATGAACTGCTCGAGCCCCAACGCTATCCGGAGGTCCGTCTGCAACCTGGGAAAGACATCCTCCGCCCTTACGACGTCGCCTCCTGGACGCTACCCCTGGCGATGGGTGTCACCGTCGAGAAAACCGTCATGCCTCCGAAAACCGGGCTTCAACGGGTCACCAGCATCAAGCCGGAGACCGAGGAAGTCGTCAAGCGGCACGCTTCGCAGCCGAAGCCGCGCATCGCCATTTACAACCCGTGGGGTGGCGCGCTCGATGAAGGGTGGACGCGCTGGCTGCTCGATTCCTACGGCTTCACGCCGAAGTCGCTCCATCCGCAGGAAGTCAAAGCCGGCCTGCAGAACCTCGACGTCTTCATCATCCCCGACATCGACAAAGAGGAGATCGCCACCGGACGCCGCGCCGGCGGCGAGGGATCGATGAAGTACGTCGACGAACTGCCGCCCGAGAATCGCGGCGCGCTCGAAAAAGAAGGTGCGCAGGCGTTGCGCACGTTCGTTGAGAACGGCGGGACGCTCATCGCCTTCAACGCCGGCTGCGACTACGTCATCGACAACTTCAACATCCCCGTTCGTAACGTGCTCGCGAAAGCGACGCCAAACGATTTCTCCGTTCCAGGCTCACTGGCCCGCGTCCACATCCGCACCGACCATCCCGTCACGGCGGGCATGCCGGAAGAGAGCACAGTCTTCATCGATCACCCGATCGCGTTCGAGACGACGCTGCCCGGAAACGAGATGCAGCGCTGGGTTCTGGCGACGTATCCCGACGACGCCCGCGACGTCCTCCTCTCAGGCTGGATCAACGGCGAGGAGAAGCTGACGCGCAAGGCCGCCGCGGTGGCGATGACCTTCGGCAAAGGCCGTATCGTCCTTTTCGGTTTCCGCCCGCAACACCGCGGCCAGACGCACGCGACCTATCCGATGTTTTTCAATGCGTTGTATTGGGGGAGGTAGTGCAGCTCTGTGATCTCGGTGTCTCTGTGGTTTATAGGTTTTAACCACAGAGACACAGAGGACACAGAGGACTCACCGACGCTAGTGACTGCCAATCAATCTCGCATACTCCGCTCGTGCCGACTGGAGGATTGGAAGATCGGGATCGGCGTCTTTCCAACTGTTGAGAAAGTCCTGGTAAGCCTTGAGTGCACTTGACCGATCGCCGGTTTGCGCGGTGGCACGGGCCAGTCCGAGTTGCGCGAGCGGATAGAGGACCGACAGTGGCGCCTCGCCGGCATGGGACAGGATCTGCCGGAATTCGGACGCAGCGTCCGCGCCCCTGTTGAGCTTCAGATCAGCCTGCCCCCGAATGTAGTGCGTCCAGAATTCCGCGGCAGGCTCGTAGGTGCGCGTTGTGTCCAGCGACGCGATCGCCTTCTCCGCCTTTCCATCGGTCAGTTCCGAGGCGGCACGAACCAGGGGTACCCACAGACCGTTGAGGAGTGTATCGCTCGGACGTTGTTGAACATCCCCTTGCAACGATGACTGTGCCCGGCGGTCGCCACAAATAGCCTGGCTCAGCGCGATGCGCTCCTGTGTCACCTGATTGTGATCAACTGCGAGCGACTGCTCGGCGTAGACCTTCGCTTGATCGCACCTTCCCAGCACCGCCGCACGCAAACCCTCCTCGGCTGCGTAACGCGCGGCCACCTCTTTGACGTCGACGCGGACTGCCAGGTCGATGGCACGCCGCGCAAGGGTCTGTGAGTCCCGCCATTGCCCGCGATACGCCGCAGTGGCGCTCTGTAAGCCAGCGGTTACATACTCCTCCGGCCGGCCGCGCGCCCAGTCCAGCTGTTGTTGCATCCCCTTCTCATCATTCTCGACGAACGCAAGCTGATATAGCGCGTCGTGCATCCGTGCATCGTGAAGGCCCATCCCAAGCGCGTGCTCGAATGTTTCTTTGGCCTCGCGGAAACGATTGAGACGTAGGAGAGCCGTTCCCAGCGTCACCTGCCAGGCAGAAATGCCTGGATTGAGGCGCACGGACTCACGCGCCTCGCGCACAGCTTGCTCGTATTGCCCCAGAAGAAGGTGGGCAAGCGACAGGTTGCCCGACACGCGAAAATCGTTCGGATAGGATTGATCGTAAACATGAAGGGCTTCGATGGCCTTATCCAGATCGCCGAGCGTGTAATTGTCATAAATGCAGGTGATGTAAATCCGTTCACGGTCGGACCCCTGGCCCTTGAGGGCGAACGCCTTCGCGGCGTTCTCGGCGGCCCGGCGTGGCTCGTTCACAATCGTGTAATTGCCGGCCAGCAGTGAATAACCATAAGCAAAGTTCGGATCGAGCTCGGTGGCCCGTCTGAACAGTGGAATTGATTGGAAGTACTCTCCTTTGTTCGAGAGATCAAAGCCGAGGGCGAATGAGTTCAAGGCTTCAAGCGAGGGAGTCGTGAGCTGATACAGAGGGATGTTTGACTGGTGGATGGAGCTGAGGCTTTCGCCCAGTGACTCGCGAATGCCACTGGCGGCGGATGAGAGCGACTTCAGGACTTCTTCTTTGCTCTCCGCCTCAGTCTGCTGGCGGCCAATCGTCTCGCCGCTTTTGGCGTTGATTGCTTCGAGCGTGATGACATAGTGGCGGCCGAGCGCGGCAATCGAGCCGGCGATCAAGGCCTTGAGGTCGTTACGCTGGCAGATCTCTCGCCCGGTCTCCACCGTCACCCGCTCATCCGGTGAGCGCTCCATCTGGCGCAGTGTTTCGCGCACGCGCGCTCCGGGGAAGACGTTCAGAAAGGGCGACTGCTGCAACTGCATGGCTAGACCCTGTTTGAGAGTGTCGTCAAAGACGGCGTCGCCGGTCGTGTTCGTGAAATCGGTGATGAGGACGGTGTCTTTCTTGGCGATCGGTGTGGAAGCGTGGTGTCTCGAGTAGAGGCTGTAGGCCACTACTGCTGCGATTACGAAGAAAAGGGCGGCCGCGGTCAGCCCGAGTTTCCGATTCAATCGCGGCAGATGGCGAAGCCTTGCCGGCCGAAAGCCTTCCAGGAACCCCGCTGCACTGTTCTCCTTCGACTCCGGGAGCTCACGCAGGACTTCGATCAACGCATCGCGCATATCGGCCATTCGTTGATAGCGGTGGGCGGGCTCTTTCGAGAGCGCCCGGCTGACGATCGCTTCCAGCTTCGCGGGTATGGGGCCGCCTCGCATTTCACTGATCGGGCGTGGCTCGTCGTACAGGACGGCGTGGCGCGCCTCGACTGCCGTTCTCCCCTGAAACGGCCATGTGCCCGACAACATCTCGTACAGCAATACTCCCGTCGAAAAGATATCTGCGCGGTGATCAGCCTTCTCGCCTCGGGATTGCTCGGGCGCGGCATAGGTCGGCGTTCCATACGGCGAGCCGAGGGCGGTGATCTCCGTCTGATCCTTCCCGTCGCTCCCTTCTCCGATCAATTTCGCAATGCCGAAGTCGAGAATCTTGGCCTGCCCGTTTTCAGAGACGATGATGTTCTGCGCCTTGATGTCGCGGTGAATGATTCCTTTGGAATGTGCGGCCGCCAGTGCGTCGCAGACCTGGATTGCGATTCTCAGAGCTGAGGTGATCTCGAGCGGATGGCCTCCCACGAGTTGGCGGACCGTGCGCCCGGCGACGAACTGCATGACGATGAAGGCCGCGCCGTCGGCCTCCACCAGGTCATGTACCGTGCAGATGTTCGGATGGTCCAGAGACGAGGCAAGCTGGGCCTCGCGGCGAAATCGCTTGCGGACGGTGTCATCGACCGAGGCCATTTCGGGCGGCAGCAGCTTGAGCGCGATCGTGCGGCCCAGCTTTGTATCCAACGCTTTGTAGACGGTGCCCTGACCACCGGCACCCAGCTCGGAAATGATTCGATATTGCGCGACGCTTTGACCCTTTGAATAACCGCGAACCGGGCTGGCTGTGATCTGATCCGCAACCTCGCCGACTGCCGGTTGCTCCATGAAACTGTGGGCGTCGTCGAGGGACCGAAGAAGGGAATTGACTTCCTGCACGAGCGTGTCGTCACCCCGGCAGGCCTCGGTGACATAGTCGAGCCGCTGGCCCGGCGCCAGGTCCAGTGCGCCCTCGAACACTCTCTTGATCTCCTGCCAGCGATCGGCGTCCATTGCGCAACGTTACCTTGACAATTCGCGATGCAGCCAGGCCTTGGCCATGCTCCATTCACGCGCGGCAGTCGCTCGTGAGATGTTCAGGATCGCCGCTGTCTCTTCGAGACTCAAGCCGCTGAAGTAACGCAGCTCCACGACGCGCGATTGCTGTTCATCGATGGCTGCCAACCGGGTCAGGGCTTCGTCGAGCGCAATCAGGTCGACCGGTCTTGTCTCGCTCGCGATCTCCCCGGCGGCCGTGATGGAGATCCGAACGTCGTCGCCGCCCCGCTTTGCCCGATGTCGTGCTCGTGCGTAGTCCACCAGAACGCGCCGCATGGCTTGCGAGGCGATGGCAAAAAAATGCGTACGGCTTTCCCATTTCACATTCTTCTGGCCGATCAGCTTCAGGTAGGCCTCGTGAATCAGCCCGGTGGTTTGCAGCGTGTGATCCCGCCGCTCTCGCCGTAGGTGCCGCGCCGCCTGGCGCCGGAGCTCCGCATAAACGAGCGGCATGAGCTGATCGAGCACCTCATCCTTCCCTTCGCTCCATTCCTTCAACAGCTCGGTGATGTCGGTTGGGCCGGCAGGCTCGGTCATTTCTCTGCGCGCGTCTCTCTCCATGCGCTCCTTCCGGGAATGAGGTTAGTAACAATAACAGCCAAGGGAGCTGCGGCAGAAATGTTTTGAGACGTTCTGCCGCGCAATGTCGCGCTCATGGAGGAAGGCAGTTGAAAAGACAGCATCACAAACCGCCGGTCTTCGGACCGGCACTAACCAGGAGACTACGA
>Ga0307470_10000705_pt1 | contig 14768 bp, 20 predicted proteins | sample atmos_gasesAM3C__FD_204565 | JGI IMG/M metagenome (GOLD analysis project Ga0307470, IMG submission 204565) | Hardwood forest soil microbial communities from Morgan-Monroe State Forest, Indiana, United States - atmos_gasesAM3C_05 | ecosystem: Environmental > Terrestrial > Soil > Temperate forest... | reverse complement strand
CGCGATCAGCCTGCTCCGCCTATCCGGAGCCACCAACATCGCCGCCAGCCACCGACATCACGCCACCCGCACCGAACGACCGATCACGCTCCTGCTGACCTCATGAACGACTTTGCCTCGGCCCTGGCCTTCCTCTGAAGCGAGGTCGAGGAAGTAGTTTTCTTTGCTGTCGAGTTTGTCTAGGTGTCCGGCTAGTTTTTCTCGCATCTCGTCGGACAGTTTGTTGTTGTCGGTGGCTGCCTGGTCGATCATCGAGCGCACGAGGGTGCGGAATTTTTCGGGAAGCCCTATCCGGCTGTAGTGGTTGATGACGGCCTGTTCCATGACTTCTACGGGGATGTAGGGGTGGTCACAGATGCGGTCTTGCCGCCCGGTGCAAAAGAAGTAGTAGTAGATGCCGCCGTGTCGTCCTTTAGCGCGTTGCACGATAAACCGCCGTTTGCAGCGGTTGCACCACACGGTTCCCTTCAGGTAGTGCGGGTGCGAGCGTTGCCGGATACCGGTGCCGCTGTGAGTGTCCAATACTTTTTGCACTCGGTCGAACAATTCCTCCGTGATCAGCGGTTCGTGATGGCCTGGGTACTCCATCCCTTTGTAGGTGACGTATCCGCAGTAGTAGCGATCTCGCAACATCTTCCACATGGTTTGCATGGATACCGATCTTCCCGTTCCGGGCATCCGTAGACCGGCGTCGGTGATCTTGTCCCGGATATGTTCGACGTTGGAAAGCTTGCCGGTGGCGGCCAATTCAAATGCCATGACGATGTAAGGCGCGCGTTCTAGGTCTTTGCTGATGGTGTTGACTTCGTGGCCTTCGATACGGGTTTTTGTGTTGAGGTAGCCGAGTTTTGCTTTACCGACAGTACCGCCGTGTTTGGCTTTGTTCAGCATCTTGGTCGCGATGTCGGCGCCGTTGCGACGGACTTCTAGCCAGTTGAAGATATCGGTGATGGCCTCCATAGCCTCCCCCATGTCACCGTCGCCGAAGTTCTCTTTTGCTGAGATGATGCGTACGCCGAGTTGTTCTAGTGCGGTCTTGACTGCGACGGCTTCCTTGTAGTTGCGGAAGATGCGAGACCGCATGTAGATAATGACGTAATCAACGTCTCGCTGTTCCCTAATTCGTGTCAGCAGCTCTTTGAATTTGGGGCGCTTTTCCATGGACTGGCCGGACTGTCCCGGCTCGATGTATTCCCCGACCTTGACTGCGCGAAGTTCTCTACATTTGGTGTCACAGTGCTCGCGCTGCGTGGGAACCGAGTTGCCTTCAGGATCGATGTCGGTAGCGGTGTGCATCTGTCGCGCGGTGGACACCCGCAACAGATACGCCGCCCTTTTCACCGACGGCCCGGTACCGGTATTGCGGTCGCCTGTCATTACTCCACCTCCAAAGCGGTCATGATCCGTTGATAGATACGGCGGTATGGCTCGACGAGAGTCACGGCGGTGATAACATCCAGGTCTAGCGCGTCAATGAGAGAAATAAATAGAGCAGGTTCCGGGGTGCTGCCGTTTTCTATCCGGCCTATCGTGGTATGCGCTACGCCTATCAGTTTCCCGAGCTGCCTATCTGAATAACCTTTGGTTTGCCGCGCCGTCGAAACGTAGTGCGCGAATGACTCCGGCTTCTTCATAACCACCTCCCACTCTCCATTCTACCCCAAGTGGTGCCCCGACGCACCACTCTTTTAGCTTTTTAGTTCGCTGATCATGAGCGCCGCAGCCTGGCCGTGCGTGGCGATGGTTATCGGCTCGACTCTCTCGCCGAGTAGGCGGGTGATGGTGTCGGCGCGCATCTGGTCGGGGGCAGTGATCAGGACGCGCGGGGGCACGTTGTCGGGGCCGACGCCGCCGGTGGTGAGGTAGTTGGTGTAGGTGCGGATTTTGGCACGTAGGCGGGGGGAGGATTCGGTGGCTTGGTCTACTTCTAGCCACCAACAATCTGCATACGTCGGCGTTCGCAGGACGGTGTAGGTGTCGGGGCGTAGGTAGGTGCCGTTACCGGTGGGGTGCCAGCAGTGCGGCTCCGTAACGAAGTTGGCCACGTGATACTCGCCGCCCCGACTGTGTTCTATGAGGTCTACGTAGATGCCGCTGATGGTGAGCGCGTGGCTGAGGAACAGCGCGCCAGGGTTGCGGGAGTGCCGAACACGCCCCGGTGCCGGTTCATCGTTGAGTAGGGCGAGGAAGGTGTGCCCGGCGCTGGTGAGGGTGTAGATGTGTCCGGCGGAACCGGCGCGGGCTCCGCCGATGCGGCGGCCCAGCATCTCGACTAGGCCCGCGCGGCACAACCGGGTCATGATTCGCCGCCTCACCCGTGCTGTGGTCTCTCCGGACAGCTCAGGGCCGGACAGGAGCCGGTCGAGGTGCGCGCCGGTCAGGACACGTGCCCGTGCCAGGTGGGGCAGGGGAGTGGTGTAGCGGGTGGGCAGCTCGTCGGCGAGCTGAGCCAGGCGAGCTGTCGTGAGCCGAGCAGCGGGGCTCATCGTGTCCTCCAACGGCTCTTTGGTGTGAGGGAGGAAGGGAAGGAGGGGGACGAGCGCAATAGGGGGTGGATGGGTAGGAGGGAGATAGGGACCAGGGGAACGGCAGAGGAGGAGGGAGACCGGCGGCTGGTTACAGCAGTAAGTCGGAGACCTACCGGACCCGTATAGGGGCAATGGCCTGGGGTGGTAGCTGGTGGGGCTCGACGCGATCGGACAGCCGACCGGACACCGGAGGCGGTCATGACTCATCCGTGACTGGGAGTCGGTTGGACCGCTTCCTTGTGGGGACGGTGAGCCGTTCCAGGGTGGCGGCTTCCACGTCGTCCCGTTCTACCCCGAACCGTTCCCGGCTCGCCTTCGCGAGCGTGTCTCCGTTGCGTACCGGCTCGGGCAGCGGGTAGGTCTGGCCGGTGACTGGGGTGAGTGTCGAGCCGCCGATCGATGGCCGTACCGCGATCTCGTACGCGCCCAGGTGGCGCAGGTCGTCAGCGGTCAGCGGGGTGAAGGACTCGGCGAGGGTTCTGGCGTCTTTCACGCCGAGCTGGAACAGAATGTGGGTGCGGGCGTTGGCGAGCACGCTTTCGCGCATGTCCACGCTGAGTTGCCCGAGGAGCTGATGCGCCAACGTCAACCCTAGCCCGTGGTTGCGGGCCTGCGCGAGCATGTCACCCACATCGACAGGCAACCGCACGATGTCTTGGAACTCGTCCAGATACAGCCAGAACGGCCGCCGCTTTTCCTCCGGGATAGCGGCCCGGCCTAGAGCCGCTTGCCACACACTGGCTGTGATCAGCGAGCCAATCAGGGAGGCGTTTTCCGCGCCCAAGAAACCCTTTTTCAACGGCACCAACAGGATGCGGTTGTGTTCTAGTACGTCGGTCATGTCGATGCCCGCGGACTGCCCGAGCATCAACCGCAACGGGGTACTGAGCGTGAACGCCCGCAGCTTGTTCAGCACGGGGCCGATGGCGTTGATTCGGGCGGGTTCGGACATGGATTCATACCACCGCCAGAACGACCCCACATGTGGCGAGAGTCGTTGGCTGGTGACGGTGCGGCGGAACCCGGCGTTGGTCAGCAGTTCGGGCATTTCCGCCAGCGTGAACGCCTCCCCATTCGCCGCTTTGGTGTGGGTGAGGGTGAGGAGCCCGGCGTGCATGATGTCGGCGGTGCGCGGCCCCCAGTTCTTAACGAAGATGCTGTGAAGCACGTGGTAGACGAAGTTGGCGGCCTGCTCCGGTGGCCCCGCCGAAAGGGGATTCAACCCGACCACGTGATCGGTGACGGTGGCGTCCATCACCACCACATCGCCTATGCGGTCCTCGGGGATGCGGTCGAGAACGCGGGACACCAGCGCTCCGGTGGCGTCCACCACGACCGCGCCATGTCCGGCCGTGATGTCGTGCAGGATCATGTTGGCGAGCAGGGTGGTTTTGCCGGTTCCGGTCGGCCCACACACCCACATATGCATCAGCCGATCCCGCACTGACAGCGTCACGTCGCTATTCACGCCGGGGTAGTTGCTCCGCGCGATCACCAGTCCTTTCGACGGCATAGACGGCGGTGTCGGCAACGTCCGCGAGACGCCTCCGGCGACACCCGGCAGGGTCATGGCCCCGGCGGCGAACCCAAGTAGCCCGGCCAGCTCGCTAGTGGTGGCGACGATAGGCCACCGGCCACGCGGGACGCTGCGAACGTGTAGCCGCCCGACGACGGCGAACCGGGGTATCCACCAGCGGCGCACCATCCGCACGCGCGGGGTGTTCATGCCCCGCAAGCTGGCCCACACCCGCCCGGACACCAACCGCGCCCGATGCGTGCCCAACCGGGAGGACACCGCGACCCGGCACACGGCGCACAGCATGGGATCGTCGGACTTCCAGACCTCGGGCAGGTCCGCATCCTCGGTGGTGGGGGCGGTGACCCAGCGCGGAGCCTTCGCCCCCGTAAGCAGCCACTGCACCCGCACGATCTCGCCGGCGTTGAGGGGTTGCAACGCTGCGAGGACGTGGCGGCTGGTGTCCTCGGCCCGCCTCACCGCCAACAGGTCACCGCCGCCGCGTAGCCGCGCCTCACCGGCTACCTGGTAGCGCACCCGTTCCCGGCCGGTGAGGTAGGCGGGCAGCTCGTCCAGCCGGGCACCCGGTATTACCGCCGCCAACGTCGAAACGACACCGGTACGCAGCCGGGAGGGCACCAGCAGCACACGCCGTATCCCCTCCCGCGTCGCGGTAGTTTCTACGACCAGCGGACAACGCGGCAACATCGACCACCACCGCCGCGCCCGCACCATCGCCCGCACCGTCCCCACCCACCGCGACACCTCCCCCACACTCGCCGTGCGGGAAAGGCGAAGCTCAAACGCCACCAGCGACCGACGCCACCACACCATCTGCACCTCATGCACGACCACCCGCACACCGCACACGAACAGCGCCACACCCGCCAGACCCGACGCGGCTGCCAGTCCCAGCCATAGAAGGTCACTCATCACCGGGCACCGCCTCAGAACCGGGCTGAGAGCAGTTAGCGGCGGCTTGTTCGGCTAGGTGCTGGTCGTGCAGCTCCCGCGCCAACATCAGCAACGCCTGCGCGAACTGGTAAGGGTCAATGTTTGTGCGCGGCTTGCCATACACCCGAATCCGATACGCCCGCATCACGCTATCGCCCTAGTAATCCAGGGCGATAGCGTGAGCTTCGCGTCGCGCGGCGTTGGCTACCTGTATGGCTTGGGCGGCGACGGCGGGATTGGCAACTGCCCACGCCTCATATACTTCGGCTTTGTACAGCTGAAAATCGGAGCGCTGATCGGCAGGCGCGCGCAGACTCGGCACCACCCCCAGCATTGACCGAATGTGGTATGCAACCTCGTTGATGATCACCTGTGATGACGCCATGAGACCCAACCTCCCTGCGTTTCGTGCCCGGTCGGGTTTGACCGGGAGCAGGGTCTAGAGTTACTGTTTGGGCTGGTAAAGCGCTGGTTCGAGCGCGGCGATGTGTGACCGGCTTCGAGCTAGAGCGTGGTCTGCCCGTGGCACGGCTTGGACCATTTCAGTGACCTTAACGCCTGTCTCTTTGCTGTGCCGGGCATAGATAAAGGGGCGCCTCGGTGAGGCGTCCCTTTATCCGCCCGACCACTGGCCTTGTTGGGGTAGTTATGGCGTGGTGGATGCTTCGGGTTGGTTGGCGGTGGTGTGGCGGAGGATTTCCACGGCGACATCGAGAAGGAGCGCGCCTTCGTGTCGGTCGCGGCGGAACGTTCCGCCTTCCATGCCAAGATAGGCCGCAGCCACCCGTCGCCGGTCTTCCAGTGTCCGACCTACGGTTCCCGGTCGTAGGCACAAAATGGTGGCCAGGGCCTCTCCCGGAGCGCCGCCGATATCTTCATCCACAGCTCGCCTAATATCAGCTTCCACGCTCAACGCTCGTTCGTGCTGGCTTAGGTGGGGCCATTGCGCGGCGGGGTATAGCAGCTCGACTATTTCCGGTACGTGCTCCACGAGCCGGGCCGCGCGGGCACCATGCCGAACAGAGTTCTTCAAATACCGGTGGAGCTTTTCAACATCGAAATCGTGGCAGCGCGGGCGCAGCATGAATCACCTCTCTAAGCGCATACCGGGGGCGGAAACATTGCATGTACACGGGAGGGTGCGAAGCTTTCAGCCTAACCGTGCGGTTCCTATATTCGGGTCGGTTTTGCCTGATTTCATCGGAGAGGACAGGTGTCGGTTTGTGGTTCCTTATTGGGTTTGTCGACGCCGTGTGCGCATGGCGCGGATGCGGCGGCGGCGTTGCCGGGCAAGGTGGCGGTTGTGGCGCCGGGTTATCCGGTTCTCTCGCAACACGTAGCGGGTGGCCGTGTCTAATTTGATCCCACCGAGCAGCGGTAGCCGCACCCGACGCCCGAACATGAGCAGGGCGATGGCGGCGAGCCAGGCCCACCACCAGCCCCCCGACGACAACGCGCCCATGGCCACGGAGAAGATCACGGCAGCGCCGAGTACAGCCCTACCGCGCATCAGTAGCCTCCGTGGTGCTGTGGTGCGGCCTGGATGATTTCGGCCATGACCGGCCATGCTCCCGCGTTCCCGGCGCGCGGGTCCGGGGCGATGTTCAGGGCCTCCAGGGTGAGCGCGGCGGCTTCGATCAGCGCTTCCGCGTCCTGCGTGGACAGTCGCAGCGGGAGCACTCCGTCAGCGACCAGCACGGCCGCAACACAGGTCGCGAACACGCCGGGCGGGACTGCCCGGTAGCGCCGGGGTGCGCCGGGGACGAGCCCGGTTGCCAACGCGCGGGCGGTCGGGGCGGGCGCGCCGGGAACTGTTGCGATGCCTTGCCAGGTGAGGAGTTGAGCCACGGCGGGCAACGCGGGCGCGGCGTTGACGGCCAGGCCCTCAGCCGACAACACCGCCACCACAGCCGACAGCAGCGCACCGGGGTCATAGGCCGAGACGGCGCTGATCTGCGGCCGGGCCGGTTCGGCGTAGCTGTAGGACGGCTGAACCTGCGGCGGCGGTGTCGTGTACCGGATGCGGTCTTCTATCGCGCCGGTGAGCCGTTCAGCGATGCCCCAGGCCCGTTCGGTGCTATCCCGCCCGCCCTCGCGCAACCGCCGCACGGTCACCGTGAGCGCTACGCCGAGCCCGACGATGAGGAACAACACGAGGTGTTGTGGCAGCGGCAACAGCACGTAGAGCAGGAGGGCGAGAACCCACCACAGCAGCGGGCGCACAGTCCTCGCCCGCCACCAGCCGACCAGGAAACCCAGCATGTTCGCCTCCGTCTGTCTCGGTGCGCGGGCCGCGTGCCCGCGCGTACGCCCGACGACGCTTGCGGCATAGTCCGATTCCGGCCAGAGGTGAGCCGAATCCCGGATTTCCCGGATCCCGGCAACCCGCCGTTACCAGACGAATGAGTCACCGGATCGGGTGAACATCGCGCCTCAGGAAATCTCCCGGAAGACCAGCCCCGGACGGGGGCGCATGATCGGTACAAGCCGTGACCAACCAGACGCCAGAAAGGGGCCGCGATGCCCACCACCAACCCACCGGACCAGAACACCCCGCCCCAGCCCACCGAGGCGGCGAGCCGGCGCGAGTTCGGCGCGGCACTGCGGGACCTTCGGCGGTGGGCCGGGCTCACGCAAAAGGACCTAGAGGCGGCCCACCCGATGCTGACCGATTCCACAATTTCTGATCACGAGCGGGGCGTTCGCCTACCCCGGCTGGAGTGGGTCCATGCCTACGTGACGCGGTGCCTGCGGCACCGTGACCCCCAAGCCAGCCGGCCCCAGCTCGACGCCGAGTTCGACCACTGGCGTACCGCGTGGACTCGCCTCGAACACACCGACGCAGGACAGACCCCGGCCGTCCCCGCCCAGCGCGTCACCGGCAGCCCGGAAGCATCCCCACCAGCAGGCCACAGCGAATCCACCCCAACCGCCCCGGTCTCTGAGCCCGGGAGCCGCGAGCGATCCCCTCGCCACCCCTGGTGGCGGAGTCGCCGGGCCTGGGTCATCGGCGGGGCCGCCATGCTGGTGGTAGCCGGTGGCGTCATCGCCGCCGTAACCAGCCTGTTCGACCCGAACCCCCCGGATACTCCCCACCCGGTTCACGCCAGCGGGACTGTAGAGAACCTACTAGGAGTAGAAGGCATCGACCTGGACACCAACAACCGGGCAGACCAAGAAGCCCCCGGCGTCGACATAAGCCCCGCCGCCACCAGCACCCACCTCAACGCCATGGCCAACCGCGTGACGTTCACCGTGCTACCTGCAGCAGGCGCAGAAGAACGCCAACGATGCGTCAAAGCAGTGGACTGGATGCGACAAATACCCAACATCTACGACCTGACCGAAGGCCGCAACATTTGCGTCATCACCGACGAAGGCCGATTCTCTATGCTCACCATCACCAAACGCGCCACCGCCGCAACCGGAACCATGAACTTCCACTACACCACATGGAACTAAACGATGGTCAGAGAACTTGGCCTGATCGCGGGGAATATCGTCCTTGCGGACGGAATGTCATACCGAGATACTCGCACCATGACGCATGACCCGAGTGAAACGGTCAGCCAGTTTCTCGAAACCCGACGCGCGCTTGTCGAAGCGGGAAACGTGGATGACGTTGAAAAACTTGACGAAGCCTTACCCGATATGGCCGCGTCGGACCCTGGCTCAGCCCTGGCGATAATAGAAAAGCTCAGCGTCAGCGACGACCCTAGGGCCAGAGAAACCGCCGCGATCTTCGTGCAACATTTGTTCCCCGCCCGTCGAGAACAAGTAGCAGATTTACTGGTGACACTGCTTCACGACCCGAACCCCGATATTGCCCGGCAAGCGCTACAAACCATCGACACCGTGACCCAAGACCCACACCTGACCGCCACCCAAGCGGCCAGCCGCATTACAGAACTGAAATCACAGGCCAGCTAGAATTCAGCGTATGCGGCGGGAACGACGCCAGCGATGGCCGAGGCCACCACGACCATGCCCGACCCCGCACTCCTGGCGACCGTGTCACACCCTGCTGGGCACGGCACTATATGTGCCTCCACACTGCCGCGCCGCGGTCACCCTGACCGCCTGGTCATCACTGCACAGACCTGCCGGACGGCGCCGTCGACGTTCACGACGTAGCCCACCGGCAGATAAGCCGGTATGTCAGCTCACTCTGCTCGGCATGAGCGAGCAGAGTTTCGAAATAGGTTTGAGGGTGACCAGTTCCGCAATCTGTGCCCCGTGGCTGGTCTGGGGTTTTGTGGCTGGGGCGGTTTAGGCTGCGAGTGCGGGTGGTAGTTGGTGTCGGAGTTCGAGGACTTCGCGGAGGTTGCGCCCGCTGCGCAGGTTCGCCAGGTCTTTGTCTAGGTCGCGCAGTACCTTGCGGGTCCGTGGTGATGCTATGGAGCCCATCTGGCTTACTGCTGTCTGGGCAATGCTTAAGCCCTGGTGGAGATCGCCGCGTTTGACGTGTGCCCGGGCTAGCCATGCTCTGTGGAAGAAGGCGTCTCTGGGCCGGTCTGCTCCGGTGCGGGAGACTAGGGGGGCCAGTAGCTGTGCTGCTTCGGCGAGCTGAGATTTTGGGCTAGGTTGTCCTGGTTGTAGCGTCAGCAGCAGCAGTGCCTGGCCAGCTACTGCATCGGCCATAGCAGAGTTGAGCCAATATAAATATTCCGGCCCGTCACCTGATGTTCGTGCTTGTTCAAAGAGTTCTCTGACTTGAGCAGATGCAGTCTGAAAACCATATGCGTTCCCGTTTACCGCGTGGGCGTTAGCCATCCGCGCCATCACTACGGCCCTGACCGATGGGTGGGTTGTTTGTGCGGTCTTTACCGCCGCTTTGGCAAGCGCGACTGCATCACCGGGCTGGTTTCGGTACGCTGCTTGTTCGGACATTGACCCGAGGATGTGTGCACCAAGGTCGCGGTCGCCTATGTTGTGTGCTGCGTGGAGTCCGGTGCGGTAGTAGCGTTGGGCAAGGCCATCGTGCTCGGCGTCGTAGGCTATCCAGCCGCCGATTTGTGATAGCTGCGCCAACACCGCCACCATGCTGCCTGCGAGTTTGGTGTCGGTGAATGAGCCGCTTTTCAGACAGGTGGTGACTTGCCCGATAGCGTTGCCCACCTGCTTGAGGTTTCCCGCGCTTCCGCCTTCGAGATCGTCCATCCGCCGGAACGCGCCAACAAGGGACTGGAAATATTCCACCGTAGCCGGTGACACTTTAGTAGCCGAGTAGCGGGAACCCAGCACCTGATCGAACATGCCCGGCTTGGGTGTCTCGTGCATGTGCGCTACATACCCCCACGCTGGCGCAGTCAGCGCTGCTCCTGATACTGCCATGAAGCTACGGCGATCACCATCAAACATTGCGCCCTCCCGTGTGAACCAGTGGTTGAGCAACTCTTTGGTGCCCTGGAGGTCCCAGGGCACCTGCATACCCTCATCAGAGGCCACCCACCGGGTAGAGGCGCGGACGCCGGGCCACAAGTGGGACACCGCTACCGGCGCGCCCCGAGCCTGGGAGAGCACATGGGCGATCACGGTGGGCAACGGCTGACGCGGTACCCGAAAGTGATTTATCCACTCCGAGGCCGTAGACCGCGACACATACTCGGCCCCCATCTCCCGGTTTACCTCAGCCACCAACCGAGAAATAGACCACCCCAGACCGCCCAGCAACCCAGCCAGCACGGCGTTGCCCCGCCTGCAACACTCATCGACCATACTCACCACCGCCTCGCGAAAGCCAGTACCACCACCAACAATAAGCACGCCAGCAGGCCAAGCACATTAACTACTACGGCACAATCGTCAACTCACCAGCCCTGACGGACAAGCCGACGCGGAAAGAACCAGCGGCGTCGCTCACACCTGACCCCTGGGGTAATACCTGAGCCTGTCCGCTCCCTCCCGCTCCCGAATCTCCGCCACCGACTCACCCACTCGATGCGCCCCTGTGCCGTCGCGTCGGTGCCGTCTGTGTTGGTGATGCTGCTCCCGCCCCCCTCCCTGGTCACGTCTTCGTAGCAACACCAAAATGCTAATCACCACCAGACAGGCAGTGATCAAGCACACGTCAACAGCGACCAGCAACCGCACGAAGGACACGGGCTTTGTTCCCTCATTCCAAGGGAGACGATGTGAGGATTAGCACCTCGGTTACTTGGCGGGGTGGAAGGAAACCACGTACCGCACCTCCTGGTCATCACACTTCTTTAGGGAGCCAGACCGGCGACGGGGCTACTCCTGTCCTCACTGGCGGGCCGGGTCCTTCGCCATCGCCGGTCTGGCCATCTATGCGGCAGCCCTACAGCACTGCCACGTTGTGCTCGGCAAGGAGGGCGCGGTCACAGGGGAAGGTGCACGGGCACACCGCGCACTGGCCGTGATCGTTGACGTGCTCGTTGAGCACACCGCTGGCGACGCGGGCCAGGCGTTCCAGCTTGGCAGCGGCCCGCTGATGGTGTGGCCGCTGGCTAGGCAGGCGGGGATGGTCATCGGTCAGCGCTCCTGTTGTATGCCGCAGTGGTTGCCTGGCTGACACCCCGGTACCGATGCTTGGCCGGGGCTACCAGCCCAGCTCGGAACCACCCTGATCTAACCGGGCGTGGGTCAGCCCAAACCAGGCGAAGCGGACGCGTAAACGAGGCATATCCGGTGCACTGACCTATCCCGCTGCCCAGGACAAGGCCGTCCGGCTACGGTGGCCCGGTGGTAGCACGCAGACGCCTTCGGCTCGCGCAACGACGCAAGATGCTCGGCTTCAGCCAGGAGCAGCTCGCCGGGACACTGGGCATCGAGCGCTCGACCGTGGCGCGGTGGGAGCGGGCCGAGACCAAGCCCCGGCCCTGGCAGCGGCCAGCGCTCGCCCAGGAGCTTCAGGTCAGCCTCGACGAGCTGGACGAGCTGCTAGCCGCCATCAGCACCGTAGGCGAGCCAGCACACGACGGTGGGCACGATCTTGTGCTCTGCGTGCCCTGGAGCCACCGGGGTACGGTCGAGGCGGCAGCCGAGTTGACCAGAGGTGACGACGTGGAGCGCCGAACATTCTTGGCCTTGAGTGGAACAGCGCTGACCGCTCCCCTTGTCACGTCGGAAGCCTTGCACGAGGCTTTTGCTGCCGCCTTGGAAGAGAAGAGGTTGTCCCCGGATGAATGGCACGAGCGGGTCGAGTCCTATGGACGCGCCTACACCATGATAGGGGCCGATAAACTTTCTGAGCGGCTTGCCGCCGATATGGTGAGGCTTCAGCGCTACACCGATGATCCGGCGGTATGGTCGCCTGCGGCTAAACTCATGGCGATTTACGGCAAGACGCTGCCCATCGATGATGGCGCGAAGGGCGCAGTTCGATGGTACCGTCTAGCCGCTGCGATGGCCGATCGATCGCAAGACGTGTCTACCCGCATCTGGGTACGCGGTGCATCTGCGTTGGCGCTGGCCTACGACGCGGTACAGATACCGACCGCTCACTTGTTCGCAGACGAGGCGCTAGCGCTGTCGGAAAGCCCTTCCCTGGGCCGCCTCAAGGCTCTGATCGCCCAGGCGCACATAGCGGCCACACGCCGAAGCCACCAAGCAGCAACCCAAGCGGTAGAGCACGCCCAAGACGTATGGGAGGCTACCGCTGGCCCAGAAGAGGTATCAGACTTCGCGGTGCCACAATGGCGATTCTGGACCTGCGCTTCGCTGCTGTATTCCCGCATAGGAGACCAAAAGCGGGCACTGACCGCCCAAGAAAGCGCACTGGGAACCATACCCCCTACTATTCCGAGGTTCACCACCCACATCGAACTACACCGGAGCCTCATGCTCGCCAAAACCGGTGACAAGCGCAGCGGAATAGAGCATGCACGAGTAGCACTAGACAAGCTGCCACCACAGCACCGAACCCTATCGATGCACCTCATGATGACTGAGATCGAACGATGCTAACTAGTCCGCCGCAGCGGCCGTGTCCGAGACGGGACACCAACGCGGTACCGTGGCGCACCTGCGCAGAGTAGGTGTGCATGTGATCCACGGTACCAGACCGGCGTGGCCCTTGGTTGCTCGCTGTTCAACACGGACGGATGCAAGACCCCTTATTGCTGAAACAACGTCACACGCGCCCAGTTGGTAGCAGCGCATTGGTTGGTACCCTACTGCCCACAGTAGCGGCAATCCGCTTTGTCTCCCCGTGATATTCAACCTCGTACACTACTCGATCACGGCCGGTTATACAGATAGGATTACCCTTATCACCGGGGAGACTACAACCAAACCACGTCCTAGTCTCGGTCTTTCGCTAACTGTGATCATGCGGCTCTCCGCACACCTGCCGGATCATGTGGTCACGGAGGTGATCGTTTGTTGGGCTACGATCTCCGCCTTGGACACACCCGCGAACCATAAACACGAAATGGACGCCGAGCCCTGACGCGCTCAGCGACACGGCTTGATGAATACTCCGACCACGGAACTGAAGATCCAAAAGCGTAGCTCGCCGCTAGGTCGGGTAAGTCTCAACCAACAAAAAGCTTTCCACGACTTATACTTAACTGAATGCATTCTGCTACAGTAAAGTAATGTACAGTTTGTTACTGTGGCAAGTGAGGAGGTGCGCCATGACGGGGAAAGAGTGGGCAGAGGCATTGGATGCCGAGATGCGGGATCGCGGTATAGGTGCGAGCGATCTTGTGTCGCACGCGTTCGCTGATGGTGCTGTGGCGGGTGTCGCGGTGGCGTATGACATTGATGATGACTACGGCCGGGTTCTGGCGTCTGTCGGTCACGTGATAGCTGTACGGTACAACGAGGGTCGTCGTTGGTGGGAGTCGATCGATCCGGCTGATGTGTCTGTAGTTGAGGTGTAGGGGTGTGGACACTAACGCGGTACCCGTGGCGCACCTGCGCAGAGTAGGTGTGCATGTGATCCTCGGTACCAGACCGGCGTGACCCTTGGTTGCTCGCTGTTCAACACGGACGGATGCAAGACCCCTTATTGCTGAAACAACGTCACACGCGCCCAGTTGGTAGCAGCGCATTGGTTGGTACCCAGTTGGTTCGGCAAGTGGGTGTGGTTCTCTGGTCACGCGCTGACCTGAGGGGAGTCAAACAACAGGGGCTGAAATTGTTACTCCGACCCCGGGTCTCGTGCTGTCTTTTTTCTAGTTTTTCGTCTTTTGGCTTTGCCGGAGTTTCGCGGGTAAGTGTCGTGAACGAAGCCGAAGCTAGCGGGGCAACGTTGCGCGAGTCGATCTCGACCAACAACGCCGCTACATCCGTGCGACGCGAATGCTGAGTCAGCACGCCCAGTAGATCATGGTCCTGCCCAGCGCATATGCTAACAACACGGATTGGGCCGGGAGAAAACTCGTCCAGCGTGCGTCGAACGCATTCCTGCACGAGCATTAAACGGTGCGAAAGCCCCGACTCGGCGTCGCCATAAGCGTTATGCCAAATGTGCCAGTCAACTCCTTGCATGGTGGGCACCATACCAGTAACGCTGCCTAGGCAAAGGCCGATACTTTACTCACTGCGGCTGATGTGGGAATGTATCAAGCCAGACACACCAAGATGAGCGCGTTATATTGTCCGGCGAGCACATCTCACCCACTCGTGTTCGCCAGTCATCCCTTTGCTAGCGGCAGCTCACAGCAGGCTAGCCGCTAGTTTCCTATCCCAAGGAAGCCGGCCCGGAAGTTCTGCGACTAAGGAGGCCCCGTATCCCATCAATCCCGCGCGGGGGCCTACCTCTTATGCCGCGCAAATCTTCCCGATCCTCTACGCTTCGT
>Ga0307470_10000703_pt1 | contig 14814 bp, 12 predicted proteins | sample atmos_gasesAM3C__FD_204565 | JGI IMG/M metagenome (GOLD analysis project Ga0307470, IMG submission 204565) | Hardwood forest soil microbial communities from Morgan-Monroe State Forest, Indiana, United States - atmos_gasesAM3C_05 | ecosystem: Environmental > Terrestrial > Soil > Temperate forest... | reverse complement strand
AGGGGATCGACAAGTTCCTCGCCTATGAGGTCGACCTCGAGGCCGTGAAGGCCCGCTACGAGCACTCCTACGAGAACATCCTGCGCGACCTCGAGAACGCCGAGGACATCCGCGTCCTCGACTTCAACGGCCACCAGATCATGGCCAACTTCGCCCTGGGCGAGCTCCGCGAGCCGATCAAGTTCGAAGGCTGAGACGCAGAGCGCTCGGTGGATTTTTCTTCCATCCCCGGCTAGACTGAGCCCATGAGCAGGATCGGACGACCGATCTTCGACCGGGTTGATTTGGTCCGTCGCCTGCTCGCGAGGTCCTCTTCGCTCTCCGAAATTCCCGTCCACGTGACGCCTTCGCGCATCGCGCTGAAGGAGCTGCACGACCCGGAGACGGGCCGCCTCGACGCCGCGAGGTTTGCGGAGCACCTGAAGATTCCCCTCCGTAAACTCGCCGAGGCGATGCGGAAGAACTATTCGACCGTGCACAAGACGCCCGCATCGCCCACTCTGCAGCCATTCCTGCGGTCCCTCAAGCGGAGCTTGGAGATCCTGGCGGAGCTATACCCCGAACGGGCCGCGGCGCTCGCCTGGTTGAACGCACCGCTCCCCGATCTCGGCGGCCGTGCCCCTCTGGACGTCATCCTGGAGGGGTATCCGGACGCCGTCGAGGACATGCTCGAAGGCGCGCTGATCGGCATCCCCGCCTAGCGCACATCGGTGCTTCCCGAACCTTCGCTCCGCGAAGCCGTGCTCGGTCTGCCCACCATTTCCGTGGGAGGGCCCTGGACTCGCGTGCTCGGCTACCGACTCCTGCAAGGCCCGCCGCCCGGAGCGGCACCTGGAGGCCCGCCCGAGCCTCTCTGGCCCGGCGGTCCGCGTCTCTATGGAGCGCGCTTTAACCCGAAGGGCCCCTTCGGAGGTATCTACCTGGCTTCCGATCCCGTCACGGCACTGACCGAGGTCGGAGCCGTCCTCGAGAATCCGAGCGTGCCTCGGACGACCTTGCGAACACCCCCCTGGGCTGTCTTCGCGGTCGAGGGGATCGTGACCGGCACCCTCGACCTCACCGATTCACGCAACCAGGAGTGTTTGGGCACCTCGCTCTCTGAGCTGACCGGGGATTGGAGATATACCCAAGCTCGCTACTTGCGCGGCGAAAGCTCCATGCCGCCCACACAGCTCCTGGGAAAGGTCGCCTACGAGTCGGAGCGGATCACCGGTCTCCTCTACCGCGCCGCCCGCAACACCGTGGACGGCCTGAGCCTTGTGGTCTTCCCCGATCGGCTGGACCATGAACGAGGTGACTCGCTGGCCGTCTACGATCCGCACAAGCAGATCTCGCAGCGACTGCCCTGAGCGAAGACCACCGCGTGCTGAAAGCTCCAACGGGAAATCACTTCCGGAAATCCAGCAGGTCGTACCCCAGCTCGCGGAAGAGGCGGCAGGTCGCGGGGAGCGGCAGCCCCACGACGTTGGTGTAGTTGCCCGCGATCGACTCGACGAAGAGCGCCCCCAGGCCCTGGACGGCGTAGGAGCCGGCCTTGTCGAGCGGCTCGCCGGTCGCCACGTACCAGGCGATGTCCCCGTCCTCCAGGGGAGCCATGGTCACCCGCGAGGCCTCGACGCGGGCGGCGGTCCGCGCCGGGGAGCGGGCGCCGTCGCTCTCCAGGAGGGCGACCCCCGAGAGCACCGTGTGCTCGCGGCCGGCGATCCGGCGCAGCATGCGCCCGGCGTCCGCCGGGTCCCGGGGCTTGCCCAGCAGCTCCCCGTCGACGACCACCACGGTGTCGGCCGCGAGCACCAGCTCGCCGGCCTCGGCCCGCGCCGCAGCCTTCTCGGCCGCCAGGCGCAGGACGAGCTCGCGCGGCGCCTCGCCCGGCCGCGGGGACTCGTCGAGATCGACCGGGCGGACCTCGAAGTCGAGCCCCAGGCCCCGCAGCAGCTCCCGCCGGCGCGGCGAGGCCGAGGCGAGGACCAGCCTGGGGAGGGGCGCTATGGGTAGTACCCGCGCATCGTCTTCGCCTCGAGCCCGGGGCGGTCAACCTTGACCTCGACGGTGCGGAACTTCTCCCGGTCCCCCTGCTGCGCCGGCTCGTAGGCCAGCAGGTATTGGTTCCGCAGATCGGCTTCGACCGCGGCGTAGACCTTGTTGAGCTCGGCGGCGCGCTCGACGAAGAAGAACCTCCCCCCGGTCTCCTCGGCGAGGCGCTGGAGCTTCGAGCGCACGTCGATCTCGTTGGGCTCCAGGTGGATGCCCACGGTGTAGATGGTCACCCCGGCGCGCCGCGCGTAGTCGAGGGCGTCGGTGAACTTGTAGTGGCTCCCCTCGTCCATGCCGTCGGTCAGCAGGACGATGGCGCGTTTCCCCTTGATCCCGCCGAAGGTGTAAAGGGCATAGATGACGCTGTCGTAGAGCGCCGTCGAGCCCTCGGCGGTCAGGTTGGCGAGGCCGCCCGCCAGCACCTCGCGGTCGTTGGTGAAGCGCACCGCGAGGTTGGGCTTGCCGTTGAACGTGATGACGGCGGCGCGGTCCTTGGGGGTGATGACCTTCTCGAAGAACCCGAGCGCCCCCTTGACCGCCTCGTCCAGCCGCTCGGACATCGAGGCCGAGACGTCGAGGAGGATGCCGGCGTAGATCGGCAGGTCCTTGATCAGGTCGAAGCGGCGGATGCTCTGCTCGACGCCGTCCTCGGCGACGTGGAACTGCTCGCGCCGGAGGCCGGGGACGGGCCGGCCGTGGCGGTCGACGACCGTGGTGTAGAGCTCGACCAAGTCGACCTGCACCTTCTCGCCGTAGTCGGGGGAGTTGACCAGCACCACGTCCTCGGTCGAGTTGCCGTCCTTGAGGTACGCCACGGTGCGCACGTAGGTGAGCCCCACGTTGGGGGGCAGCAGCATGGGCTGCGCGAAGGGCGGCTGGTAGAGCGTCGCGAGGCGGGTGTCGTTCAAGTAGAAGTCGACATGGTCGAGCTCGTTCCCCTCGGGCACTTGGACGTCGGCCTCGGCGCGCAGGCTATCGTGGTAGGTCCTGCCCGCCACCGGCTCGACCAGCCGGACGGCGAAGCGGTGCGGGCCGGCGTTGAGGAGGAGCTGGTCGCGCGCCAGCTCCCGGCCGTCGGGGCCGAGGGCCATCGCCTTGACGGTGTGGACCTTCGGCTTGTCGCCGAGGTCGAGCTCGACGCTGTAGGGGGGATGGGCCTTCGACAGCACCCGTTTGCCGTTGAGGAGGAACGCGACGCGCTCGATCCCGTCGCCGGTGACCAGGGCCTCGACGCGGGTCTTGCCGGTGCGCAGGAGATCGCTCTCGTTGCCTGCCAGCAGGCGCACCGTGTGGTCGTGCGTCCCCAGGCCGGCGTTGGCCTCCGCGGCGGGGTCGGCGCGGCGGAGCGCCGCGGGGCGATCGGACGCCGGCGGGTGATCGGCTGCGGCGGCGACCGCCGCGATCTGGACCGCCGGGGCGGCCTGGTCGGGCGCCGCCGGCACCTCCAGGGCGCGCTCGTCATGGAAGAAGCTCTTGCCGCCGACGTCCTGCACCTTGAGCCGCAGCGTGTAGGAGCCGGGGCGCAGAGGGCGCTGGAAGACGAGCGGGATCTTGCCGTCGCGCATCTGGCCCGCCGCCTCGGCGACCGGCAGGGTGAACCGGTAACGGAAGTGCTCGAAGAGGTCGTCCTTCAGCAACACCTCGCCGTCGATCAGGAAGTCGTAGGTCTCGACGTCTCCCACCCGCGCCTTCTGGATGGCGTCCTGGGGGACGGCGACGACGCCCTGGACCACCGTGCGGCTGCCGTTGCGGCCGGGGAAGGAGAGCGCGAGATCGGCCGGGAAGGTCGCCACGCCGGCGGGCAGGTCGGTCGAGTAGGCGAGGAAGGTCTGCAGCCACTCCTCGCTCGGCCGCGGCACGACGTGGACGCTCGCTTCGATCCGGCTCCAGTCGATGGCCTCCGAGAGGTAGCCGGCGATGTCCTCGCCCCGCGAGCAGTGCTGGGCGAGGTAGGTGGCCGACATCTCGAGCCGGGCGCGCTCGCCGATCGCGAGCAGCGGCTGGATGCCTTCGCTCGGGTACCAGAGCCGGAAGCGCCCCCGCGACGAGCCCACGGGCGAGACGAAGACGAGGGCGAAGCCGCCGCGGATGTGGGCCGTGTTGTCATAGTGCCAGATCTCGAGCGGCAGGAGCACGTCGGGGCAGGTCGACCGCAGGACCTGCACCGGCGGGCCGTTCAGCAGCAGCATGCGGGCGCGCTCGTCGGCGAGGTCGCCGAACCGCTTGCGCGCCTCGGCCACCCGCTCCTGCCAGGTCTCCTGGAACTCGTTGCGGGTGGTCTGCGGGAAGGGATCGCGGATCTGCCAGAAGCGGCGGATGAAGGAGTCCCGCTGGTAGTCCTCCTTGAGGGCCAGGAAGGTCTCGCGCTCCTTGGGGGAGAGGAGCGGCGCCGTCTCCTCGAGGAAGGCGCGGTGGCGAGCCGGGAGGTCGGCCGGGATCGGCGGCGGATCGGCCGGCTTGGCGGCGAACGACGGAAGGGGGGCGAGGACGAGGAGGAGAGCCAGAAGGGACGGCCGTCGCCGGCCTGGGAACGACATCGGCCCGATCCTACGCCGCGGGGCGGGCGGCGGCAACTGCCGGTCGCTCCAGTATGGCCGCTCCAGACGCGACCCTGCATTGCGCCCTCGTCCGGTAGGAGATAGCCTTGCACCCATGGACTGGCGCGAGTTCATCTACGCCGACAGCGAGATCCTCGCCGGCAAGCCTGTCGTGAAAGGAACCCGTCTCGCGGTCGAGTTCCTCCTAGGCTTATTCGGTGCCGGTTGGACCCAGGAACAGATCCTGGCCAACTATCCGGGTCTGACCCCGGAATCGTTGCAGGCGGTCTTCGCTTTCGCGGCGGAATCGCTCCAGGAGGAAAGCCTCTACTCCCTTCGCCTCCGCACGGCGTGAATGCGGTTCCTCGCCGACGAGAATTTCCCGCTGGAGAGCGTGCGCCGACTGCGGAGCCCGGAGTACGACATTCTGGCGGTCGCGGAGATCATGCACGGAGCCAAGGACTCGGTCTGCGGCACGTCGCGGGCCTCCAACTGGAAGGACGCTATACGGTGATCGATCCACCCAAGATTAGACAGCGACCGCTGCCGTAGCCGATATCTTCTCCCTTACGGATAGTACCCGCGGATCGTCTTGACCTCGATCCCCGGCCTGTCGACCTTGAGCTCCACGGCGCGGAAGGCGTTCTCGTCGTTGGTGTTGGTCGACTGGTAGGCGACCAGGTACTGCGAGCGCAGCTCGCGCTCGATCTCGGCGTAGATCGGCCCCAGCTCGGCGGCCGCCTTGACGAAGAAGGTGCGCCCGCCGGTCTCCTCGGAGATCTTCGCGAGGTGCTTCTTGTCGACGTCCTTGCCGAGGCCGATGCCGTAGATGGTCACCCCGGCGCGGCGCGCGTACTCCACGGCGTCCTCGAAGCTGAAGCGGCTCCCCTCGTCCTTGCCGTCGGAGAGGATGAGGAGCGCCCGCTGCCCCTTGACGCCGTTGAAGTAGAAGAGCGAGAAGACGACGCTGTCGTAGAGCGCGGTGCCGCGCTCCGCCTTGAGCCCGGCGAGACCGCCGGCGAGCTCGTTGACGTCGTTGGTGAACTTGACCGCCAGGCTCGGGTGGTCGTTGAAGATGATGAGCGAGGCGCGGTCCTTGGGCTTGATCGCCTGCTGGAAGAAGGCGAACGCCGCCTGCCGCGCCTCGGCGATGTTGGGGTCCATCGAGGCCGAGATGTCGATCGCCACCGCGGCGTGGATCGGCTGGTCCCGCACCTGCTCGAAGCGGACGATCTGCTGCTTGACGCCGTCCTCGATGGGGGTGAAATTCCTCTGCGTCAGCCCTTCGACCGGGTGGCCGGCGCGGTCGAGCACCGAGGCATAGAGCTCGACGAACTGGACGTTGAGCTGCTCCAGGTTGTCCGGCGCGTTGACGAAGACGAGGTCCTCGGTCTGGGCGCCGTCCGTGGTGTAGGCGATCGCCCGCACGTAGGCGAGGGGCTCGCTCCTGGGCAGCACGATCGGCTGCTCGTAGGGCGGCTGGTAGACGGTCGCCACCCGCGCCTCGTTCAAGTAGAACTCGACCCGCTCCACCGCCTCGCCCTCCGGCACCTGCACGTCGGCGTGGGCGAGCAGGCTCTTCTCGTAGCGCCTGCCCTTGTGCGGCTCGGAGAGGCGGACGGCGAAACGGTGGCCGGCGGCGTTGACCAGCAGCCGGTCGCTCGCCACCTCGCGGCCCTGGGCGTCGAAGGCGGTGGCGGTGAGCGTCCGCTGGCGGGGCAGCGACCCGAGGTCGAGCTCGACGCTCCACGGCTGGTGGGTCTTGGTGAGCACCGGCTTGCCGTCGAGGGCGAAGGTGACCTTGACGATCTCCTTGCCGGCGGTCAGGGTGTCGAAGCGCAGCATCCCGGTCTGCAGCTCGCCCTGCGGGCGGACGAGCTTCAGCGTCGTCTCGCCGTTCGAGATCGCCGCGTTGGCCTCGGCCAGCATGCGCGCCGTCTCGGGATCGGCGGCGGGCGAGGCAGAGGGGGCGATCTTGTCCGTCTCGGGGACGACGAGCTGCTGGGAGGCGCGGAAGAACTTGCCCGAGTTCAGGTCCTCGACCTTGATCACCACGCTGTAGGTGCCCGGCCGCAGATAGCGCTGGAAGACGAGGGGGAGCGGCGCGCTCGCCTGCGGCTCGGTCACCGGGAAGTCGAACTTGTAGCGGAAGCCGTCGAAGAGCTTCTTGTTCTCCAGCACCTCGCCGTTCAGCACGAAGTTGTAGGAGCGGTGCTCGCCGAGCTTCGCCTGCCCCGCCTCGGCGATCGGCACCTGGATCACGCCCTCGACCACGGTGCGGTTCTGGTGGCGGCCGGGGAAGCCGAAGGTGAGCTTGGCGTTGAAGGTCAGGGCGGTGTCCGGGACGTCGGTCGAGTAGGCGTTGAAGGAGGCGATCCACTCGCCGCCCGGACTCTTCGGGGGATTGACGAACTTCAGCCGCAGGAAGGAGTAGTTGTTGCCCTGCTGCGCCACCCAGGAGATCGCGCCGGCGAGCTGATCGCCGTCGCGGCAGCTCCGGAAGACGGCCTCGAGGTTGCGGTCGCGCGGCTCGGAGTCCTGGCGGAAGAGCTCGCCCAACCCTTCGAGCGGCTCGAAGATGCGGTAGGGACCGGCGCCCCACTTCTGGTAGAAGATGATGACGAAATCGAAGCGGGCGATGTCGCTGCCGCCGATGTAGAACCACGCTTCCAGAGGGTAGAGGATGCTGGTGCAGCTCGAGACGAGCGCCCCGGACGGCGGCCCGTTGAGCAGGAAGATGCGGCCGCGGTCGTCGTTCAAGCCGCCGAACCGTTTCTTCGCCTCGGCGATACGCTCCTCCCAACGATCGCGGAATTCATTGGCCGAGACCAGGCCCTTCGCCTTGCTCCGCGATTCCCAGAAGCGCTGGATGAAGGCGTCGCGCTGGTAATCCTTCTCGAGCCGCAGGAAGGCCGACTTCTCCTGCGCGTCGATGAGGAGGGCCACCTCCTCCAGCCAGTCGCGATACGCCGGCGGGAGGGCAGCGATCGCCTTCTTCTCCTCCGCCCGGCTGAGCGGTTTCTGCTTCGCGTCGGCCTTGGGCTGAGCGGGCGGGGCCGGCTTGGCGGCCGCGGCGGGCGGCGTCGTCTGGGGCCCCGCGGTGTCGGCCCGCGCGGCTGTCCCGACGCCCAGCGCGAAGAGGGCGGCGAGGAGGGCGCACGCCGCGCGCGGCGCCCGGCGGGAGATCGGGGACGGGATTCGGCGCATGCTCGACGACCTCGACGATCTGAAGCGCCCGCGCGCCTGGGCGCAGCCGCAACGAGAGAAACACCGCGCTCCGCGGGAGGCATTCCGGCGAGGGGCCTCGGAGGTGAGTGCCGGTCCTGGGGCCGCCGGTTCTCCCTCGGAGGACGCCTGACCCGCGCGGGGTCGCGCGCTACAATACCGCTTCTCCGCATTCGGCGCGCCGCCGGAGCGATTGGAATCGGAACGGGATCCGGAGACCATGGCCCGCGTCTACCTCGATCACAACGCCACCTCGCCCCTCGACCCGCGGGTCCGGGAGGCGATGCTCCCCTGGCTGGGGGAGAGCTTCGGCAATCCGTCCTCCGTCCACGCCTTCGGGCAGGCGGCGCGGAGCGCCGTCGAGGAGGCGCGCGAGCGGGTGGCGGCGCTCCTCGGGGCGGCCCCGCTCGAGATCGTCTTCACCGCCTCCGGCACCGAGGCCAACAACGCCGTCCTCGCGGACGTCGCGCGCCGGTGCCGCGAATCCGGCCGCGAATCCGGCCCCGAGTCCGGCCGCTGCGGCCACCTCGTCCTCTCGGGGATCGAGCACCCGTCGATCCGCGAGGCGGCGGCGCGCCTCGAGCGCTCCGGGCTCGCGGTCACCCGCGTGGCGCCGGCGGCGGACGGCGTCGTCTCCCCCGCCGCGGTCGAGGCCGCCCTGCGCCCCGACACTCTCCTCGTCTGCCTGATGCTCGCCAACAACGAGCTGGGCACGCTGCAGCCGGTCGCCCGCGTGGCGGCCCTCTGCCGCGGGCGCGGCATCCCGGTGCTCAGCGACGCCGTGCAGGCGGTGGGCAAGATCGCCGTCGACGCGGGCGAGCTCGGGGTCGACTACCTGACGCTCGGGGCGCACAAGTTCGGCGGCCCCCTGGGGGCCGCGGCGCTGTGGATCCGCAAGGGGGCGCCCTTCGAGGGCTTCCTCGTCGGCGGCGGCCAGGAGCGGCGGCGGCGGGCGAGCACCGAGAACGTGCCGGCCATCGTCGGCCTCGGCGCGGCGGCGGCGCTCGCCCAGGGCGAGGGCGGCGAGCGGACGGCGCGCCTCGCCGCTCTCCGGGACCGCTTCGAGGCCGGCCTGGCGGCCGTCCCCGACGCCGTCGTCCACTGCGCCGCCTCGCCGCGCCTCCCCAACACCTCGAACGTGGCGTTCCCCGGCGTCGAGGGCGAGTCGCTCCTCATCCGCCTCGACCTCGCCGGCTTCGCCGTCTCGACCGGCTCGGCCTGCTCCTCGGGCGCCGTCGAGCCCAGCCGCACCCTGCTCGCCGCCGGCATCCCTGCCGCCGAGGCGCTCTCCTCGATCCGCGTCAGCTTCGGCCCGGAGAACTCCGCCCGCGAGGTCGACGGCTTCCTCGCCGCGCTGTCGCGGGAGACCGCGGCGCTGCGCCGGGTCGCGCCCGGCTCCAGGACTCCCCGAGCCGCCGGGGCGCGCGCCCGGTGATCGCGGACGCCCTCCCGCCCGACGGCGGCCTGACCGCCGTCGCGATGAGCGGCGGTCTCGACTCCTCGGTCGCCGCCTGGCTCCTCGCCCGCAGCGGCCGGCCGGTCGTCGGCCTCTCGATGCTCCTCTGGGACCGCGCGGGCGACCCGGCGTCGGCGGCCCACGGCCGCTGCTGCGGCGCGCTCGACCTGGGCGACGCCCGGCGCTCGGCCGGCCAGGCGGGCATCCCCCACTACACGCTGCGCCTGGAGGACGAGTTCCGGCGCCAGGTGGTCGACCCGTTCGTCGCCGACTACCTCGCCGGCCGCACCCCGTCCCCCTGCGTGCGCTGCAACACCTGGATCAAGTTCGACCTCCTGCTCGAGCGCGCCCGCGGCCTCGGCGCCACGCGCCTCGCGACCGGCCACTACGCGCGCATCGTCCACGGGCCGGAGGGTCCCGAGCTCCACGCCGCCGCCGACCCCGAGAAGGACCAGAGCTACTACCTCTTCGAGCTCACCCAGGAGCAGCTCGCCGCCAGCCGCTTCCCCCTGGGAGAGCTGACCAAGCCTCAGGTGAGGGAGCTCGCCCGCCAGGCGGGCCTCGTCGTCGCCGAGAAGGGCGAGAGCATGGAGGTCTGCTTCGTCGCCGGCGGGGTGCGCGAGTTCGTCGAGGAGCAGGCGGCGGCCCATCCCGGCCGGTTTCCCTCCGCGGCCGACGGCGCCCCGGCCGAGCTGATCGCGGCCGACGGCGCGGTGCTGGGCGAGGGCGAGCCCTACTACCGCTACACCGTGGGGCAGCGGCGCGGCCTCGGACTGGGCGGCGGCAAGCGGCTCTATGTGCTCCGCATCGAGCCCGAGGTAAACCGCGTCGTGGTCGGCCCCGAGGGCGATCTCGCCGCCCCCGGCCTCGCCGGCGAGCGGCTGCACTGGATCGGCCCCGAGCCGCGGCCGGCCGGTGGCGCCGACCTCCAGGCGACGGTCAAGATCCGCTCGCGCCATCCCGGCGTCGCCGCCCGCATCCGCCCGCTCGGCGACGGCGACGTCGAGGTCCATTTCGCCGAGCTCCAGCGCGGCGTCGCCCCGGGACAGGCGGCCGTCTTCTACCGCGGCACGCGGGTGCTCGGGGGCTGCTGGATCTCCAAGCAGCTCGAGACCCCGTGAAGCGTCTCGTCAGGCGTCAGCGCGGCGGACCCGAAGAGGGATGAGACCCTCCTGTAGGGGCGGAGCTTGTCTCCGCCCTCGTCGCAGTCCGAGGCTGTTGGGCGGAGGCAAGCTCCGCCCCTACAGGCGGGGAAGACCTACCGCTGAAGGTTCCGGCATCCTAGTCGCGCTCGCTCTGGCCGTCCTCGCGCTCGCCGCCTGCGAACGGCCGCCGCAGCGCATCCTCCGTCTCGGCACCCTCGCATCACCCCCACCTGCTGCGCCGGTCGAGCTCGCGGCCGCCGGTCCGCTCGCCCCCGAGGGAAGAGAGGTCGCAGCGGACCTGAACGCGGCGCGGATCGCCCATCTCGCGCTCCGCGCGCGGGGGACCGCGACGCTCGCGCGAGTCGCCTGGAAGCTCGCCCAGGATCCGCGCTTCCTCCCTTACCGGCTGCTCTCCTTCCCGCTCAATCCCGACGGCAAGGAGCACGTCTACGACGTCGACCTGGAGCGCGAGCCGTACTGGACCGGGCGGGTCGACGCTCTCCGCCTGGGGGCGGAAGGGGGCTCGCTCGACGTCCTCGGGCTCACCGGCCGGCCGGGGGCGGACCTCTATCGCTCGATGTCGCTCCGCGGCGACAGCGTTCCCTGCCTGCCGGGCCTGGCGCGGATCGACGTCCGGCTGCCGGCCGGCCTGCCGCGCGGCACCCGCTTCGAGACGCGCCTCGGGCTGGTGCCCGAGGTCGACCGGCCGGGGACGCGCGCCGTCTTCCGGATCTCCCTGGATCGTCATCCCTGGCTGGAGAGGACCCTCGAGGGCTCGAGCCGGGAGGGCGGCGGCTGGCGGCGCGTCGCGGCTCGACTGCCGGCCGGCGCGGGATCCGGGGCGCGGGCGCTCTCCCTCGAGGTCGCGGTCACCCGCAACGGCCAGCCGCTCCCCGAGGGGGTAGCTCTGTGGGGCGATCCGCTGCTGGTGACGCCGGGGAGACGGGCGGGGAGGAACCTCGTCGTCGTCCTCGTCGACACCCTCCGCGCCGACGCCCTCGGCGTCTACGGCAGCCGGCTGGGCACCACCCCCAACCTCGACGCCTTCGGCCGGCAGGGCATCCGGCTGGCCGACCTCAACGCCCCCGCCCCCTGGACCCTTCCCAGCGTCACCTCGCTGCTGACCGGGCTCGAGCCGCAGACCCACGGCGCCGGCCTGCGCTTCGGCAACTTCGCCCCCACCGGCCTCGCCGGCGGCGCGACGACGATGGCCGAGGTGCTGCGCGACCATGGCGCCTACACCCTGGGCGTCTACCACAACATCTACGTCAACCCCGCCTTCGGCCTGCAGCAGGGGTTCGACGAGTACGTCTCCCGCGAGGTGCGGGCGGAGGACTTGGTGGACGAGGCGCTGGCCCGGCTCCGGCGCGAGCTGGACCGGAACCGCGACCGCCGCGTCTTCCTCTATCTCCACCTCTTCGACCTCCACAACCCGTACGCCCCGCCGGAGCCCGAGTGCCGCGAGGTGGCCCGCCGGCTCGCGCCGGGCTATCGCGGCCCGCTCGGCTGCACCGGCGACCGCCGGCCGGAGAACCCGCTGCCCGCCGCCGCCGACCGGCCGTGGCTCGCCGCCCTCTACCAGGCCGAGGTGGCCTACACCGACCGCCAGGTGGGTCGCTTCCTCGCCGGCCTCCACGACCTCGGCCTCGACGACGACACCGTCGTCGCCATCGTGAGCGACCACGGCGAGGAGTTCTGGACCCGGCTGCCCCAGGAGCAGGCGCTGGGCTACGAGGCGAACGGCGACCACGGGCACACCCACTACCGGGAGCTGCTCCACGTGCCGGCCCTCATCCGGGCGCCGGGGCGGGAGCCGGCGGTGCTCGCGGCGCCGGCGACGACCGCCGACCTCTTCCCCACCCTCCTCCATCTCGCCGGGATCGAGCCGCCGCCCAACCAGGGGATCGACCTCCTGCCGCTCTTGGACGGCGCGCCAGCCACCCGCCGCACCCTCCTCTCCGACCTCCTGCTCCACGGCCCCCCCCGCTGGGCGGTCGCGCGCGGCCCCTGGAAGCTAGTCGTCCCCCTCGACCCCAAGCTCCCGACCGAGCTCTACGACCTCGTCCACGATCCCGGCGAGACCGTGAACCTGGCGGCGAGCCAGCCCGCCGTGGCCGCCGAGCTCCGCGCCGCCGGCGAGCGCGAGCGCGAGCAGCGGACCGCCGCCCGCAAGCGCTACCTCTCCGGCCAGGAGACCCTCGGCGCTACCTACCTCGAGTGGAACCACATCACCAAGCTGCGGTCGCTGGGATACCTGCAGTAGAGACGCCTGCCGAGCCTCTCCTTAGCGGTCCCTGGGCAGCGATACGAGGATTCTAGACCCGCGAACGGCGATCACGGCGCCACGCGAAAGATCCGCCGCATGAAGGTCGAGGATGCGCTGTAACAAGGCGATCCGCTGGACCACGGGCAAGTCGGGCAGTCGGACCAGGCCGCGATGGGCGCGGGCCTGGTGGAAGATGAGCTGCAGAAAGTGCCTGTCGAGGGTGACGAGCACGCGATCCTCGCGCGCCGCCTGCGCCAACAGCTCCGAATCGCCGGGATCGGGCCCGATCACCTCCGCGACGTCGTGCCCGCTGTCCCGCAACCAGAGCGCGACTCGTCGGCCGGCGCAGCGGTCGACGAGAAACCTCACCCTCCCTGGCCCACCTCGACGGCTTCGAGGCGATCCCCGGCGATCGCCGCCCGCGCGTAAGCCAGACACGCCTGGATATCCTCCCGCTCGAGATCCGGGTAATCCTCCAGAATCTCTTCGAAGGAGACACCCTGCGCGAGGAGGCTCAGGACTAGCTCGACCGGAATCCGCATGTCGCGGACGATCGGCTTGCCGCCGAAGATGGCGGGGTTGGCCGTGATGCGCTTGAGCAGGTGCTCCTCGGTCATTGAAGCCTCCGAACTGCCTTGATGCTACAGCGGTCCCGGCGGAAATTCTCACGCCGATTCGATGGTTCTAATCGTCAGCCGGGGCGACGCCATGGCTCCGGCTTGCAAATTACGTTGTTTCGTGGCAATCTCATGGCGCCGCACCCGCCGGGTCTCCCGGTACGGTCGGCGCCTGAAGCACCGGGGCCCTCTGGGCCCGAGCGGCGGCCTCGCCGGCAAGTCCCCCGTTCTCCCCTCGCATCGCCGGAATGAACCGCGCACCTCGCCTTTCGCCAGGCGGACGCGCTCAAGACAACTTTGGAGCCAACACGCATGAGCTTCTCCTCCCTCGGCCTTCCGGCCGAACTCCTCCGCGGCGCCGCCGATCTCGGCTGGACCGATCCCACTCCCATCCAGCGCGACGCCATCCCTCCCGCCCTCGCCGGCCGCGACGTGCTCGCCTGCGCGGTGACCGGGAGCGGCAAGACCGCCGCCTTCCTGCTGCCCATGCTCGCCCGCCTGGCCGAACGGCCGCGCGGCTCGGTGCGGGCGCTCATCCTCGCCCCCACCCGTGAGCTCGCGGCGCAGATCCACGAGCACCTGACCGCACTCTCCGCCCACACCCCGGTGACCGGCGCCGCCATCTTCGGCGGCGTCGCCATGGGGCCGCAGGAGAGCGCGCTGCGCCGCGGCGTCGACATCCTGATCGCCACCCCCGGCCGCCTGCTCGACCACTTCTCGCACGGCTACGCGCGGCTCGACAAGCTCGAGATCCTGGTGCTCGACGAGGCCGACCGCATGCTCGACATGGGCTTCCTCCCCGACATCCGCCGCGTCCTCTCTTACCTGCCCGCGGGGCCGCGCCAGACGCTCTTCTTCTCCGCCACCCTGCCGCCGCCGATCGTCCAGCTCTCGCGCGAGATGCTCAAGGACCCGGTGGCGATCAACATCGAGCGCAAGCCGACCCCGGCCTCGGGGATCACCCAGGCGGTCTACATGGTCGCCGACGGGCGCAAGCCGGCGCTCTTGGTCGAGCTCCTGCGCCGCGGCGAGATCTCGAACGTCCTCGTCTTCACCCGCACCAAGCACCGCACCAACCGCCTCGCCGAGTACCTGGCGAGGAACGGCGTCTCCTGCGACCGCATCCACGGCAACCGCAGCCAGGCGCAGCGCACGCTGGCGCTCGCCAACTTCAAGAACGGCAAGACGCGCGTCCTGGTGGCGACCGACATCGCGGCGCGCGGCATCGACGTCGAGGCGCTGTCGCACGTCATCAACTACGACGTGCCCAACGTCCCCGAGGACTACATCCACCGCATCGGCCGCACCGCCCGCGCCGAGGCCGAGGGGGACGCCTTCACCTTCGTCTCGCCGGACGAGCAGGGCGACCTCGGCGCCATCGAGCGGGCGCTCGGGCGCCGGCTGCCGCGGCTGACCGCCCCCGGCTTCGACTACGCGGCGACGGGCGAGCGCCTGGAGATCCCGATCGCCGAGCGGATCGCCGCGATCCGCGCCAAGAAGGCCGAGGACCGCGCCCGCGCCAAGGAGAAGGCCG
>Ga0307470_10000702_pt1 | contig 14822 bp, 12 predicted proteins | sample atmos_gasesAM3C__FD_204565 | JGI IMG/M metagenome (GOLD analysis project Ga0307470, IMG submission 204565) | Hardwood forest soil microbial communities from Morgan-Monroe State Forest, Indiana, United States - atmos_gasesAM3C_05 | ecosystem: Environmental > Terrestrial > Soil > Temperate forest... | reverse complement strand
GTCGGTGATCTGACACAGCGTGGTCGCGCCGTCGAAGATCGTGGCGTGGCCTTCGACGTGAAAGGTGAAAACCGGCGCGCCGATCACGACAACAAGGTCATAGGCGCGCAGTGCCTCCGAGAGTTGACCTGGCGAAGCGTGCAGGAAGCCTGAAAATTGCGGATGTCGCTCCGGGAAACTGCACCGCGCCGAGAACGGGCTGACCCAGACGGCCGCACGCGTCTTCTCCGCGAGCCGCACCATCAGGTCCACGGCTTGCGCGCGGTCGACGCCGGGGCCGACCACGAAAGCCGGATGTTGGCTGGCGGCGAGCGCCTCGGCGAGGGCTTTGATGGCATCGCGATCGGGGCTCAGCTCGCGCGTTACGCTGCGCGCCTCCAGGGATTGCGCTGGCTTTTGCCAATCGTCGATCGGCACGGAGACGAAGGTCGGCCCGCACGGCGGCTGCATCGCGGTGTAATAGGCGCGCGCGATCGCGGCCGGCACGTCCTCAGGCCTTGCCGGCTCGACCGCGAACTTCACATAAGGCCGTGGAAATTCCGACGCGCGTTCGGCGAAGAGAAACGGCTGCAGCGGCAGGATCGAGCGCGCCTGCTGGCCCGCGGTGATCACAAGCGGGGTCTGGTTGCGGTAGGCCGTGAAAACGTTGCCGAGCGCATGACCCACGCCGGCAGCCGAATGCAGGTTGACGAAGCCGGCGTTGCGGGTTGCCTGCGCATAGCCGTCGGCCATGCCGATCACGCTGGCCTCCTGCAGGCCCAGCACATAGTCGATGTCGTCGGGCCAGTCGCTCAGGAACGGGAGTTCGGTCGAACCGGGATTGCCGAAGACTTTTTTGATGCCGAACGCGCGCAAGAGGTCGAAGGTCGCCTGCTTGACGGTGAGGGGAGACGTTTGCGTCTTCTTGCTCTGCAAGACCTGATCCTGGCTGTTGCTGCGATCTTCACCTCGCCCCGCTTGCGGGGAGAGGTCGCAGCACATCATCGGATGTGCTGCGGGTGAGGGGGACTCTCCAAAAGCGCGGTTGTGGAAACTCCCCCTCACCCCAACCCTCTCCCCGCAGGCGGGGAGAGGGAGCTTTTACTTCACCACGTAGCTAGGCCCTTCATGGTCGGCTGTCCCTCGGAGTTCGCGGTCCAGGTCTCCAGGCCGACCTCGGTCTCGTTAGCGTTGACCGAGAAGCTACCCTCGAACAACGGCTGCACGCCGCGATAGGCGAACTTCTTCGGCACCAGGCCGCGCAGCTTGGCGGCGAATTCGATCTGCAACGCCGCCTGCATCGGCCCGTGGAAGATCAGTCCGGGATAACCTTCGACCTTGGTGACGTAGTCGCGGTCGTAGTGAATGCGGTGGCCGTTGAAGGTCAGCGCCGAGTAGCGAAACAGCAGCACCGGATCGGCCGTGTGGGTTTCGCGATGTTTGGCGGCCGGCGGCGGGCCCGCAGGTTTCGTAGGCGCGGAGGATCCCGTGGTGACATCGCGGTAGACGATGTCGTGCCGCTCGCGGATCGCGATGCCGCGCGGCGTGGTCAATTCATGGTCCACGGCCACAAAACAGAGTTGCCCGGTTGAGCCGGGCTTCAGGCTCACGTCCTTGATGCGCGAGGTCCGCGTCACCTCGTCGCCAACGCGCAAGGTGTCGAAGAATTCGAGCTCGCCGCCCGCCCACATCCGCCGTGGCAACGGCACCGGCGGCAGGAAGCCGCCGCGCGACGGATGGCCGTCGGGGCCGAGTTCCGATGCAGCCACGACCGCGGGCGCGAGGCACCAGTGCACCGTGAACGGTGCGGCGTCTCCGGTCTTCGGCTCGCCAACGGGCAGAAACAGCGTGGCGCGCAAGCCCTTCACCAGCTGCGCGGTGACGGTGTCGGTGGCTTCGGCGCTGCGGCCGATCCACTGCCTTAAGTGATCGAGGTCGGGCTTTTCGCTCATGAGGCTTTCCGCGAAGAAGATTTTTTAACCGAGGCCGGCTGCTCGCCGATCGCGGGAACGGCCCCGTAAGTCCGCGGCTCGTCGACAAAGATCGCGGCCGGCGCCGGATAGCTCACCGCGCCGTTGGGCGTGTTCACCTCGATCCGCCGCAAGTGCGGATGCTGCGCCAGATCGTCCATGCTGTTGACCTCGGCAAAGGCGATGTCGGCCTCCGCCAGGCGCTTCAGCAGCTCATCGCGCGTCATCGACCCAAAACTGTCGCCGACGATGCCGTCGGTGAGCAGGCGGTTCTTCACGCGCTCGACCATGTTGGAAAGGCGCGGGTCGTTCGGCAGGTCGGGCTGGCCCAGCACGTCAGCGCAGAGCTTTTTCCATTCGCGCTCGCTCTGGATCGAAATCAGGATGTCCTTGCCGTCTTTCGAGCGGAACACGCCGTAGGGCGCGATCGAGGGGTGGGCGAGGCCGATGCGTTTCGGCGGTTGCCCGGCTTCCGAATTGATCAGCGGCACCGTAAGCCAGTCCGCCATCACGTCGAACATCGAGATGCGGATATCTGCGCCCTTGCCGCTGCGCGAGCGCGCGATCAGCGCCTCCAGGATCGAGGCGTGCGCGGTGGCGCCGGTTGCGATATCGACGATCGACAAGCCCACGCGCGAGGGGCCTTCCGGCCCGCCGGTGATCGAGGCAAGGCCACTCTCGGCCTGGATCAGGAGATCGTAGGCCTTGCGGTGCGCGTAGGGCCCTTCGTCGCCATAGCCTGAAATGGTGCACGTGATCAGCGCGGGATAATCCTTCTTCAGCCGATCGAGCGAGAAGCCGAGCTTGTCCATCGAGCCCGGCTTGAGATTCTGCAACAGCACGTCGGCGCCTGCGATGAGCCGCTCGAGCTCAGTGCGGCCCTCCTTGGTTGCGAGATCGACCACCGCGGAATCCTTGCCGCGGTTGAGCCAGACGAAATAGCTGCTCTGTCCCTTGGCGGCGGCGTCATAGCCGCGGGCGAAGTCGCCCTCGGGCCGCTCCACCTTGATGACGTGGGCGCCGGCATCGGCTAGCCGCGACGAGCAGAACGGCGCGGCGACGGCCTGTTCGACGGCGATGACGGTTATCCCTTCAAGCGGCAGCATGTTCGTTCTCAATAGGAGCGGGGCATGCCGAGAATATGCTCGGCGATGTACGATAAAACCAGGTTGGTCGAGATCGGCGCCACCTGATAGAGCCGCGTCTCGCGGAACTTGCGTTCGACGTCGTATTCCTCGGCAAAGCCGAAACCGCCATGGGTTTGCACGCAGGCGTTCGCCGCTTCCCAGGAGGCGTCCGCCGCCAGCATCTTGGCCATGTTGGCTTCCGCGCCGCAATCAAGCCCGGCTTCGTATTTGCGAACGGCCTCCTTGACCATCAGCTCGGCCGCGCGCATCGCCGCATAGGCCTTTGCGATCGGAAACTGGATTCCCTGATTCTGGCCGATCGGGCGGCCGAACACCGCGCGATCCCTGGCGTAGGCCGAGGCCTTCTCGATGAACCATTTGGCGTCGCCGATGCATTCGGACGCGATCAGGATGCGCTCGGTGTTCATGCCGGAGAGGATGTAACGAAAACCCTTGCCTTCCTCGCCAATCAGGTTTTCCGCCGGCACCTTCATGTCGGTGAAGAACACTTCGGTCGTCGAGTGATTCATCATGGTGCGGATCGGGCGGATCGAAAGGCCCGCCTTTTTCGCTTCCTGCATGTCGACGATGAACACCGACAATCCGTCGGTGCGCTTCTTCGCCTGTTCCTTCGGCGTGGTGCGCGCGAGCAGGATCATCAGGTCGGAATATTCGGCGCGGCTGGTCCAGATCTTCTGGCCATTGACGACGTAGCTGTCGTTGCCTTCGCGACGGGCAAAGGTTTTCAGCGAGGAGGTATCGGTGCCGCTGGTCGGTTCGGTGACGCCGAAAGCTTGCAGCCGCAACTCGCCGCTTGCGATCTTCGGCAGCCACTGGGCCTTCTGCGCCTCGCTGCCGTGCCGCAGCACCGTGCCCATGGTGTACATCTGGGCGTGGCAGGCGCCGGCATTGCAGCCGTTGCGGTGGATCTCTTCGAGGATCGCGGTCGCGGCCGAAAGTTTGAGGCCGGCACCGCCAAATTCCTCGGGAATCAGCACCGAGAGGTATCCGGACTCGGTCAGCGCATCGACGAAAGCCTTCGGGTAGGCCATCTCGCGATCGAGCTTGCGCCAGTATTCGCCGGGGAATTGCGCGCAGAGCTTTGTTACGGCATCGCGGATGTCGGCATGTTCGTCGGGTTGATCGGTCGGTGTCATCGGAACTCGGCTGGAAGATCGAGGCCGCGCATGGTGGCGGTGCAGAATGCGCAGAGGGTTTCGCTGGTCCCGTCTTTGCTGAAGATTTCGACCGTTGCAACCCCGATCGAGCCCGACATTTTCAGGGTTTGGGCCCGGGCAACCAGTTCGGTGCCGCGGGCCGGCTCCATGAAGTTGATCTTGAGCTCGACCGTCACCCCGATCCGTCCCTTGGGCAATTGCGACGTGACCGCTATCCCGGCGGCCTGGTCGGCGAGTGCGGTGATCACGCCGCCATGGAAATGGCCGAAAAACTGCAGCAGATCGTCGCGGCGCGGCAGAGCGACCTCGGCATAACCCGGCCGCACGGTGACGACGCGGAAGCTGGCCGCCGCCGTGAAACCCTTGGCGTTGATGGCTTCGGCAAGACTGGGCGGGTTCAGCGTCTCGTTCATGCAGGTATGCGTACGGGTAAGGACTCGATGCCCCGCACGAAGCTCGAATAAACCCGTTTCGGCTCGCCGACCACCTCGATCCGCTCGAACCGCTTCAGGATTTCCTGCCAGACGATCTTCAGTTGCAACTCGGCGAGCCGCATGCCGACACAGCGGTGGATGCCGAAGCCGAACGACAGGTGGATCTTCGGCCGCGCGCGGTCGATGATGAATTCGTCGGGCCGCTCGATGACTTCCTCGTCGCGGTTGCCGGAGACGTACCACATCACGACGCGATCGCCTTTGCGGATCTTCTTGCCGTTGAGCTCGGTATCGACCAGCGCCGTGCGCCGCATATGCGCGAGCGGCGTTTGCCAGCGAATGACTTCCGGCACCATCGAATCGATCAGCGCGGGATTGTCGCGCAGCTTCTGATACTGGTCGGGGTTTTCGTTCAGCGCCAGCACCGAGCCGCTCATGGTGTTGCGCGTGGTGTCGTTGCCGCCGACAATCAGGAGAATGATGTTCCCCATCAGATTGTCCGGGTCCATGTGACGCGTGGCTTCGTTGTGGGCCATCATCGAGATCAGATCGTTGCGCGGCTCGACGTTGACGCGCTCGTTCCAGAGTTTTGAGAAATAGGCCGCGCATTCGTCCATCTCGGCGCGGCGCTGTTCTTCGGATTCCACGACGCCGCTCTTCGGCAACGCGGTCGAGACGTCCGACCAGCGGGTCAGCTTGCGGCGTTCGTCGAAGGGAAAATCGAACAGCGTCGCCAGCATCTGCGTCGTCAGCTCGATCGACACCAGGTCGACGAAATTGAAGGTCTCGTTGCGCGGCAGCGAATCCAGCACGCGCGCGGTGCGCTGGCGGATCAGGATCGCCAGTTCGTCGAGGTGCTTTGGCGTGAACATCGGTGAGACGGTCTTGCGCTGTGCCGAATGCCGCGGTTGGTCCATGGCGATGAAACTCGGCCAGTCATAACCGGGCGGAACGTCGCGGATGGAGATTCCGCCCAGCGAAACATCCGACGAGAAGATGCCGTGGTTGGTATCGACATGCATGATGTCGTTGTACCTGGTGACCGACCAATAGGGTTCGATCGGCGCCTTGGTGCAGTAATGCACCGGCTCTTCCTTGCGCAGCCGTTCGAAATAGGGCCACAGCGTATCGTTGCGGAACAGTTGCGGCGCGCCGGGGTGGAAATCCTCCAGTGGCGTCGAATAGGCGGCCTCGCGCGCGGCGCGTAGCAATTCCTGCCTGTTGATTCCCGGCGATGTCTGGACGTTCATGGTCGCTCTTCCCTGGAAGTGCCCCTGCCGTTGAATCGGAAGTTGGTGTGCTTTTGACCGAATTACATCCCCTTGCACACCTTTCGGCAAGAGACAGTTTGGCTGATTTGTTGGTCGCAGGCGTCATGGCATACCAGGTACGGCCCGTGACAAGGTGGGGTCTAGGGATTAAGGCATTAGGAGAAGTATAAAGCCTTGATGCCTGGAGGCCGCCCGTCATGATTCCCAATGCGTACCGGACGTTCAATTTCGACCTCGGCGAGACTGCCGATGCGCTGCGCGAGACCGTGCATGATTTCTCCAGTCACGAAATCGCCCCGCGTGCCGCCGAGATCGACAAGACCAATCAGTTCCCGATCGATCTCTGGCCGAAGCTCGGCGCGCTTGGCCTGCATGGCATTACGGTCGAGGAGGAATATGGCGGCTCGGGCCTCGGCTACCTCGAACATTGCGTGGCGATGGAAGAGATTTCGCGGGCATCGGCTGCGGTCGGCCTGTCCTACGGCGCGCATTCCAACCTCTGCGTCAATCAGCTCCGGCGCAACGGCACCGATGCGCAGAAGAAGAAATATCTGCCCAAGCTGATCTCCGGCGAAGATGTCGGCGCGCTGGCGATGTCGGAACCCGGCTCGGGTTCCGACGTGGTGTCGATGGCGACGCGCGCCGAGAAGAAAGGCGATCGCTACATCCTCAATGGCTCGAAGATGTGGATCACCAACGCGCCGGTCGCCGAGACGCTCGTGGTCTATGCCAAGACCGATCCGGCCGCGGGGCCGCGCGGCATCACGACGTTCATCATCGAAAAAGGCATGAAAGGATTTTCCACCGCGCAGAAGCTCGACAAGCTCGGCATGCGCGGCTCCGATACTGCCGAACTCGTGTTCGACAATTGCGAAGTGCCGGAAGAAAACGTGCTTGGCGAAGTCGGAAGCGGCGTCAACGTGCTGATGTCGGGCCTCGACTACGAGCGTGCGGTGCTGGCGGCGGGTCCGCTCGGCATCATGCAGGCCTGCATGGACGTGGTGCTGCCTTACGTGCATGAGCGTAAGCAGTTCGGCCAGCCGATCGGCAGCTTTCAGCTCGTGCAGGGCAAGATCGCCGACATGTATACGACGATGAATGCCTCGCGCGCCTATGTCTATGCGGTGGCGAAGGCTTGCGACCGCGGCGAGACCACGCGCGAGGATGCCGCCGGGGCGATTCTCTATGCCGCTGAAAAGGCGACGCAATGCGCGCTCGACGCGATCCAGTTGCTGGGCGGCAACGGTTATATCAACGATTACCCCACGGGCCGTCTCTTGCGCGACGCCAAGCTTTATGAAATCGGCGCCGGCACCTCCGAGATCCGCCGCATGCTGATCGGGCGGGAATTGTTTGAGAAATACGCTTAAATCACGATTAAGCAGGAATAGTTCACGTACGTTGACATCGGCTCAATCCAGGGTTTCACTGCCTCGTTTTTCCGGGGGAGTGTTTCGTGAACGAGATGAGTTCCGTGCCGCATTTCCCGGCACCGCCACCGTTGCCGGCATCTGCGGTGAAGGTGAAATTTTCCGGAAAACGCGGCGACTTCTTCCGCCTGGTGCGCAATGGCACCGGATTAGAACTGATTACCTTCGGCTTTTACCGGTTCTGGCTCGCCACCGACATTCGCCGTCATCTGTGGTCGCATACAACGCTCGACGGTGATGCGCCGGAATATACCGGGCGCGGCAGGGAATTGTTGATCGGTTTTCTGTTCGCGATGGCGATCCTGGTGCCGATCTATCTTGCCTACTTCCTCATCGGCATCGAGGCCGAGCGCACCAAGGCCTTTGCCAGTTTCCCGCTGTTCCTGTTCTTCTACCTGTTCGGACAGTTCGCGATTTATCGCGCGCGGCGCTATCGCCTCACCCGCACGGTGTGGCGCGGGGTGCGGTTCTGGATGGACGGTTCAGGCTGGGCCTACGCGATGCGGGCCGCCGGATGGGGCGTGCTGGCCGCGGTTACGCTGGGTGCGGCGCTGCCGTGGCGGGAGGCTGCGCTCGAGCGCTACAAGATGCGGCACTGCCACTACGGCGATCTTCAGGGAAGTTTTGAAGGGCGCGGGTCGGAGTTGTTCAAACGCGGCTGGAAATTATGGCTGGCGACCCTCTCCCCGTTCCTCCTCGGGTTCGTGTTGGTCATCGCGACCGCAGGTCACAAGGCGCCCGTAGCAGCCGGCGTGGCCGTTCTAGCGGGGGTGATCTGGATGATCGCCTTGCCGTTCATCTATGGTGCCTTCAAAGCCATTGAATGGCGCTGGTGGATTTCCGGCGTCCGCTTTGGCGACGTGTCGTTTGAGTCGGATCTGCCGTCGGGCGGCTTGTATGGCCTCTATTGGAAAGTCATCGGCTGGTACCTGCTTATCTCGCTCGCTTTCGTCGCTTATCTGTTCGCCTGCGTCGGCCTGTTCGTGGGTTTCGGCGATGCCGCTCATATCGCCGCTCGCATGCAGGGAAAGATTTCGGTGACGGTCGCGATGATCTTCGGCTATCTCGCGATCATTCTGGCCATGAATGTCGCGCTGCGGGTTTATCTGTTGCGCGATGTCTGGGCGAGGGTAGCTGCGTCGACGACGGCCTTCCGCCTGGAAGCGGCCGACAATGTGGCGGCCAAGGGCGAACTCGCCGATGCGCTCGGCGAGGGTTTTGCCAACGGCCTGGATGTGGTCGGATTCTAGCGGATGGAAAGCGGATCCGAAACCGGCCCGGCGGACACTTCGACAGCGCCGCAGGATCGCGGCTCGATTTTTTACGATGGCACATCGAGCCGCCGTCATTCCGTCGAGCTTGTGCTGCGGGACCGGCTCGAAATCGGCGAGAACGGGGCTTTCCTCGCTGCCTGGCCGCTCGCCGATATCCGGCGCGTCGATGGCGCTGCCGGTGTCTTGCGCCTCAGTTGTGCGAGCGCGCCGCCGCTGGCGCGACTGGAGATTCGTGACACCGCGCTCGCCGAAGCGATTAATTTCCGCTGTCCGCACCTCGACGACAATGCGGTAGGCCGGCGCGGCGTCACCGCCATCATCGGTTGGTCGATCGCAGCGACGGTATCGATCGTTGCGGTGATCTGGTTTGGACTTCCGCTCGCCGCCGATCGCCTTGCGCCGCTGGTACCGCCTGCACTGGAGCGCCGCATCGGCGACGCGGCCGAGGGGCAAATCTCGGCGATCTTCGGCGGCAAGACGTGCAGCGGCGCCGCCGGCAGCGCTGCCTTCAACAAGCTGATGAAGGAAATCTCGACCGCTGCCGGCATCACCACGCCGGTTCGGGCGGCGGTGCTGAACACGCCGGTCCCGAACGCCTTCGCGCTGCCGGGCGGCAAGGTCTTCTTGTTCAGCGGGCTATTGGCCCGATCGAATGATCCAGACGAGGTCGCGGGCGTGCTCGCGCATGAACTCGGTCATGTCATGCATCGCGACAATACGCGCAACATGATCTATAGCGGCGGGACATCGTTCCTGATCGGACTGTTGTTCGGCGATGTCACCGGCTCGGGGGCCCTGGTGTTCGGCTCGCGCTCGCTCTTCACCGCGTCCTATTCGCGCGAGGCCGAGCAGAACGCCGATGATTTCTCGATTGATGTGATGCATCGGCTCGGCCGGCCGACCAAGCCGATGGGCGATCTGATCTTCCGCATCACCGGCAATCAGGCGGACAAGACCTTGTCGATCCTCGCCAATCACCCGCTCACCGAAGACCGGCTGAAACACCTCTCCGACGAAAACCGCCCCGCGAGCGGTCCACCGCTGCTCACCCCAGCGGAATGGGCGTCGCTGAAGGCGGTTTGCAAGTCGGGCGGATAGGACGGCGTTGCGAGGAGCGAATTCGCCCTCGCTGTCATTCCGGGGCGCGAGTAGAACGAGCGAGCCCGGAATCTATGGAGCCGCAGCACTGCCTGGAGAAATGGATTCCGGGCCTGCGCCTTACGGCGCATCCCGGAATGACGAAGGGGGATGTTACCGCACCACCACCAGCGTGCCGACCGAAACGCGGCTGTAGAGATCGGTGACGTCCTCGTTGGTCATGCGGAAGCAGCCGGAGGAGACGGCGTGGCCGATCGTCTCCGGCTCGTTCGATCCGTGGATGCGGTAGAGCGTCGAACCGAGATACAGCGCGCGGGCGCCGAGCGGGTTTTCGATGCCGCCGGCCAGGTAGCGCGGCAGATCGGGACGCCGTCGCCGCATTTCGGACGGTGGGGTCCAGCCCGGCCATTCCTTCTTCGCGCTGACGTGGTGCGTGCCGGTCCAGCGGAAGCCGTCGCGGCCGACGCCGATGCCGTATCGCAGCGCCTCGCCATTGCCCAGGATCAAATAAAGCCGGCGCTCGGATGTCGAGATGTAGATGCTGCCGGCCGGCTGGGCGACCGGAGCTGCGACCCGTTCACGCTGGATCGAACCACCGCCGCCGCCCCCGTAATAATCGGAGCCTGGACCGTAATAGGGATAGCCGCGCTGCTGCATCGGCTGTGGCTGCTGAAATGGTTGCAGTTGGAATTGCTGCTGTCGAAATTGACGTCCGATGTTGAAAAAGTCGTCGTCCATGGTGGCGCGGGCGGGGGAAGCGGCGGCCAGCACCACCAGTGCGGCGGCAAGTCGGGCGAAAATCCGGGTCATCGGGTTCCTCGCTGTTCAAGCTTGACGGGCAAGCAGGCCATATCGGGGCTATTTTCGCAAGCGAACGTGACGGTTTTCGAAAGGTGCGGTTAAGATTGCGGGACGCTAGCGCGCTATCACCCTTTGACGAACGCCATCAAGAATGATTGATCTTGAGACAAATCGAAGCCTTTAACCGCGAACGGAGCCTAGGAATGAACGGTGCTGAAAGTCTGGTGCGGACCCTGGTCGCGGGCGGGGTCGACGTCTGTTTCACCAACCCCGGCACCTCCGAAATGCATTTCGTCGCGGCGCTGGATCGCGTGGAAGGGATGCGCTGCATCCTCGGCCTGTTCGAGGGCGTGGTAACGGGTGCTGCCGACGGCTACTTCCGCATGAAGGGGACGCCGGCCTCGACGCTCTTGCATCTCGGGCCAGGCCTCGCCAACGGCCTTGCCAACCTGCACAACGCCAAGAAGGCGCATTCGGGCATCGTCAATATCGTCGGCCAGCATGCGACCTATCACATCGGTTACAACGCGCCGCTGACGTCCGACATCGAAGGCCTGGCGCGGCCGATGTCGGAATGGGTGCGGACTTCGCCGGACGCGAAATCCGTCGCTGCCGACGGCGCCGCCGCGATTGCCGCCGCCAAAAGCGCGCCTCCGCAGATCGCGACCCTGATCCTCCCCGCCGATACCGCCTGGAACGAGGCCGACGGTATTGCACCGGTAGCAGCGCCAAAGCAGCAGCCGGGCTTTTCGGCTGGAGCAGTCGAGCAGGCGGCCAGGCTATTGCACTCCGGCGGTACGCAGAATCTCCTGCTCGTCACCGGCAATGCGCTGACCGAACGGGGCCTCGCGCTGGCGCAGCAGATCGCCGGCAAGACCGGCTGCAAGGTGATGGGCCAGACCTATCACCCGCGCATGGCGCGCGGCCGCGGCCGTTTCTCGATCGACCGCATCCCGTATGTGATCGAGCAGGCGCTGCCGTTGCTCAAGGACTTCAAGAACATCATCCTGGTCGAGGCCAACGACCCGGTCGCCTTCTTCGCCTATCCGAACAAGCCGAGCCATCTCAAGCCCGCAGGCTGCGAGGTGCATCGCATGACCGCCTGGGGCGAAAACTCGGTTGCGGCATTGGAAGCGCTGAGCGACGCGCTCGGCGCCAAGCCGTCCGACGTCAAGCAGCAAGCGCTTGCCGAACTCAACAAGCCGACCGGCACGCTGACCTTTGCCACGATCGCGCAGGCGATTGCGTGCGCAATCCCCGAAAACGCTGTTATCGTCGATGAATCCATCACCACCGGCCGCGGCTTCTTCCCGCCGACCGCGGCGGCCGCCCCGCATGACTGGCTTCAGAACATGGGCGGCTCGATCGGGTTCTCGACGCCGGTCGCGACCGGCGCTGCGGTGGCGTGTCCCGACCGCAAGGTGATCTGCATGGTCGGCGACGGCAGCGCGATGTACACCATCCAGTCCCTGTGGACGCAGGCGCGCGAGGGCCTCAACGTCCTCACCGTCGTCTTTGCCAATCGTATCTATCAAATTCTGCGCGGCGAGTTCGACGGCGTCGGCGCCGGCGCGCCCGGTCAGCGTGCGATGGATATGCTCAAGATCGACAAGCCGACCATCGATTTTGTCGGGCTCGCCAGGGGCATGGGCGTCGAGGGACGCGCGGTCACGTCAGCCGAGGAGTTCAACAAGGCGCTTGCGGATTTTGTCCCCGCCAAGGGCCCGCACCTGATCGAAGTGCAGATGTGACGACTGTCATTCCGGGTTCGCTTCGCGCCCCGGAATGACGGGTGATCGGGGGCCAGATGCACACCGAACTGGAAAAGGTCGTCGCCGCGCTGAAAGAGTTTTACGCCTGTGAGACGTTCCTGTTCGAGCAGGATCTCGGCGAGCGCACCCTGACGCATCGCCTTGCGGTGCAGCTAGAACGGCAATTTCCGGATTTCGAGGTCGATTGCGATTTCGACCGGCTTGGCCCACGGACCTTGAAACTGCCGCACGGCTCGATCGTCTCGACCGACGATCATCTCGGCAAATCGATTTACCCAGATATCGTCGTGCACCAGCGCCGCGTTCCGAAAAACCATATCGCGCTCGAGGTGCGCAAGGCCTCCAACCATCAGCCGATCGAGCACGACCGGCACAAGCTGCGTGCGCTGACCGACCAGCACATCTGGTTCGCCTACTGGATCGGCTTGCTCGTGGTGCTCGGGAAAAACAGCGTCACGGCTTCGGAAGTCTATGTCTCGGGCGAGCCGCACGAGAAGCTGTCGCAGCATCTGGCGCAGCGGCTGAAAGAAGCGGGGATCGGCGCCGCGTAAGAGGCGCTCGCGCTTTTGACTTCGCTCGAAAACGCTGCGTTATTTCGGCTGGTCGGCCTTTTCCCGCATGCGATAGAATTTCAGCGCCATTCGTGCGGTTTCCGGCTGCAAGCGGAAGAAATTGGCGAAGGTGACGTCAAGCTGCTGGCGGGAGGAGCCATTGACGCCGGCGTGCAGCAACAGAAGCTTCAGCGTCGTCGCCCACGAAAGATTGAGCGCGCGGGCGAGAACCACGATCTGCTCGGTCTGATTCTGGACGAAGGACCGTTCCACGGCGCCGAGCGGGATGTCGCACATCAGGGATAGTGCGGCGACGACCTTGTCGAAGCTGCCCTCGTCGGCGAAGACGATCAACCGTTCTTCGTTCAGTTTGCCGGCCGCGTTCAGCTCGCGCACCTCTTCGGCGGCATGAGCAAAATCGCTGGAGCCGGCGCGCGCCTTGGTCTGAAGGTCGTCGGTGGCCTTCGCGACCATCGACTTGATCAGTTCGGCGCGGCGCGGATCTGCTTCCACGAGCTGGTTCTTGACCGCCTCGGACGCATCGACGAACAGTTTGACCAGATTTTGCCGCGGAATATCCGGGCGGGACCAGACGCACAGCGCCAGGTCGCCGTCGTCGCGCGCCTTCCGCACCAGGGTGGAAACCCCGAATTCGGAAAATTTGGCGCCGGCATTGTGCGCCGTCGCCGAGACCACGGCCCGGTTGCCGCGGTCGACCAGGACGTCGGTAACGGATTCGAGGAGCATCTTGCGGCCGGAGATCGCGAGCAGATGGTCCTGGCTCTTGGTCCGCGCGGCGTCGACCAGCGTGTCGACGTCGATCCGCTCGCTATGGGTCAATACGGGTCCGGCGACCAGGATCGCGTCGTCATGTGCCAGCAGGCGAATCACCCCGCGCGGCGCGTCGGGCAATTTCGCGAGGCGGCTGCCGAACTGTGCGCGGGCCGCGTTCTCGATATTATCGAGCAGCTTGGCCATGACGACGTCGAATAGCGCGATCTGGTCTTCGGAAAATGACCCGGACCTGAGAGCAAAGAGGTCGGTCACCCGGCGCAGTACCTCGGCGCGGCGCGCCAGGTCCTTGTTGCCGAGCGCGTCCTCGAGCTGATCGATCAAGCCGCCTGGCTGGTCTGTCTGCGCATCCATGGTCAAAATCCGAAGGTCTCGCACTAGGCCACCATATTTTGCTTAACCGAGGGATAACGAATCGTGAAATCGAGCTCGGAAGCCGGCACCGGCCGGCTGAACAGATAGCCCTGGGCGAGGTCGACCCCGGCCTGACGCATATATTCGAACTGCTGTTCGGTTTCGATGCCTTCCACGGTCGTGAGCTTGTCGAGGCCCTGGGCGAGCGCGAGCACCGATGATACTACCGCGGCATAATCCCGCCGCTCCAGAACGTCGCGGGTAAAGGTCCGGTCGATCTTGATCTTGTCGAACGGGAAATTCGTCAGGTAGGTCACCGAGGAATAGCCGGTGCCGAAATCGTCCAGCGCCAGCGTTATGCCGAGATTCTTGAGCTGGCGGATCGTCGCCAGATGCGCTTCCTGGTTTTCCAGCAGCGAGGTTTCGGTGATCTCGAGCTCCAGCCGCTCCGGCTCCAGGCCGCTTTCGACGAGCGCGCACAGGATCACTTCGAACAGATTACCCTTCTTGAACTGCACGGCCGAGATGTTGATCGCAAGCCTGATATGCGCCGGCCATTTGGCGGCGTCAGCGCAGGCCCGTTGCAGAACCCACTCGCCGATCGGCGCGATCAGGCCGGTCGATTCGGCGAGCGGAATGAACTGATCGGGCCCGACCAGCCCCTTCTCCGGATGCCGCCAGCGCAGCAGCGCCTCGACGCCGCAGATCTGCCGGGTCGCGACATCGACCACCGGCTGGTAGTGCAGTTCGAATTGTTGTTTGGCGATGGCGTCGCGCAATTCGCTTTCCGC
>Ga0307470_10000701_pt1 | contig 14824 bp, 10 predicted proteins | sample atmos_gasesAM3C__FD_204565 | JGI IMG/M metagenome (GOLD analysis project Ga0307470, IMG submission 204565) | Hardwood forest soil microbial communities from Morgan-Monroe State Forest, Indiana, United States - atmos_gasesAM3C_05 | ecosystem: Environmental > Terrestrial > Soil > Temperate forest... | reverse complement strand
CATCGCGGTGGGGGGGATCCTGGCCTGGGTCAGCGGCAAACGCGTTGCGATGACGGACATGCCGCAGATGATTGCCCTGTACAACGGCATGGGCGGCGGCGCGGCGGCGGCCATCGCCGCCGTGGAACTGTATCGCGGCAGCGAACACAGCATGACTCACCTGACCATCGCCACGATCGGCGGCTTCATCGGCTCGGTGTCTTTCAGCGGCAGCCTGATCGCCTTCGCGAAATTGCAGGGCTTGATCACCAAGTCGGTGCGCTTCGGCGGTCAAAAGTTCGTGAATTTGGGGATCTTATTGGTGACGGCCGGACTGGGCTTCATCATCGTTTCCGGCGTGGACCTGGGCACGCAGCTGGGGGGCCTGCCCGCGATTTCTCTGTTCTTCGCTTTCGCGCTGCTGCTGGGCGTCGCGATGACCCTGCCGATCGGCGGCGCCGACATGCCGGTGGTGATTTCGCTGTACAACGCCCTTACCGGCCTTGCGGTCGGCTTCGAGGGCTTCGTGCTCGACAACGCCGCCATGATCATCGCCGGCACCGTGGTCGGTGCGGCCGGCACCCTGCTCACGCAGCTCATGGCCAAGGCCATGAACCGTTCGCTCGGCAACGTACTGTTCTCGAACTTCGGCGAGAGCTCGGCCGCGGGCGGCAGCGGAGTCACCGGAAGCCAGAAGGCCATCGAAGCCTCGGATGCCGGGGTGATGATGGCGTACTCGCAGAAAATCATCATCGTGCCGGGATACGGCATGGCCGTGGCGCAGGCTCAGCACAAGGTGTGGGAACTCGCGCAGCTGCTCATCGATCATGGCGTGAAGGTACGGTTTGCCATTCATCCGGTCGCGGGCCGGATGCCGGGACACATGAACGTGCTGCTTGCGGAGGCGGGGGTGCCTTACGACTTGATCTCCGACCTGGACGAAATCAATGCCGAGTTCGAAACCGCCGATGTGGCCTTGATCATCGGCGCCAACGACGTCGTCAATCCGGACGCGCGCGCCAATCGTGCGAGCCCGATATTCGGCATGCCGATCTTGAATGCGGACAAGGCCAAGAACGTCGTCGTCATCAAGCGCGGCCAGGGTCAGGGCTTTTCCGGCATCGACAATGCGCTGTTCGTGCTCGACCAAACGCGCATGCTGTACGGCGACGCGCAGTCGGCCGCGAGCCAGCTCATTCAAGCCGTCAAGGCTGCAGGGTAATCTCGAAGCGATCCCGGGTTTGCCATTGCCCGGGCTTCAGCGGGGCGTGATCGTCGAGCCGAATCATTTCGCCGACCACACGGTCGCCGTGCAATTCGAAGCGCACGTAATGATAGTTGGGAAAATCTGCGCCTTGGTATCGATCGGAGGGCGTCCGGTCGACTTCGTAGGGCCTGGCGCCGCCGCCGCCCGACACCAGGTACACCACGCCGTCCTGGTCGAATCGCTCGTAGTTGTGGATATGACCGGCGCTCACGACGAAACGCGCCGCCGACTGCGGCGCAACCGCCCTTAGATACTCGGCGAGCGCAAGTTCGTTCGGGCGCGGGTTGTGGTCCGTCTCTTTGATCAACTGCACATCGGCCACCGGCGGATGGTGCATGACGATCAAAACGAAGCGAACGGCGGGACCGAGCTCGGCAATCTGATTTTCGAGCCAGATACGCTGCTCGCTTCCCGGCAAGAGCGAGGCGTCGGTGTCGAGCTCGATGCCCATGACCTTGGCGCCGATGGCGACGGAGTACCATCGCCGGCCGCGCAATTCCGGAAACGCATCCCACCAGCGTTCCAGGCACGCCGATTCCCCGCACGCCGAGAATTCATGGTTGCCTAGCGCGGGAAAGACCCGCAGGCGCCGCTTGCGCCAAGAACGGGTTTCGGCGCGGAACACCGCGTAATCCGGCGCGACGCCATGCCAGGGAATGTCGCCGTTGAGAAAAATCGCCGCCGGATTCTCGGCGGCGACTCTTGCGACCAGTGCCTGCCGCACGGCAGGATTGGTCGCGTCCGTTTCCGCCGGCGCCGTGAACCGCATATCTCCGTACGCCACCAACACCAGCGGCTCGGCTGGATCGCGGTCCGGCACGCGGAACGTGGGCATCGCCGGCGCCGGCGCAGCGAACACACCGCCGGCAATGGCGGCCGACAGCAGCAAATCGCTAAGCAAAGGCATCCGCATTACGCGATGCTACGCAAAGGAGGCCTTCGCGACCAATGAGATTTTTGGTGTTGACGGTGTTGTACGCCTTGAGTGCAGTCGGCGCCGTGCACGCGGGTACCGGCGAGGACGCGCGTTGGCGGCAGCGTGCCGCGAATGTGCGCATCGTCCGCGACAACTGGGGCATCGCGCATGTCTACGGCAAATCCGACGCGGATGCGGTGTTCGGGATGATTTACGCGCAGGCGGAAGATGACTTCGCGCGGATCGAGCGCAACTACCTCAACGGTCTCGGCCTGTTGGCGCAGGCCGAAGGCGAGACGGCCATCTACAGCGATCTGCGGCAGAGATTGTTCATCGATCAACGCGGCTTGAAGCAAGACTACCGCAACGGCCCCGGTTGGCTCAGGACTTTGATGGTCGCTTGGTCCGACGGCCTGAATTATTTCTTGTCGAAACATCCCGCTGTTGCTCCCGCCGTCATCCGGCACTACGAACCTTGGATGGCGCTTTGTTTCACCGAAGGCAGCATCGGCGGCGACATCGAAGGCATTGACCTCGGCAAGCTTCAGGAGTTCTACCCGGCGCAGCCGCGGCAGCCGGCACGCGGCGTGAGTGCGCGCATCGAGACGCGGGCGGAGGCGGCGGCCGGCGGTTCCAATGGCTTCGCCATCGCCCCCGGCCGCAGCGCGTCGGGGCATGCCCTGCTCTGGATAAATCCGCATACCTCGTACTATTTCCGTTCGGAACTGCAGATGGTCAGCGAGCAGGGATTGAATGTCTACGGCGCGGCGACCTGGGGGCAATTCTTCGTTTATCAGGGGTTCAATGCACGCAACGGCTGGATGCATACATCGTACGGCGGCGATGCCGTCGACGAATATGCAGAGACCATCGTCCGGAGGCCGGACGGCTTCTACTACCGCTACGCCGGCTCGCTGCGAAAACTCGAGGCGAGCCGAATCACCATTGCGTTCAAGCAGGGCGCTCGGACCGGGCATCGAAGCTTCACCGTGTATCGCAGCCATCATGGTCCCATCATCCGCGGCGAGGGCGGGCGCTGGATCGCCGTCAAGCTGCTGCAAGACCCGGTGCCGGCGCTCACGCAGTCGTATTTGCGCACCAAGACCACGGATTACGCCTCGTTCCGCAAGACGCAGGAGATGCGCACCGACACTTCCAACAATACGGTTTATGCGGACGCCGACGGGACGATTGCCTATTTCCATGGAAATTTCATCCCCAGGCGCGACCCCCAGTTCGACTACCGGCGCCCGGTGGACGGCAGCAACCCGGCGACCGAATGGCAGGGAGCGCATGCGGTCGAAGACACCATTACCCTGCTCAATCCCGCCACCGGGTGGATTCAAAACACCAACACCTGGCCCTTCTCGGCAGCGGGCGCGGCAAGCCCGAAGCGCGAGAATTATCCGGTCTACATGTGGATCAAGGGCGAGAATCCACGCGGTGTTCATGCCGTCGAGATGCTGCAGAATATTCACGATGTGACTCTGGACAGCTTGATCGCCGCCGCCTACGACAGCCACCTCACTGCCTTCGACACGTTGTTGCCGCCGCTATTCGATGACTATGACCGGCTGACGGCGGATGATCCGCGGCGCGCCGCTCTGAAAGAACCGATGGCGAGCCTGCGCGGTTGGGACCGGCGCACCTCGGCGGACTCGGTGCCGACGGCCCTCGCCATTTTCTGGGGTCAGGAGTTGTTCGAGCGGAAGCGCGCCGCAGCGCAGGATGCCGGCGAACCGGTCTACGACTACCTGGTCGCTCATTTGACTTCATCCGAACGCCTCGATGGCTTGACCGCGGCAGTCGCAAAATTACAGCGCGATTTCGGCGAATGGCGGACGCCGTGGGGCGACATCAACCGCTATCAACGATTGACCGGCGACTTCGTGCAGCCCTTCGACGATGCCAAACCCAGTTTGGCGGTGGGCTTTGCCGCTTCCAAATGGGGCGCCTTGGCGTCGTTCGACACCGAGACCCCTCTGAAGACGAAGAAAATCTACTGCTCGGTCGGCAACAGTTTCGTTGCGGCGGTGGAATTCGGCCCCACCGTTCATGCCAAGGCCATCTTGAGCGGCGGCGAAAGCGGCGACCCTCGTTCGCCGCACTTCGCCGACCAGGCGCAAATGTTCGTTCAGGGACGTTTCCGCGATGTGCTTTTCAGCCCCGGGGACGTGATGGCGCACGCCGAGCGCAGCTACCACCCGTGAGCCGGCACGTCGAAGGCAGCTATCGCGGGCTGCGCCGCGGCGGCGGCGATGGTCTCGGCATGATCCGGCGGCGCTGCTCCGGACTCATCTGACGCCATTGCTTGCGCAATTCCATGCGCCGTTCCGGCGGCATCTGCCGAAACCGGTTGAATGACTCGCGCACCCGCTGCTGTTGTTCCGGCGGCATGCTCTTGTACTGCTGCCAACGCTGGCGCAGCACTTGCTGTTGCTCAGGCGGCATGGCGCGCCATTGCGTAAAGCGCTGTTGAGCGCTCGAACGCTGTTCCGGCGTCATCGATAGCCAGCGCTGGCTGCCGTTGGCGAGCGCCTGTTGGCGCTCCGCAGGCAAACTTTCCCACTTTCCTTGATAGCTGTGCAACAGTTGCTGCTGTTGGGGCGACATCGACGACCACGCCTTGGGCACCGACGGGGCGGGTGAGGGTGCAGCCGCAGGTGCGGGCGCGGGCGCGGCTGGACCCTGCGCGACCGCGCTCGCAGCCGCGAGGAGCAAACCGGCACCGACGAACCACGCCCTGATCATTGCTTCACTTCCTGCGGTGGCGTTGCGGGGGGATTTTCCCGACGCGGCGGCACCTTCTTCAAAAATTCCCACCAAGCTGCATCGCCCACATCATCTGCGCCCAAAAACTCGATGAAATCATCATCGGGCACGCCCGATGACGACGCCGGCGGCACCTGCGACGCCGGCGGCGTTGGCGACGCCGGCGGCGCCGGAGGAGGAGGCGCCGCAGTAGCCGCCGCGCACCAGGCCGCGCCCACCAACAGCCATCCCCATGTCAACTGAAGCAGAGCCCTAGGCGGCCGGTCCTGGATTCGCGGCCTTATCCGCCCAATCATAGAATTCAATATCGTCTTGCAGCATGTCCATGGCGTCGCCCGAACCCTCATCCACGGACGCGACAAGATCCAAATCTTCGAGATTCGACTGGCCATCAGCTACTGTAACGGCGTGCTGGCCCAATGGCGACCCCAACCAAAGGAACGCGCCCAGGACGGCCGCGGCGGTCACACCGGCTGCCGGCGTCAGCACTCCGATGCGCAAAAACCAGGGCCGGCGCTTCGCGGCAGCCGCTTCGAGCGCAGCGTTGCGTGCCTGCGTGAGGCGCGAGCGCATTGCGAAGTCCAGGCCTTCGACGCTGTCGCGAAACAGCGCTTCGGCCCGCTCCTCGAAAGAATCACGGGGTTGTTCGTTCATCACCAGACCTCGCCCAATTGCTCGCGCAGGGTATGCACTGCGCGCGAGTAGTGCGTCTTGACGCTGCCTTCCGAGCAACCCATGGCGGTCGCCGTTTCGGCAACGTCCAGACCTTCGAAATTCCGCAGCATGAACGCCTCGCGCTGCCGCGCAGGCAGGGCTCGCAGCGACTTCTCCAGCTGCTGCATGGCCTGCCCCTGCATGAGTGCCTCCGGAATCGCCGGCGCCGCGTCGGCGACATTGTCGAGCGGATCTTGGGCCTCGTTGTCGGGATCTTCCTTCGCTCCCGGCAGCCACGTCATGAAGCGTTTGCGAACGGATCGCCGGCGCTGCAGATCGCGAATGCCGTTTTCCAAAATTCGATAAAACAAGGGCCGCCATTCGGCACTTGGGCGCGACGCGTAATTGCGCGCCAGCTTGAGCATCGTATCCTGCACCACATCCAGCGCATCGTCGGAATCACGCAGTGCGACTTGCGCCATGCGGAATGCGCGCCGCTCGATGTCAGCCAAGAATTGTTCGAGTTCCCGCGTGTACTCCAGAACCGCTTCCTCAGGTGCTGGAGCGGGACCATCCCAGACCATCCAAGCATCGTTCAGCGTATCAAAGCGGGGCATGCCTCGTCCTCTTAACGTCGACGGACCGTCGCCATTCCAGGTATAAACGCCTATCCGCCTCTGTGGTTGACGGCAGGTTTGCGCAAGATCAGCGACTTACGCACACCGCATGTGACATCTGTTGAAATATTTTCAATCGATACCTGAGTAGCAGATCTAGAGGGTGTCATAACCTATTGAACTTAAAGGAGTCATTTCGATTTCGGCGGGTTTCTCGCCAAATTGATAAGACTCGAAACGGAACGGGCACTTAGGGTGGATGATCCCGGCTTCTCAACAGACTTATCCACATGTTTTGTGGACAAAAAAGGACCGATGATTCTGCAGATTGCGCTGGACACCCCGTTGCGCCGCATCTTTGATTATCGTCCGCCCGCGGAGTTCTCGGGCGAAGGCGCTCCCCGCGTGGGCGTGCGGGTGCGCGTACCCTTCGGCCGCCAACAGCTGATCGGCGTCCTGGTCGGCGTGGCTTCCGAGTCCGCCGTCGCCGCTCCGAAGCTCAAGGCCGCATTGGCGATCTTGGACGAGCATCCCATCGTCGACCGGGTGACTTTCGACCTGCTGTGCTGGGCGGCCGAGTACTACCACCATCCCATCGGCGAGGTGTTTGCCGCCGCCTTGCCCCACAGCCTGCGAGCCGGTCAGGCGGCATCGCAAAAGACCGAATGGTGGTCCGTGAGCGAAACGGGACGACAGGAATTGTCGACTCCCAGCGCCCGGCGCGCTCCGCAGCAGCGCGCACTGCTCGCCTGGCTCGCGCAGCGGGGGCTTGCCAACGCCGACGATATCGGCGAGGCGTTCAAGCCCGCGCAGTTGCGCTCGCTGGCGGCGCGGGGGTGGATCGTGCAGACCGCGGCGCCGGCGCCGGCGGCGATGGAGTCGCGTCCCAGCGACGTTGCTCTCACCGAACCCCAGGCTCAGTGTGTCGCCGCCATACTCGCGTCCCGGTCGACCTACGCCGCTCATCTCCTCTACGGCGTGACCGGGAGCGGCAAGACCGAGGTGTACCTGCGGGTGATCGCCGCCGCGGTCGCGGATGGCGGCCAGGCTCTGGTGCTGGTGCCTGAGATCGCCTTGACGCCGCAGCTGGTCGACCGCTTCCGCCGCCGTTTCAGTTCGGGGGTGGCGGCGATGCACTCGGGCCTCAGCCAAGCTGAGCGCCGCGACGCCTGGCGCGCGGCCCACCAAGGCGAAGCGCGAATCATCATAGGAACCCGCTCCGCGGTGTTCACCTCGCTGCCGAAGCTCGCGCTCATCGTCGTCGACGAGGAGCACGATGCGTCGTACAAGCAGCACGAAGGCTTCCGCTATTCGGCGCGCGATCTTGCGGTGGTGAGAGCCCGCAGTGCGAATGTGCCCATCGTCCTCGGCTCCGCGACGCCGTCGCTGGAAACGCTGGAAAACGCCGCGACGGCGCGCTACGCGAAACACCGGCTGCCGCAGCGCCCGGGGACGGCGCAGGCGCCGCGCATGTCGATCGTGGACCTGCGCAAGCATGCCGCCGATCAGGGCTTGTCGACGCCCGCGATGCAGGCCATGGCGCGGCACCTCGAAGCCGGCGGGCAGGTGATCGTCTTCTTGAATCGGCGCGGATATGCACCGAGTCTATTCTGCAGTGCCTGCGGCTGGGTCGCGCCCTGTGCGCATTGCGATGCGCGCATGACCTTGCACCGCCGCGCCGGGCAGCTGCGCTGCCATCACTGCGGCGCGCATGGCGACGTCCCCTCGGTTTGCGGAAGTTGCGGCCAGGCGTTGAATCCCGTGGGTCAGGGCACCGAACGGGTCGAGGAGACCTTGACGCGATTATTCCCGGAGGCGCCGCTGGCGCGCCTGGATCGGGACACCGCCTCCGCGCGAGGCGCGGTCGAGACCGTGCTCGAGCGCGTGCACAGCGGCGAGGCGCGAATTCTGGTGGGAACGCAAATGCTCACCAAGGGCCATCACTTCCCGCAAGTCAGCCTGGTGGTGATCGTGGATGCCGATCAGGGGCTGTTTGCCAGCGACTTTCGCGCGACCGAGCGTCTCGCGCAAACCATCACCCAGGTCGCCGGCCGCGCGGGCCGCGGATCCCTGGCCGGCGAGGTCCTGATTCAAAGCGCGTTTCCCGAGCACCCGCTGCTCAATCGACTCCTGACGGAAGGCTACGAAGGATTCGCGCTCAGCGCCCTGGAAGAACGGCGCGAGGCCGGTTGGCCGCCCTATTCGCGCCTCGCCATGTTGCGCGCCGAAGCCAAGGACAGCCTCGGATTGGACGCCTTCCTGCGCGCCGCGGTCGATGCCGGCCGCTGGCGGGACGAAACGGCCGTCAAAGTGCTGGGGCCTGCGAGTGCCTTGCTTGCGCGGCGTGCCGATCACTACCGTGCGCATCTCTTGATCGAGGCCGCCGCGCGGCCCACCTTGCAGCGCTTTTTGAGGGATTGGTTGCCGCAGGTGGAGAAGCTGCCGAGCCCCCCCGGTCTGCGCTGGTCCATCGATGTGGATCCGCTGGAAGGGGACTGATCAGATTGCGGTAAACTGCCGACCCTTTGTAACCCGACCGACGGATATGCCTTGAAGACGCTGATTGAAAATTTGCTGCGGCAGGCGCTGGCGGACCTGCCGGAAGACCTCGTGCCCGCCGCCGCGCGGACCGTGAACATCGAGGTCGAGAACACCCGCGACGCGCAGCATGGTGATTTCGCCAGCAACCTCGCCATGCGCCTTGCCAAGGCGGCCCGCCAGAATCCGCGCAAGGTGGCCGAAGCCCTGGTGCGATCGCTGCCGGCGAGCCCTGCCGTTGCCAAGGTCGACATCGCGGGCGCGGGCTTCATCAATTTCTTCCTGTCGGAGGACGCCTATCACGCCCAAATAGGCGAGGTACTTCAAGACGGGCGCCAGTACGGCCGCTCATCGTCGGGCGCCGGCCGATCGGTGCAGGTCGAATTCGTGTCGGCGAACCCGACCGGCCCGCTGCACGTCGGCCACGGCCGGCACGCCGCCTTCGGCGCGTCCGTCGCCAATCTGCTCGAGGCGGTGGGCTACCGCGTGGAGCGCGAGTACTACATCAACGATGCGGGCCGCCAGATGGAGATTTTGGCGGTCAGCACCTGGCTGCGCTACCTCGAGCACTGCGGCGAGCGTTTCGCGTTTCCCGCGAACGGCTATCGCGGGGACTACATCGTCGCGATCGGCGAGCAGCTCTTCGCCTCGGAAGGCCCGGGGTTGCGGCACGGCGCCGCGGAGGTCTTCAAGGATTTGCCGCCCGATGAGCCGATGGGAGGCGACAAGGACGGCTACATCGATGCATTGATCGCCCGCGCGCGGCTTCTCGTCGGCGACGCCGCCTTTCGCCGCGTCCTGGATCTGGCGCTCGCGGGCATCTTGAGCGACATCCGCGCGGACCTGGAGGAATTCGGCGTCACCTTCGATTGCTGGTTCTCCGAGCGGCGGTTGAGCGACGACGGCTCGGTCGACCGGGCGCTCGACGCACTCAAGAAGGCAGGGCACGCCTACCTGAAAGACGGCGCCTGGTGGTTCAAGAGCACGGACTACGGCGACGAAAAGGACCGCGTGATGGTGCGCGAGAACGGCGTCAAGACGTATTTTGCGTCGGACATCGCCTATGTCTTCAACAAGCTCGAGCGCGGCTTCGATCACCTGCTCTACATCTGGGGGGCCGATCATCACGGCTATATCCCGCGCCTGCGCGCCGGCTTGGTGGCGCTCGGCGGTCCCGCGGATTCCTTCGAGGTGCGCCTGGTGCAATTCGTGTCGCTGTTCCGGGGCGGTGAAAAGGCGCAGATGTCGACGCGCTCGGGCGAGTTCGTCACGCTGCGTTCGCTGCGCAACGAAGTGGGCAACGACGCGGCGCGGCTGTTCTACGTCATGCGCAGCAACGACCAGCATCTGGACTTCGACTTGGAGCTCGCCACCGCCCGCTCGAACGACAACCCGGTGTACTACATTCAGTACGCGCACGCGCGCGTCGCGAGCGTGATGCGGCAGCTGCAGGAGCGCGGGCTTGCCCACGACGCGGCGCATGGCCTCACCTGCTTGAGCAAGCTGGTCGAGCCGCAGGAACTGCAATTGATCAAGCGCGTGAGCGCGTTCCCCGAAATCGTCCGTCAGTGCGCGGCGCTGCGCGCGCCGCACACCCTGGTGCACTACCTCCGGGATCTGGCGAATGATTTCCACACCAATTACAGCGCGCATCAGTTCATCGTGGAGGATGCGGGCCTGCGCAACGCCCGGCTCGACCTTGCGCTCGCCGCTCAGACCATCATCCGCAACGGCCTCGAACTGTTGGGCGTCTCCGCGCCCGACACGATGTAGACCGGACCCATGCCCAGGGCTGCGGCGCGCGACTACAAAACCAAACGCAGGAAAAACAGCGGTTTTTCCGGATGGATGGGCGTGCTGTGCGGATTGGCGGTGGGTCTCGGCGTAGCCGGCATCGTATACGTCAAAGACCATCGGCCCGACGCGCAAACCGCCCGGACAACCAAGCCGGACAAGAAGAAATCCCGCAGCAGCGAACCGCCCGACACGGAATCCGGAGACTCGAGCGCGGAGGACTCGGCGAAGTCCTACGCCTTCTACGACATGCTGCCGAAATTCGAAGTGGTGGTGCCCGAGAAGGAAAAAGATGTTCGGCCGGACATCAAATCAGTTCCCGAGACGCGCCGCGGAACCTATGTACTGCAAGCCGGCTCGTACAAGAACTTCGCCGACGCCGATCGGGTGCGCGCGCAACTCGCACTGCAAGGCGTCGAATCCCGGGTACAGAAGGTATCGGTGGACAACGATACCTGGCATCGGATCCGGATCGGCCCCATTTCCAAGCTGGACGAGCTCAACCGCCTACGGCAAATCCTGCGTAAAGCCGATGTGGACGTGCTGGTGATCCGGGTCGGCGACTAGGGGCCGCGGCGCCGGCACGATCGCGCCTAATCCTCGCCTAATTGCCGAAAATCGACGCCCAATGCCCGCAGTTTTCGGTACAGGTGTGTGCGCTCCATTCCCACCCGCTTGGCCAGCTGCCCCACTTTGCCGTTGCACAGCAGGAGCTGCTGCTGCAGGTAGGCTCGCTCGAATTGTTCGCGCGCCTCGCGCAGCGGCAGCGCGAGCAGGTCTTGCTTCACCAGCGGCTCGTCCACCGCCAGTTTCACCGCCAGTTCGCGCTCGATTTCCTCCAGCCGGATTTCCTCGCCCACGCCGAGAACCAATACGCGCTGCACCAGATTCTTGAGCTCGGCGACGTTGCCGGGCCAGGGATAGTTTCGCAATCGATTTTGGGCGGCAACGCTGAAGCGGCGCAGCGGCAGATGCTGGTCATCGACCAGACGATCGACGTAGTAGCGCAAGAGATCGGGCACATCCTCGGCGTAGTCGCGCAAGCTCGGCACGCGCAGCGTGATCACGTTGAGGTGCGCCACGAGGTCGCGGCGGAACGGTTCCGGCGCGGCGCGCAATTCGAAAGTGTCCTGCGCCGAACTGATCCAGCGCACGTTGAGCGCCAGCCGCTGCCGTCCGCCCACGCGCGTATACCCGTTCTGCTCGATGGCGCCCGCCAGCGCGCGCTGCGCTTCGCTGTTCAAATCCTCCAGTCCGTTCAGGTACAGCGAGCCGCCGGCGGCCTGATCGAGGGCGCCCAGCTCGGTGCGGCCATCCCGTTCGCTGCCAAACAGCGCCGCGGTCGGGTCCGCGCCCAAGCTCGCCGCAACCACCATGAAGAACGGCTTCGACGCGCGCGCGCTCAGCGAGTGCAAGTAGCGCGCGTAGGCCTCGCGGCCGGATCCCAACTCACCGAGCAGCAGCACGGGAGATGAACTGGAGGCGGCGTTTTGCACCTGCTCGCGCAGCGTCTGCGTAACCTTGCTCTTGCCGATCGGCACGGCGAGCGTCGGTCCGTGCGCGCGCGCCGACAGCCGCTTGCGGCGTCCGGCATCGAGCGCCCGCTCCACGGTGCGCAGCAGTTTGGTCAACGACAGCGGCTTCTCGACGAAATCATAGGCGCCCAAGCGCGTGGCCTCGACGGCGGTCTCGACCGTGCCGTGGCCGGACATCATGACCACCGGGCAGTCGTAGCCGTCGGTGACGGACCATTCACGCAACAAGGTGATGCCGTCGGTATCCGGCATCCAGATATCCAGCAGCACGAGGTCGGGAACCTGGGTCGCGCGCGACGAACGCGCCTGGGTCGCGTCCGCCGCAACTTCCACGTCGTACCCTTCCTCGGAAAGAATCTCTTTCAGCAATCCGCGGATATCCGCCTCGTCGTCCACCACCAGTATTCTCGAAGCGGTCATACACGTTCTCTCCTGTGTTCGCCCTTGCGCGGCTCACGCACGCCCATGGAGCGCGCGCCGTCGCTCAACGGCAATAGAATTCGCACGCGGGCGCCGCCGCTGCGCTGATTATCCGCCTCAATGCGCCCGCCGTGTTCTTCGACGATTTTCTTCACGATCGCAAGCCCCAGCCCCGTGCCCTTGGGCTTGCTGGTGACATAGGGGTCGAACACGGTACCGATCAAGTCCCGTTGAAACCCCGGCCCGTTGTCGGCGACCACGATCGCCACCGACGCTACCTGCTTCGGACCTTCCTCGGCGACATGAGTTTCGATTTCGATGCAGGCGCCCGGCCGGCCTTCCAGGGCCTCCAGCGAATTGGTGACCAAATTGTTGAGAATCTGCCGGATCCGCATGCGGTCCGCCGAGATGGCCGGCAGGTGCGGATCGAGCAGCAGTTTGAGGTCGGCGCTGGAGTCCTGGACACGATAAAGATCCACGACTTCCGTGATCAGCTGGTTGAGGTCGAAGCGCGAAAAATGCATGTCGGGAGCGCGCGCATATTCGCTGAAGGCGTTGACCATCTGCTTCATCGCGTCAACCTGAGCGACGATGGTGTGGGTCGCGCGTTCGAGGATTTGCGCGTCTTGGGCGTTCATGCTGCCCAGGAACTTGCGCCGCATGCGCTCCGCGGACAGCTGGATCGGCGTGAGGGGATTCTTGATCTCATGCGCGAGACGCCGCGCCACTTCGCCCCAAGCCGCATCGCGCTGCGCCTGCAGCAAGGTCGTGATGTCGTCGAACACCAGCACCACGCCGGGCGCGCCTCCCAAATCGTTGGGCAGCGCGGTGCACGCGCACATGAGCACGCGCTTGCCCGAGTCCGACAACAATTCGAGCTGCTCCCGCCAATCCAAATCCTCGTCGCCGAGATGCGATTTGAGCGCTTCCAGAAACTGCGTGAACAGCGTCGCGTCGCTGATCGATTCGTCGAATCGCTTGCCGATGGCGGCCTCGAGATCTATGCCGAGGATGGCGCTGGCCGCTTGATTGGCGGTGCGCACGGTCAAATCCGCCTCGAGCGACACCACTCCGGTGGACAAGCGCGCGAGAATCACCGCGAGACCGGCGCGCTCAGCCTCCACCGTCTGTTGACTGCGGCGCGTCTCCTCGCGGGCCCTGGCCAGGCGCTTGGTCATGTCGTTGAACGAGGTCACCAGAAAGCCCAGCTCGTCGCGCGACGGCAGCGGCAGCTTGGTGTCGTAATTGCCTTTCGCCACCGCCCGCGTTCCGGCGATCAGGTCCTGCACGGGCTGCACCAGACGCTGAGCGGCGAAGAACGCGCCGTAAACCGCGGCTATCAGCGACATCAGCACGACGAAGCTCAAAATCAACACGAAAGTCGACTTGAGCGGCCGGCGCAACTGCACCAGGTTCGCGTATTGCGTATAGGAGCGCTGCACCGTGTCGGCGAGTTGGCTCAGCTGCTGCGGTACGGGATACAGCGCGATCAATACCCGGGCGCCGCCGCTGCCGGTGGCATCGAGCGGCGCGGCCGCGCGAATCAGGTAGCCGCCGAGCGAATCGGTGTCCAAGCTCACATAGGGCCGGCCGCGGCGCAACTGCAGCATCATCTCGTCGGTCGCGGGCACCGGCAGAGTATCCATCGGCCGGTCGGAACTCGTGGCGAGTATTTGCGCCTGCGTGCCCACGATGGTGAATTCGAGCGCCGTGCTTTCGCGGCGCTCTCGATCGAGCGTGCCGATGAGCTCGAGATCCGAACTCGCCGACAGGGTGTGGGCGACGAGCTGCGTGTGCTGAAGGAATTCCCGCACCCGCACTTCGAGAGCTGCGTGCGAGAGCTCGCGCGTGTCCTTGAGTCCCTGACTCACCTCCAGCTCGAACCAGCTGTCGATGCCGCGATTGATGAATTGCAGGGAAAAGTAGTAGACGACCAGAATCGGCGCGACCGCCAGGGCGCTGAATATCGCCACCGTCCGGCCCTTCAGGCGCGACCCCGGGACGTGCCTGCGGTAGTCGCGCACCAATTGCGTGAGCTTGCCCGCGAGCAGCACGAACAAGGTCAGGAGCCCGGAGATATTGATCAGCAGGATCCATGGCAGCCACTTGTCGAACTCGGCCGAATTTTGCGCGGCCGACGCCAGGAGATAGAGTGCGGCCAGCCACAGTGCCACTCCGATCGAGCCGAGCACCGTGGAACCGTACTTGCGAATCATGGCTGCAGCGTCCACGTGTACCAGTCGCTCTCGCGATGCCAGTCGTTGACCCAGAACATCACCACGCGCAGGCTGAACGGCACCGAGCCGAAATCGACCTTCGCGCGCACACTCGC
>Ga0307470_10000699_pt1 | contig 14841 bp, 11 predicted proteins | sample atmos_gasesAM3C__FD_204565 | JGI IMG/M metagenome (GOLD analysis project Ga0307470, IMG submission 204565) | Hardwood forest soil microbial communities from Morgan-Monroe State Forest, Indiana, United States - atmos_gasesAM3C_05 | ecosystem: Environmental > Terrestrial > Soil > Temperate forest... | reverse complement strand
TCTGTTCTTGACTGCGCTTGTCGTTCTCGCGGCCGGAATTACAGGCCTTCAGGTAGCGGCGAATCCCTATGTCGTGGTGTTAGGCAGGCCTGAAACGGCCTCCAGCCGGCTGGATCTGACCCAGGCGTTCAACTCTCTCGGTACCACGATCGCTCCGAAAATCGGGGGACTGCTCATCCTCGGCTCAGCACCACTAGCGATCGAGCAGTTGCGACAGCTCGCGCCGCAAGCCCTGCAGGCGTACCGCGTGCAAGAAGCGGCATCCGTCAAGATGCCGTACACGGTGATCGGCGTGGCCCTGGTGTTGTTAGCAGTCTTGATCGGGACCTTCAAGCTGCCAACCATCGAGACCGTAACGAACCGCCGGGGAGAGAGAGTTGACGATTCCATCTGGAAGCATCCGAATCTCCTCTTCGGCGCGCTCGGGATCTTCACCTATGTCGGCGCTGAAGTGTCGATCGGAAGCTTTCTGGTGAATTATTTCGGCTTGCCCGACATTGCGGGCCTCTCCGCCAAGACGGCGGCAGGTTTTGTGTCCTTCTACTGGGGCGGCGCCATGGTCGGGCGCTTTCTCGGCGCGGGACTGCTGCGGCGGATCAAGCCTGGGTATCTGCTTGCCCTGTGCGCGACCTTTGCCGCGACGCTGGTCACCGCTTCAATGCTGTTGGGCGGGCACACGGCGATGTGGTCGATTCTAGCCGTCGGGTTCTTCAACTCCATCATGTTCCCCACCATCTTCAGCTTGGGAGTGGCAGAACTCGGTCCTTTGACGGGAAATGGATCCGGCCTCCTGACCATGGCCATCGTGGGGGGTGCAATCCTGCCGGTGATCCAGGGCGTGATCGCGGACCACGTCGGGCTGCACCACGCATTTGTTCTACCGGTGATCTGCTATTTGTACATCTTGTTCTACGGCCTGAGCGGATCGAAACCGAACAGCGAGCGCTATGCCAGAGCTTAGTAAGGCTAGCCGGAGGGATGGCAATGCTAATTGCAGGTGACATTGGCGGTACGAAAACGGATTTAGCGATCTTCTCGAGCGAGGCCGGCCCTCATGCGCCGCTGGCACAGGCCAAGGTTCACAGTGCCGACTACCCCAGCTTGCAAGCCATCGTGAAGGAGTTCCTTGCGAATACGGAGAAGCCGGTCGACCGAGCGTGTTTTGCGGTTGCCGGACCGGTGATCGGCGGGCGGGTGAAGACCACCAACCTGCCATGGGTGATCGAAGACGCCTCGCTCGCCCGGGAGCTCAACATTAATCTTCAGTCTGTTCGTCTCATCAACGATCTGGAAGCAATTGCGCGTGCGGTTCCGATCCTGAGGCCCAGCGACGTACACACGATCAATGCCGGCGTACCGGTTCCTAGAGGAGCGATCGCCGTCATTGCTCCCGGTACGGGTCTAGGTGAGTCCTTCCTTACCTGGGATAGGTCGCGGTATCTGGCGCACAGTTCCGAGGGCGGTCATTCAGATTTTGCTCCCAGCGACGCGCGGCAGATCCGCTTGCTCGAATACATGCTCAAGAAGTTCGATCACGTGAGCTTCGAGCATGTGTGTTCCGGAATCGGGATCCCGTATATCTATGGATTCCTGCGCGACGTCGAGGGAATAGCAGAGGAGCCCGAAGTCGCCTCACTCGTCGCCTCCGCGGGTGATCCATCGGTCGTGATCATTAATCAGGCCGCCGAACCCGGCAACCGGAGCAAGTTGTGCGCGGCAACCGTGGACCTTTTTGTTTCGATTTTGGCCGGTGAGGCTGGCAATATTGCGATGAAGTTCCTGGCGACCGGCGGCGTTTACATTGCAGGTGGCGTTGCTGTGCATACTCTGCGCGTGATAAAGCAGCCGGACTTCATGCAGCGTTTCAAGCGCAAAGGACGTTTTGCCGAGTTGATGGGACGCATCCCGATCCATGTTGTCGTCACACCGGCTGGGTTAGCGGGGGCGGCCGCCTGCGGACTGGAGAATTCGGTTCCGGAGCCTGCGCTCAGTTAAGGGGGAGAGTTCACTCGGCAGAGTGCTCGCTGCCGACGGAAGGGTCTTATGAATGTACTGGTCATTGATGTCGGCGGAACGCACGTCAAGGTGCTCGTCAGTGGAGAACGCGACCCACTGAAGTTTGTGTCCGGGCCTACCCTGACAGCCAAACAAATGGTCGCGGGAGTGAAGAAGGTTATCGGGGACTGGAAATACGACGCTGTTTCGATTGGCTTCCCCGGGCCGGTTCTGCGAAACCGGCCAGTTGCAGAACCTCGCAATCTGGGAAGTGGTTGGGTTGGCTTTAACTTCAGGTCCGCGTTCGGCTGTCCCGTAAAGCTGGTGAATGATGCAGCCATGCAGGGTCTGGGCAGCTACCGACGAGGGAAGATGCTTTTCCTGGGATTGGGAACCGGCCTCGGGTCAACCCTGATTGTCGATGGCATTGTCGAGCCCATGGAATTGGGTCATCTCCCGTACAAGGAGGGGACGTACGAAAGCCATGTGGGCAACGAGGCGTTGGTGAAGCAAGGCAAGAAGAAGTGGCGGCGCAATGTCGAGGACGTGGTTGCACGACTGATTGCTGCTCTCGAGCCCGACGAAGTGGTTCTGGGGGGCGGCAACGCGAAGGAACTGAAAGAGCTGCCTCCAAAATGCAGGTTCGGGGACAACCGCAACGCGTTTCTGGGAGGGTTTCGCTTGTGGGACGAAGCAAGTAAGCCGAACGTTTCGAGCTCCACAGGATCGGTTTCAGGCACGCAGAGTATACGAAAGGACGACGAACATGGCAGCACGAGCGGATGCAATACCCAGGCGCCCAGCGGTCAAAGGCCGGGCATGGAAGGACCTCGGATCCCACTATAAAGAGATCCGGGAATTACACCTGCGACAGCTCTTTGAGGATGATCCCAAGCGCGGCACGCGTATGACCGCCGAGGCGCTGGGCATTTATCTCGACTACTCGAAGAATCGCATCACAGGCGAAACACTCAAGCTGTTGGTCAAACTCGCCGAGGAATCTCGACTGCGGGAACGAATCGACGCCATGTTTCGCGGAGAGAAGATTAACCTCACCGAGAAACGAGCGGTTTTGCACACCGCCCTGCGGGCACCGCGTGATGCGTCCATCGTTGTGGATGGCGAAAACGTGGTCCCCAAGGTGCATGCCGTACTCGACCGGATGGCAGATTTCGCAAACCGGCTGCGAAACGGAGAATGGAAAGGCCACACCGCCAAGCGTATTCGCAACGTAATCAATATCGGCATCGGCGGCTCTGACTTGGGCCCGGTAATGGCCTACGAGGCCCTCAAGTACTACAGCGATCGAAGCATGACTTTTCGTTTTGTATCGAATGTCGACGGCACCGACTTCGCGGAGGCCGTTCGAGACCTCGATCCATCGGAAACACTCTTCATCATCTCTTCGAAAACCTTTACCACGCTGGAGACGATGACGAACGCCCAAACGGCCCGGGCTTGGTCGCTAGCCGGATTGGGGGGCGACGAAAAATCAGTTGCCAAGCATTTTGTAGCTGTTTCGACGAATGCCTCCGAGGTTCGGAAGTTCGGTATCGATACCGCCAACATGTTCGAGTTCTGGGACTGGGTGGGTGGGCGTTACTCGATGAGCTCGGCCATTGGCCTCTCGACAATGGTCGCCATCGGACCGGACAATTTTTATGCACTCCTCAGTGGTCTCCACCAGATGGACGAACACTTTCGCACCGCTCCGCTCGAACGCAACCTGCCAGTGCTGATGGGTCTCCTGGGCATCTGGTACAGCGATTTTTTCGGAGCGCAGACGGTGGCTGTGCTGCCCTACGAGCAATACCTGAAACGGTTTCCCGCTTACCTCCAGCAACTAACGATGGAGAGCAATGGCAAACACGTCACGCTCGAGGGGAAAAGTGTGGCCCACCCCACCGGGCCAGTTTACTGGGGCGAACCGGGGACCAACGGCCAGCACTCGTTCTACCAACTGATTCACCAGGGAACCAGGCTCATCCCGTGCGACTTCATCGCCTTTTCCAAACCTCTGCATCGGCTTGGGCGGCACCACGATCTGCTGATTTCTAACGTCTTCGCGCAGACCGAGGCGCTGGCCTTTGGCAAAACTCCCGAGCAGGTAGCAGCCGAAGGCACGCCCGAGTGGCTCGTTCCGCACCGCGTCTTCGAGGGGAATCGTCCGTCGAACACGATCTTCGTAGAGCGGTTGACACCGGGAACCCTGGGCAAACTGGTGGCGCTCTACGAGCATTCGACTTTCACTCAGGGCGCAATCTGGAATATCGACTCGTTCGATCAGTGGGGCGTCGAACTGGGAAAAGTCCTGGCGCAACGCATCATCCCTGAGCTTGAGAGCAAGGAAGAACCAAAGCTCGATCACGACAGTTCCACCAACAACTTGATCACTTACTACAGGAAATCCAAGGAGACCGCATGACCTCTCTCGGCTTTGACAAACCGCTGTATGTTCTGCCCTTTGATCATCGGGGCTCGTTCCAGAAGAAAATGTTCGGATGGGACGGTGCGTTGAGCCCGCAACAGACAGCCGAAATTGCGGCCGCCAAGCGCGTCATCTATGACGCTTTCACAACCGCCGTCCACGCGGGCGTCCCTAAAGAAAAGGCCGGCATTCTGGTGGACGAGCAATTTGGCGCCGCGATTCTGCGCGATGCAGGTGCTGCAGGATACATAACTGCGTGCCCGGCGGAGAAAAGCGGACAGGACGAGTTTGATTTCGAGTATGGAGACGACTTCGGGAAGCATATCGAAGCGTTGCACCCAACCTTCTGCAAAGTGCTGGTTCGTTACAACCCCGAAGGCGATTTCGAACTCAATCGGCGCCAGTCGTCCCGTCTGAAGCGCCTGTCGGACTATCTGCACGGCACCAGCCGCAGCCGGTTCATGTTCGAACTGCTGGTGCCGGCTGAAAAGGCCCAGCTCGAACAGTTTCGAGGAGACAAGAAAGCCTACGATCTCGAGTTGCGTCCCCGCTTGATGGCGCAGACCATCGAGCAGCTGCAGGACGCTGGCGTCGAGCCGGACGTATGGAAGATCGAAGGCCTCGATCGGCGCGAAGATTGCGAGAAGATTGTGGCCGCCGCACGCCGTGGAGGCCGCAACCGGGTTGGCTGCATCATCCTGGGACGCGGTGAAGATGACCGGAAAGTCCGCGAATGGCTGACTACCGCATCAGCCGTACCGGGCTTCATCGGCTTTGCCGTCGGTCGGACAAGCTTCTGGGATCCGCTGGTCAACTGGCGCGGCAAGAAGATCACACGGGAAGCGGCGGTGGCGGAAATTGCGCGACGCTATCAGGAGTTCGTCGAGATCTTCGAAGCCCAAAACAAACCTGTTCATGCATAGGGGAAGGAGCGAAGTGAAGACAGAAGCAGATGCTGTAAAGCTGGCGCCATCCATTCTCGCGGCGGACTTCGCTCGCCTGGGGGAACAGGTGGCTGAGGCGGAGAAGGCCGCCGCAAACCGGATTCATGTGGACGTGATGGATGGACACTTTGTGCCCAATCTCTCGATGGGAGCACCGGTCGTGCAGTCGCTCCGGCGCATCACGAGTCTTCCGCTCGAGACGCACCTGATGATCACCAATCCGGACTTATTCCTTGAAGAGTTCGTCGCTGCCGGTTCGGATTCCTTCCTCGTCCACTGGGAGGGTAACTACAACTTGGATCGCACGGTACGGCGGATCAAGGAGCTCGGAAAACGTGCAGGGGTTGTTATCAATCCGGCAACTCCCGCCGCAGTTCTCGAGGAAATTCTGCCGGAGATAGATCAGGTGTTGGTGATGACCGTCAATCCCGGCTTTGGACACCAGCACTTTCTCCGCAGCACGCTGCCCAAAATTGAGCGTGTCCGTCAGATGGTCGAACGAATGAAACTGAGCTGTGAGGTAGAAGTCGACGGCGGAGTGGACGAAGAAACCGCACCGTTGGCTGCCGAAGCAGGCGCAGATGTCTTTGTGGCTGGGTCGTCCATCTTTGGCAACAAAGCTGGAGTGGCCGCGGCCATGGGCAGGCTGAGAACCAACATTGCGCATCACCAGGGTGTCATGCGCACTTAAAACAATTTTGCTTTTATAAGGAGACAGCAATGCAACTTGGAATGATTGGTTTGGGAAGGATGGGCGCCAACATGGTACGGCGCCTTATCAATAAAGGACACAACTGTGTGGTATTCGACAGGTCGGAGCAGGCAGTGAACGAACTGGTGAAGGATAAGGCGACCGGCGCGACTTCACTGGCGGACCTGGTAAAAAAACTCGCCAAGCCACGAGCGATTTGGCTGATGGTGCCGGCAGCGGTTGTCGACCAAACCATCGCCGACCTTCTGCCGCAACTTGAAGCGGGAGACATCCTCATCGACGGGGGTAATTCCTACTACATTGACGATATACGGCGTGCGAAGGAACTCGCTCCGAGAATCCACTATGTGGATGTCGGCACCAGCGGGGGCGTGTGGGGTCTTGAACGTGGTTACTGCATGATGATTGGTGGCGAAAACGAGGTCGTCAAGCGACTCGACCCAATCTTCGCCGCGCTCGCTCCGGGCATGGGCGACGTTCCACGCACACCCGGCCGGGAGAAGGTCGATGGCACATCCGAGCAGGGGTACTTGCACTGCGGGCCAAACGGCGCCGGCCATTTCGTCAAGATGGTGCACAACGGAATCGAGTACGGCATTATGGCCGCCTACGCAGAAGGGCTGGGAATCTTGCGCTCTGCCAACGTCGGAAAGCGGGCAGGCGGCGCCGTCGATGCTGAAACAACGCCCTTGCGCAATCCCGAAGAGTACCAGTACGACCTGAACCTGCGCGATATCGCTGAGGTATGGCGCCGCGGAAGCGTGATTGCCTCGTGGTTGCTGGATTTGACAGCTGGCGCGCTCTTACAGGATCCGAATCTCTCAAAGTTTGCCGGGCGGGTCTCCGACTCCGGCGAAGGTCGCTGGACAATCAAAGCGGCGATCGACGAAGCGGTGCCGGCTCCGGTTCTGACGAGTGCACTTTACGAGCGATTCAGTTCGCGGGGTGAGGCTGACTACGCCGATAAGCTGTTATCCGCGATGCGGTTTCAGTTTGGCGGACATCTGGAAAAATCCGACGACAAGATAAAGGTGGCTTAGAAAGATGATTACGAACGTTTCTCATTCCGATGCATTTGTTTTCTTCGGGGCAACCGGAGACCTCGCGTACAAAAAGATATTTCCAGCGTTGCAGGCAATGTTAAAGCGTGGTCACCTCAACGTGCCGGTTATCGGTGTTGCCAAGGCCGGTTGGAACTTGGAGCAACTGAAGGCACGGGCTCACGATAGCCTCGAGAAACACGGTGGCGTGGACCAGGCCGCGTTCGAGAAACTCTCCAGCTTGCTCCGCTACGTGGATGGAGACTACCAGGACGCGGAAACTTTCAAGGCGCTGGGCAGGGAACTGAAAACGGCGCAGCGGCCGGCGCACTACCTTGCCATCCCGCCCACCATGTTCGAAGCGGTGCTCGAACAATTAATGCATTGCGGCTGCACGACCGACGCCCGCATCATCGTCGAGAAGCCGTTTGGTCACGACCTGGAGTCCGCGCGACATCTGAATCAGGTCCTTCTCCGGAAGTTCGATGAATCCTCGATTTTCCGAATTGATCATTATCTGGGGAAGCGGCCGGTACACAATATGGTCGTCTTCCGCTTCACCAACGCCTTCATGGAGGCGTTCTGGAACCGCAACTACATCGAGAGCGTGCAAATCACCATGGCGGAGGATTTCGGCGTCCAAGGCCGCGGCGGCTTCTACGATCAGACCGGAACGATCCGCGACGTCGTCCAGAACCATTTGTTTCAGGTTCTCTGCAATCTGGCCATGGAAGCTCCCGTGAGAATGGACAGCGAGTCCATCCGCGACGAGAAAGTCAAAGTCCTTAAGGCGATTCCGGCGCTGGAAGAAAAGAATATTGTGCGCGGCCAGTTTCGCGGGTACCTCGACGAGAAAGGTGTGGCTCCAAACTCGACGGTGGAGACCTTCGCCGCACTCCGGCTGGACGTCAATTCCTGGCGCTGGCAGGGAGTTCCGTTCTACATTCGGGCAGGGAAGTCTCTGCCCGTGACCTGCACGGAAATCATCTGCCGGCTGCGAAAGCCTCCTACCGTGATCCCCGCGGATGTACTGCATTCGAATTATCTTCGGTTCCGGATCAGCCCTGATGTGGGAATCGCCATGGGCATGATGGTCATGGCTCCAGGCGAGAAACTGGTCGGTCAGTCGGCGGAGATGATCGCAAGCCAGCACCCCAACGCGGAGGAAATGGATGCTTACGAACGCGTATTGGGAGATGCCATGGCTGGGGACGCCACTCTGTTCGCACGGGAAGACTACGTAGAAGAAGCGTGGCGAATCGTGGATCCGGTGCTGAAGAAGGGCACTCCCGTCTATCCATACGAGCCAAAAAGCTGGGGGCCGAATGAAGTCGAGCGGGTGGCGCCGACTGGCGGATGGCACAATCCTGTTGTTGGACACGAGCCTTCGGCCGACACCAAAGCTGCCTGAGAAGGGGATATGAAGATCGAAGTCTATTCCGATGACGAATCCACGGCTCGAGCGGCCGCGAAGTATGTTGCCGCGGAGGCCAGTAGCGCTGTCGCCGCGCGCGGTCGTTTCGTGATGGCGGTTAGCGGGGGTCGCACTCCATGGATCATGCTTCGCGCGCTGGCCACGGAAGAGCTGCCTTGGAAGTCTATCCATGTGGTGCAGGTCGATGAACGCGTAGCACCAGCCGGGCATTCTGATCGAAATCTCACGCATCTTCTGGAATCACTGCTTGGACACTCTCCGATTCGTCCCGAGCAGATCCACTCCATGCTGGTGGAATCGCCGGATCTGGAAGCAGGAGTCGCGCAGTATGCCGCAACGTTGCGTGATATCGCCGGATCTCCGCCGGTCCTGGACCTGGTCCACTTGGGTCTAGGGCCGGACGGGCACACCGCTTCGTTGGTACCTGGAGATCCGGTACTCAACATCGCCGATGCCGACGTAGCTCTGACGGGTGAGTACCAGCGCAGGCGGCGGATGACGCTGACGTATCCGATGATCAATCGTGCCCGTCGGATCTTGTGGTTGGCCACGGGCAGGGAGAAAGCCAGCGCGCTCACCCGCCTGCGCCAGGGCGATCTGTCGATCCCTGCCGGGAAGATTAGCCAGGAACGGGCGGTGATCTTCGCCGATCAAGCGGCAACCGAAGACATGGCGGCCTAGTTAGGCGAAACCATGCCTCTTGAGGGTAAGACCGGTATTTCCGGGCAGCTGCTATGAAAACTGTATTAATAAGGATAAGAGCGGTTGGTAGGAGCTGCCATGAATGATCAGGGATTCCAGGCCACGGATGTCCCCACAGCGAGACTCACGATCGCGGGCCGCTGCTTCCGCTCGCGCTTAATGCTGGGGACAGGAAAATATCGCAGCCCGGAAATCATGGCTGCCTGTCATCGCGAATCCGGCGCGGAGATTATCACGGTGGCCGTACGTCGCGTGAACCTGGGAGACCGGCGGCAAGATTCGATTCTTAGCCACTTGACGGATCATTCGTATTTGTTGCTTCCCAACACGGCCGGATGCAGAACGGCGGCCGACGCGGTGCGCACTGCTCATTTGGCTCGCGAGGCCGGGTTTTCCAACTGGATCAAGCTCGAAGTGATTGGAGATGAGCAGACTTTGTTTCCCGATAACGAGGGCCTGCTCGAGGCTACACGCATTCTGGCCAAGGAAGGGTTTGTCGTATTGCCTTACACGACTGATGATCTTGTCAATGCTCGGAAACTCATCGATGCCGGCGCTGCGGCCGTCATGCCTTTGGGGGCGCCGATTGGGTCGGGACTCGGCATCCAGAATCAGACGAATCTGCGGATTCTGCGTGAAAAGATCACAGCCGTTCCTCTGATCGTCGATGCCGGCGTGGGCACAGCCTCAGACGTCGCAATTGCGATGGAGTTGGGATTTGACGCAGTCCTCCTCAACACAGCCGTCGCGGCCGCAGAAGACAGTGTCGCCATGGCCCGAGCCATGGGTCACGCTGTGATAGCAGGAAGACTGGCTTTCGAAGCTAAGCGCATGGGCCGATTCCTGTATGCCAATGCAAGCAGTCCGAAGAATGGGTTGAGTAACCCGACGACGACCGCGTCGGTAAGTCTGCCGGCGCAGGAATACAGCCTCAAATGAAGAGAGCGAAAAACATGAACGGCAAAATGCCTGACGCGAGAATCTCGAATCATACCCAGATCCACCACGCCCGTTCCTGAATGATTACCCGGCAGATGAGGCATGTAGCACAGCGAGAGAAGCTGGAACCAGAGCTGGTGCGGGATGAAGTCGCTCGCGGGCGAATGGTCATCCCCGCCAATGTGAACCACTGCAATCTCGAGCCGATGTGTATCGGCATTGCCGGAACTTGCAAGATCAACGCCAATATCGGCAATTCCGCCACGACGTCCAATATTGAGGAGGAACTAAACAAGCTCCGCTACTCGATCAAGTACGGTGCCGATACTGTAATGGACCTTTCCACCGGTGGCGACATCCCTCTCATCCGCCAGGCGATCATTGATGAGTCGCCGGTTCCGATTGGGACCGTACCGATCTATGAGGCTCTGAGCCGCGTGCGTCGTGTGGAGGATCTCTCGGCGGCGCTGATGCTCGAAGTAATCGAGGAGCAGGCGCAGCAGGGCGTGGACTACATGACCATCCACGCCGGCGTACTGGTTCAGCACATCCCCCTTGCATCGGGTCGTGTCACTGGGATCGTGAGCCGCGGCGGTTCCATTTTGGCGGAATGGATGGTGAAGAACCATAAACAGAACTTCCTCTATGAGAGCTTCGAAGACATTTGCCGGATCTTCCAGAAATACGATGTGACTTTCTCACTCGGCGACGGGCTCCGCCCCGGATCGGTTGCCGATGCCAGTGACGCCGCCCAGTTTGCGGAACTCGAAACCCTGGGAGAACTCACGCAGGTCGCCTGGCGCCACGAAGTGCAGGTGATGGTCGAAGGGCCCGGACACATCCCGATGGACCAGATCCAGTTGCAGGTAGAGAAAGAGAAAGAGATCTGCTTCGAAGCGCCCTTCTACACTCTGGGGCCGCTGGTGACAGACATCGCTCCCGGGTATGACCACATCACCAGCGCCATCGGGGCGGCGATGATCGGTTGGTACGGCGCGTCCATGCTCTGTTACGTCACGCCGAAAGAGCATCTCGGACTTCCAAACCTGGAAGATGTCAAGCAGGGCCTCATCGCTTACAAGATTGCAGCTCACGCGGCGGACATTGCCCGGCACCGGCCGGGAGCACGTGATCGCGATGATGCGCTCTCGCGTGCCCGCTACCGGTTCGACTGGCGCGAACAGTTCCGCTTGTCGCTCGACCCCGAAACCGCTCAGGCTATGCATGATGAAACCTTGCCGGAAGAAGGATTCAAGGACGCGGCTTACTGCTCGATGTGCGGTCCAAAGTTTTGCTCGATGAACATGCACGCGAAAACGAAGGAATTCAGCAGCAGCGAGGCACAGGACATCCTGAAGTCCAGCCGCTTGGTGGAGATTCAAGGGGTAACGCACTAGTTGTGGGTGGAGTCGGCCAGAGGGTGAGGAGCAGGCAGTGCCTGATGGTGTAGCCGGAGAAGGACGGCTAATCGCCGAGGGGTCCGACGTCCTTGAACCGGACGCCGTTCACGAGGTGCTGGTCGTCGGTGCCGGCCTCATTGGCAGTTCGATCGCATGGCTACTCTCAAAGGCAGGTTGCAGGGTCGTCCTCATCGATGCGGGTAGTTTCGGGGGAGAGGCAAGCGCTGCCGGCGCTGGCATGCTTGCCCCGGGCGGGGAGTACGGCGAACCTTCGCCGGCCGCTCGATTCGCTATCGAAAGCCTGGCCATGTACCCCACATTCGTTCGCCAGCTCGAGAAGGAGAGCGGTCTCTCGATTGACTATCGCAAGTGCGGGGCGATTGAATTGGCATATGAACGTGAGCGATGGCGCGACTTGCGGAAACGCGCCGACATCCAGCGGCGCTTCGGAATATCGGCTCAGTGGTTATGTCCCTCGAGCCTGAGTGCCCTCGCACCGGGCCTCAATTTGGAAGGCCTGCGTGGCGCCCTCTATTATCCCGACGATGCTTTAGTCGCTCCAGGCGACCTGCTTCGAGCCTTGCGAGCCGTATGTGAACGCGAAGGCGTCAAGATTCTAGAGAACAGCCCGGTTGAAAGCATTAACGCGGAACGTGACCGGGCGATGGTGAGAGTCCGCGAGCAGAGGATCAGCGGGCGGACCCTCGTTTTAGCTGCCGGTGCCTGGAGTTCACAGATTCCTTTCAGCCGCTCGGGAGTGACCACACACATCCCTGAGAGCTTTCCCGTCAAAGGCCATCTTGTCGGGTATCAGCTATTGCCAGGTTCATTACGTCCTATCTTGCGGAATGGCCACCACTACGTTGTGCAACGAAAGAGTGGTTTCACCATCGCCGGCTCGTCGGAAGAACAATGTGGCTTCGACAGAAGCGTCAGTCCAGAGCGGATCAGCGAGATTCGCAATGCCGCTGGTTCCATCTACTCGCCGATATCCATGCTCGAACCAACGCGGGAGTGGACAGGATTCCGGCCTGGTAGCGAACGCCAGGGGCCCGCTCTAGGGAGAGTGTCAGGAACGAATGTGTGGCTCGCCTATGGGCACTATCGCAATGGCATTCTCTTGACTCCTGCGACCGCCCATCTGATCTCCCGCCAGATCCTGAGTGCGTCCTACAAGTCACACGAAGCAGGCGCACTCGCGTTGGCTGCGCCCATCGAATCGGGACGGGAAATTAGGACCAATGAACGAGCGTGATTGCACCAGGCTTCGGATCAACAACTGAGCAGCGGTCTGCTGCTTGTTCTTTATCGTCATCGTAGTGCTCCTGAAATTCGTGGTTGGTGGAGGTCTGACATAACCTAATCGCCATTGACGAGTGCAACTGATATTCCAACGCTGGAGCACCGGTCGGAGCCATCCAGCGCTCGGCTTTTCGCACATGAATTCAACCTGTTGGCCTCGCCATTCAGAAAGCTGTAGAAACCCTAGTTGGGATCGCGATTACCCTTGGAGCGACGCTGGAAATCGTCCGCTTCGTGGGGGGCGGCTCGGCGGTTTGTGCTTATTGGTAGACGGTGTTGGCAGATTGGCAAGTGACGGACTCCTGACATCTGCCGCCAAAGTGCAGCCAGCCCGACTTCTGCCAAGCAAGGGTCCCCCCCACTAAGTGATTGATCCTGCACAGGTCTTTAAGACAAACTAGCCCTACTCCGGTCGTGGAATGCCGAATGCAAAATCCTTTGAAGCGACATTGGACGTCGACGGTGGCTGCGTAACTGTGCGTCGTGTGGGGATCGTCCAATCGCAATCTGCATGAATGAGGCAAAGTGAACAATTCCATCCAAGAGTTGCTTGCTGGCGTGGATGATTCGAGCTCGGCCGTGACCACGACTACCGCAGCCACGAAGCGACCGACGTGGGCACAGGCCGAAGGCAGTCCTCTGCCCCTTGGCGTTACCTGGATTGAAGAAGAGCAGGCGTTCAACTTTGCCGTGCAGTCGGAACATGCGGAAAGCGTCACGCTGTTGCTCTACTCTTCCACTGATCTGGTGAACCCGCTTCTAACGTACCGTTTCGACTTTCTGCGCAACAAGTCGGGGCGGATTTGGCATTGTCGAGTCCCACTTTCAAGAATTGGCGGTTGTGCCTATTACGCGTACTCGGTATCGGGTCAAACTGTTGCCAGCATTCATAGCTTCGACCCACAGAAAGTTCTGCTCGATCCTTACGCGAGAGGTGTGTTTTTCCCGGCCGAGTTCGATCGCACTCTCGCAATGCGAGAGGGAGCAAACGCAGGCCGCGCACCATTGGGCGTGATGACTGCTCACCGTCCAGTTTTTGACTGGACAGGGGACCGGTCGCTGCATCACGAGTCGGACGCAATCATCTACGAACTTCACGTGAAGGGTTTCACGAAGAACGCCAACTCGGGCATAAATCCTTCTCGGGCCGGAACGTATGCGGGTCTGGTAGAGAAGATCCCATATCTGAGAGACCTCGGAATCACGGTTGTCGAGTTGATGCCGATTTTCCAGCGTGATCCACAAGAAGGGGATTACTGGGGCTACATGCCATTGAACTTCTTCGCGCCGCACGCTCAGTACGCGAGTACTCGCGACGATGACGAGCAACATCTTGAATTCAGAAATATGGTGAAGGCGTTTCATGAGGCGGGAATTGGTGTGGTGCTTGACGTCGTGTACAACCACACCTGCGAAGGAGATCACCGCGGGCCAATCTACAGCTATAAGGGCTTCGACAGCGCTGGCTATTACATGACCTCCTCTGACCCCGCAAGCCCATACGCGAATTACTCCGGCACCGGCAACACCTTGAATTTTGGCCAGGCCCACGTTCGCCAAATGGTGATGGACAGCCTGCGCTATTGGAAAAAGCAGATGCACGTTGATGGATTCCGCTTCGATCTGGCATCGGTGTTCAGCCGCAATGCGGACGGATCTCTGAACTGGGGACATGCTCCCATCTTCAGCGAAATTGCGGCCGATCCGGAGTTGGGTCAGTTACGGTTGATCGCGGAGCCCTGGGACACCGGCGCTTATCAACTGGGCCGCGGATTCCCCGGCATAACGTGGCTCCAGTGGAACGGACGGTTCCGGGATGATCTCCGCCGCTTTGTAAAAGGGGATCCCGGAATGATTCCTGACTTGATGAGGCGGATCTATGGCAGCGACGATTTTTTTCCTGACAGCCGCACCGACGCATACCACGCCTACCAGAGCGTGAAC
>Ga0307470_10000698_pt1 | contig 14856 bp, 14 predicted proteins | sample atmos_gasesAM3C__FD_204565 | JGI IMG/M metagenome (GOLD analysis project Ga0307470, IMG submission 204565) | Hardwood forest soil microbial communities from Morgan-Monroe State Forest, Indiana, United States - atmos_gasesAM3C_05 | ecosystem: Environmental > Terrestrial > Soil > Temperate forest... | reverse complement strand
ACCTTACAGGACACGCCGAGGACGGCGCTCGCCAGGAGCCAGAGCCGGAGCCGTGCATGGGTTCGGCCCGATCCCCTGAAAGCCCCTGCTCCGCGCCACGGCATGAACGCCCCTCGTGCTATGTGTCCATAGCATTGAAAATATTTCGTTGAGTCTAAATACGAAGCCCTCCCACTTCTCAGGTGCGAGCGGCATGAGAGCCCGTCCTCACGACACCATGGCGAAGCGGCCTGCGGCTGTAGACTCCCCGGGTGATCGATGCCGAACCCCGCGCGGTGCCAGCGGCTAAGGCCGCGGCTGAGGCCGCCGCCGGAGCGGCGGACGCCCCCGCGCCTGCGCCGGCCCTCGAGCCCGGCTTCGAGCTGCTGAAGGACGAGCCGCCGCCGGGGCTCGTCCGGCGGCTCTTCGCCATCCACCGCCACCTGACCGCCCTCCTCTTCGGTGGCCTGACGGCGCACGTCCGCGAGGGGGTGGCGCTCGGCAAGGGGCGCGGCCTGCGCCTCCTCTTCCAGCTCGAGCGGCTCATCGCCTGGCTCGCCCGCCCCTTCCTCGACCGCGACCTGCGCGATCGCCCCTTCCCGGTGCAGCTGCGCCGGCGGCTCGAGATCCTGGGGCCGACCTACATCAAGCTCGGCCAGATCCTCGCCCTGCGCCAGGACCTCCTCCCCACCGCCATCACCGAGGAGCTCAAGAACCTCCTCGACCGCCTGCCGGTGGTCTCCTTCCCGCGCTACGTGGCGCTGATCGAGAAGGAGCTCGGCCGACCGGCCGACCGGATGTTCGCCTGGATCGATCCGCGGCCGACCGGCTCGGCCTCGATCGCCCAGATCCACCGCGCCACGACCCGCGAGGGCGACGACGTGATCTTGAAGGTCGTCAAGCCGGGCATCCGCGAGACCCTGAACCGCGACGCCCTCTTGCTGCGCCTGCTCGGCGCCGCTCTCCAGAAGCTCCTGCCGCGCTACCAGCCCCGGCGGGTGATCGCCGAGTTCGTCGAGTACACCCGCCGCGAGGTCGACCTGCGGCGCGAGGCCGACGCCGCCGAGACCTTCGCCGCCAACTTCCACGATCTCGCGGGGGTCGTCTTCCCGCGCATCTATCGCCAGTACAGCAGCCAGGGCGTCGTCACCATGGAGTTCCTCTCCGGCTTCAAGCCGAGCGCGCCCGAGGCCGTGGCGCTCTCCGACGCCGACCGCGACCGGCTGATCGACCTCGGGGCCGCCGCCATCATCCGCATGCTGTTCAAGGACGGCTTCTTCCACGCCGACCTCCACCCCGGCAACCTGCTGATCCTGCCCGCCGGCGGCGGGACGACCACCGGGCCACGGCTCGGCTTCATCGACCTGGGGATGGTCGGCCGTTTCGACGAGGAGCTGCGGCGGACGCTCCTCTACTACTACTACGCCCTGGTGATGGGCGACGCCGAGGGCGCCGCGCGCTACCTCGCCGATGTCGCCCAGCCGGCGCCGGGCGCCGATCCCGTCGGCTTCCGGCGCGAGGTGACGGAGATCCTCCACCGCTGGAACCGGAACGCCAACTTCCGCGACTTCTCGCTCGCCCAGCTCATCCTCCACTCGGTCAACCTCGGCGCCCAGCACCGCATGTACTTCCCCGTCGAGATGGTCCTCATGGTCAAGGCGCTGGTGACCTTCGAGGGCGTCGGGCAGATTCTCAAGCCGGACTTAGACGTCGCCGCGGTCTCCCAGAGCCACGCCGACCGCCTCTTCCGCGCGCAGCTCAGCCCGGTCCACCTGGTGCGGCAGCTCCTGCGCAGCGCCCCCGAGATCCTCGCGGCGATCGGCAAGGCCCCGGCGGTGATCACCGAGGGCGTGCGCCTCCTCCAGCAGAGCGCACGGCGGGTGCCGGAGAACCCCTTCCGCGGCCTGCGCGGCACGATCTTCGGCGGCTTCTGCCTGGTCGCCGGCGCGGTGCTCGCCGGCGCCCATGGCCCCTGGCCGGTGTGGGCGGCGCTCTTCGCCCTCGGCATCCTGACGGCGCTGTCGCGCGGGAGGTAGGCCCTTGGCGCGCTACCCCTACGCCGAGCAGATGCCGTACTACGAGCCGTTCGACCCCGACTACTCGACGAGCGTCATGCGGAAGGTCCTCGGCCCCATCGTCGAGCGCTATTTCCGGCCGCGCCTGCTGGGCGCCCGGCGCCTCCCCCCGCGCGGGCCGTTCATCCTCGCCCCCAACCACAGCGGCAACTCCTTCCCCTATGACGGCATGGTGCTCGACGGCCTGCTCTGGCAGCGCGCCGGCCTGGCGCCGGAGGCCAAGCTGCGCTCGGTCTTCGAGAAGGAGCTCGCGGTCACCTGGTGGATGCGGCCGTTCGGGATCGACAACTTCTGGCGGCGCGGGGGCGGCGTCGACCTAACCTTCGACAACTTCGACCGCCTGCTGGCGCGCGGCGAGCGGATCATCTACTACCCGGAGGGCGTGCCGGGGATCGGCAAGGGGTTCTTCCACCGCTACGAGCTGCAGCGCTTCTCGACCAGCTTCGTCCTCCTCGCCGCCCGCCACCGCGCGCCGGTCCTGCCGGTCGCGATCGTCAACGCCGAGTGGTCGATCCCCTTCTGCTTCACCTGGAAGCCGCTCGACCGCCTGGTGCAGAAGCTCCTCCACGTGCCGTTCCTGCCGCTGCCGGCGGCTCCCCTCGGCATCCTCTTCCCCTGGATGTGGTACCTGACGATGCCGGCGCGGATGATCTTCGTCGTCGGCGAGCCGATCGACATGGCCGCGCTGCTCGCCGAGGCGGGGGTGACCGATCTCGACGACCCCGACCGCACCCTCCTGCGCCAGGTCGCCGACCGGGTGCGCGACCGCTGCCAGGCCGACCTCGACCGCGCCGTCGCCCGCCACGGCCGCTCGCCGTTCGAGGCGCGGTCGCTCCGCCGCAAGCTGTGGGAGGGCCGGCGGCGGCTCCTCTCGCTCCTCCCCGTCGGCTGGCCGCTCACCTTCGTCCGCCACGAGCGCGACCGCCGCCGCCCACCGGCGAGGAGCCGCCTCCATGCCTTCCTGCGCGACCTCGATCTCGCCGCCTTCTACCTGCCCCTCGGCTGGCCGCTCCTGACTCTCGCCCGGCGCCTGCGCCGCCCCCCGTACGGCTTCCGCGGCCTGACCCCCAAGGAGCGGAACGAGATCGAGGGCAACTTCGTCTGGCATCTCAAGGACCGCCCGCTGCCGCCCCGCGGCCCCGCTCCCGGAACGATCGGCGCGCCGCCGGGCCAGTAACGATTTTCACCTCTGCTGCGCCGAACCTCGGGCGGAGGCAAGCTCCGCCCCTACAGGGGGAAAAGGGGAGACCTGGACCAGACCGGCGCTGCGGCAGGGCTCAGCTCGTTCGGCGGACACGGGGAGCCCGCGAATCTCGGTTAAGATCTCCGGCCAGCCGAGCGCCGCACCCCGATCCTCTACGGGCACCGATGAGTGAATCCGTGACTCAGCCACCGCCGGCCGCGCGGCCGAGCCGTCTCCAGGACACGGGGATTGGCGCTCCGGTCCCCGCGGCTCCTCCTCCCGCCGGAGCCGTACCGGCAGGGACGGGCCCCGCGGTCCTGCGCGCGGCGTGGCTCTCGATCCTCCTCGGCGTGCTGGTCGAGGTGCTCCTCCTCGCCGCCGCCTCGTTCGGCGGCAAGGCCCTGCACCTCGGCCCCGTCCTCGCCGAGCTGGCGCAGAAGGTCACCTGGTCGGTGCTGGTCTGCGTCGGCATCGCCTTCGGCACCGCCGCCGCCAAGGCGCGCTCGCCGGTGATGGGGCTCCTCGGCCTCGCCTCGGCGCCGGTCGCCTTCAACGCCGCCCGCGCCGTCCACAAGGGGATGTCGCACGCCCTCTCCGCCGCCGCCGCGATGGCGCCCGGGCCGTCGCCGATCCTCCTCGCGCTCTTGAAGGCGGTGGAGTACGGCTTCCTGGGATCGACGATCGGCTGGATCGGCCGGCGCAGCGGGGCGGGCCTCGCCGCCTACGCGGGGGCCGGCACCGTGATCGGCCTCACCGTGGGCGCGCTGACGTTGCTGCTGCTGGGCCATGCCGACCTCGCGCCGACGCCGGCCTCGACGGTCGTCGCCCGCGGCATCGACGAGCTGCTCTTCCCCGTCGGCTGCTCGCTGGTGCTCTACGCCGCGGACCGGGTGGGCGGACGCCTCGCGGGCTGAGGCGAAGCCCGGCGCACGGCACGCCGACCTCCCTATGACGCGCCTACCGCCGTCCGCCGCGCTCGCCTCGGGCCTCTTCGCCCTCTACCTCGCGAGCGCCGCCTTCCTCTGCCTCGGGCATGCCGCGGTGCGGGTCGGCAGGGCCTGGCAGCACCGCGGCGAGAGCCCGGCCGCGGCACGCCGGCGGGTCTTCGGCGCCCCCTACTGCGACGCGATCGCGGCCCTGCGCCGCGCCATCCCGGTCGACGGCAGCTACGTGCTCGTCGACGCCGGCGGCCGCGCCGAGGGCTCGGCGCTCTTCGTGCGCTACGACCTGGCGCCGCGGCGGGCGATCTTCATCGGGCGCTGGGACGCCCTGCCCGCGAGCGACAGCCTGCGCCGCACCCTGCCGCGGGGCCTGCCGGTGATCGTCGCCGAGAACGGCGCCGCGCCGCCGCGCGCCCTCGACCGCCGCGGCTTCCTGGACGAGGTCGCCCGCTCGCGGCCCGCGCGGCCCACGGATCCCTCCGATGGCTGAGGGTGGCTGAGATCGCCGCGCTGGCCGAGCCGCTCGCGGCGCTCGCCTCCGTCGCCCTCTTGACCGCCGCCGGAGCGGGCCTCGCCGAGCTGGTCCCGCATCTCGCGCGGCTGGGCTGGCCGCGCCGGCTGGGCTACGGGTACCTCCTCGGCGTGGCCTGGATCGGCGGCGGCCTCTTCGCCCTGTCGCATTTCGCCGGGGCGCCCCTCTCCCGGACCACCGTCGTTCTCCTCGCCGGCCTGCCGATCGCCGCCGGCCTCGCGGCGCGCTGGCGGCGCGGCCCGCGACGCCTGCCTCTCCGCCGGCTGCGGCCGCGCGCGGCCGAGGTGGCGGCGATCGTCCTCGGCGGCGCGGTGACCCTCGGCCTCTTCGCCGACGCGCTCACCCAGCCGCTCGCCGACTTCGACGGCCGCATGACCTGGGCGGCGCAGGCGCGCTACCTGCGGGCGGCGGGGACGGTCGACGCCCCCGTCCTCGCCCGGTCGCGCTGGTTCGTCACCCACCCGCAGTATCCGCCGCTCCTGCCCCTCGCCCAGGTGGCGGCGATGGAGCTCGCCGGCAGCGGCGAGGACGAGGAGCCGTTCCGCCCCCTCTACGCCGCCTTCTTCCCCGCCCTCCTCCTCGCCGTCTACGCCAGCGCGCGGCGCTGGACCGGCCGCGGGCCGGCGGCGTGGACAGCGGCGGCCGCCGCCGCGCTCCCCTTCCTCTCGCTCGCCCGCGACGGCGGCGCGGCGGGCGCCTACAGCGACCTGCCGCTCGCCGCCTTCTACGGCGCCGGGCTGGCCCTCCTCCTCGGCGCCCAGCCGCGGGCCGGCGACGGCTGGGCCGCCGGGGCGCTCCTCGCCGGCGCCGCCCTGGCCAAGAACGAGGGCGCCCCCCTCGCCCTCTTCGCCCTGGCGATCGCCGCGGCGTGGACCGTCCGGCGGGCGCGGCGGCGTCGCCTGCCATGGCGGGAGATCGCGCGGCGGCTCGCTCCCCACGCCCTCGCCGCCGCCCTCGTCCTCGCCGCGCTCGCCCTCCTCGCCGCCTGGCGCGCCGGCATCCCCAACCGCTTCGACGAGGCGTACGCGGCGCACTTCGGCCCGGCCGACCTCTGGCCGGCCGCGGTCGCCCGCATCCCGGCGATCGCGCCGATCCTCGGGCGCCGGATGGCGGCATGGAGAGACTGGGCGCTCTTCTGGTGGGTCCTGCCCGTCGTCTTCTGGGCCGGCCGCCGCGGGCTCCGCGGCCGGCCGGCGTCGCCGCTCGCCCTCGCCGCGCTGGCGCCCTTGGGCATCGCCTGGGCCGCCTACTCGGTCCATCCCAACCTCCTCTACCTGCCCGCGGTCACCTGGGACCGCATGCTGGTGCAGGGGCTGGTGCCGCTCCTGCTGCTCCTCGCGCCGGCGCTGCGGGCCTGCCGGTCAGGGATGAGATCGAGGGCTGCCACGGCAGGGTAGACCTTCACCGGCCTACCGGCAGACCGCAAGGAATGAAACGGGCAATTCTTTTTTATGTAGGGAAGAGGCTACGTCGTTCCGACAACGTCGCGGCGAAACCAATCTCTCAGGGCACGGCGCGCGCCGCGAGCAGCCGCTCGAGGCGCGAGGCCGCCTCGTCCACGCGGCGGACGACCGCGGCGCCGTCGCCGCGCGGCGGGCGGGTGCCGCGGGCGGGGGCGGTGAGGCCGAGCCCCCCCCAGAGGCTACGCCGCTCGTCGTCGAGCACCTCGTCGCGCAGCGCGATGCCATGGCGGGCGAGGATGGGGGCGAGCTCGGCCCGCCGCGCGGCGAGCGTGCGCAGCGTCGCGTGGTAGGCGTGCTCGCAGACCGCGCGCCGCTCGGCGAAGCCGAAGATGTTGGTGAAGAACATCAGGTAGTCGTCGCGCTCGGGCTCGAGGAGCACCACGTCGGCGTGCTCGAACTTGCTGCCGTAGGCGGCCATCCCCACCTCGAGGCGGGAGTGGATGAGGGTGCGGAAGGTCTGCGACAGCACCGTCGGCAGCCCGTGCTCGAGGAGGGTGCCGCGGTCGAGCAGGCCGGCCTCGACCGCGCGCGCGGTGTCGACCGGGACGATCGGGTTGACGCAGAGCACGAGGTCGGCGCCCGCCGCGAGCGCCACCGAGGCGTGGACGGTCTTCAGGAGGATGCCGTCGACGTAGTGGCGGCCGTCGATCGCGACCGGCGGAAAGAGGCCGGGGAGCGCGGCGGAGGCCTGCACCGCGCGCGAGATCGGCACGTGGTCGAAGCCGGGGTCGCCGAAGTGGACCGCCTGGCCGGAGTCGAGGTCGACGGCGACGACGACGAGGCGCCGCGCGAGCTGCCGGAAGTCGTCGCTCCGCCCCGCGCGCGCGAAGACCTCCGCCAGGTACTCGCGCAGCGGCTCGTTGTCGAAGAAGCCGGCGGGCAGCGCGCGGGAGAGCAGGGTGAGCGATTCGAGGAGGGTGTGCTGGCCGGGGTGCCTGACGTAGCGCCAGAGCGCCTCGACGAGGAGGCCCGGCAGCGCGCGGGCGCCGCGCGCGATCGCCGGCGAGGGCCGCAGGAAGGTGTCGGCCAGGAAGGGCGGTTCGCCCGGCTCCTCCCCCACCAGCACGCGGCACATCTGGGCCGGGGTGACGCCGTTGGCGAGGCAGGCGGCGAGGACCGCCCCCGAGCTGACGCCGACGTAGACGAAGAGGTCGTTCCAATCGACGCCCGCGAGCGCCTCGTCGAGGGCGCGCAGAGCGCCGATCTCGTAGACCGTCCCCTCCGGCGCGCCGCCGGCGAGCGCCAGGCCGACCCGCGCGGGCCGGCCGGCGCGAACGACCCCCGGGAGCTCCGTGGGGGGCTCCATGGGCGGATCCTCTAGACCTGCGGCGAGCCCGCGGCGCGCGGCTTGATCTGCTCGACCTTGGCGTTGAGCTCCTCGATCTTCTGCGTCAGGTTGCGGATCTCGTCGCGGGTCGGCACCCCGAGGCGGTTCAACGCCGCGGTGAGCTTCTCGTCGACCTTGTCGCTGACGCTCGACCAGGCGCTCTCCGCCTTCTCGCGCGCCTTGCCGGCCTGGTCCTTGCCCTTCACCTCGACGTCCTTGCCGCGCTCGACCAGGCGGTCGAACACCTTCGAGCCCTCCTCCTGGGCCGCCGACAGTGCGCCCAGGCCCGCGAGCCAGATGCGGTGCGCCGAATCCACCAGCTCGTCCTGCAGCTTCTTGCCCGGCTCCTGACTGCTCGGATTGGTCGCATTGCCCTGATTGGTTTCCATCGCGTTACCTCGCCTTCTTCGAGCGGCCGGCGAGCTTCGAGCGGGCCGGCCGCGGTTGGTGAGAGAGCCGTCGCCCGGGGCGGGCGGCGGCGATGTCGTCGATCCTCGCGGGCGCCGTGCGGAGGGCCCTCGCCCCGCTCACGGCTTCTCCGTCCCCTTGTCGAGCACGGCGACCGCCGCGGGGCGGCCGTTCTGGTTCTTCCCGCCGAGCGGGGGGACCGCCGCGAGAGCCGGCGGCACCGCCGGGGACGCCGGGGCGGCCTCGAGCTCGGAGAGCGACGCCTCGAGCTGCTCGAGCCGCGCGCGCAGGCCGGTCATCTCCTCGCGGGCGCGGCGCACCGGCGCCAGCCGGTCGAGCGAGGCCGCGAACAGGCGATCGACGCCCCTCTCGAGCTGCTCCTTGCCGGTCGCCACGGCGCGCTCGCCCACCCGCACCAGCTCGTGCAGCAGCTCGCTGGGGAGGAAGGAGGTGCCGCGCCGGCCCTCGTCGAGGATGATCTGGGTGAGGGTCTGCGGGGTGGCGTCGCCGCCGGTCGCGTTGTCGACCACCCGCACCTCCTGCCCCTGGCGGATCCAGGCGGCGATCTCTTCGAGCGAGACGTAGCGGCTCTCTTCGGTGTCGTAGAGCTTGCGGCTCTCGTAGCGCTTGATGAGTCGGATCATGGGAGTCTCCTCTACGTCGTGCGCCGGCTCTTCCGGCGCCTGCGAGGAAATTTACCGCAGTGCGGCAAAACTGTCAAGCGAACGCGCCGCGCCGCGGCAAGAACGGGTCCTGCTTCACCAGCCTCCAGCCGGCCGCAGAGAACGAGTGGAGTCTTTCTCTATGTAGGGGCGGAGCTTGCCTCCGCCCTGGTCCGGCGAACATAGCCAGGATTTGTGGCCTGCCATGGTTGCGGGCGGAGACAAGCTCCGCCCCTACACAAAGCAACTAATCTGCTCCGTACGCCAAGATCCAGACGCTCGTCACCGCTGCGCGACGATCCCCTCGCCGGCCGCGGGGTGCCCGGCGAGATAGCTCTTGATGAAGGGGCAGGTGGGGATCACCTGGAAGCCGCCCTGGCGCGCCAGCTCGAGGGTGCGCGCGACCAGCGCCTGGGCGACGCCGCGGCCGCGCAGCTCGGGCGCGACGAAGGTGTGGCGCAGGTCGAGGACGCGGGCGTCGCCCGACCCCGACTCGGCGTACTCGATCTTCGCCTCGTGCCCGTCGACCGTGGCGTAGAACTTGTGGGACTGGGGATCGTGGTGGACGTCGAGATCCATGGCTTCTCCTTGGATGGTCATGGGGATGGTCGCGGGGATGATCGCGGTTCAGAGCGCCGCGAGGCGCCGTTCGAGGTCCTCGCCGAGCGCGGCGAGGGCGGGCAGGTCGGTGGGCTCCTCGGCGAGGAGCGGCAGCGAGACGAGCGGCCGGCCGGGGAGGAGGTCGGCGAGCGACCGCAGGCCCCGATGGTCGCGCTCGCCCAGCCAGCGGAGGAGCTCGCGGCCATCCGGACGGCAGGGATCGGTCGCGGCCGCCGGAGTGATCGCGCCGGCCGCGGTGTCCCGCGGATCGTTCCGCGGATGGACGCGGTTGACCACGATGGGACCCAGGCGGTAGCCGGCCTGCTCGAGGCGGCGGGCGAAGAAGAGGGTGTCGGGGATGCGCTCCTCCCCCGGCCCGGAGACGAGGACGAAGAGCGTCCTCTCCGCGGCGAGCAGGGCCTCGACGGCGGCGGCGCGCTCGCGGAAGCCGGCATAGAGCGGCGCGAAGGCCTGGAAGAACTCGGCCATGTCGCGCAGGAGGTCGAGCCCCACGACCTCGTCCAGGAAGCGCTCGGCGCGGCGCCCGAGGCCGCCCCAGCGCGCGGTGGCTTGGAGCCGCCCCTCGGCGTCGAACCAGGGCTTGAGGGCCAGCTTGAGGGCGCCGCTGTCGAGGAAGCCGACGATCCGCCGCGGCGCCTCCAGGAAGTCGAGCGCCTGGCGGGTGGGCGGCGTGTCGAGGATCACCTGGTCGTAGCGGCCGGCGGCGGCGACCTCGAACAGGCGCTCGACCGCCATGTACTCGAGGATGCCGCCGAGCGAGCCGGAGAGGTGCTGGTAGAAGCGGTTGCCGAGGATGCGCTGGCGGGAGTCGGCGTCCGGCGCGTAGCGCTCGACCAGGCGGTCGAAGGTGCGCCGGGCGTCGAGCAGGCTGGCGTCGAGCCGGCCGCGCTCGGCGCCGAGGCCGAGGCCGAGGGAGGTCAGGTCGACCGGCACCTCGCGCTCGCGTGCCTCCTCGCCCACCCCGAGCGCGTCCTTGAGGCGGAGCGAGGGATCGAAGGTCATCACCAGCGTGCCGCGCCCGGAGCGCGCCGCGAGCACGCCGGCGGCCGCGGCGAGCGTCGTCTTCCCGACGCCGCCCGAGCCGACGAAGATCGTCAGCGGGTGCCGCGCGGAGATCAGCTCCAACCCGCCTCCCCTGCCGCCGCGGCGCTCGCCTCGAGACAGCCGGCGAGGGCCTCGGTCAGCGCGCGGCCGCGGTCGGCGGGGAGCTGCGGCAGCTCGAGGACGGGCGACGGCGCCGGCCCCTCGCGCCAGGCGGCGAGCAGCCGGGCGAGCTCGCGCTCGTTCAACGCCCGGCGGCGCCGCCAGAGGTCGGCGAGCGGGTCTTCCGCGTCGTGCGCGGCGTGCGCGCGCGGCGCGTGAGGATACACGGGCGGATAGAGGCCGTTGACGACGAGGAGCTCCGGCGCGCGATCGAGCCGCGCGGCGAGGGCAGTCCGGAGCTCGAGCGCCTCCTCGACCGGCATCTCCTCGGCCTGGGTGACGACGGCGACGCCCAGGCGCGCGGGGTCGGCGGCCAGCCGCGCCAGCTCCGCCGCCAGGCGCCCGAACGGCCCCTGGTGGATGACCTCGGCGACGAGCTGAGGAGCGGCGAGGAGGGCGACGCCGTGGCCGGTCGCCGGGGCATCGAGGACGACGACGTCGAGCTCGGGCGCCCCCGGCGTTCCCCCCAGCCAGCCGTCCGTCTCCCCATCCATCCGGCCACGCCGGCGCAGCCGGAACCCGTGGCCCAGGATGGCGAGCTCCTTCAAGCCCGGCGCGCCGGCGGCGAACTGCTGGTAGATGGCGCTCGCGAGGACGCGGTCGGCGAGGAACGGCACCTTGACCTGCTCGCGGACGATCTCGTCCAGCACTTGCTGCGGCTTGAGGTTCTGCACCCAGAGCCGCGGCCCGGCGGAGACGATGGCGCCGCCGGAGGGGGCGACCCCCAGCATCTGATGGACGTTCTCGCGCGGGTCGACCTCCACCACCAGCACCCGCCGGCCGCGGCGGGCGAGCGCGACGCCCAGCGCCGCCGACACCGCCGTCTTGCCGACCCCGCCCTTGCCCGTCACCACCACCAGCTCGCGCCGCGCCAGGCGCTCCAGGATCCCCATCGCGGGGCAGTGTATCCGAGCGGTTTGGGATCGCCCGGCCCGCCTGCCTCAGCGTCTCCCGGAACGGCCTCCCAACGCACCCTCCTTTCAGGAGCCGGTGGCGATCGGCCGCCGCTTTCCTGGATACCTTTGGAGAGAGGAGGATCGTATGCAGCGCACGGCCCATCGTAGGTTGTCGATCGCGGGGGGTGTCGCGCTCCTCGCGCTGGCCGTCTCCGCCACCCCCGCCCTCGCCGGCGAGGTGCTCACCCGCGGCGCCGATCTCTGGCGGACCGCGACCGGCTTCTCCTACACCAGCTTCCGGACGGAGCCCATCCCGGCGGGCTTCTTCTGCGACGGCTCGCGGCCGTTCGCCGGCACCATCACCCTGCGCGGCAAGCCGCTCGCCACCCGGCCCGCCGGCGCCCTCGGCGGCATCGACACCATCGTCCGCCGGCTGGACGACGCGGCGCTCGACGCTCAAGGGACGGCCTCGACCCGCGTTCAGCTCATGGCCCTGTCGCTCGCGAGCATCGCGCCGATCGAGACCAACTGCGGCCTCTACGACGTGACCGCGGCGCTCGCCGGCGAGCAGCCGACGACGACGATGCGGATCGCCCAGACGAGCGACGGCGGCGGCACCTACGTGGCGCCCCTGGAGCTCAACGTCAAGCTCACCTTCCTCCCGGTCGGCGGCGGCGAGCGCCGCGAGCTCGTCCACCGCATCAGCTTAGGCCCGGGGAGCGCCTCGGTGTGGTCCTTCGCCCACCCCGCCGTCGCCCGCCAGGGGACGGTCGCCGTCGACACCGACGGCGACGGCGTCCCGGACGCCCTCGTCCCCGCCGCCTCGAACTTCCGCGCCGGCGTCGCCCCGGCGTCGACGGGCGGCACCCTCACCACCTGCCAGTCCTGCCACTGCAACCAGAACTCGACCGACCCCAACCAGTCGGCCGCCGGCTGCACCTACCTCCACTGCGTGATGGTCCAGGTGCAGGGCCCCTGCCCGCGGACCGGCCACTAGACAGCGGCCGGCCGAGATCCCAGCGGCGGCCCTCCGGGGCCGCCGCGAGCAGGAACTGCAGACCCCAAACTAATACCGATAAACCCGAGGACCTGTCAGGAAGTCATGGGCGAGGATGCCAGTGCCTTGACCGTCACCCAGAATGCAGCTCGTGCATCCTTCCTCAAGTCGTCTCGGCCGACGAGGCTACCTCCAACAGCCCCTTCAATGCTTCGCAGAAGGCTGCTGTCCAAAGGCTTCGGAATCACCGGCGCCGTGGCGACCAAACTTGCGACTTCGCCCTGCTCTCTTCCAGCGTGCCAGGCGGCAGCGAAATCTCTCGCCGCCGCTGTGACTGCGCCGGAATCTATGAACATTGGCGCCGGGAGGAATCCCGGTTGGCCTGAAACCGCGGACGGCAGAGTCGTGGGGGCCGGGCTCGGTTGGGCTGGCGTGACGACGATGCGTGCCGTGATGAATCTGGCTAAGAAAGCCGTGGGCAACATGATGTGCTGATCGGCTTCTCGGATGAGCGTCTCTGCTTGGTTCGTCATACTGGCGAGAGTGGTTGGAATACCCAGGACATTGACCGCGACGCCCATTTCCTGAGCGGCCAGCATGCCCTCACGCAAATCCTCATCTCCGCCCAGCAGAAAGGCCGTCGCGACCGCGCGCTCTCTGGCCAGCGTCATCAAGTCCCGAACGATGAGTGAATCCACGCCTTTCTGTTTGCCTCCACTGAGACGACCGAGACGGAGCTTTGTCCGTGGGAGCTGAGCGATCAGGAGCTGCTCGGGAGTCGGGATGGCGTCCTTCGCCCCGTCATACCAATAGGTCCTCAGCATCGGCAGACCACAGAGGCTCTCACACAGCTTCCCCAGCTCTTCGATCAGGCCGCTGAAGCCGCAGCTGAGAGCACTCCGCTTCTTTGTGCTGCAGCATAGACTGCCACCCTCTGCCAGGAGGTGACCTGCATCGATAAAGAGAGCAAAACGATCCATTCACGCACCCTTCCACAAAGCAAAAAGGGCCCCGGACAGGGACCCAGCAAAAACGCCCGAACTAGTCGGTTAGCGAACAGTTTCTACCAGAGACTATACGAAACCATGGTGGACGTCTAGGCCCGGTCTACGAGGCTTGTGGTAAAACCCCGACCATGGCCTTCCCCGAGACCCGCCTGCGCCGCCTGCGCCGGACGCCCGCGTTGCGCGCCATGGTGCGCGAGACCAAGCTGGCGGTCGACGACCTCATCCTGCCGCTCTTCACCTGCCCGGGGAGCGGCGTCGCCAACCCCGTCCCCTCGATGCCCGGCGTCTTCCAGCACTCGGTCGACCGTCTGGTCGAGGCCTGCCGCGAGGCCGCCGGCGACGGGATCGGCGCCGTCCTCCTCTTCGGGCTGCCGGAGTGGAAGGATGCCGCCGGCAGCGCCGCCTGGGCGGACGACGGCGTCGTCCAGCGCGCCTGCCGGGAGCTCAAGAAGGCCCTCCCCGAGCTCGTCGTCGTCGTCGACGTCTGCTTCTGCGAGTACACGGACCACGGCCACTGCGGGGTGCTCGCGGGCGGCGAGGTCGACAACGACGCCACCCTCGCGAACCTCGCCCGCCAGGCCCTCTCGCTCGCCGGGGCCGGAGCGGACGTCATCGCGCCGTCCGACATGATGGACGGCCGGGTGGGGGCGATCCGCGAGGCGCTCGACGACGGCGGCTTCGCGCAGACGCCGATCCTCTCCTATGCCGCCAAGTTCGCCAGCGGCTTCTACGGCCCCTTCCGCGAGGCCGCCGGGTCGACCCCCTCCTTCGGCGACCGCCGCTCGTACCAGATGGACCCGGCGAACGGCCGCGAGGCGGTCCGGGAAGCCGCGCTCGACGTCGACGAGGGGGCCGATCTCCTCATGGTCAAGCCCGCCCTCCCCTACCTCGACGTGATCGCCGCTCTCCGCTACGAGTTCGACCTGCCGCTCGCCGCCTACCACGTGAGCGGCGAGTACGCGATGCTCAAGGCGGCGGCCGAGCGCGGCTGGCTCGACTACGACCGGGTGATGATGGAGTCGCTGGTCGCCATCCGCCGCGCCGGGGCCGATCTCGTCTGCACCTACGCCGCGCGCGAGGCGGCGCGCCTGCTCGCCAGGGGCTGGCGCGAGTGAGCGCCCCCGGCGTCCGCCCCGGCATCCGAGACGTCGACGCCCGCCTCCTCGCCCGCGCCGAGCGGTCGATCCCCGGCGGCGTCAGCTCGCCGGTGCGCGCCTTCCGCGGCGTCGGCGGCGACCCGGTCTTCGTGCGCGCCGCCGCCGGCGCCTGGCTCGAGGGCGAGGACGGGCGGCGCTACGTCGACTACATCGGCGGCTACGGGCCGCACATCCTGGGCCACGGCCACCCGGCGATCACGGCCGCCGTCGCCGCCGCCCTCGCGCGCGGCACCGCCTTCGGCGCCCCGACGCTCGCCGAGGTCGAGCTCGCCGAGCGCATCGTCACCGCTCTCCCGGCGGTCGACATGGTGCGCCTGGTCAACTCCGGCACCGAGGCGACGATGTCGGCGCTGCGCCTCGCCCGCGCCGCCACCGGCCGCCGCCGCTTCGTCAAGTTCATCGGCT
>Ga0307470_10000697_pt1 | contig 14879 bp, 13 predicted proteins | sample atmos_gasesAM3C__FD_204565 | JGI IMG/M metagenome (GOLD analysis project Ga0307470, IMG submission 204565) | Hardwood forest soil microbial communities from Morgan-Monroe State Forest, Indiana, United States - atmos_gasesAM3C_05 | ecosystem: Environmental > Terrestrial > Soil > Temperate forest... | reverse complement strand
GAGATACTGAATCGCCTGATTCTTCATGGCAGCCGCTCCTTTCCTGCTCTTGGCGTTTGGCGATTCCAAGGTAGCAGGAAGGGGCGTGCTTTCAATGTGCGTGCGAAACAAACCTCCCAACCCCGGAATCGACTAATCTAGCAGTCCGATGATCGAGCAACCAATCGGCGTTTATGGCGGGGAGGAGCTCATCGCTGCTCTTCGCGGGCTCTGTCCGGCGCGCTCGTTCGCCGACGGTGCGGAGCGCGACCGCTGCCGTGTCGTCATCATCGATACCGATTCGTACTCGCTGCTTCCTGAGCCGCCGCGCAAGAGTCTCGTCCGCATTCTGTTCGGCGATGATGGTGCGGAGGAGGCCCGGCGCGAGGGTGACATCCGCGTTCCGCGGGCTGCGTTCCTCGCCCATCCGGAAGACACACTGGCCGTCGCCGCCGAGCTCGCGGGCACCATTATCCATGCCGCGGGATTGGAGGCCGAGGTTGCGTATTTGACGCAGATCCAGGAGCTGATGACGATCTCCGACGCCGCGGCCGTCTCCGAGCGCATCACGCGAACCGTGCTCGACATGCTGGGGCTGACGCGCGGCGCGCTCTTCCTGCACGACCCACGCATCGAGCGCTATGTCGTCAGCTACAGCAGCGATCCGAAGGTGCGCGAGACAGGAGAGTTTCTGCCCGGCATTCCGCCTGGTCTTCTGCAGCGCGCGCTCTCTTCCGGCACGTCGTTCGCCGCCGACCGCGACGCCGGAATGATCGTCATGCCGATGCAGGCGCAGCACGATCTCATCGGCGTAATTCGCGTAACGCTCGATCCGGACGACGCCTATGACGAAGACGGTGCCGCGAACGTGACCCGCTATCTCCATTCCGTCGGTTCAGTCCTCAGCAACATCTACCAGCTCACGCGCAGCCGCGACCTGGCCATGCGCGATGATCTGACAAAGGCTTATAACCGCCGCTTTTTCGATTCGTACCTCGACGAGGAGATCGAGCGCGCGCGCCGCTACGCCGCGACCTGCAGCATCATCTTTCTCGATCTCGACGATCTCAAGACCGTCAACAACGCGCACGGCCACCTTGCCGGCTCGCGCACGCTGCAGGAAGTGGCCAAGCGAATCCTGGCCGCCGTGCGCGGCATCGACAAAGTCGTCCGTTTCGGTGGCGACGAGTTCTGCATCATCCTTCCGCAGACCGATCAGGAGCAGGCTGTCGCCGTCGCGCACCGCGTGCGGCGGGCCATGATGACCGCGCCCTTCCATCTATCGGACGACATTGACATCGCCATCAGCGCCAGCTTCGGCATCGCCACGTTCCCGACACACGGCCTCACCAAGGACGACCTGATCCGCCAGGCCGACGCCGCCATGTACCGCGTCAAGTCGACGACGAAGGATGCGGTGGGGGTGGCGTTGGTGGGGCACGGACAGGCGTCGGCACGGGCGTAGCCCTTCAGCTGCTTCCAATCTCGGGTGATGCCATAACTGGACGCTGAAAAGCCTCACCGTCGAGCATAGATTCTGTTGCGTGAAATCCATCCGGAAGCTGGTCGTGGTCTGCGGGATCGCGTTTGCGGCGAACGTGCGGATCGCGAGTGCGCAAAGTGCCACCGAGTCGGCCCAGGGAAGTCTCGAGTACATGCGCCGGGTGATGGACCAGTATCACAATCGATTTCCCGTCTATGACGACGTCAGCTCGCCGGGGAACCACTTTCACGCCTACGGAAAGATTCCGGATGAAAACGCGGCGGTTGACATTAATGGAAGCTGGACGACGAATCCTCATTCCGGTGCGACGGCGATTCGCTGCGTGTTCACGTCGACGGGCGTCAATTTCGGCGGTTTCTACTTCCAGAACGGAACCCTTTCGAATGCGCAAACCTCCCCGGTGGTCAATTTCGGCACGGTCCCCGATGCGGGCATCGATCTGACCGGGGCTACGGCTTTGACATTCTGGGCGCGCGGCGAGCAAGGCGGCGAGCAGATCGAGTTTTTCGTGGCGGGCGTTGGGCGTGACGCATCGAGCGGCGCAGCGACCGCGCCCTATCCCGACTCCTCGCCGCGGCGACCGGCGCAAGGAACGCGGTCGACCCTGTCAACGACGTGGCAGCAATTCACGATCGACTTGTCGGCATCGGATATGAGCTACGTGTTGGGCGGATTCGGTTGGGTGGCGGATGCCGCTCACAATCCGAATGGCGCGACGTTTTACGTTGACGACATCCAGTACGAGCTCGGTTCCACTCGCCTGGATCAGCGTCTGAACGAGGCGCGTTTTCTCCGCAGCTTCACGACCCTGCCGCTTCAGCCGGATCCATTCGACGGGATGAAGGACGGTGACATCGACTTCGTCCTTCGAAACACTGCATTTGCGTATGACAACGCGCTGGCGGCGCTGGCGTTTCTTGCCGATGGAACCTCCGACAGCATCCGGAGGGCGCGGCTCATTGGCGACGCGTTCGTTTACGCCTCACAGCATGACCGCACATTCAATGACAACCGTGATTGCGCCGATACCGTGGACAATCTCTCAGTGAACGGCGCCCGAACGCGCACCGCATTTGCCGCCGGAGACCACGCACTGCCGCCAGGCTGGACCCCCAACGGGCGTGTTGGTACTGCACCGATGCCCGGTTTCTATGCTGAGTCGACGAAGACATTTTACGAAGTCGAACAGCAGGCGATCGATACGGGCAACAATGCCTGGGCTGTGATTGCGCTGCTTGCTCTTTACGAGCGTACCGCAGAGGCGGCGTATCTCACGGCAGCTTGTAAGATCGCAAACTTCATTCACACGTTTCGCAACGACAGTGGAACCTACCAGGGGTTCACCGGCGGAGTCACAAACCCGGACGCCGCCATGTCTCTGCGGCCATACGCAAGTTCTGAGCACAACCTCGACATATTCGCGGCGTTCTCGACGCTTTATCGCGTGACCGGTGATGTCCGCTGGCAACAGGATGCCGCCCACGCCCGCCAGTTTGTCGATGCCATGTGGGATTCGGGACGCGGCTGCTACCTGACAGGCACAACCGATCCCAGCACGCGCAACAGCGACGTGCTTCCGGTGGACGTGCAGGCTTGGAGCGTTTTGTCGCTTCCGGACGCTCTTGCCGTTCATCCGGCCGTCCTCGGCTGTGCGGAGGTGAACCACCTCAACTCCTCCGACGGATTCACCGGATTCGATTTCAACGACGATCGCGACGGCGTGTGGTTCGAAGGAACCGCGCAGATGGCTGTGGCGTACGCGCGCGCCGGTCAGACATCGTCCGCCGAGACGTACCGCCAGCAGTTGCGATTGGCACAGGCCGCGCCCTTCGGTGATGGACTGGGGATCGTCGCTTCCAGCCACGATGCACTCAGCACGGGTTTCCAGACCGCAGGCGGCGATCCATTCAAGTACTTCCGTCGTCTTCACGTCGGCGCGACGGCATGGAACGTTTTCGCCCAACTCGGGTTGAATCCCTATTACAGCCGCAGCCTGACGGTCACTGTCAGCGGGAACGGGAGTGTGACGAGTGTTCCTGATGGAGTGCAGTGCCCCTCCGCCTGCACATCGATTCGTTTTGACGGCGACGTCGTCACGCTGACCGCGGTGCCGGCGGATGGCTGGACACTTTCCGGGTGGAGCGGCGACTGCGCTGGATCGAACCTGCAGTGCAGTCTGACCATGTCGGCGCCACGGTCGGTCACTGCCACGTTCGTGACGCTCACTCTCGCGGCGCCGGCCGCTCTGGACGCGCACTACTCCGGCTCCGCGGCCGCGATCAGCTGGGGGGCGGTCCCTGGTGCGGCCTTCTACGAGATCGGACGCAGCGCCAACGGCCAGACCTTTACCAACGTGTCCTCTCCCGCAACGACGAGCGCGTCCGATTCGGCCGTCTCATCCGGGCAGGCCTACTTGTACCGCGTTCGCGCCAGAACCACGAATGCAGCCTCGGCGTGGAGTACCGACCTGATGACCGCAATCGCCTTTACTGACGACCCGCTCGTGGCGACGTCGACCCCTATCCGCGCTACCCATTTAACCCAGCTAAGAACCGCCGTGAATGCGGTCCGCGCGCTTGCCGGTCTCGGAGCTTCAACATTCTCCGACGCATCATCCGCGGGCGTGCTAATCCGTGTTGTGCACGTGACAGAGTTACGGGCAGCGCTCAATGCGGGCCGGACAACGCTCGCTCTCCCTGCCCAGAACTACACGCGCCCGAGCTTGCAAGCGGGATCCTCGACGGTCCAGGCGATCGATCTCAACGAGCTACGAAACGGCGTTCGATGACGCCGGCAATATCCTGGAACTACTGCCCGCTAACCTTCCGCAACGTCCGCAGCACCTCGGCAACACTCCACGCTTGCGCCACGCAGCCCCGCGGATTGAACGGCGCCTCAGCGTCAAAGACTTCGCTGATCGTGCCGATGCATGCGGCGCCCAACTCGGCGCGGAAACCGTCGAGGAAGGCCAGCGCGCCCTCGGTATCTCGTGGATGCACTCTCAGCCACGCATCGATGAAGGGGCCGATCAGCCAGGCCCAGACCGTGCCCTGGTGATAGGCGGCGTCGCGGGCGCGAAGATCGCCGTCGTAGGTTTTCTTGTAATCGGGATTCCCTCGGGAGAGTGAACGCAGACCGACCGGCGTGAGCAACTCGTCCTTCACCACATCGACGACGCGGCGCCAGCGGCTTTCATCGAGAATGGGGTAGTCAAGCGAGATCGCGAAGATCTGGTTGGGGCGGAGTGAGGCATCACTGCCTCCGCCCTCGGCATCCACCACATCGTAAAGATATTGACCTTCTTCGTACCAGAAGCGCGCGTTGAAAGAAACGCGGGCACGCTTGGCGTGTTCGTCAATCATCTGCGCGTTGGCGTCATCGTTCTCCTGCCGCAACAGCGTTTCGAGAATGCGCAGCGCGTTGTACCAGAGTGCGTTGATCTCCACCGCCTTGCCGCGGCGCGGTGTGACGACCCAGCCGTCGACCTTGGCGTCCATCCAGGTGAGCTGATAGCCGTCCTGGCCCTGCGCGAGAAGTCCGTCGGCGGGATCGACGTGGATGTTGAAGAGCGTGCCGCGCAGATGGTGATCGACGATATCGAGGAGCTTGGGGATGAGCATGCGCACCGTCTCGCGATCTCCCGTTGCGGTGGCGTAACGCCAGACGGCGTGGAAGAACCAGAGCGTGGCGTCGGCGGTGTGATACAGCCCTGCGTGCGCTCCCTCGGGGAACATGTTCGGGATCAGGCCGTCGCGGATGTACGCCGCGAACGTGCGCAGGATGTTGCCTGCCTCGCGGTTGCGCCCCGTCGCAAGCGTCAGACCTTCCAGACTGATCATCGTGTCGCGGCCCCAGTCGGTGAACCAGTGATAGCCGGCGATCACGGTGCGGGGCTCGTCACCCGAGGCGCGTACGCGAGCTTCATCGGCAACGCGGGTGGCGGGATTGATGATGAATTGATCCGCGGCCAGAACGAGCGTCGAAGCGAAATGATCCGCCGCCTGGCCGGAGATCGTGAGCAGCCGCGCTACTCGCTCGTTCTCCGCTGCCAGCGCATCTGCGTAGGGCAGCGCTTTCAACGCTTTCCAATCGTCCGTTGACGCGACGATGCCGCAATCGGTGCCGAGAATGAGGTCCGCGTGAATCACGCCCGGGCTCCACAGCGGGCCCTCATGTTCGTAACCGCGGCTCTTCTCGATCCGATAGAGCACATGCTCGAACGTCCGTTCATCAGACTCGAGGTGCGCTTTCGTGCCGAAGAGCAGCATGCGAAGCGGCGGATAGCCACCGCCATCGGTCAGCTCGATCTCACATCCGTTCTCACCGACTGCGACATTCCACTTGTCGGATAACTGCGCCGTCAACAGCCCTTCGTGCGGACGAAAATGAAGCGAGGGACGAAGCCGCAGCCGCAGCCCGGGCGGTCCTTCGACCAGCCGATAGATGATGTACGACGTGTTCTGAAGGTGAGGCATCAGAACGCGCTTCTCGATACGGATGCCGTTCTTCTCGAAACGCCAGACCGGCTTGCCGTTCTCGATGGCAAACTCTTCGAGCGCCCCCTCCTCGGGAAGCGCGGCATCGCGGCCGCCATACTCGTCGCCGCTGAGCTTCCAGCAGAGTTCGTCCGGACCTTCGAGGATCTCCTCGAGGTGATTGAACATCATTGTCCGCCCGGCCGGAGCGGGAAGGGCGGCGATGAGGAAACCGTGAAAGCGCCGCGTGTTCGCGCCACCGATCGTACCGGAGGCGTAGCCGCCGAGGGCGTTGGCGACAAGCCACTCGCGCGAGATCATGTCGATGGCAGGATCCCCACGTTTCCAACCAATCTGGATCGGAACGCTGGGAGGGGCGGGTGCATTTTCCATTACGCAGCGAGGTCTGCTGAAGTTGTGCCGGGTTGGGGGGCGGAGATTCGGGGATCGGGAGCCGGAGCGGGGTTCGGGGTCGGGAACCGGGCATCGGGAGTCGGAGAAGAGCGGCATGGTCCGGGCGCGCCGCCGATGATCACGCGGTCCGTCATCCCTGCTATAAATCGACCTGTGCCGCGGAAGAAGAGGCTCTTCGTCGTCTGCGCCGTCGATGCTGACGTCGTGACTCAGATCCGTAGCGGGCGCCCGCGATGGAACCGCGCGAAGTGGGATGCCTCGGTGGTCGATGCACTGCGACGGTTCTGCTCTCACGTCGAGGTGATCGGCGTCAAACGCGGCGACTTGAACGCCCTGGCTCAATTCGCATCGAGCGATGCGTTGATCTTCAACCTGGCGTTGTCGGCCACGCCGCTGGAACCGGCTTTCGCTGGGTGCGTGGAATTCGGTGGTCTGCGCTGCACGGGATCGGGCATGGTGGCTATCGCGCTGGCCAACGACAAGATCCGCTCGCGCATCCTGCTCGCCGCCGCCGGCGTACGTGTTCCTCGGTTCATCGTTCTCGAGCCGGGCGCAAATCCGGCTCCTATCGATCTGAGGCCTCCGCTGATCGTCAAGCCTGCCTGGCAGGGGAGCTCGTGGGGCATCGCGCGCGACTCCGTGGTCACGACGCGCAAGGGTGTTCTCGATCTGGCTCGCCGCATCTGGAATCGATTCGATGAACCGGCCGTCGCGGACGAGTTCATCGAGGGCCGCGAATTGCGCGCCGGGCTCGTCGAGGGCGCCGGCAGGAAGTTTCAGGTTGCCGGGATCAGCGAGTGGTCGTTTCCCGAAGGCACACGCGGCGTCCGCACCGAGAACCGCCGCAAGAATCAACGTCTGCAGATGCTCGGACCGTCTCAACTTCCCACGGCTCTCCGTAACGAGATCATCGCCATCGCCCAGAAGTCATTCGACACGCTCGGCATCCGCGGCTACGCCTCGCTCGATATGCGTCTTGATGACCTTGGTCGCATCACCGTCCTGGAAGTGAACGCCAATCCAGGCATCTCATCGGACAGTCCAGTCTGGTCGGCAAGCGGATTCGATCAAATCGTCCGGTTGATCGTCGAGGCAGCGCTTCGGGCGTAGCCGCTCGACGACGGGCAGTCCGCGGCTCAAGGACGATCCGACGTGATGGAGCTGGCTGCTGGCGCGATCAATGTGAACGTCTCCGCTGCGACCACGCCGAAGGAGTGCAGGCGTCTCGCCTGCGGCCGCTGGGCGTCCTCGCCCAGCGGTGGTTCCCATGAGCTCGAGCGCCAGTCGTGAGATCATTTCCCAATGCCCGCACTGATCATCGTCGACATCGAAGTGCTCGATCCAGTTCGCTACGAGGACTACAAGCGCCTTGCATCCGCCGCCATCGCGGCGCATGGCGGCCGGTATCTCGTACGCGGCGGGAAGAGCGAGGTCCTCGACGGCGAATGGCAGCCGCGGCGGCTCGTCGTGCTGGAGTTTGATTCGATGGAGAGGGCGAAAGCGTGGCGCGATTCGCCGGAGTACGCCGAGGCGAAGAAGGTGCGCGACGATTGCGCCCGGGCGAACATGATCGTCGTCGAGGGCGTGTAGCGCGCGCATTCAGCGATTGACGCGGCGAGCAGGCGAAGGGTAGGGTGTCGGCACTTCGTCTGGAGAGGTCCCTTTCATGAAAAACAGGTGCGCCGCGGCGCTCGTTCTCGCAGTTTCTCTGTTCGTCGTCCCGGCGTTTGCCCAGTCCGCTACCGGCGAGAAGCCAGCAACGGCGACAACGGCATCGACGGCGACAAGCACCACCGCGGCACCCGCGGCCGAGCAGAAAGCGCCTGACGAAAAGGCTACGGCCGAAAAGGGACCGATCCGTGTGGAGGTTGGCACCTACGTCAACCAGATCCTCGCGCTCGATCTCAAAGGGAACCAGTTCACGGCCGACTTTTACGTCTGGTTTCGCTGGAAGGGCGAGGCCAAGGTGTTCGACACGTTCGATCTGGCCAACGGGCGGATCACGTCGCGCACCGGCATCGTGAAGAAGGATCTCGATGGCGGCGTGCATTACGCGTCCGCACGCATTCTCGCCACGATCACCAAGTTCTGGGATCTGCGGCGCTACCCGCTCGACGATCACCAATTGACGATCGAGATCGAGGACAACGAGAACGAGGACAACCTGCTCGTTTATGTGCCGGACAAGACCAACAGCAGCGCCAGCCCCACCATCGAAGTGCCCGGCTGGCGCGTCGCCGGAACCTCGGTCTCTGTAACGTCGCACAAGTACGCCACGAACTACGGCGACACCTCGGTGCCGACCGGTAATGCATCGTCGTACTCTCGATTCGTGTCCGCGGTGGACATCAAACGCCCCGGACACGTGGGCCGCTTCTTCAAGGTTTTCTTCACGTTGTTCATCGCGACGATCATCTCGTGGCTGGCGTTCTGGGTGCGGCCAAAGGAGACGGGCCCGCGCATCAGCCTCTGCGTCGGCTCGGTATTCGCCGCTGCCGCAGCAACCTTTGCAATCAACAACATGCTGCCCGACACGAACTCGACCACGATGTCGGACCGCCTGATCGTCGTGAGCTTGAGCTGCATTTTCATCGCCACCCTGCAAACGATCGTAGCCATCAACCTCGGCTACGCCGGCAAAGAAACCCTGCAACGCCAGCTCGATCGGGTTTGCGCCTGGCTGTTCCCGCTGCTCTACATTGTGCTGCTGTTGACGTATGTGGTTTAGCGTTCGGACGAATGCCGGAACGCGATCGCAGTGCTATTCTCGGCTGATGCGCAAAGAGGATCTCATCGCCTATGCCCGCCGCGACTGGCAGGCGATTGCTGCGTCAAAACGACAGCGATGGGCGGAGCAGAAATCACGAATGAGCGCGGCCGAGGCTCTGAGTGTCGGCGACGAGCTACGACACCACGCCTACGCGCTTCGACCGGGCTGGCCGACGGAGGAAGATCGCCGGCAAGATCTCGCTTCCCACATTCGCGTTGCGGAGATGCTTCGTCGTGTCAAACCGTCGAAAGGTCGCTAAGCTTCTCGACGCGCTCGCCGCAACGATGGTTGAGCGGGATCTGCGCTGGTACCTGTTCGGCGCGCAGGCCGCGATCGTATGGGGAAGCCCGCGGCTCAGCGCTGATGTAGACATCACCGCGACGATCGAGCCGGCGAACGTTGATTCATTCGTCGAGGCGATGAAACGGCACGGCTTCGACCTTACCTTTTCTGATCCTGATTTCCTGGAACGCTCGCGGGTTCTTCTATTTGTTCATCGCAGCTCACGTATGCCGCTTGATGTCGTACTCGCTGGCCCTGGGCTCGAGGAGGAGTTTCTCGGCAGGGCAATCTCCGTTGACTTTGATGGAACGAACATTCCTGTGATCAGTCCGGAGGATCTCGTGATCGCAAAGATCCTGGCCGGCCGCCCGAAGGACATCGAGGACGTCCGGAGTGTGGTTCACGAGCGAAGGGCGTCACTCGACCGAGAGAGGATACGAACGATTCTCCGCGATTTCGAACAGGCCCTCGGACAGGGTGACCTTCTACCCGTCTTCGAGAAGGCCTGGGCCGAGGAGAAATCGCCGCTAAAGAAAACACGACGGGGGAAGAAGCCGAATTGAAAATCCCAAGGAAAGTGACCGTAGCAGCATCTGCAATGGAGCGTGAGAAGACCACCTTTTTCGATCTCGCAGACCGGCTGGCTCGCACCTCCGACCTCGCGGAGCAGAAGCGCCTCAAAGAAGAGCTCGCGCGAATGACCTTCGGGAAGCTGTAGGGAAGATCGAGGCTCTGCACTTACTACGGCGAACCGGCCGCCACCCGCGAGGATCAATCGCGAGTGTCGGCCGGTTTTGAGTGCGTGACTGGTTCCGAACTAGACCGCCTGCGCCACAGTGGGCATAGGCGCTGAGCTCCGCTTTCGCAGAATCCCTGCCGACACCAGCGTCATGATCAGGCCCACCGGGAAGGGCTCGATGAACGTGACTGCGGCGTTGATCAGCGGCTTGTTGTACATCTCCTTCAGCGTCGCCAGCTCCTTCGTCTTCGCGGCGATGGCGTCCGCGCTCGCTCCGTTTTCGTGCATTTCGGCGATCGTGCGCGTGGCGTACTTGTCGAAGAAGTCGGGCATCACCTTGAAGTAGATGATCTCCCACGACGCGACATAGAAGACGCAGGAGATGAGGGTGATGAGGATGCCGGTGCTGAACGCGCGGCCGAACGTGATCGTGCCGCCGGCGTTTTCGCGATACGAACGGATGCCGAAGAAGACGAGGAGGAACGAGAGGAAGATCGCGGTGTAACCGATCACCTCGCCGTTGTGGTTGTTGACGGTACCGTTGTTGATGAGAGGCAGGGTGAGAAACATCATGGCCGAGGAGACAGCGCCGGAGAGGAGACCGAAGATGATGACGATTCGTTTCATTTGCGTTTTTCCTTTCGCCGCGCAAAGTACGGCCTGAGCGTGGCCGTGTCGTCCTGCTTTCGGGTGATTCCGGGGTCAACGAAAGTATGAATCAGGGGATCAGCCCGAGGTCTTTGCCTTTCTGCACGGCCTGGACGCGGCGGCTGACCTGCATCTTCTCGAACAGGCGCGAGGAGTGCGTCTTCACGGTGTTCTCGGAGACGAAGAGCTTCTCGCCGATCTCGCGGTTGCTCAGTCCCTGGGCGATGTGCGCGAGGATCTCGTGCTCGCGCATGGTGAGGCCGATCTCCTTCAGCTTCTCGGCGTTGAGGACGAACGGCCCGTCCGTGCGCACCGGCACCGGCACTTCGCGGATGACCACGACCTGCTTTGCGCGCGTCCATCGCAGTCCGAAGTAGATGCCGAGGGCGGTGAAGATGAGCGCGACCAGCCCGCCGTAGATTTCGCCCGGGTACTCGTGGACGAAGTGCTTGTACTCGATGACCTTCAGCAGCGCGATGAGGACGCCGCCAATGGCTCCGTAGAGCGCGACTTGTTTGATCATGGATGAGCGAAGTTTACAGGCGTCGCGTCGCCGCTACCCCAAATCCTCTGACGCCATCTCTCGCAGGATTCCCCGGCACATCTCCCGGCGCGCCTCGTGCCGCGCTGCCAGCCATTTCCATCCCGCCTCCGGCATCCACTCCGGCACGATCGCATCGGCCAGCGCATCGCGGACGACATCCATCACGGAGCTTCCCTCGCGCCGCGCGCGCGACAGCCGTTCCGCAAGTCCCCGCACGCCGGCGGAATCGATCACGATCGCGGCGGCAAGCGCACGTTCAGCGTCGCTCGATGGAGCATCAAGCCGGCGGATTGAGCCGGCGAGTGCGCGAAGCTCATCATCGGAAAGGCCGGTCACCAGCACGGCACGTGACCGATTGCCGATCTTCTCGATCCATTTGCCCAAACCGTGAAACAACAGCAGCAGGTCGAACGCGCGGGCTTCGTTTGATGCCGGCCTATAGAGCCGCCGCGCGATGGCCGCGACGCGCTCGATCTCCTCGAAGCGGGAGACGCCATCGAGATCCTGATAGAGCGGCTGCAGAAATGCGACGAGCCGATTCCGCAGCGCCTCGTCGATCATCGCTTCTCCAGCAGCCAGAGTCCGACCTGCAGTCCGCCGCTCTCCACGCGCCGCTCTTCACGCACGGCAAGCTGCGGCGTGCGTCGGAGAAGGGCGATCAGCGTCTTGGTATGCGCGGTGTACAGCAGCGCGCGTCCACCTGGCGCAAGCGTGCGCCCGATGTTGCCGACGACGCGGCGGTAGAGTCCATCGAGATTGCGATCCTCTGTGCGATTACCGAACGGGAGATTGGCGAGCACTTCGTCGCAGTGATCGGGCCACGCAGTGGATTCGCCGCCATCCGCCTGTCGTATCGCAATCCGCGCCGCCAGCCTGGCGGCGATGACGTTGCCGGTCGCGGCGCGGATTGCGGTCGGACTGATATCGATCCCGGACAGGAGTACATCGGAATCGAGCAATGCCCGTTCGATCAACAGCGTCCCACTGCCGCAAGTCGGATCGACGACGACGCGCGACGCCTTGCCGCGAACGAGCCGCGCCAGGCAGGCACCGACGACCGGATTGATCGAAGCGCCGACGTCGGAGATCCGGTAAGCAAAGCGCTCGTCGGGCTCGAATGTCGGCACGAACCAGATGCGCGTGGCGTCCGCGTCCGCTTCCACGCGAAGCATCGCCGCGTAGTTCGAGGGCGAGTCGATGAGCCCGAGCGGCGCGAAGGTCTCCCGCGCCAATCGCAGCACGTCGCTGAACTGCTGCCTCGTGACGCGCACGTTCTCTAATGAGAATCGATAGGGGAGTGCATCCGATTCGCTGCGGATCCATTCGCGCCACGGTACTTGCGCCTTGACGATCGTTTCGGAAAACGCGCCGGGCGCCCCCTCGGCGATCAGAAAGCGGACGTCGTATGCGCAGCGAAGCGCGTTGCGGAGTCCCGGCAACGGAGCTCGCAGCCCGATCACTCCTCGCCGCACCAGGCTCGCCTCGATCTTTCGTTCCGCCGCCTCGGCGATGGCAACGTCTTCCAGTCCGAGCGGCACGCTTGCGAACAGCCGGTCGTTCGTCGCATCGCTGCGCCATGCAAAGCCGGTCGCCGGCGCGCTGACCCGATCGCGTGCTTTGCGCAGCGCCTCCGACTCGGCCTCCGAGCGCGGCTCGACCTCGGCGAGCGCCACGCGGGCGTCGTCGTCACCGATCTTGCCCAGCGCCAGGACGATCGACGATCGGACCCACAAGACGTCCTCGCGCGCCAGCGCCGCGCGCAACGCCGTCACCGCGCCCGGCCCTCCGCGCTTGCCCAGCGCGATGGCAGCGATGCGCCGCCCCTGCGGCGATTCGTCAGTCAGTCCCGGCATCGCCGCGCAGTGTAGTTTGCTCACGCGAAGACGCGAAGCCGCTCACGCGAAGACGCGAAGTCGCGAAGGAGTAATGTGCCCACTTCGCGTCTTCGCGCCTTCGCGTGAGCGCCCTCGCGTGATAAGACTGTCCCGTGACTGAATTCGATGCCGTCGTCGTCGGCTCCGGACCGAACGGACTCTCCGCTGCGATCGTGCTGGCGCGCGCAGGGCTCTCCGTCCTCGTCCTCGAGGCGCACGAAAGCATCGGGGGCGGTACGCGCACCGAGGAGTTGACGCTGCCGGGATTTCGGCACGATGTCTGTTCGGCGATTCATCCGATGGCGCTCGTGTCGCCGTTCTTTCCGACGCTGCCGCTGAAGGATCATGGGCTGGAGTGGCGTTACTCTCCCTACGCGATCGCGCATCCGCTCGATGACGGATCGGCTGCGGTGATGGAGCTGTCGATCGAAAAGACGGCGGCCACGCTTGGAGAGGATGGCGATTCCTATCGACGCCTCATGGCTCCGCTAGCCGGGAATGCAGGGGAGCTCTTCGCCGAGATCCTGCGTCCGAACCCGATCGTACCGCGGCATCCTCTGCTCATGGCACGATTCGGACTGGCCGGACTTCGTTCCGCTCTCGCCATCGCCAAACGGTTTCGCAGTGATCGTGCGCGCGCTCTTTTCGGAGGATGCGGCGCGCATTCATTTCTGCCGCTCGAAGCCGCCGGCTCGGCATCATTCGGGCTGGTGCTGGCGGTGGCTGGTCATGCTGTCGGCTGGCCGTGCGCGAAAGGCGGCTCGAGCGCCATCACCGATGCGCTCTCCAGCTACTTCCTCTCCCTCGGCGGCACGATCCGGACATCATCACCGGTACGCACGATGGGTGACCTTCCGAAGTCGCGCGTGGTTCTCTTCGATGTCACGCCGCGCCAGCTTGCTGCGATCGCCGGCGATGATTTGCCGCCGTCGTACACAAAACGTCTGCGCCGTTTCCGTTATGGTCCGGGTGTCTTCAAAGTCGATTGGGCGCTCGACGGGCCGATCCCGTGGCGCGCCGAGGAGTGCCGACGAGCGGCGACGGTTCACGTTGGCGGCACGATCGAGGAGATCGCCGTTCACGAGCGAACGATCTGGACAGGACGCAGCACCAATCGGCCCTTCGTTCTCGTCGCGCAGCAGAGTTTGTTTGATGACACGCGCGCGCCCGCGGGGAAGCAGACGGGATGGGGCTACTGCCATGTGCCTCACGGCTCGACCGAAGACATGACCGAGGTGATCGAGCAACAGATCGAACGCTTCGCTCCCGGATTTCGCGAACGGATCATGGCGCGTCACACGATCAACACGGCAGCGTACGAGTCGTACAACGCGAACTTCGTCGGCGGCGACATCTCCGGCGGCGCAAACAACCTCAAGCAGGTCCTGGCGCGGCCGTTTCTTCGCCGCGATCCGTACGCGACGCCGAACAAGCGAATCTACCTCGCATCGAGCTCGACGCCGCCAGGAGGGGGAGTGCACGGCATGTGCGGCTACTGGGCCGCGCGGTCGGCCCTGCGCCATGCGTTCGGCAGGTGAGTCTGGTTGTTTGGTGCCCAGACCCTCCTGACGGTTGGGCATGCTGGTAGCCCGTTCTTCTCCCACCGCTATCCACCCCCATTCTGGCCTGCCAGTTGCTCTAAATAACCGT
>Ga0307470_10000696_pt1 | contig 14901 bp, 12 predicted proteins | sample atmos_gasesAM3C__FD_204565 | JGI IMG/M metagenome (GOLD analysis project Ga0307470, IMG submission 204565) | Hardwood forest soil microbial communities from Morgan-Monroe State Forest, Indiana, United States - atmos_gasesAM3C_05 | ecosystem: Environmental > Terrestrial > Soil > Temperate forest... | reverse complement strand
AATATCGTGGGCTTTCGTTGGCATGATCTGCGCCACCACTTCGCCTCGCGCCTCGTGCAGCACGGTGTGCCGCTCAACACCGTGCGCGATCTTCTGGGCCATGGCTCGATCGCGATGTCGCTCCGCTATGCGCACCTCGCGCCTGATCAGAGACGCGAAGCCGTGGCGATGCTCAATCAAAAACGGATTCTTGCGCTTACGGTGCGCTTACCACCGAATGCCGAGGTCGAGCGGCCGTTGATAACGTATTGATTTCATTGGTGGTGAGAGAGGGACTCGAACCCTCGACCTCGGCATTATGAGTGCCACGCTCTAACCAGCTGAGCTACCTCACCATTGACCCGCCTGTTTGCCAGCCGGGGGAGGGGGTCGGAACCGCCCCCCAAAGAGCCGCGGATTTTCCGCAGCCTCACCCTCCCTGTCAAGGTTGCAGGGGAATTCGGCTCGCCACGGCCATTGTGACACCAAACCGCGCCCCGGGAGGGCCCCGGCGGGCCCCTTCGGCCCTGAGCGATCAGGTGCGAGTGCAGTTCCCCGTCAGCGCCTGCCAACGACCAGCAGGGCAAACGTACCGGCAACCGGCACGGGGCGGGGGTGCGGCTGCTCCGCCGTGAGTCATGCCAGCTCCGTCAATTGAACTTGTAGTCGAACCCGAATTGTAGCGTGACCCCGTAGAACTCACGCTGAATCACTCGGTTGTCGCCCGGACCCTCGGTGAACTTGAGCGGCGTGTTCGTCAGGTTCTTGGCGTTCAAATAAAGGCCGAACGGATCCGTGACTTGAAACTGACTCCCAAAGTCGACCGATACCCGCTTCTGCGACCAGACGTCGGTGGCCGCCGAGGAGCCGACTCCGAAGATATTGCGGCTCACATAATAAGCGCCCAGGGTCATGTTGACGGGCCGCATTTCGTACAGCAGTTCCGCATTGGCCGTGTTCCTCGACGTCGAAGGCAGCACGGACATCTCGCCCGGCCGGATTTCATACCGGGATTGTACCCAGGTCCAGTTGGCGGATACGCCCAAACCACCCCAGGCGCCCGGCAGCAAGTCGCGGAAGCGCTGCACGTAATTGGTCTCGACGCCGTAGGCCCGCGATTTCGATGCATTGGTATAGGTGAAAGTCTTCGCCAGCCCGACGAACCCCCCTTTATAAGAGCTCGGCAAATTCGCTTCCTGGGTGACGATGTAGTCGTTGATTTCCTTGTCGAACACGCCGAGAGACGCGACGCCCGCATGCGGCAGATATTTGTCGATCGACAGATCGATGCCGGTTGCCGTGGTGGGCTTGAGCTGCGGATTGCCGGTCGACACCGAACCGCCCGGATCGATCGACGTCGAGGCCGTGACCTGGTTGAAGCCCGGGCGCGCGATCGTCGAAGAAACCGCGGCGCGGCCAACGAGATCGGCCATGAATTCGTAGCGTGCCTGAGCGGTTGGAAAGAAGTTCGTGTAGGTCTTATCCTGAGAGACCGGCGTCACGGTCGGCACCGCCGATAGGCTGTCGACCAGATTCGCGGCATAGGTAGCCCGGGTATTTTCGACCCGGGCGCCGGCAATGATGCCGAGCGGACCGAAGCCGAATTGATACTGGCCATACGCCGCGTAGACATCTTCCTTGTCCTTTTGATAGGAGCTCGCATCCAAAAGGTAATCGGCAAACTGGTCCGCGGGCGTATAGACGAACGCCGGATTGGTCCCGCCCGCGTACAGCGATCGGATCGCCGCGGCGCTGATCTGCGGGCCGTTTTGATAGTGGCCCTGGTAGAAACCGATGCCGTCGCCGTAGGTCACCTGCGTCAGGGGAACCCCCGGCACTGCGGAAGGATCGACGTTGGTGGCGCTCGCGACGCGGTTCCGCAGACGTGCATTCACGCCGAACTTGACGTTTTCGTTGCTGGCGCCGGTCCACGAAGTTGGAATCGTGACATTCGCGCCGATTCCCCACTCATGGTCGTCGGAGTGCTGCGACTGATTGTAGAAGCTCGACATCGCATATCCGGTCGGATTGGCGGGATTGACGCCGCTCGCCGATAGCGATGGCCAATTGGGGTAGGTGGTGTTGTCGTAGTGCACCGTCGCGGCTGTCGGATTGTCGAAGGACGAGTTGTAGTCGTACGGCTTCTCGTAGGTACCATTGGTATATCCCACGTGATAGTCGATGGTGGCCTTGTCGAACTCGTTCTTGCCGCCGACCATGAAGACACGCGACTTCAAGTACTCTTTCTCGTCCCGCAGCGACTTCGTGAAGGTTGCCGTGTCGACGAATCCGTTCGGATCGCCGGGATCGACGCTCGGAGCGCCGGAGAAATTCCAGATCAAGCGGTTTCGGATCACGGTTTCGGAGTACCCGGCATCGTAGTATCGAACATCCCACTTGTTCGCTTCGTCGGGTTGATAGCCGAAATCGAAACCATAGCCATGCCGTTCGCGGTGGTAGTTGTAGTAGCGCTGTTCGAAGGCGCTGAAGGCCTTGTCGGGCACCGCCGGTTGGCCGTCGACGAAGCCCGCTTCGGCATCGTCGACGCCGCGGCGATCCGTATACACGGCCGCCGTTACGAGAATGCTGAACGGCTGGTAACCTCCGTCTCCGCCGAAGCGGGTTCCGGCCGTGGCTGCGCCGTCCGTCACCCAGGTATGACGCAATACCTCGAATCCCGTGCCGAGCTTCAGATCGGCGAACGGCTTGCCGTCCGCCGGCGCCGTCTTCGGGGTAATGTCGATGGTGCCGCCGAGCGCCTCCGCATCCTGTTCAGGCAGATTGGATTTGGTCACTGTGATGGCGCCGACAAAACCGATCGGAATGGAATCGAACGCCACCGCACGCCCCGCCCCCGAGGGCGAACTGTTGTTGGTGGGCGGAAGCCGCAAGCCGCCGAACGTGGTGCTGTTCAAGTCCGCATCCAGACCCCGGATGTTGATATAGCGTCCCTCTCCGGTATCGGTCTCCAGAGAGATTCCCGGGACCCGGCGGATCGCCTCGCCCGTGTTGACATCGGGCAGCTTCTGCATTTCTTCAGCGGTCATGAGATTGATGAGGTTGGGCGCCTCCTGCTCCGCTTTGCGCGCAATTTCAAGCGTCGTACGTTGCGCCAGAACGGTGATTTCATCCAACGCACCGCTCTTCTGGCGCCCGCCCGAGGAGTCATCGGCGTCCACCGTCTCGACGCCGTCGGAAGCGCGGGCGGCACCGCTCAATGCCATCGCACCGATGACGAGCACTGGAAATAGTCTGTTCGCAGAAGAAACAAAGGGATACGGCATGCTGGGATTCATCTCGTGGTGCAACAAAATTTGTGCCACGGATGCTCCCAGGCGGGACTTACGGTTTTGTTACACGCGACTTACGGCGAAACAAGAAATCCGACACATGAATGTCATGAAAGCGGTGTAGGCATTCATGCGGCAGCCCGGCGCCATTGTGGCGCTCGCCCGATGCCTAAACGTTGAATCTAAAGTGCATGACATCGCCTTCCTTGACGATGTACTCCTTCCCTTCCAACCGCAGCTTGCCCGCCTCCTTGGCGCCAGCCTCGCCCTTGAACGCGATGAAGTCGTCATAGGCGATCACTTCGGCGCGGATGAATCCGCGCTCGAAATCCGTATGAATCACCCCGGCAGCCTGCGGCGCTGTGGCGCCCGCGTGTACCGTCCAGGCCCGCACTTCTTTCACCCCCGCCGTGAAATAGGTCTGCAGGCCGAGCAAGGAATACCCGCCGCGGATGACCCGATTGAGCCCCGGCTCGTCCAACTTGAGTTCCGCCAGGAACTCCGCCCGATCGGCCTCCTCCAGCTGCGCGATTTCCGCCTCGATCGCCGCGCAAATCGGCACCACGATGGCGCCCTCCGGCGCGGCGATTTCGCGCACGCGATCGAGCCGCGGATTCCCGGTGAACCCGCCCTCGTCGACATTGGCGACATACATGACGGGTTTGTCCGTGAGCAAATGCAGGTCGCGCAGCAGCGCGTGATCATGGACGTCCAGCTTGAGCAGGCGCACCGGCTTCGCGAGGTTCAATTGAGCGCGTACCTTCTCCAGCAGGTCGCGCAGCCTGACGGCATCCTTGTCCGCCGCCTTTGCCGCCTTCAGCGCCTTCTGGTATGCCCGCTCCACGCTGTCGAGGTCCGCCAGCGCGAGTTCGGTGTTGATCACTTCGATGTCGCTGGCGGGATCGATCTTGCCGGCCACATGAATGATGTCGTCGTTCTCGAAGCATCGCACCACATGCGCGATCGCATCCACTTCGCGAATGTGCGCAAGAAACTTGTTGCCCAGCCCCTCGCCCTTCGACGCGCCGGCCACCAGTCCGGCGATGTCCACGAATTCCACCGTGGTCGGCAGAATTCTCTCCGGGTGCACGATGGCCGCCAGTTTTTCCAGCCGCGGATCCGGCACCGGCACCACGCCGACATTGGGATCGATGGTGCAGAAAGGATAGTTCTCCGCCGCGATTTGCGCGCGCGTCAATGCGTTGAACAACGTGGATTTGCCCACGTTCGGCAAACCGACGATTCCGCAGCGGATGGGCATCAGGTCTTTCCCGCCCGGCTGTGCAGCCGGGTCATGGCGCGCTCCGCGCCTTGTTCGAGCAACAGAGGCATGCAATCCGCTGCGGTACTGACCGCCTCGAGAATGAGATCCTCTTCCGGGCGCGGCGCGCGCGTCAGTACATAGTCGATGACTTCCGCCTTGTTGCCGGGATGGCCGATCCCGAGCCGCAGCCGCCAAAAAGTCTCGCCGATATGCGCGATGGTGTCGCGCAAGCCATTGTGGCCGCCGTGGCCTCCGCCCTGCTTCAGGCGAACGCTGCCCACCGGCAAATCCAGTTCATCGTGTGCCACCAAAATATTCTCCGGCGCGATTTTGTAGAAGTCGCTGAGCTGCCGCACCGACAGTCCGCTGCGATTCATATAGGTGGTGGGCTTCAGCAGGACGAGCTCCTGCTCGCTCAAAGTGATGCGCGCGGTTTCGCCCGAGTACTTGCGGTAGTCGCGAAACTCGCCCCCATGACGGCGCGCAAGCAGGTCCACGAACCAGAAACCCGCGTTGTGACGAGTCACCAGATGTTCGGGGCCGGGATTGCCCAGGCCGACCACAATGCGCAACGGTAAACCAGTCATCGTGAACGCACTCACCAGACAGTAAATAGAAAAAGTAAGGGCCGCCACACCGACGGCCCCACTGTTCCTAACGCCGGAAACGCTATTTCTTGGCGTCTTTCTTTGCCGGTTCCTTCTTGGCTTCCTCTTTCTTCGCAGGTTCGGCCTTCTTCGCCGCATCCCCGCCGGCCGCAGCCGGTGCAGCAGCAGCAGGCGCCGCCGCCGCTCCTTCCGCCGGCGCACCGGCAGCCGCAGCCGCCGTCGGTTCGGGCTCTTCCGCACGCGGGCTGTGGATGGCCACGATCGCCACGTCGTCCTTCGCCAGTTCCACCAGCGTCACGCCGTCAGGTATCTTCAGCTGCGACAGATGGATGCTCTCGTTCAACGACAATCCGGAAATGTCGACTTCGATGAATTCCGGCAAATCCTTCGGCAGGCAGGCGACCTCGGTCTCGGTACGCATATGCGACACGATTCCACCCTGGGATTTGACCCCCGGCGACACCGCCGCGCCGGTGAAGTGAAGCGGAATGCTGATGCGAATCTTCTCGTTCTCCTCGACTCGCTGGAAATCGACGTGCACGATCGCATTCTTGAACGGGTGCCGCTGCACGTCCTTCAGGATGGCCGCCTGCGTCTGATCGCCCACCTTCAGGCTGAGAATGGTCGAGTAGAAGCGCTCGTTATCGAGCATGATCAAGAGCTTCTGATGGTTCAATGTCAGGGTGCGGGCGTCGGCGTGCCCGCCATACAGAATCGCCGGTACTTTTCCTTCGTGACGCAGGCGGCGGCTCGCACCTTTGCCTTGCGTCTCGCGGAACTCGGCGACGAGTTCGAAAGAGGTTTTCATAATCTTCTCCAGTTACATCACGAACACGGCGCCCGCGCATCGCGACCAATTGCGCGGACACCGACCAATCAATTCAAAGTCCGGGCCCGGGCATTCCCCGGGCGGCCCATTCAATCTATATACAGCGAACTCACCGATTCTTCGTCGTTGATGCGGCGCACGGTTTCGGCCAGCAGTCCTGCCACGCTCAACTGGCGTATCCGCTTGCAGGCTTGTCCTTCCTCCGACAGAGGGATGGTGTCGGTCACGACCAATTCGTCCAACACCGACTTCGAAATGCGTTCAATCGCGGCCCCCGACAACACCGGATGCGTGATGTAGGCGACCACTTTGACCGCGCCCTCGTCTTTGAGCGCCTGCGCCGCCTGGCACAAGGTGCCCGCGGTATCGACCATGTCATCGATCAGTACGCAGGTCCGGCCTTCGACCTCACCGATGATGTTCATCACCTTCGATTCATTCGGCCGCGGGCGGCGTTTGTCGATGATGGCCAAATCGGCATCGTCCAGGCGCTTCGCCAGCGCACGCGCACGCACCACGCCGCCGACATCGGGCGACACCACGACCATGTTCTGGTATTTCTGCTTCCACGCATCTCCCAGCAGCACCGGCGAGGCATAGACATTGTCGACCGGTATGTCGAAAAAGCCCTGAATCTGATCCGCGTGCAAATCCACGGTGAGCAACCGGTCGACCCCCGCACTCGCAATCATGTTCGCCACCAGCTTGGCCGTGATGGACACCCGCGTGGCCCGCGGCCGGCGATCCTGGCGCCCGTAACCGAAATACGGCACCACCGCGGTGATCCGCTTCGCCGACGCCCGCCGGCAGGCGTCCGTCATCATCAACAACTCCATCAAATTTTCCGCCGGAGGATTCGTCGGCTGCACGATGAACACGTCGCGTCCGCGCACGTTTTCCATCAATTCCACGTTCACTTCGCCGTCGCTGAATCGACCCACGTGTGCCCTGCCCAGAGGCACGCGCAAATGCCGCGTAATCTCCTGCGCAAGCGCGGGATTCGCCTTGCCGGTGAACACGGCAATCGTCAATGAATCGAACTCGTTACCTTGCGACATGGGCCCTGCTCAAATTTCCAGCCAACGAATCGCTCCAACCGCAAAAATTTGGCTGGGGTGGAAGGATTATTCGGCCCTGCGGGCCTCACCCTTCGGGCCGCCCCTTCGGGCGTTATCCTTCCTCTGCTAACTCATCCTCCAGGACCAATTCCAGCCAACGAATCGCTCCAACCGCAAAAATTTGGCTGGGGTGGAAGGATTATTCGGCCCTGCGGGCCTCACCCCTCCGGGGCCGCCCTTCGGGCGTTATCCTTCCTCTGCTAACTCATCCTGTAGGACCAATTTCCCGCCGACCAATTGCTCCCACCGAAACAGTTTGGCTGGGGTGGAAGGATTCGAACCTCCGTATGGCGGGATCAAAACCCGCTGCCTTACCGCTTGGCGACACCCCAACTTGAAATCTACGATCAGCGACTCGCCAAAGCCGATTCTCAGCCGGTCGCTAATCTTTCAAGCAAGGGCGAGTCGTTCAGTCCGCGAGCCAAAAAACCATCTATCGCCGGCGGCAACTTCCCCAAGATTTCGCGGCCGCGATCAATCGTCTCAACCGCCAGAAAAACACAGGCCCCAGTACCCGTCAGGCGCGCCGGACCGAAGTCCGACAGCCAATCGAGCGCGCGCGCCACCTCAGGATATCGGCGCCGCACGACGCCCAGGCAATCGTTTCGTCCACCAGACGCCAGGAAACCGTGAATTGTGATGGGCGCAGAATTCCTTGTCAATTCAAGATCCTGAAATATTTCCGCGGTACTCACTCCAACATTCGGCTTCAGAATCAGATAGTTGGCCTCAAAAGGCGCCTGCGGCGGAGACAACGGCGTCAGGCGTTCCCCGATTCCTTCCGCCCAAGCCGCATGCCCGTGGACGAACACGGGCACATCCGCCCCCAACTTGAGTCCGAGCGCCGCCAGCTCGTCCACGGGCCGGTGCAAATTCCACAAATGATTGAGCGCCACCAAGCAGGTCGCCGCATCGGAACTGCCGCCGCCGAGACCGCCGCCCATGGGTATGCGCTTGAGCACGCCGATGTCTGCGCCGAGCGAGCAGCCGGCCGCGGTTTGCAGCGCTCGTGCCGCGCGCACGCACAGATCGGCATCCTCCGCCACGTCGGCGATCTCGACCACGCGCCGAATCCGGCCGTCGGCACGAATCTCGATCGTGATCTCATCGCATAGATCGACGAACTGAAAGCAGGTTTGCAGCTCGTGGTATCCGTCGGGTCGGCGGCCGACAATATGTAAAAATAGATTGAGCTTGGCAGGCGCCGGCCAGGGTCTCGGACGGGTCTCCTTCATCGCGGCGGCTCCCAGCGATCGACGGCGATGCGCACGCGCACGCCCTCGCGGCTCAGCACCACGTGCGCGGGCAGCAGGTCTGCATCCACCGGCATGTAGCGATCGTAGTCGACAGTCCAACCATCCTGCGTCAATTGCGAGGCACGGTCCTGATCGTTGCGCTTGAAATCGAAGGACGAGCCGGGATCGGGCACTCCCAGCAGCCAGAATCGCAGATGGTCGATCGGCAAATCGACACCCAAGCGTTCCTGCAGCTGCGCCAATACCGCGTCGCTCGGCGGCGCACCGTTGACCGAGAGGCCGTCGGGCGTGCGCTTGAGCACCAACGACCCGACGCCGAGCGGCCCCGATAAGTGCACCTCCGCCGATTCACCGGCCTGCCGCCAATTCAAGGTCGCCTGCCATCCTTGACCGTTTGCCGCCAGGGCTGCGCGGCCATCGAGCCGCCAGGAACTCCAACTCTGCAAACCGGCGGCCCGCTGCTCCCATCCCGCGGGCGCAGCCGCGGGCACCGGCGCGCGCCGAATCGCCGCGCAAGCGGCGAGCACCGAAGAACACAGCAGGATCAGAAGTACGCGGCGCACGCTCGGGCTCAATTCAACACGGGCAGCGGCCGGCGCGCGGCGGGCGCCGCTTGCGGCAGGGCATGAAATCGTTGCCGCGTGGCCTTGAGCAGGCGGTTGTCGGCGTCGGCGGCCGCGGCCTCGGACCAAATGCGGTCTGCATCGGCGGGCTTGCCCAACTGCCACAACACTTCGCCGAGATGCGCCGCGATGTCGCCGCCGCGATCGTCGGCGTAGGCGGCGCGCAAATAGGTCTCGGCTTCCACGCTGTGACCCTGGCGAAACAGCACCCAGCCCAAACTGTCGAGAATCGCAGCATTTTTCGGCGCGACCGCGTAGGCGCGTTCGATGAGATCGCGGGCCCGCGCAAGGTCCCGGGAGTGATCGGCCAGCGTATAGCCCAGCGCATTCAAGGCCGCCGGATCCTCCGGCCGTGCATTCGCGAGGTCCGTCAATTCACGCAAGGCGTCGGGAACTCTCCCTTGTTCCTCGTAGACCGACGCCACCGCGTAGCGCAAATCCACGCTATCGGGGTACTCCATCACCCCCTGCTCGAGCATCGCGACCGCTCTCGGCAAATCGCCCGTATCAGCGTAAGAGCGCGCGCGCGAGGCGAGAATTTCCGGTGCGCGCTGCGGTTCCTCCTCGATGAGCCGGTCGAGCAAGTCATCGGCCACCGTGGCGGCGCCGTGAGTCTGCAGTATCGTGGAGGCCCGAAGCAGCGCCGGCAGCGCATTGTCGCCGCTCTGGACCTGTGCATATAAGCGCAGGGCATGCTCCGGATCGCCGTGACGATCGGCGATCAGTCCCAAATAGTAGCAGGCATCGTCGAGGTACTTATCCAAGCGGAGCAGCTGCGCAAAGCGCGTCGTGGCGGCATCGAGATGCCCTCCCTGAAACTCGATGAGCCCCGACCAGCGCAGCGCCACGGCGGCGTAGTCGGGATTGCGCGCCAGAATATCCAGTTGCTGAATGGCCGCCGAATCGCGCTGGGCGGTCATCAGCAACAGCGCATAGTCCAGGCGATTGGCGGGCATATCTTCGCGCTCGACCTTCTCCAGCGCTTGCGCGAGCGGCGGTTCGGCGTCGCCCGCCATGATGCGCGCCCGCGCCAGTGCCTGCAGCATCTCGCGGCGCGTGCCTTCGTCGCTGCCATTGCCGCTCGGCATGGGAAGCGTCAGCGCCGCCGTAAAACTGCGCACCGCCGCCGCCGGATCGTCGGCACGCAGGGAGGTATACCCCTGCACGCGCAAGGCCGGCGCCGAGGACGGAAACGACGACGCCAATTGATCCGCGAGCTGACGTGCGCCAAAGATATTGTCGCTGCCGATGAGGTAAGTCTCCAGCACCGCGAATTCCGCGTCAGTGCCGAGCGGCGAGTTCGAGAGCACGGTGCGATAGTGCGCGGCGGCTTGATCGATCTTGTGCAGCGCAAGCGCGGCCCGCGCTGCCGCGCGTTGTGCGTCCACCGACTTCGGATCGACTTCAATCCAACGCGCGGCGATCTTCGCGGCCAAGGATGGCTGCAAGGTATCGGCCGCGACCTGCGCCGCCCGTTCGAGCAAGGCGGCGTCGGTTTGCGAAGCCGCCGCGGCCGCATATTGGAGCGCCGCGACGCGGGGCTGGTGCCGGGCGAGGGCTATCTCGGCCGTGACGGTATAAAATGCCTGCGGAGCGGAAGCATCGTCGGACTTTGGATGGATGCCGGCACAGGCGGTGCAGGCAGCGAGCCCGAGGCCTATCGAAGCCCTTGCGAAGATGGAAATCGAGAACACAGCCTCACTATAGCGAAATGACCACCCTGCTGCCGCGGATTCTAAGCTTGCTCTGACGGCGCCTCTTCCACCAGAATCAGAGAGTTACGGCTCAAAAGCGCTTCAATGGCATTCAACATCCTCGGCATGAATCACAACACCGCGCCGGTCGCGCTGCGCGAAAAAGTGGCGTTCAGCGAGGATCGGTTGGTTGCCGCGTTGCGCACTTTGCGGCAGGAAGCCGGGGTCGCGGAGGCGGTCATTCTGTCCACCTGCAACCGCACCGAACTCTACTGGGCCGGATCCGCGACCGCCGAGGAGCTGTCGCGGTGGCTCGAACGGCATCATGGCAGCGACCTCGACCTCACCTCCAGTTTGTACGTCCACCAGGAACAACGGGCCGTGGAACACGCCTTCAGCGTCGCCTCGGGGCTCGACTCCATGGTGCTCGGCGAGCCGCAGATTCTAGGGCAGCTCAAGGATGCCTACCGCGTGGCGCAGGAAGCCGGCAGCACCGGACCCGCGCTCAACAAGCTGTTCCAAGCGGCCTTTTCCGCAGCCAAGCGCGTGCGATCGGAGACTCGGATCGGCGAGAACGCGGTATCGATCGCCTCCGCGACCGTGAGTCTGGCGCGGCGAGTGTATTCGGACTTGAGCGCCCACACCGCGCTCATGGTCGGGGCCGGCGAGATGAATGCTCTGACGGCGCGGCATTTCATGAGCGCGGGGGTCAAGCGCATGGTCATTGCCAACCGCACCCTGGGGCGGGCGCAGACTCTGGCGGCGGAGCTCAAGGCCTATGCCGTCGGGCTGGAAGACCTCGACAACGAGTTGGCCCAGGCCGACATCGTCATCACCTGCACCGCGAGCAGCGTGCCGCTCATCACCAAGAACACGGCGGAGGCCGCCATACGCACGCGGCGCCGGCGGCCGATTTTCATGGTGGACTTGGCGGTCCCGCGCGACATCGATCCGGCCGTGGCCGACCTGGAGGATGTGTATCTATTCTCGATCGACGATCTGCAGCAGCTGATCGACGAAAATCGCCAGCATCGCGCCGCGGCGGCGGGCGGCGCACGGCTGGTCATCGACGAGGAAGTCGCGCGTTTTCTCACCGAATCGCGCGCTCACGACGCGGGCCCCGCCATCCGCGCCCTGCGCCTGCAGGCGGATGGGATCCGTTTGCAGACCGTGGAACAAGCCCACCGCCTGCTCGCCGCGGGTAAATCCGCGGACGAGGTCATCGAGTATCTCGCCAACACCCTGACGAACCGGCTGCTGCACACGCCGACGCAGGCCCTGCGTCAGGCCGCGGAACTGGCGGATTCCGCCCTGGCCGAGGCGGTTACGCGCCTTTTGATCGAAGAACGCGACCGGCATTGAGTCCCGGGGCCGCTATAATTCGGGCCCATGAAAGACTCCATCCGGCGCAAGCTCGAAAAATTGGACGAGAGATTCGAGGAAATCAGCCGCCTGCTCTCGGACGCCGGCGTGATTGGGCGTCAAAACCAATTCCGCGAATTGTCGATGGAGTACTCGCGATTGGGCCCGCTGGTCGAGCGCTATCGGCGATTCATCGCGCTCGAGCGCGATTTGGGCTTCGCCCGCGAGCTGGCGTCGGACAAAGACCCCGCGACGCGGACCATGGCCGCCGCGGAACTCGAGCTGCAGCGCCTGCTGGTGCCGAAGGATCCGCATGACGACAGCAATATCTTCTTGGAAGTCCGCGCCGGCACCGGCGGCGACGAGGCCGCCCTCTTTGCCGGCGACTTGTTCCGCATGTACACGCGCTATGCCGAATCCAAGGGGTGGAGCGTCGAGGTCTTGAGCGAAAGTCCGGGCGAGCATGGCGGCTACAAGGAAATCATCAGCCGCATCATCGGCCGCGGCGCGTATTCGCTGCTCAAATTCGAATCGGGAACGCATCGCGTGCAGCGTGTGCCTGCCACCGAAGCGCAGGGACGCATTCATACCTCGGCCTGCACCGTCGCTATCCTGCCGGAGTTGGACGAGGTCGAGGCGGTCGAGTTGAACCCTGCGGACTTGCGCATCGATACGTTTCGCTCCTCGGGCGCGGGAGGTCAGCATGTCAACAAAACCGACTCGGCCATTCGCATCACGCATCTTCCCACCGGCGTCGTGGTCGAATGCCAGGACGAGCGCTCACAGCACAAGAACCGCTCGCGCGCCATGTCCCTGCTCAAAGCCCGGCTGCTCGCCGCCGAGCGCGAGAAGCAGCAGAGCCAGCAAGCGCAGTCGCGTAAATTGCAGGTCGGCTCGGGCGATCGTTCCGAACGCATCCGCACCTATAACTTCCCGCAGGGCCGGGTCACCGACCATCGCATCAATCTCACGTTGTACAAGCTCGACGATGTCATGAACGGCAATCTCGATGAGCTGATTCGCGCATTGAACCAGGAGCACCAGGCCGAAGAGCTGGCGCAGCAAGTCGAATGACCTCCGGCGCGCCTCTAATCACGCCGCCGCCGAGCGGGAGCGCCGGCGGGACGCCGGCGAGCACGGTCGCCGACATCTTGCGGAGCGGCGCCCGCTCGCTCGAAGGCCACAGCGACTCGCCGCGGCTCGACGCGGAATTGCTGCTCGGAAAAACCTTGAGGTTGTCGCGCTCGGGATTGATCGCGCACGGCAACGAGCCCGTCGCGAGCGACTGCCGGAGGGCGTACGCCGGCTTGATCGCCCAGCGCCAACGAGGCGTGCCCATTGCCTATTTGACGGGCATCCAGGAATTCTGGTCGCTGGCGCTGCGCGTCACGCCGGCCGTGCTGGTGCCGCGGCCGGAAACCGAGCTCATCGTCGAACTGGCCTTGCAGCTCCTGCCGGAGCAACAGGCGCGTTCTTCCACAGGCCACGCTGGCTCCATTCTAGATCTGGGCACGGGCAGCGGTGCAATCGCGCTCGCCATCGCCTCCGAACGCCCTGGAGCGCGGATCACTGGCGTCGACGTCTCGCCGTCGGCGCTCGAGGTGGCGATTCAGAATTCGCGCGACCTCGGGTTGTCGAATCTCGATTGGCGCCTGGGCTCCTGGTTCGATCCGGTCCCGGGCGAACGATTCGACCTGATCGTTGCCAATCCGCCCTACGTCGCCGCGGCCGATCCGGCCCTTGAAAAACTCCGCGCCGAGCCCGCGCTCGCCCTCAGTGCTGGGCCTACGGGGCTCGAGGCCTTGTCGGCGATCGTCGATGCCGCGGCGCGGCATCTCTTTGAGCACGGCTGGCTGATCCTCGAGCACGGCAGCAATCAGGCGCCGGACGTCGCACAATTGCTCCAGCGTCACGGCTTCACCCAAGTCCGCTCGCATCTCGATTTATCCGGCAATCCCCGCGTCACGCTGGGAACCGTCCACTCACCACAGCAGGAAACGACATGATCCGCTTCGAAACCACCCTGGGCGATTTCACCATCGAGCTATTCGAGAAAGACGCGCCGTTGTCGGTCGCCAACTTTCTGCGCTACATCGACGACGAATTCTTCGACGGCACGATCTTCCACCGGATCGTTCCCGGCTTCGTGATCCAAGGCGGCGGCTTTACCGAGGACATGACGCAGAAGCGCACGCAGCCGCCCGTCAAGAACGAGGCGGACAACGGCCTCAAGAACGAGCGCGGCACGCTCTCCATGGCGCGCACCAACGACATCAACAGCGCGACCTCGCAGTTTTTCGTCAATCTGAAGGACAACGATTTTCTCGATCACTCGCGCGGCAACTTCGGCTACGCCGTGTTCGCGCGCGTCACCGAAGGCATGGACGTGATCGACAAGATCGCCGCGGTCCAGACCGGCAGGCGGCGCGGCTTCGACGATGTTCCGGTCGACGCGGTCATCATGAAGAGCGTGCGCCGAATACCCGCTTGACGCCCGCGTGGCGCAGAAGAGATCATTCCTTGGTCGACTGATACGGGCGATCGTGTGGCTGGTCGTGGCCGGCGTTGCGGCGAGCGTCCTCGCGGTGGCGTCGCTGCGTTGGATCAATCCGCCTTTCACCGCCTTCATGGCCGAGGCCCAAGCCGCGGCGTGGTCGAACCGCGACGCCAACTACGTGTATCGGCACAGTTGGGTCGACTTGGATCGGATCTCGCCCAATCTCCCGCTCGCCGTCGTGGCCGCGGAAGATCAGAAGTTCCCCGAGCACTGGGGCTTCGATGTCGCGGCCATCGAAAAGGCCTACGCCCTCAACCAACACAGCCACAAGGTGCGCGGCGCCAGCACCATCAGCCAGCAAGTCGCCAAGAATCTCTTTCT
>Ga0307470_10000695_pt1 | contig 14912 bp, 12 predicted proteins | sample atmos_gasesAM3C__FD_204565 | JGI IMG/M metagenome (GOLD analysis project Ga0307470, IMG submission 204565) | Hardwood forest soil microbial communities from Morgan-Monroe State Forest, Indiana, United States - atmos_gasesAM3C_05 | ecosystem: Environmental > Terrestrial > Soil > Temperate forest... | reverse complement strand
TCCGCTTGCCTCGGATGCGGCGCATATCTTCCGGCGGCAGATTGTCGATCCGCGAGCCCGAGAGAAGGATTTCGCCGCCGGCGATGCGGCCTGGCCGGTCGATCAAGCCGATCACGGCAAGCCCGGTCACGGACTTGCCGGCCCCGGATTCACCGACCACACCGAGTACCTCGCCCTTGGCAATATCGAAGGAAATGCCGTCGATCGCGCGCAGCACTTGATGGCGGGTTGCGAACTCGACCCGCAGGTTACGCACGGAAAGAACGGGTTCACTCATCGCAGTTTCGGGTTGAGGGCGTCGCGCAGCCAGTCGCCGAGCAGGTTGATGGACAGGATCAGCACGGCAAGCGCGATGCCAGGGAAGGCCACGATCCACCATTCGCCGGCGAACAGATAATTATTGCCGATGCGAATCAACGTTCCGAGCGACGGCATGGTTTCCGGCATGCCGGCGCCGAGAAACGACAGGGTCGCTTCCGTGATGATCGCGAGCGCCAGATTGATGGTCGCAATCACCAGGATCGGGCCCATCGCATTGGGCAGGACATGTCGCAGCATGATCACACGCGCGGGCAGGCCGATCAGCTGCGCCGCCGCCACATAATCCTTGTTCTTTTCCACCATCACCGAGCCGCGCACGGTGCGCGCATATTGCACCCAGAAACTCAGGCCGATCGCGAGCACCAGCACCCCTAACATGCTCATGGCATCGAGGCGATTGCCGAACAGCGATTTGGCGATCCCATTGACCAACAGTGCGATCAATATGGCAGGGAAGGTGAGTTGCACGTCGGCGATGCGCATGATCAGCGCATCGATCGCGCCGCCGAAGTAACCTGCGATCAGGCCGAGCGCGATGCCGAGTGCGCCGGAAAAGATTACGCCGAGAATGCCGACAACGAGCGAGATGCGTAAACCGTAGAGGATCGCGGAAAGCACATCGCGGCCCTGTTCGTCCGTGCCGAGCAGGAAGGGACTTTGGCCGTCCGCGGTCCAGAGCGGTGCGATCCGCGAATTGATGAGCTGAAGCTCGCTGGGATCGAACGGATTCTGGACTGCAATAAGAGGCGCCGCGATCGCCAGCAGGAAGAACAGCAGCGTCACGATTGCGGCGACCATGGTCAGCCGCGAGCGTCGGAATGAGTAGAAGATGTCGCTGTCGAATGCGCGCCGGATCAAACCCGCCGATGGGGCGTGGCTTGCGGTGGCCTTGTGGGTGAGGGCGGCGTCCGACATATCAGTTCCCTTACGCCGGGCGGCCGACGGTGGCGCGCAGGCGAGGGTCGACCACGGTATAGAGCACGTCGACCACGAGATTGATGGTGACGAAGATCAGCGACACCATCAGCAAATACGCTGCCATGATCGGGATATCGACATTCTGCACGGCCTGCACGAACAGAAGCCCCATGCCGGGCCACTGAAAAACGGTTTCGGTGATGATCGCAAAAGCAATAACCGAGCCAAATTGCAGGCCCGCCACCGTGATGACAGGCACAAGCGTATTCTTCAGCGCGTGGCCGAAATGGATGGCGCGGGTGGTCAGGCCGCGCGCACGGGCAAAGCGGATATAGTCGGTGCGCAGCACCTCGAGCATTTCGGCACGCACCAGCCGCATGATCAGGGTCATCTGGAACAGGCCGAGGGTGATCGAGGGCATGATCAGCGCCTTCAGCCCCGAAATGGTCAGCAGGCCCGTGGTCCACCAGCCCAGGCGAACGACTTCGCCGCGCCCGAAAGAGGGCAGCCAGCCCAGCGTCACTGAGAACAGGTAAATGAGGAGAATGCCGATCAGGAAGGTCGGCAGCGAAATGCCGATCAGCGAAATCGCCTGGAACACTTTTGCAAGCAACGTGTCGCGCCGGAGCGCCGAATAGACTCCCATCAGGACGCCGAACACCAGCGCAAGGATCGTGGCGCAGGTCGCGAGCTCCAGCGTCGCCGGCATCCGTTCCTTGAGGAGATCGGCGACCGGAAGACGGAACTGATAGGAGACGCCGAACTTGAATTGCGCAGCGTTGGCGAAATAACGCAAGAACTGCACGGCAACGGGATCATCCAGCCCGAGCGATTTTCGGATTTCCGCGCGCTCGGCCGCCGAAGTGTCGATCGAGACGATCTGGCTCACGGGATCGCCAACGAAGCGGAACATCGAGAACGAGATGATCCCGACGGCGATCATGACCCCGATCGCTTGAATGGCCCGGCGAAGCGTGAAAGCGAGCATTTCTTCCTTTCACTTCTTCTCTGGAACGCGGCGCATGTGACTGACTGAAATAACAAGTCCCGGAAGTTAGAACTCCCGGGACCTCGTGACGCGCGAAATACTATTCCTGCTTGGTGGCCCAGTAGAACAGAACCTGGTTGTCGGCGCGCTGGGTGATTTTCACCTTTTTCGAAACACCCCAGGCCAGCGACTGCTGATGCAGCGGGATATAGCCGTAATCCTTGATCCCGATTTCGAAGGCCTGCTTGATCATCTGATCGCGTTTGTTGGTGTCGGGTTCGATCAAAACCTTGTCGGCGAGCGCGTCCAGCTCCTTGTTGCAATAGCCGCCGAGATTGGCTTCGCCGCGGGTGGGCTGCTTGGGATCGTGACAGCCCATGATGTCGTACAGCACGTTATGGGAGTCCATCGAGGCCGGCGTCCAGCCCAACAGATAGAACGAGGTCTGGTAGCCACCGGGCTTGAGCACCTTGCCGAAATACTGTGCCTTGGGCTGCGCGAGCAAATTTACCTTGACGCCGATACGCGCGAGCATGCCGACCACGGCCTGGCAGATATCAGCGTCGTTGATGTAACGGTCGTTGGGGCAGTCCATCGTGACTTCGAAGCCGTCCGCGTAACCGGCTTCCACCATCAGCTTCTTGGCGGCGTCGGGATCAGCTTTCGGTCGGGTGAAATCCTTGGAGAGCGGGAACAGTTGCGGAGCGACCATCAGCGCGGAGGGCGTCGAAAGGCCGCGCATCACGCGGTTCTTGATCAGGTCGACATCGATCGCCTTGTAGAAGGCTTCACGGACGCGAATGTCCTTGAACGGGTTCTTGCCTTTGATGTTGGAGTAGAGGAGCTCGCTGCGCTCCTGATCCATGCCGAGAAAGATGGTGCGGACTTCCATTCCGGTCAGGACGGCGGCGTTGCCGCCGGAATTCACCCGCTGGATATCCTGGGTCGGCACCGGCTCGATCACGTCGACTTCGCCCGACAGAAGCGCCGCAACGCGCGTGGCGGCCGAACCGATCGGCGTGAAGACGATTTCCTTGATGTTGTGCTCGGCCTTGCCCCACCAGTTCGGATTGACCTTGAAGACGGTCTTCACGCCGGGCTGATGGCTTTCGATGATGAAGGGGCCTGTGCCGTTTTCGTGCAGCGAGGCGTAGCTCGGCGTGGTCGCGGAGGCCGGCGTCGGCGCGACGGAATTGTTTTCCTCGCACCATTTCTTGTCCATGATGAACCAACCGTCCCACTGCGAGGTCAGAATGGGATTGGGCGCGTCGAGTTTGACGTCAACTGTGTAGTCGTCGATCTTGATGAACTTGGCGTCCGCGGGAACGTTGGTGAGGAAGTTCGAACCCTTGGCGCGGACGCGGTCGGCGGAGAAGATCACGTCATCGGCGGTGAAGGGGTCGCCGTTGTGGAATTTGACGCCCTTGCGCAGATGGAAGCGCCAACGCGTCGGCTCCGGTGTTTCCCAGCTTTCGGCCAGTCCGGGAGCGATCTTCAAATCCTTGTCGCGGATGACCAGGCCCTCATAAACATGAGCATGATGGGCGATGGTCGTGGTTTCCTTGAGCGTATAGGGATCGAGCGACTTGAGCTCGCCCTGGTTGGCGTAGCGTATGGTCTGGCTTGAGGCCGGCATCGCGGCAAAAGCGACGATCGAAGCGGTGGCCGTTGCAAGCAAGATCTGACGTAACGGCATTGGTGGAAGCTCTCCGCGGTGGTGTACAGAATGTCAGAACCATGTTGCCAGAGTTTGGCCGCCGCGCAAAGGCGATTTCATCTGGCCACAATGGTTTACGGGCATCATGCTCGCCTTAAGTTCAACGCTGGCGGCTTTTCAGGATTTCGCCAACATACGGGAGTGATGGATGGCGGAACCTAAAGCCGACGTTCTTGTGCTGGGTGCGGGCATGGTCGGCGTCAGCGCGGCCTTGCATCTGCAAAAACTTGGACGCGACGTCATTCTCGTCGACAGGAACGAGCATGCCGGGGACGAGACCAGCTATGGAAATGCGGGCATCATCGAATGTGCCTCGGTCTTTCCGCTCATGTTTCCCCACGACCCCAGGCTGATTTTCCAGTACGCGCTCAATCGCTCGCCGAATTCGTACTATCGCATTTCCGAACTGCCGAAATTTCTACCCTGGCTGTTGCGTTACTATCTTGCGTCGTCGCCCGCGCGCGCGCTGCAGAGCGCGATGGCCGAGTGGCCGCTGATCCAGCGCAGCCTCGTCGAGCACGAGGCGCTGATCGCGGAAGCCGGTGTGCCGGAGCTGCTACGCCGTACCGGCTGGCTCAAGCTGTTTCGTTCGGAAGCCAGTCTTGCTGCCGCAATGCGCGATGCCGAGCGGGTCAAGCAATACGGCGTTCCCAGCGAAGTTCTCGACCAAAAGGCGATCACCGCGCGCGAGCCCAATCTGACCGGTGATTTCGCCGGCGCCGTGTTCTGGCCGACCCCGGGCTTCATTGCCGATCCCGGTGCGCTGGCGAAGGCCTATGCAGCGCTGTTCGTGCGCAAAGGCGGACGTTTCGTCGTCGCCGATGCGCAAACGCTCACGCAGGAATCCGGCGGCTGGCGCGTCGATGGGGCGTCCGCACGCGAGGTCGTGGTCGCGCTCGGGCCGTGGTCTGATCTGGTGTTTCGGCCGCTCGGTTATTCCATTCCGCTTGGCGTCAAGCGCGGCTATCACCTGCATCTGAACGCGAGCGGCAACGCCGTGCTCAATCATCCCGTTCTGGATTCCGATCTCGGCTATCTGATTGCGCCAATGAACCGCGGGATCCGCCTGACCACCGGCGTGGAGTTTGCTCACCGCGATGCCCCGCCACGGCCGATCCAGCTCGAACGAGCCCTGCCGCGGGCGCGCACCTTGTTCCCGCTCGGCGAACCCGTCGATGCGCAGGCATGGATGGGCGCGCGCCCATGTCTGCCGGACATGCTCCCGGTGATCGGGAAGGCGCCTCGCCATCCCGGGCTGTGGTTCGACTTCGGCCATCAGCATCACGGGCTGACCTTGGGGCCGGTGACCGGCCGGCTGCTCGCAGAAATGATGACCGGCACGCCGCCGTTTACCGACCCGAGCCCGTATGCGGTCGAGCGCTTCTCCTGATCACGTTTGGCTTTCGTCCTTCGGACGGCTTGCTTCCCAGGCGGGGTCGTGACGATACTGTTTAAAGTGGTCAAGTCAGCGAGGGAGTGCCCATGAAGGTTAACGTGGAGATCGACTGCACGCCGCAAGAGGCGCGGCAGTTTTTCGGACTTCCGGACGTGCAGCCCATGCAGACGGCAGTGATGGAGAAGCTCCAGCACCAGATGCTGGACAATATCCAGAAAGTCTCGCCTGAGGCGCTCATGCAGAGCTGGCTGTCGTTCGACCCGAAATTTGCCGAACGCTTTGCCGACATGTTCGCGGCCATGACCGGCCTCGGCGGCCCACGCACGTCCGACAAGAAATGACCTCGTCACCCGACGGACAGCCGGCGGGAAGAAAGCTTCGCGCGCCGAGCCTCGGCCTGCTTCTGGCCGAGATGCGGGGCATCTTTGAACTGAACGCCAGCCTGATGATGTCCCCGCTCTTGATGCGGGCGCCGAAAGGCGACGGACATCCGGTGCTGGCGCTGCCCGGCTTTCTCGCCAGCGACCTCTCAATGGCGCCCTTGCGGCGTTATTTGACGGAACTCGGATACGACACCCATGCCTGGCAGATGGGCCGAAACCTCGGCGGCCTCTCGCGTATGCGTGCGGCATTGCGCGAGCGGCTTGCCGCCATTCACGCATCGACCGGCCGCAAGGTCAGCCTGGTCGGCTGGAGCCTCGGCGGCGTCTATGCGCGCGACCTTGCGCTGCACGCGCCGGAGATGGTGCGCTATGTGATGACGCTCGGAAGCCCTTTTGCGAACGACGTGCGCGCGACCAATGCGACGAAGCTTTACGAGATGCTGTCGGGTGAGACCGTCGGCGACGACCCCGAGTTTCTCAAGGCGATCGCGGGCGATCTGCCGATGCCGGCGACCTCGATCTTTTCGCGCGCCGATGGTGTCGTGAACTGGCGGACGTGTTTGCTGCGTCCCTCGGCCGCAGCCGAAAACATCGAAGTCTACCTCGCGAGCCATGTCGGGCTCGGCGTTAACCCGGCGGTACTGTGGGCGGTCGCCGATCGGCTGGCCCAGCAGGAGGGCCAGTTCAGCCAATTTGGCCGATCAGGGCCCTTTGCCATTGCATATGCGCCGCCAGAACGGGCACAATCTTGACCGGTGTCCCGTAGCTGACGGGGCATCTGAACGCCCGAACTAAAACCAAAAACACCGTCCAAGGTGTAGCTTCACTGTTCGCGGGAGGAGCCTATGAGCGACGCCAGGAAACTGTCCGCCATGGACGCGTCGTTTCTGTATCTGGAAACGCCGGAAATGCCGATGCATGTCGGAAGCATGGCGATCTTCCGTCTGCCGGAAGGCTACAAGGGCGACTTCTTCGAAGACTTCAAGGCGATGATCGCCTCGCGCCTGCACATCGCGCCGATCCTGAAAGCCCGGCTGGAAAAGGCACCGCTCGACATCGACCATCCCTCCTGGGTCGAGGACGACCAGTTCGATATCGATCGTCATATCTTCCGCGCCAGCCTGCCGGCGCCGCGCGATCGCGCCACGCTTGAGCGCATCGTCGGCTGGATGCACGCCAAGCTGCTCAATCGCGCGCGTCCGCTGTGGGAGTTCTATGTCTTCGAGGGCATGAAGGATAACGAGATCGGGCTTTATTCGAAGATGCACCACGCCTGCATCGACGGCGGTGCCGGCGCGGCGCTGACCAACATGATCTATGATCTGACGCCAGTGCCTCGCCATGTCGAGCCGCCGGCTGAGCGCGCCAAGGTCGGCCAGGAACCACGCGACATCGCGGCCACTCTTCTAGATTCCTACCAGCAGCTTTGGCGCGAGCCGTTCAACGCTTCCGCAGCCGCCAAAGGCATCGAATTGCCGCGCTCCGGCAAAAGCGATCTTGGCTCGATCCTGTTCGACAACGCGATGTTCCAGATCGAGAACGCGATCAAATTTGCCGGCAACGTGCCGACCTTGCTCAAGAGCGTCTCCGATGTGGTCGGCAAGATCACCGATCCCAAGTCGCGCGAGAGCATAGCCGGCATGATGTCGCCGCCGACTGTCCTCAACAAGCAGATTTCGTCCGAACGCAGTTTTGCCGGTGTTTCGATTCCGCTGTCGCGCGCCAAGGCGTTGGCGAAGGCGGCCAATGGCAAGCTCAACGACGTCGTGCTCGCGATATCGAGCGGCGTGGTCCGCCGCTATCTCATCGAGCGTGGTGCATTGCCGACGAAGTCGATGACGGCGGCGGTGCCAATTTCACTGCGGGAAGAGGGCAATACCGACTCCAATAACCAGGTGTTCGGCATGATCTGCTCGATCGCGACCAATGTCGAAGATCCGCGGACGCGGCTCGAGACGATTATCGCGCAATCCACCAAGTCCAAGGAGATATCGCATCCGCTGCGCGCCCTGATGCCGCAGGTTCAGAATGTCTCGATGCTGGGGGCGCCGATCCTGGTGCAGATTCTGGCGTTGCTCTACAGCCGCACCAATCTGTCGGACGTCCTGCCGCCGGCGGCCAATATTACGGTGTCGAACGTTCCGGGGCCGCGGCAGACGCTGTACGCCGCCGGCGCCGAGCTTTTGCATATTTTCCCGGTGTCGATCTCAACGCATGGGCTGGCGCTCAATATCACCGTGCAAAGCTATCGCGATCAACTCGATTTCGGTTTCATCGCCGGCGCCAATATCATTCCGCATGTCCAGGTGTTGTGCGACCTGGTGCCTGAAGAGTTTGCGGCACTGGAAGCAGCCTTTGCGCCGCCCCCGGCCGACATGAAAGGCGCGGCCGAGTAGGGCGAAGCCATGATTGAAATGCCGCCGCTGCAATTCGCGCAAGTCAACGGGATTCGGATGGGCTTCTACGAAGCGGGCCCGGAATCCGATCATCCGCCGGTCATTCTTTGCCATGGCTGGCCGGAGATCGCGTTCTCCTGGCGCTACCAGATCAAGGCGCTGGCGGAAACTGGCATTCGCGTGGTCGCACCTGATCAGCGCGGCTATGGCGCGACTGACCGGCCGGAACCGGTCGAGGCCTACGATCTCGAACATCTGACCGGCGATCTCGTCGGCCTGCTCGATCATCTGAAAATCGACAAGGCGATTTTTGTCGGCCATGACTGGGGCGGTTTTGTCGTCTGGCAGATGGCGCTTCGGCATCGCGACCGCGTCGCAGGCGTCGTCGGCGTCAATACGCCGCATCATAACCGCGCGCCCGCAGATCCGATTGAACTGATGCGCAAGCGTTACGGCGATCAGATGTATATCGTGCAATTCCAGGATCCGGCGCGCGAGGTCGACAAGATCTTCAATAGCCGCGTCGCGCAGACTTTCGACGCCTTCATGCGTCAGCCGCTGCCTCGCGCCGAAGCCTTGCCGGCGGAGCCTGTAACAGGCGGTGTCGGCGCGTCGTCCAAGCTCAATCTGGCGTTTCCACAGATGATCGCGGCCTACGATGCCAAATACGATCCGCGCAGGCCGATCCTGTCACCTGAAGAAAAGAAGGTGTTTGTCGATACGTTCACAAGGACCGGCTTTACCGGCGGCATCAACTGGTATCGCAACTGGACGCGGAACTGGGAACTCTCGGCCGATCTCGACCACACCGTCCGCGTGCCGTCGCTGATGATCATGGCGGAAAACGATGCGGTACTGCCGCCGTCAGCCGCAGACGGCATGGAGAAAGTCGTTCCCGATCTGGAGAAATATCTCGTGCGCGGTAGCGGACACTGGACGCAGCAGGAAAAGCCGGAAGAAGTCAGCGCCAAGCTGATCGATTGGCGACGAAGACGGTTTGGTTGACGACGCAGTCGTCATTCCGGTTCGACGCTTCGCATCGCCCCGGAATGACGGTCGTAGGGTGAGAGGCAATTTTTGCAATGACGTCGAAGAACAAGCTGAGCCCGATCCCGCATCCGCCGACCAAGCCGGTGGTCGGCAATATGCTGTCTCTGGATTCGACCGCGCCGGTGCAGAACCTGGCGCGGCTTGCCGGGGAGTTGGGACCGATCTTCTGGCTCGACATGATGGGCGCGCCGCTTGTCTTTGTTTCCGGCCATGACCTGGTCAACGAACTCAGTGACGAGAAGCGGTTCGACAAGACGGTGCGCGGGCCGCTACGGCGCGTGCGAGCGATCGGCGGTGACGGCCTGTTCACTGCTGATACCGATGAGCCGAACTGGAGCAAGGCGCATAACATCCTGCTCCAGCCGTTCGGCAATCGCGCCATGCAGTCCTATCACCCGAGCATGGTCGACATCGCCGAGCAGCTTGTGAAGAAATGGGAACGCTTGAACGTTGACGACGAGATCGACGTCGTCCACGACATGACCGCGCTGACGCTCGACACCATCGGTCTGTGCGGATTCGATTACCGTTTCAATTCCTTCTACCGCCGCGACTATCATCCTTTCGTGGCGTCGCTGGTGCGCTCGCTCGAAACCATCATGATGATCCGCGGCCTGCCGCTGGAAAATCTCTGGATGCAGAAGCGGCGGCGCGAGATGGCTGGCGACGTCGAGTTCATGAACAAGATGGTGGACGAGATCGTTGCCGAGCGGCGCGCCAATGCGGCGGCGGCCGACGACAAGAAGGACATGCTCGCGGCCATGATGACCGGCGTCGACCGCGCCACCGGCACGCAGCTCGACGACGTCAATATCCGTTACCAGATCAACACGTTTCTCATCGCAGGTCATGAGACGACGAGCGGGTTATTGTCGTGCACGATCTACGCCCTCTTGAAACATCCCGAGATACTGAAGAAGGCCTATGAGGAAGTCGACCGCGTGCTTGGGCCCGATATCAACGCCAAGCCGACCTATCAGCAGGTGACTCAGCTCACCTACATCACGCAGATCCTGAAAGAGGCCTTGCGGATGTGGCCGCCGGCGCCGGCCTACGGCATCACGCCGCTGAACGACGAAATCATCGGCGGCAAATACAGGCTCAAGAAGAACACTTTCATAACGGTGCTCGTGCTGGCGCTGCATCGCGACCCCTCGGTGTGGGGGCCGAACCCCGATGCTTTCAACCCGGAGAATTTTTCGAGAGAAGCCGAGGCGGCGCGCCCCGTCAACGCGTGGAAACCATTCGGCAACGGGCAGCGCGCCTGTATCGGCCGCGGCTTTGCGATGCATGAGGCGGCACTCGCGATCGGCATGATCCTGCAGCGGTTCAAGCTGATCGATGTGCATCGTTACCAGATGCATCTGAAGGAAACGCTGACGATCAAGCCGGACGGTTTCAAGATCAAGGTGCGTCCGCGAACCGATCAGGAGCGTGGCAATTTTGCGGGTGTCACCTCCGCGGCACCGGCAGCGACTGCCACAGCGCCGCGCGCGCGGACGCGTCCTGGCCACAACACGCCGCTGCTCGTACTATATGGCTCCAATCTCGGCACCGCCGAAGAACTGGCCACACGCGTCGCGGACCTCGCCGAAGTCAATGGTTTTGCGACAACGCTCGCGCCGCTTGACGATCATGCCGGGACATTGCCGACCAGGGGTGGCGTGTTGATCTTCTGTGCGTCGTATAACGGGGCCGCCCCCGACAACGCCACGCAATTCGTCAAATGGCTGGGCAGCGATTTGCCGAAAGGCGCTTTCGCCAACCTGCGCTACGCCGTGTTCGGCTGCGGCAACAGTGACTGGGCAGCGACCTATCAGTCGATCCCGCGCTTCATTGACGAACAATTGGCCGCGCATGGCGGCAAGAGCGTGTATGACCGTGGCGAGGGCGACGCCCGTAGCGATCTCGACGGGCAGTTCGAGCAATGGTTCGCGAAAGCCGCGCCGCAGGCCGTGAAGGAGTTCGGGGTCGAGACCAGTTTCAGCCGTAGCGCCCAGGACGAGCCGCTCTATAGCGTCGCGCCGGTGGCGCCATCGGTTTCCAACGTCGTGGTCGCGCTTGGCGGCGCGGCGCCGATGCAGCTTCTCGCCAATACCGAGCTGCAAAACAAATCTGGCCCCAACGCTTCGCAGCGCTCGACCCGGCACATCGAGGTCCAATTGCCGCCCGGCGCTGGCTATCGCGTCGGCGATCATTTGAGCGTCGTGCCGCGCAACGATCCGGCGCTGGTCGATTCGGTCGCGCGCCGTTTCGGCTTTCTTCCCTCCGATCAGATCCGGTTGCAGGTGGCGGAGGGGCGGCGCGCGCAGCTGCCGGTCGGTGAGGCCGTGTCAGTCGGGCGTTTGCTTTCCGAGTTCGTCGAATTGCAGCAGGTCGCGACCCGCAAGCAAATCCAGATCATGTCGGAACACACCCGCTGTCCCGTAACCAAACCAAAGCTTCTGGCGTTCGTCGGCGAAGATGCCGCGTCGACCGAGTGCTATCGCGCAGAAATCCTCGGCAAACGCAAGTCGGTGTTCGACCTACTTGAGGAATATCCGGCCTGCGAGTTGCCGCTGCACGTCTATCTCGAAATGTTGTCGCTGCTCGCGCCGCGTTACTATTCGATCTCGTCATCGCCGTCCGTCGATGTTTCCCGTTGCAGCGTCACCGTCGCCGTCGTCGAAGGGATCGCAGCGTCGGGGCGCGGCGTCTACAAAGGCATTTGTTCGAATTACCTGGCCGGCCGCCGTGCCGGAGAGACCATCTACGCGACGTTGCGCGAAACCAAGGCGGGCTTTCGTTTGCCGGAGGATACCGCGGTGCCCGTCATCATGATCGGTCCCGGCACGGGGCTTGCGCCGTTCCGTGGTTTTCTTCAGGAGCGTGCGGCATCGAAGGCCAAAGGTGCGACGTTGGGACCGGCGAAGCTGTTCTTCGGCTGCCGCCATCCCGAGCAGGACTATCTCTATTCCGAGGAGTTGAAAGGCTTTGCGGCCGACGGCATCGCAGAACTGCACACCGCGTTCTCGCGCGGTGACGGTCCGAAGACCTACGTGCAAAACCTGATCGTGGCGGAGAAAGATCACGTGTGGGCGCTGATCGAGCAGGGTGCGATCATCTATGTCTGCGGCGACGGCGGCAAGATGGAGCCGGACGTCAAAGCGACGCTGGTTGCGATCTATCGTGAAAAGAGCGGTGCTGATGCGCAAGGAGGCCAGCGCTGGATCGATGATCTCGGCACCAAGAACCGCTACGTGCTCGACGTCTGGGCGGGCGGCTGATTCCTACCGCGGCGGCAACTTTTCGAAGCTAGGCATTCCCTCCGGGATCGCGTGGAACACCTGCTTGTCGCAGGTGAAGATCGCCATCTTCGGCGCGCCATAAGAAGTAGGATCGTCAAGCGTGCCGATTTTGAGAACCACCGCCGGAAGCCGGGGCCGATGTGTCACCAGATGTGTGCCGCATTCGGCGCAGAAATCGCGGGTCACTGCATTTTCGAGATCGCTGCGGGTGAATTGTTTGGGCGTTCCCTTGGTGTAGCTGAAGCCGCCGACCGGCATCAGCATGAACATGTTGGGGGCGCCGCCCGAAATGTATTGGCATTCCCGGCAATGGCATTGCGCCTTCAACATCGGTTCGCCCTCGGCGAGGTAGCGTATGTTGCCGCAATAGCAGCCGCCTTCCAGTTTCATCGGGCTCTCCTGGCTCTCAGTGCTTGGTCGTGGACGCCGCATGCGCGTGCTTGTCGATCGCATCGATGATCTGCGGCCACATCTGTATTGGCAAAGCGTGGCCCATGCGCTCAATCATGACCAGTTTGGCGCCGGGAATCGATGCCGCCGTGTCCTTGCCGCCGGCGGGGTGCACCAGAGGATCGACGGTGCCGTGAATGACCAGCGTCGGCGTCTTGACGTTGCGAAGCCGTGGCTTGCGGCTGCCGGAAGCCAGGATGGCCCGCATCTGGCGGCCGACGCCGGGAGGGTTGAGACCGCGCGCGAAGGTGCGCTCGGCCCGAGCCGGATCAAGCGCTTCGTCGTCCGGGAAGGAGCCGGCGCGCAGGACTTTCCAGGTCCTGCCGAAGCGGGCGATGTATTCCTCTTTTGACTTGGGCGGCGGCGCCATCAGGACGGCCATGGCCTCGCGTGTCGGGCCGGGGAGTCTTGGATTGCCCGTGGTCGACATGATCGAGGTCAGTGATCGCACGCGCTGCGGAAACGAGATCGCGATTTCCTGGGCGATCATTCCGCCCATGGAAGCGCCGACCAGATGAGCCGACTTGATGCCAAGCGCATCCATGAGGCCGACGGTATCTTCCGCCATGTCGCTCAGACGATAGGGCGCCTTCACCGGGATCCTGAGCAGGCGCAGCTTGAGCAGTTCCAGCGCGGTCAGCGGCTTGCCGCCGGATAACCTCGTGGACTTGCCGATGTCGCGGTTGTCGAAGCGGATCACGCGAAAGCCGCGCGCAGCCAACTGGCGGCAGAAATCGTCGTCCCATTGGATCATTTGGGCGGCGAGCCCCATGATCAGGATCATCGGTTCCGCGGCTGGGTCGCCAAAGATTTCGTAACAAAGGTCGATGCCGTTGGCGCGCGCGATCTGAGGCGGCTGGTGGAGCGACGGATTCACCTTGAACGTTTCCTTGGTTGGCGTGTTCTGGAGAAGGCTTTGTGGTTTCATTTTATGCCACGCTTTTTCGCGTTGCAGAAGCCGGCTAGTGTCCCGGTTCTGACATTCGTATCTTTTAAGGAAGGTCAGTGTCGCCACACTAGGCATTAAATTGCTGGCGCGCGGTTGACCGGCTTCATCCAAGGGTGTGGTATGGCGGCAATGGCTTTCCCGTTTCACGGAATAAGCCGCGCTATCTCGACGCAACGACGTCGTGATCATGCTGGAGGACGCCGATGGCAGACAAGAGCAACGATCCGGTCGCGCTGTGGCAGAACATGATCGGCGAGATGGAGAAGGGCTTTAACGCCTTTGCCAATCAGGCGATGGCCTCGCCGCAATTCAGCAAGGCCGTCAACCAGGTCGGCGGGGCGACGGCCGGCGCACAAAAGCAATTCGGTGAGTTCATGGAGAAGTATCTTCTTTCCATGAATCTGCCGAGCCGAGCCCAGATGGTCGGCATGGCCGAGCGGCTGCAATCGATCGAAGGTCAGCTCAGCGAGATCAAAGCGATGCTGCATCAGATGCAGGGCGCTGCGGGCGGCGGGGCCGGATATTCGAAAGCGCCGAAGCCGCCGCGCACCAAACGCCCGCCGTCAGCGGACGGAGAGCAAAAATGACGGCCGCGGGCCCGGATCTGGCAGGTCTCGATCTTGCCTCGATCCCGGCGCGGATTCAGACCGAGGTTGAGCGCGCGATCCAGCGCAGCATCAAGGGCGTCGAATATATTTCGACATCGGGGCCGGCGCTCGGCTCGACACCGAAGGACATTATCAGCGCCCGCGGCACGATGAATCTCTATCACTATCGGCCGGTCGCGGACGAAATCTACCGCGTGCCGATCCTGATCGTGATGGCGACCACCAATCGCGGCTACATCCTCGACATGGTGCCGGGCCAGAGCTTTATCGAGTACCTGCTGAAGCGCGGCTACGACGTCTACATGCTGGATTGGACCCCGCCGAAGCCGGAGGAAAAACGCCTGAGAATGGAGGATTATGTCCTCGACTTTATTCCGGATTGCGTACGTCGCGTGCAGCAAGATTCCGGTGAAACCGACGTCAGCGTGATCGGCTATTGCTTCGGCGGC
>Ga0307470_10000694_pt1 | contig 14937 bp, 13 predicted proteins | sample atmos_gasesAM3C__FD_204565 | JGI IMG/M metagenome (GOLD analysis project Ga0307470, IMG submission 204565) | Hardwood forest soil microbial communities from Morgan-Monroe State Forest, Indiana, United States - atmos_gasesAM3C_05 | ecosystem: Environmental > Terrestrial > Soil > Temperate forest... | reverse complement strand
CGGGCCGGCAGCGGTACAGCCGTCGAGCCGACGGCGCTACGAATGCCGGCGCTGCGAACGCGCTGCGCTACGAAGCCCGCCGCGGCACGATCATCACGGCCGCTGCTGCCGCTACCGCCAATCCCGCACCCGTCCAGAACGCTGCGCGTGGTGCGATGTGTTGGTAGATCTCGCCGAAGAGGATTGTGCCGGCGAGCACGCAGAGTCCGTTGGCGAGGTAGTAGATGCCGAAGCTCTTGCCGCGACCTTCGGCCGGCACGAGGTCGCTGATCCAGGCGCGTTCCGCTCCTTCGTACAGCGTGAACGGAATCGCGTAAAGGACGAAGAGTGCCACGAAAAACCAGAGCGATCGGGCGAACGGGAAGATCACGTAGATGAGCGCGTAGCAGCACCAACCGGCGACGAGCAGAAGACGCCGGTCGACGCGGTCCGACAGCGCGCCGGCCCGTGTGGAGAAGAGCGATTTGATCACGTGATGTGCGGCCCAGAGCGCCGGAAGCATCGCCGTCGAGACACCCGACGCGTGTGCCTGCAGGAGCAGAAATGCGTCGCTCGAGTTCGCGAGCGAGAAGAGCGCCACGGCGGCGATGGCGAGCCAGAAGCGGGAGGGGAGTGGGACGGATGCTTTGAGCGCGGGCCCTTCGGATGCGCTCGAATCGCGCGGCTCTTCCTTCAGAAACAGCAGAAACACCACACCGATCGCGCCGGGGATCACCGCGATCATGAAGAGCGTCCGCATCGGAACGTGGAGAAGATTCAGAAAGAAGAGCGCGAGGAGCGGGCCTACGACGGCGCCGGTGTGGTCGAGAGCGCGCTGAAATCCGAAGGCATGACCCCGGTCCGCGGCGGGTGTGACGTCGGCGATGATGGCGTCGCGTGGTGCGGAGCGGATCCCTTTGCCGGTACGGTCGATCAAACGTGCAGTCAGCACAGCCGGCCATCTGCCGGCCACGGCGATCAGCGCGCGCGATGCCGCCGCCAGTGCATAGCCGGCGATGACAAGCGGTTTGCGTTGCGGCAGCCGGTCGGAAACCTCCCCGGCCACGAGCTTGAGAATCGACGCCAGCCCATCCGCAACCCCTTCGATCACGCCGATCGTCACCGGTGTCGCGCCGAGGACCGACGTCAGGAACACCGGCAGCAGCGGATAGATCATCTCGCTCGCCGCATCGTTCAGGAGCGAGACGAACGAGAGCAAGCGGACCTGAGGTTTGAGCCGGGGCATACGCTAATGATGAATGATGAAGGATGAAGGATGAATCCTGCGCGGCTCCGTTCATCCCTCATCCTTCATTCTTCATCCTTCGTTAGAATGCGCCGCTGCAAAGGAGCAGGACCATGTCAGAGATCAAGAAAGTGGGCGTCCTCGGCTGCGGCCTCATGGGCTCGGGGATCGCTCAGATTGCGGCGCAGGCCGGCTACGAGACCGTCGTCCGCGAAGTGGAACAGAAGTTTCTCGACAAAGGGCTGGCGGGGATCGACAAATCGCTCAGCAAGTTCGTCGAGAAAGGCAAGCTGCAGGCGGCCGACAAAGATGCCTCGATGAGCCGGCTGAAGGGAACGACGAACCTCGACGACCTCGCCGATTGCGACGTCGTCATCGAGGCCATCATCGAGAATGCGGAGCTGAAGAAGGGCACCTACGCCGCGCTCGACAAGATCGTCAAGAAGGACGCGCTCTTCGCATCCAACACGTCGTCGCTGACCATCACCGAGCTGTCGATGGCAACGACCCGTCCGAAGCAGTTCGTCGGTCTGCACTTCTTCAATCCGGTGCCGCTCATGAAACTCGTCGAGGTCGTGCGCACGATCCTGACGAGCGACGAGTCGTTCACTCGTGCCTTCCAGTTCGCGAAATCGCTCGGCAAGGAAGCGGTCGCGGCGCGCGATAACTCCGGTTTCATCGTCAACCGCCTGCTCGTGCCGTACATCCTCGACGCCATTCGCGCGTACGAGGAGGGAGTCGGCTCGATCGAGGACATCGACAAAGCGATGATGCTCGGCTGCGGCTATCCGATGGGCCCGTTCACGCTGCTCGATTTTGTCGGGCTCGACACGACGTACTTCATCACCGAGGTGATGTTCGCCGAGTATCAGGAGAAGCGCTTCGCCGCGCCGCCGCTGCTCCGCAAGATGGTGCTGGCGGGCCGCCTCGGGCGCAACAAGACCGGAAGCGGTTTCTACGACTACGCGAGCGGCACGCCGGTGCCTTTCGATCAAGCAAAGTAGTTTTTCATCTGCGTACCATCTGCGTCATCTGCGGATGAAAAGCCTTTCCGCAGATGGCGCAGATGGACGCAGATAGGAGAAGCAATGCCTTACGAGAATCTCGAAAACGTCAAAGCCGAAGTACGTGACGGCATCCTCTACGTCACGATCGACCGGGCCAAGGTGCTCAACGCCCTGAACGCGCAGACGGTCGAAGAGCTGTACCGCATCTTTGCCGCGGGGCGGGACGATGAGAGTGTCAAAGCGGTGATCCTCACCGGCGGAGGCGAGAAAGCTTTCGTCGCCGGCGCCGACATCAACGAACTGGCGCAGAAGACTCCCATCACCGGCAAAGAGACCTCGGAGCGCGGGCAGTTCATCCTCTCGTTCATCGAGCGCTTCCCGAAGATCGTCATCGTGGCAATCAACGGCTTCGCCCTCGGCGGCGGCTGCGAGCTCGCGCTGGCCTGCCACATCCGCATTGCCTCGGAGAAGGCGCAGATCGGGTTACCCGAGGTCACGCTGGGCATCATTCCGGGATACGGCGGAACGCAGCGAATGGCGCGCCTCCTCGGGAAGGGCAAAGCGCTGGAGCTGATCTGCACCGGCGACCGCATCGGCGCCGCCGACGCCGAGAAGATCGGCCTCGTCAACCGCGTCGTGCCCGCCGAGCAGCTCATGGCCACATGCGAAGAGATGGCGAAGAAGATCATGTCGCGTGGGCCGCTGGCGGTGCGCGCGGCGATCGAAGCGGTCAATCACGGCAGCGAGATGTCATTCGAAGAGGGCCAGTTCCTCGAGGCCACACTCTTCGGCCTCCTCTGCGCCAGCGCCGACACGAAGGAAGGGATGCAGGCGTTCCTGGAGAAGAGGGCGGCGAATTTTCAGGGGAAGTAGACGGGGCTGGCATGGGCATGACTGTCGAGTGTGAAAGATGAGATCCGGGATTTGCCAGGAGGAAACGCTGATGAGATGCCGCGTTTGCGGAAGCCTGCAGACACAGACGACGACAGACTTGCCGTTCAAGCTTGGAGAACACACGATTGTGATTCTGAAGGGTCTTCCCACGCTGCAGTGTGAGCGTTGTGCTGAGTACTCGCTCGCCGATGAGACCTTCGCTCGGGTGGAGCAAATGCTCGCACGTGTCGACAGGGGTACCGAGCTGGAGATCATCGCCTTTGCCGCATGACACGACCGCGAAGGGCGGCCATGGTCACTATTGGCGCATCCGTACGTGATCGCGGACGCTGTTGGCATCATCATGCCGGCCATCATCGCCAGTGAGGCTTGAGGCTGATATGAGCACTCATGAGATGGATACCACGCTGCAGTACGTTGCCTATGTGCGTAAGGAGGCGCGCCGGCATCTGATCGAGTTCCCTGACGCCCCAGGCTGTCAGACCTTCGCGGATCGCGAGGCAGACATCTACTCAACGGCCAAGGAGGCGATCGAGGGATGGATCGAGGACCATCTCGTGGAAGGGATGGACTTGCCGCATATGCACCGGCCGCCGAAGGCAAATGAACGGCGCGTCCACATCACGATTTCTCCCAAGCTGGTTCTTGCCTTGCAGCGGCACGACAGACCGACGAAAGTCGTCCACCCTTGCTAGTATTCGTCCTCGATGACCGAGAACCTCCAGAATCTCATCTACGACTGGAACGCAGGCAACGAGCGTCCGGCGCGGCCGTCGTCGAAGAAGATCGAATTCGATGACGAGACGCTGCGTGACGGTTTGCAGTCGCCCTCGGTGACCGATCCTTCGATTGAGCAGAAAATCAGGATTCTGCACTTCCAGAATGGAATCGGTGCCGACACGTCGGACATCGGTCTGCCTGGGGCGGGACCTCATGTGCAGAAATCGGTCGAGCGTCTGGCGCGCGAGATCGTCGATGCGAAGCTCAACATCGCCGCCAACTGCGCGGCGCGGACGCATGAGAACGACATCCGGCCGATCGCTGAGATATCGCAGCGCGCCGGCATCCCCATCGAGGCTTGCACGTTCATCGGCTCGTCGCCCATCCGGCAGTTTGCGGAGGAGTGGGATCTCGACTGGATCATCGAGCAATCGACGAAGGCGGTTCGCTTTGCCGTCGGCGAAGGGCTGCCGGTCATGTACGTCACCGAAGATACGACGCGTGCGAAGCCGGAGGACGTCGAGAAGCTCTACACCGCCGCGATCGAGGCGGGTGCGAAGCGGGTCTGCGTCTGCGATACGGTTGGCCACGCCACGCCGTGGGGTGTTCGCAACCTCATCCGATTCGTCCGCGGCGTCGTCGACCGCGCCAATCCGGATGTGAAGATCGATTGGCACGGCCACAGCGACCGCGGCCTCGGCGTCATCAACTCCATCGCCGCGATCGAGGCCGGCGCCGACCGCATCCACGGATCAGCAGCAGGCATCGGCGAGCGCGTCGGCAATACGCCGATCGATCTCCTCATGGTCAATCTCAAGCTGATGGAGTGGATCGACAACGACCTGACGACGCTGCCCGAGTACGTGCGTTTCGTCTCCGAAGCCGTACACATTCCGCTGCCTGATCAGTATCCCGTTTTCGGCCACGACGCCTTCCGCACGGGTACAGGCGTCCATGCCGCGGCGATCATCAAAGCGAAGAAGAAGGGAAGCGAGTGGCTTGCCGACCGTGTTTACTCAGGCGTTCCCGCAGGAATGTTCGGTCTCGAGCAGATCATTGAAGTTGGTCCGATGTCCGGCCTGTCGAACGTGATCTACTGGCTCGACTCGAAAGGGTATCCGCAGGACGAAGCGCTGGCGAAAGAGATCTTCCAACTGGCAAAGTCAACGAACCGGGTCCTGACGGAGGAAGAGTTGCACGGTTGTGCGAGACGGTGGCAGGAGGTCGTCGCGAAAGGATGAAGGCGGAAGGATGACGGATGACGTTGCTTTGGAATTCATCCCTCATCCTTCAAGCTTCATCTTTTGATCCTGGCCCGAGTGGCGAAATGGCAGACGCAGCAGACTCAAAATCTGCCGAGGTTAACCCTCATGTCGGTTCGAGTCCGACCTCGGGCACCAATTGATGTGAACAGATCGTGACGCCTTGCCTTGTCGCAATTTCGTCGCGACGCCCGCGAGTTTCGCGGCGTAGAGCAGTGAACGGAGACTAATAACTCGCGCATGCGCCGCCACCTGATCGCATCTCTCGTCCTCCTCATCCTTCCGATTGCTGTCTACGCACTGCCCCGCGATGGCGGGACCGTGCGCCGCCACTACATTCTGGAGAGCACCGTTCCGCTCGATGCGGCTGCCAGCGCCGAGCTCGCCGCCCAAGGAATCGAAGTCCAGAAGCCTCTGGCGAATCATCGCTATCTCGTGCGGATGAGCGATGACGTTACGCCGAGCGATGAACGGATCCGCTCGCTGACCGTTTACGATGCGTCCCGAAAGATCGCGCGCGCCGCGTACGCGGAGGCTGCAAAGGGAAGCACCTCGCGGCTGCGAGTCCTCTTTCAACCAGACGTGGCCTTTGAAGAAGCGCGGAACACGATTGCCGCAGCAGGCGGCACGATCGACACGCCGTTTGCGCTCCCTTCCGTGGGCCCGCAGCATTTCACTGTGAGAATCCCGTCCATGTCGGTGACGTCTCTTGCCAACGACGATCGCGTCTTCGGCATCTATGGACCACCTCTGCTGCCGAAGAGTCTCAATGCAGTCGCTGCCAGCATTTCGAAGGTCACGCCGCTTTTCAGTGCGCCCTACAACCTCTCAGGCAGTGGCGTGGTCCTCTCGATCTTCGAGCCGGACGGTTTTCCTGACGTGACTCATGTTGAGTTTGGCGGCCGCGTGACCAGTCATTTTCCGTCCAGCAGTTCGGTCGACAAGCACGCCACACACACCTCGGGCACGCTGGTGGCCGCAGGGATCGACCCGAGCGCGAAGGGTATGGCGCCTGCTGCCACGCTGCACGCGTTCAACGCAAACCCCGCGACAGCCAGCGGCGATTTCGACGAAGACAAGCTGTTCCAATCAAAGCGCGACGACACCAAAGCCGTCGGCAGTGTTGCTGATAGCAACTCCTGGGATTTTGCGTTCAGTTGGCAGGCAGGCAACGTGTGGTTCGGAAACGAAGACGGCTACGGTGCCTACAGCGGGCTGGAGTCTGAACCGTATGACGCGGTCATGCGTACCGCGGGAGAGCCGCTGATGGTCCACGCCGCCGGAAATGACGCGACCGCCGGCAATCCGAACCTCACGCTGCCGTGGGCGCCGCACAAGCACATCGAAGACCAGGATCCGGTGACGGGCCAGTACAAGCACACCTATTGCTATTCGCAGAATGGAACGGGTACCGACTGCACGGCGGCGGTGTTCGGCTGTTCGACCGGGCCCATCTATTGCGAGACCACCAAGCATCCGACACATGGGGCTGACACGACTGTCGGTTTGATGGCCAGTACGAAAAACTCGGTTACCGTAGGCGCGCTGAATCCGGACGGCGTCACCATCGCCTCGTTCAGCTCCCGTGGCCCAACGACGGATGGACGCGTGAAGCCGGAGCTGGTCGCCAAGGGAGTGTCACAGTATTCGACGATTCCCGGAAACAAATACGACACCCTGGATGGCACATCGATGGCCACGCCGGTCGTCGCCGGCATGTCCGCTCTGCTGACGCAGCAGTATCGAAAGACGTTCGGCAAGACGCCCTCTGCTTCGATTCTCAAAACGCTTCTCATCGCCGGCGCAGACGACCTCGGCCCTGCCGGTCCCGACTACACCTTCGGCTTCGGTCTGGCCGATGCCAAGGCCTCGGTCGATCTCATCATCGCTGACGGCGGCACGGGCTCGCGCATTCGTACCGGCACGATCATGAATCGCCAGGATGTCGACATTCCGGTGTCGCTCCCGGCGACATCGAAGTTCCGCGTCGTCCTCGGATGGTTCGACCCCGAAGTGCTGCTTGTGCCTTCGATTCCCGACGACGACCCGCTTGCGGATAAGACTCTCGTCAACGATCTCGACGTCCGTGTCATCGATCCCAATGGCGCAACCGTCTTTCCCTATGTTTTGAACAAGGCGACTCCGAGTGCGTTGGCTACCAAAGCCGCCAACCATACCGACACGACCGAAGAGGTCGAGATCGCAAGTGCGGTCGCTGGCACGTACCACGTCCTCGTCCACGGCGCGATCGGCGATCCGGCCGGCGCGGCGCAGGACTACGTGGTCGTAGTCAATGCAGGGACCGCGCTCGCGCCCTGCACCGATGCCTACGAACCGAACGACACGCAGGACACGGCGTTCGGCAATCTGATGAGCGGACAGACGATCTCGGCGAAGATCTGCAACCCGCTCGATGTCGATTACTTCACGTTCACGTCCAACTCGCTTACGCCGCTCTCGGTGTCGGTGACCGCGACCGATACACCGCTGAAGGTGACCTTGAGCAGCGCCTTCTCCACGACGGTCACCACGACGATCGCTGCCGGAGGAACCGCGAAGCTCGACTCAGGGATCACGACGCTGATCTCGCCAACGCCGAACGTACCTTTCTTCGTGCGCGTCGAGCCCAATGGTGCGGTCGGCGCGACCGGCGCGTACACGCTGACGCCCACGTTCAGTTACAACTCGACTCCGCGCAGACGTGGGGCGAAGCATTAGGTTGGAGAGCGGGGTGTCGGGAGTTAGCTCCCGGCCCCCGCGTGACCGAAGATTCTTGGTGAGTCGATAGGGCCGGCTGTTCGTCTCCCACGCCCCACACCCGCATACAATCCAACCATGACTTACAAAACGCTTCTCGTCGATGAAGCGGACGGTGTGCTGACGGTCACGCTCAACCGTCCGGACGTTCACAACGCGTTCAATGACGAATTGCTCGCCGAGGCGATCGATCTCTTCAGCGGCATCGGTGCGACGGGCGCGCGGGCTGTTGTCCTTCGCGGTACGGGCCCGAATTTCTGCGCCGGCGCGGATCTGAATTGGATGTCGCGCATGGTCGGCTATACGCGCGAAGAGAACGTCCGCGATTCTTCGAAGCTTGCGCAAATGTACGCGTTGATGAACGAGTGTCCGCTGCCGGTCATCGGGAGGATTCAGGGAGCGGCGATCGGCGGTGGAGTCGGTCTCGTCGCGGTCTGCGATATCGCCATTGCCACGCGTGACGCGAAGTTTGGATTGTCCGAGGTGAAGTTGGGCATCCTTCCCGCGGTGATCTCGCCGTATGTGATCGCCAAGATCGGCGAAACGCATGCGCGGTCGCTCTTTCTCACCGGCGAACGATTCGACGCGGAGCGCGCCCAGCGGATCGGACTCGTCCATCGCATCGTCGACGATGTCGATGCGGCAATTGCGGGGACGATCGCAATGCTGAAAACGTCCGGTCCCGAAGCCGTTCGCGAGTGCAAGAAGTTGATCGCGTATGTCGCGTCGCATCCTCTGATCGACGCGATTCCGTACACGATCGACGCAATCGCCTCGCGGCGCGTGAGCGAAGAAGGGCAGGGCGGCATGAGCGCGTTCCTGAAGAAGGAGAAGGCGCCATGGACGCGGTAGCGCCTCTCTGCCGCCCGCTGAAGCGGGCTCCCAAAATGGGGGGCGCGTTCCGGGACCCCCGGCTGAAGCCGGGGGTTCAGGGGGGCTCCCCTCAAACCGAGAGCCCGCTTCAGCGGGCGACAGAGGCCGCGCTCATGATTCGCCGTCTCATCGTGCCCGACCGCGGCGAGATAGCCGTTCGCATCGCGCGGGCGTACCGCGCGGGGGCTACGGTTCTTGCTCAAGGCGAGATTGTCGAAAGATCCGTAGCCCCCGGCTTCAGCCGGGGGTTGAAGGGCGCCGTCCTCAAACCGAGAGCCCGCTTTAGCGGGCGACAGAGGCCGCGCGCATGATCCGCCGCCTCCTCGTCCCCAACCGCGGCGAGATCGCTGTCCGCATCGCGCGAGCGTGCCGCGAGGCCGGCGTCGAATCGGTGCTGGCCTATTCGGAGCTCGACGACGTTCGCTACGTCCGGCGCTACTTCGACGATGCGATCTCCCTCGGTAACGGCGACGCTCGCGAGACGTACCTGAACGTCGGACGGGTCATCGATGCCGCCCGCCGTTGCGGCGCCGATGCACTTCATCCCGGCTACGGTTTTCTCAGCGAGCGTGCCGAGCTGGCAGCTGCCTGCGATGACGCCGGCATCATGTTCGTCGGTCCGAAGGCGAGCTCGATTGCGGCGATGGGATCGAAGGCCGCCTCCCGCCACCTCATGCAGCGTCTCGGCGTTCCGGTCGTTCCCGGTTACGACGGCGACGATCAGAACATCAGCACATTGACCACCGAAGCGTCGCGCATCGGATTTCCGCTGATCGTCAAAGCGAGCGCGGGCGGAGGCGGCAAAGGAATGAAGATCGTGCGCTCGGCCGCCGAACTGCAGAGCGCGATCGAGTCGGCGCAGCGCGAGGCGAAGAAATCGTTCGGCGATGACCGCCTTCTGCTCGAGCGCTACATCGAGGAGCCGCGTCACATCGAGTTCCAGATCTTCGGCGACGGCGAGGGCAACGTCGTTCACCTCTTCGAGCGCGACTGCTCGATCCAGCGGCGCCATCAAAAGGTGATCGAGGAGACGCCCGCGCCGCGGTACAGCGAAGAGCTTCGCGTCCGCATGGCCGCGGCGGCTGTGGCCGCGGCGCGCGGAGTCGATTATCGAAGTGCCGGGACGGTGGAGTTCATCGTCACGCCGGAGGGCGAGTTCTATTTTCTCGAGATGAATACGCGGTTGCAGGTGGAGCATCCGGTGACCGAGGAGGTTGCGGGCGTCGATCTGGTCCGCGCGCAGCTTGCCGTGGCCGGAGGCGCGCCGTTGCCGTGGCGGCAAGACGATCTTCGCCAGCGCGGCCACGCCATCGAAGTGCGCATCTACGCAGAGGATCCGGACGATCGTTTTCTTCCGCAGAGCGGTGTGATCCGCTTCTATCGCGAGCCCGCCGGCCCGGGTGTGCGCGTGGATGCGGGCGTAGGTCAGGGCACCGCGATCGGAGTCAGCTTCGATCCGATGCTGGCCAAACTGATTTGCTCCGGCCCGACGCGCGACGCGGCCATCGATCGCCTCGCCCGCGCTCTGCGCGACTACATCGTCCTTGGCACCAAGACCAACATCTCCTGGCTCCGCCGTGTCGTCCAGCATCCCGCGTTTCGCAATGGCCTCGTCTCGACGCGGTTCATCGCCGACCACGAGGAGTCGCTGCGCCGCACGATGCCGGAGGAAGTTCCCGCGATCGCGGCGGTACTGTCCTCAACGACGCAACGGGAGCAGCGCGCAACGAGCGGCAGCGCGCCCGGCATCGGAAGCGTGTGGGACTCGATCGGCGAATGGGGGAGATAGAGCAACTAGCCTGAGCACAAACAGGAGTGTCTGTGCGCAGGCTGCCTATCTCCCCAAACTTTCCGGCGCGCGCACTCTTCCTGCGATGCCGCAGAGGATCAGCAGCGTCACGACGTAGGGCATCGCCAGTAGCAGGTGGAACGGGATGCCGCGGCCGCTGGCTTGGAGTGCGTATTGCGCGGCTGCGGCGATGCCGAAGACGGCGGTGCCGAGGAGCGCGCCTTTGAATTTCCAGCGGCCGAAGATCACGATCGAGAGGGCGATGAAACCGCGGCCCGAGGTCATGTTTTCGGCGAAGCCACTGGAGAGGGCGAGCGCGAGGTAGGCGCCGGCGATGCCGGTGAGCACGCTCTCGATCGCCAGCGCGATCCAGCGATGCATGGCTACGGACGCTCCGACCGCCGTCACCGCTGCGGGCAGTTCGCCGCATGCGCGCAGGCGAAGTCCGAATCGGGTTCGCCAGAGGAGGAATGCCAGCGCGATCGGAATGACGATCCAGGCGAGCGGCACGACGACGTCCGTATTGAAGCGCGGCACCGGCTGAAGGAAGATCGCGCTCTGCTGCAGTTGGCGATAGACGACGCCGGTCAGTCCCTGGGCGAGCAGGACGACGGCGGTGCCGGTCACGATCTGATCGACGGCGAAACGGATGGCGAAAAGACCGAAGAGTGCACCGATGGCCGCGGCCCCCGCGATTCCTGCGAGAAATCCGATCGTGATGCTGTGCGTCCATTGTGCGGCGACCACGGCGGTCATCGCTGCGGTCAGCATCATTCCTTCGATGCCGAGGTTGATCATGCCGGCGCGCTCGACGACGAGCTCGCCGAGCACGGCCAGCAGCAGCGGCGTCGACGCGACGATCGCCAGTGGAATGGCAGCCAGGAGTTGCGAGGTCATGAGGATGTCTTGCTCCGCCGCATGAACGCGATCATGGCCAGGATGACGATGGCCTGCGCCAGCGTCGCCACCATCGATGAGATGCCTGCGGTGCGCTGCAATTCGCCAGCGCCGGTCGTCAGTGCGCCGAAGAAGAGTGCCGAGGCGATGGTGCCCAGCGGATGGAGTTGCGCGAGAAGAGCGACTGCGATTCCCGCGTAGCCGTAGCCTGCGGCGAAGCGCTCGAAGAGGCGATGCGTGACGCCGAGAAGCTCGATGCCGCCGGCCAGTCCGGCCATCGCCCCCGAGATAGCCATCGCTCGGATGAGTTGCCCGTCGACGTTGACCCCTGCCCACTTCGCCGCGGAGCGGTTGAAACCTGTCGCACGCAGGCGAAGCCCTTCGGCGGTCTGATACAGCAGGTACCAGGCGGCGACGGCAACTAGCACCGCGATCACGACTCCGGCGTGCAGCTCGAGATTGCCGAGCAGCGGCAAGCTAGCGCGTGCCGGGACGGCATCGCTCTGCGGGTATTTGCCGCCCACTTCCTGCAGCGGACCATTCACGGCGTAGCCGAGGAGATGGATGGCGATGAAGTTGAGGAGGATGGTCGTAAGCACCTCGGGGGCATTGCGCCAGAGCCGCATCGCGGTTGCGATCGACGCCCAGATCGCACCGGCAACAACCGCTGCCATCAGCGAGGCGATTACGCCGTAGCGTGCGCCGAGAAATGCGCCGAGCGCACCGACGAGGAACTGACCTTCGCCGCCGATGTTCCAGACCCCGGCGCGAAAGGCAACCGCGACCGAGAGTCCGGTGAGCAACAGCGGAACGGATTTGAGCAGTGTTCCCTGCAGCGCGAACGAGGAGCCGATCGAGCCGCCGGCGAGTATCGCGAGCAGCTCTCCCGGCGATCGGCCGAAGGCGATTCCGCACAGTGCAAGGCCGGCGATTGCGGTCGTCGCGGCGATCACCGCGATGCCAATTCGGGAGACGGAAATCGGGACGCGCAGTTTGCCACTCACGCTCCGACCCCCGACTCTCGCCGCTCGACACCCGCCATCAGTTGCGGCGCTCGCTCCGCTGCCTCGGCGGGCGTCAAGCGATCGCTGAGTTTCCCTCGGTAGATGACATGGATCGCGTCGCCGAGCGCGAATGCTTCGTCGAGATCTGAGGTGATGAGGAGGATGGCGGCGCCGCGCGTGGCGGCAGCGCGCAGCTCGTCGTGAACGAAACGCGTCGCCTCGATGTCCAGTCCGCGCGACGGCTCGGCGGCCACGATGATCTCCGGCTTCCGCTCGAGCTCGCGCGCGAGGATGACTTTCTGTTGATTGCCGCCAGACAGCGATCCGGCGCGTTGAAGTGGCGACTGCGCGCGAATGTCAAATCGTTCGATCAACGCAGAAGCGGTCTTCGCGGCGATGCGCGGCCGCCAGCGTTTTTCGGCAAGCGCGATGTTCTCCGCGATTGTCATCTCGGCGATGAGCCCGTCGCGCGCGCGATCCTCCGGGATGTGCGCCACATGTCCGCGCAATGAGTCGCGCAGCGACGCCGCCAGCTCCGACTGCCCGTTGCCGGCAACGCCGATGATGGCCACGATCTCGCCCGCGTGAACGCCGAGGCCCTCCTCAAGCTGTAGCATTGGCAAACGTAGGTCGGACTCTCCAGTCCGATTGACTGCCGCGGTTTGTCGGACTGGAGAGTCCGACCTACGTTCAACCTGCTGACGCCGTTCCACCTGTCTTCGCTCCACCATCGCCTCGGCCAACTCCGAAGCAGTCATCGTTCCGCCATCGGCGACGATCCTTCCCCTCCGCATCACCACCACCCGCGTCGCCACTTCCAGCACTTCAGGGATCTTGTGGCTGATGAAGACGACAGTCGTGCCGTTCGCCGCCAGTTGTCGCATGACGACGAAAAGCTCGCGCGCTTCCGCCGGCGCGAGCACCGAGGTCGGTTCGTCGAGGATGAGAAAGCGCGGATGGCGCGCGACCGCCTTGATCAGCTCCAGTTTGGCCTTCTCGCCGACGGAGATGTCCGCCACGCGCCGGTGGACGTCGCGTAGCGCGATGCCGGAGTCGCGAATGATCGCGTCAGCGTCGCGCCCCCACATGGCAAGCGCCAGGTTCTCGGCGATTGTGAACTCGCTGACGAGCAGAAAGTGCTGATGGACGATGCCCGCCGAGGTGCGGTCATCGATCGTCCCTTCGTCCGCGGCCAACTCCCCGGCGGCGATCGACATCAGCGTCGTCTTTCCTGCGCCGTTCTCGCCGACGAGTCCGACGATCTCGCCCGGCGCGAATGCGAGCGAGACGTCATCGACGGCGACGTTGGTGCCGAAGCGCTTGGTGATGTGCGACAGCCGCATGTCTTTTTTGAACCACAGAGAGACAGTGGTCACAGGGTTGAAGCGTTAACTCTGAGACCTCTGTGTCTCGGTGGTGAGCCTTGGTGTTTAGAACTTGCCCCGCGGAACCGTAAACGTTCCCGCCTGGATCGCGGCATCCAACTTCTCCACCTCAGCGACGGTCTGCGGCGAGAGCGTCGGTTTCAGCCGGTCGTTCCAGACGAGCGAGACGACCCGCTGCCGGCGACCGAGCCAGTAGATCTGCGGCTTGAATTTGTGATCGTGGACGAGGTTCGCCATGTAGACGAACGCGCCGGGCACGTCGAGGACCGCGGAGGCCACGATGACGTCGGGCGCCATATCGTTCTGGTTCTTGTTCGATCCGAAGCAGCGCACCTTGCGCTCCTGACAGGCCTGGAAGACGCCGCGGCCGGCCTCGTTGGCCTGATGGAAGATGAAGTCGCAGCCGGCGTTGATCAGCGAGAGCGTGGCCAGCTTGGCTGCGCCGGGGTCATCGAAGTTGCCGGTGTAGATTTCCTTCACCTCGAAATTCGGATTGACCGACTGTGCGCCTGCCCGGAAGGCGAGGAAGGTCGACGCGATCGATGGCAGGTTGATGCCGCCGACGACTCCGGCTTTGCCCGTCTTCGACTCGCGCCCTGCGATCACGCCGAGGAGGTAGGTGGCCTGCTCGAGCTCGAAGACCATCGGGGAGACGTTTGGCGCCACCGAGCTGCCTGACGTCGTAATGAAGATCGTCTTCGGATACTGCTTTCCGGCTTTGAGCGCGGCATCCTGAAACTCGAAGCCGTGGCCGAAGGCGAGGTCGTAGCCTTTCTCGCCGTACGACCGGAAGCCTTCTTCGAATTCGGCAGGCGTCTTCGTCTCCTGATTGGAGATCTCCGCGTGGAGCTGTTTGTGAATCTCCTGAAGACCTTCGTAGGCGATCGCGTTCCATCCGTTGTCGTTGACGGAACCGGGAGTGAGCAGTCCTACCTTCATGGCCGATGAGCCCTCGGGTTTCGGGCAGCCGAGGAGAAGGAAGGCGAGGGAGGCGAGTGCGAGGATGCGTTTCATGGCGCGGATTGTAGCTTCTGCGCTTCGCGCGTTCTCGGTTGTCGGTTGGTTGCGCTTCGCGCGTTGCCCTTCGGATCGGGCGGGCATTGCAAGTTGCTGAAGGGAACTAC
>Ga0307470_10000693_pt1 | contig 14938 bp, 14 predicted proteins | sample atmos_gasesAM3C__FD_204565 | JGI IMG/M metagenome (GOLD analysis project Ga0307470, IMG submission 204565) | Hardwood forest soil microbial communities from Morgan-Monroe State Forest, Indiana, United States - atmos_gasesAM3C_05 | ecosystem: Environmental > Terrestrial > Soil > Temperate forest... | reverse complement strand
AGCCGGGGGCCGACAAGACCAAGATCATCGTGAACGTCGACGTGGTCGAGCGGGCGACCGGGCTGTTCAGCATCGGCGGCGGCTACTCGTCGGTCGACTCGCTGGTCGGCACCATCGACCTCGCCCAGCGCAACTTCCTCGGCCGCGGCTGGGAGGTCTCGATCCGGATCCGCGCCGGCGCCCAGACGCAGCAGGGGACCCTGAGCTTCACCGAGCCCTGGCTGTTCGACCGGCCGCTCTCTGCCGGGTTCGACATCTACAAGAACATCCGGCAATACGACGACTACAAGTACGACACCACGGGCCTGGGTCTGCGCCTGAGCCACCCGTTCGAGGAGTACTGGCGCTGGCTGATCGGCTACCGGCTGTCCCGCGACAACATCACGGATATCCCGGATGACGCGTCCCCGTCCCTGAAGGCGGAGGAAGGCGTCACCATCACCTCGGCGATCGGCCTGTCGCTGACACGCGATAGCCGGGACCTCGTCGTGGCGCCGACCAAGGGCGCGCAGACCGCGCTTACTCTCGATTTCGCCGGCCTCGGCGGTGACTCGAAGTTCCTCAAGCTCAACGCGCTCCAGACCTACTTTTTCCCGATCTGGTGGGGCCACATCCTCGGGTTCCGGGCCGAGGCAGGCTACGGGTGGGGCTGGTCGGGCGAGCCCTTGCCCTTGTTCGAGCGCTACTTCCTGGGCGGCCCGAATTCGGTCCGGAGCTTCAAGTTCCATGGCCTTTCGCCGGTGGACGCCGATGGATTCAAGACAGGCGGCACCAGCGACCTGCTGGGGAACGTGGAGTACATCATTCCCTTGCCCTTCGCCTTCCGCCTGGCGGCCTTCTTCGACATCGGCCAGGTCTACGGGTTCACCACCCCGTTCGCGCTTTCGGATTTACGTAAGGCGGCCGGTGGGGGTATACGATGGCAATCGCCGTTCGGCCCCATCCGAGTCGACTACGGTGTCAATCTGGACCGGAGAGCGGGCGAGGACTTCGGCGCGTTCCATTTCTCAGTCGGTTCGCCGTTCTGAGGAGGGTTGGATGAAACAGTCCTATCGCGTGGTCATGAAAGCGGCGGTACTCCTCGGCCTCGCCGTGTCGCCGGCCGCCGCTCAGGCTCCAGGCCCGAGCGCCGCCCCCACCGCCGCGGCGAACCATCGGATCGGGTACATCGACGTACAGCGGGTGCTGGCCCGGTCTTCGGCCGGTGTGGCGGCGCGCGAGCAGCTCGAGCGCGAGAAGGCCGGCATGCAGCGCGAGATGGAGGGCAAGCGCCAGGAGCTCGAGAAGCTGCGCGACGAGCTCGAGAAGAAGGGCTCGCTCATGACGCCCGACGCCCGGCGCGAGAAGCAGGATTCGTTCGAGCGCAAGCGGCGCGACGCCGCGCGCCAGATGGACGACTTCCAGAAGGAGCTCGAGAAGAAGGAGCAGGCGCTGCTCCAGCGAGTACTCCAGGAGCTGTCGGGGGTCATCGATCGCGTCGGCAAGGACAAGGGCTACTACCTCATCGTGGAGAAGCGGGGCGCCTCGGTGCTGTACGCGTCGCCGGACGCCGACCTGACCGACGACGTCATTCGCGCCTACGACCAGCAGGCGCCCAAGAAGTCGCCCTGATGTCGAGGGCGACCCGAGCGGACCGCCGGCCGGCATGATCGAGGGGGTGCACCCGACCGCCGTCGTGGACCCGAAGGCGACGCTCGGCGATGGCGTTCGTATCGGGGCGTTCGCAGTCATCGGCCCGGATGTGAAGATCGCTGCCGGAGCCGAGGTCGGTCACCACTGCGTGCTCGAGGGGCGCATCGAGATCGGCGAGCGGGTCACGGTGGGGCACGGCTCGCTGCTGGGCGGCCGGCCCCAGGATCTGAAATTCCGCGACGACACGCCGTCGGGTGTCCGGATCGGCGCCGACACGGCCATTCGCGAGTACGTGACGATCCATCGCGCGACCAGCGCCGGCGGGTGGACCGAGATCGGCAACAACTGCCTCATCATGACGATGAGCCACGTGGCCCACGACTGCCGGATCGGCGACGGCGTCATCGTCATCAACTACGCCGGTATCACCGGCCACTGCCAGATCGGCGAGCGGGCCACCATCGGCGGCCTCGTCGGCATGGTTCCGTTCACGCGCGTCGGCGCCTACGCGTACATCGGGGGCATGTCGCGGATCAACGCCGATGTGCCCCCGTTCGTGCTGGCGGAGGGCAATCCGGCCGCCGCCCACGGGATCAACGTCATCGGACTCAGGCGCGCGGGTATTGCCGCGGCGGATCGTCGCTTGCTGCAGGACGCCTACCGGCTGCTCTATCGCAGCGGGCTCTCGCCGGGCCGGGCGGCCGAGCGGATTCGCCAGGAGCTGCCGCCCACGCCTCCAGTGACCGCGCTGCTCGACTTCATCGCGGGCGCGCGCCGCGGGATCTGCCGAGCCGGATCGGACCCGGCCGTCGACGACGAGACGGGCGCGGAGGCGCGCCCGGAAAGCGAGCCGGTGTGATGGCCGTGCGGGCGTCCGCGGACGATCGAAAGCTGCGCGCCGGAGTCGTGGGCGCCGGGCACATGGGCCAGTACCACCTCCTGGCCTACGCCGAGTTCTGGGACATCGAGCTGGCCGGCGTCGTCGACACCGACCGCGAGCGTGCCGCCCAGGTGGCCGCCTACTACGACACCCGCGCGCTCATGGACCATCGCGACCTGATCGGCGTGGTCGACCTCGCCAGCGTTGCGGTGCCGACCGAGCAGCACTTCAAGGTCGCCGGCGATCTCCTGGAGGCGGGGGTGAGCGTCCTCGTCGAGAAGCCGATCGCGCCGACGCTCGAGGAGGCGCGGGAGCTCTTCGCCATCGCGGGGCGCAGCGGCGCGGTGCTGCACGTCGGCCACGTCGAGCGGTTCAACGGCGCGGTGCAGGAGCTCCGGAAGATCGTGGAGCGCCCGATCCTGATCGAGTCGCGGCGCCTCGGCCCCTTCACGCCTCGCGTGCAGAAGGACAGCGTCGTGATGGACCTCATGATCCACGATCTCGACATCGTCCTCGGGCTGGTCGACTCGCCGCCGCGGCGCCTCACCGCGATGGGCTCGTCGGTGGTGTCGGCGGCGACCGACATCGCCAACGTGCAGATCGGCTTCGAGTCCGGGACGATCGCGCTGATCACCGCCAGCCGCGCCACCGAGGAGAAGATCCGGACCCTCGCGATCACGCAGCCGGACGCCTACGTCGTGCTGGACTACGCCGAGCAGGACATCCAGATCCACCGGCGGGCGGCGCAGGAATACACGCTCAACCGCGAGTCGATCCGCTACCGGCGCGCCTCCTTCGTCGAGCACGTCCAGGTGCACAAAGACAACCCGCTCAAGCTCGAGATCCTTCACCTCGTCCGCGCGGTTCGCCGCGCCCGGGCCGGCGAGGCCGTGGTCCTGGCCGAGACCGAGGACCTCCGGTCGCTGGCCATGGCCCTCGAGATCGAACAAATGATCCGGGACGGCCGCTGCGAGGCGGCGTACTCGAACCACCTACCGTGGAGCGCTCACTCGGCCTGATCTGCGGCACCGGCGTCCTGCCGGCGCGCGTCGCCGGCGAGGCCAGGCGCCAGGGATGGCGCGTGGTCGCGTTCACGTTCGGCGAAGTGCCCGGCGTAGAGGCTCACGCCGACCTCACGATCCCGAGCCGCTTCGACGAGGTCGCCGCCGTCCTCGGCGCCCTCGCGCAGGAGCAGATCGGCTCCGTCCTCTTCTCGGGGAAGTTCTCGGTCGGGGAGTACCTGCGCGGCGAGCGTCCCGACGCTACGCTCAAGGCGCTCGAGAGAGACGCCGGAACGATCGTCGACACGAACCTGGCCCAGGCCGTCACCGCGATGCTCGGCGGCATGGGCATCGAGTTGCTCGATCAGCGGCCCTTCCTGGGCGACTGGCTCGGCGGGAGCGGCTGCTGGTCGGCGCGCGAGCCCACCGAGTCCGAGTGGACCGACGTGCGGCGCGGCCTCGCCGTCGCGCGGCTCGTGGCCGACGCGCAGGTCGGTCAAACGGTCGTGGTCAAGCGCGGCGCCGTGGTGGCGGTCGAGGCGATCGAGGGGACGACCGAGACGATCCGCCGCGGTGTCGCCGGCGGCGGCAAGGGTGTGGTCGTGGTGAAGGCGGTCGCGCGCGACCACGACTACCGCTTCGACATGCCGACCGTTGGACCCGAGACGGTCGAGGTGGCGGCGGCCGGCGGCGCGGCAGTCGTCGCGCTCGAGGCGGGCCGCGTGCTCATTCTGGACCGAGACGCGTGCCTGCGCGTCGCCGACGGCGCCGGTATGGCCCTGGTGGGCGTGGAGTGACCGCCGGCCGGTCGCAGGCGATCATGATCGTTGCCGGCGAGGCTTCCGGTGATCTGCACGGAGCGGGGCTGTGCCGGGCGCTGCGAAACCTCGACCCGCGCCGGCGTCTCTACGGGATGGGCGGCGCGGGCATGGCCGCCGCCGGCATGGATCTCCTCGTGGACGTGACGGCGAACGCGGTCGTGGGCGGGAGCGAGGCGGTCGGCGAGGTGCCCCGTCTCTACCGCGCGTACCGCCAGCTTCGGGCCGCGCTGCGGGGTGAGTCGCGTCCGGCCGCCCTCGTGCTGATCGACTTCCCGGAATTCAATCTGCTCCTGGCCCGCACGGCGCGGCGAGTCGGCGTGCCCGTCGTGTACTTCATTCCACCGCAGGTGTGGGCGTGGCGCGGATGGCGGGTGAGGACCATCCGGAGACTCGTCTCGCTGGTGCTCGCCGTCTTTCCGTTCGAGGCGGCGCTGTATCGGCGGGCCGGGGTGCCGGTCGAGTTCGTCGGCCATCCGCTCCTCGACCAGATCGGGTCGGCGCCACCGCGCGAGGAGGCGCGGCGCCGGCTTCGCATCGACGAGCGCGCGCTGGTCGTCGGCCTCCTGCCCGGCAGCCGCCACCAGGAGATCGTCGGCGTGCTGCCGGTGATGCGCGGGGCCGCGGCGAAGGTGCTGGCGGCCGTCCCGGGGACTCGCTTCGTGCTCGGGCTGGCGCCGACGATCGAGCGATCTCTCGCCGAGCATCACCTCGCCGGCGGACCGGATATCCGGATCGTCGAGAACCAGACGCACGCGGTCATCCGCGCCGCCGACCTGATTCTCGCGGCCTCGGGCACCGTCACGCTCGAGACGGCGCTGCTCGGCACGCCCATGGTCGTCTGCTATCGCCTGTCGGCGCTCAGCGAGATGGTCCTGCGTCTCTTGGCGACTGTTCCATGGATGAGCCTGGCGAACCTGGCGCTCGGGCACGCCGTCGTGCCGGAGCTCCATCGCCGTACGACGACGAGCGAGAGGCTCTCCCGCGAAGCCCTGCGTCTCTTGACTGACTCGAGCGCGCGCGACGCGCAGCGGGCCGCGTTCGGCGAGCTGACGGGCATGCTCGGCGAGCCGGGGGTCGGGGCGCGCGCGGCGCGCCTGGTGCTCGCGCAGGCGAGCCTCTGACCGTGATCGATGCGCGCGCCGCGTTGCTGCCTCCGCTCGCCGCCACGCTCGTGCGGCTCCTGGGCGGCACGCTTCGGCTGCGGGTCGAAGGCGCCGATGCTCTCGTGCCGCTTTGGGCAGCGGCGCGGCCGATGATCTACTGCGTGTGGCACGGGCGAATTTTAATGACGCCCTGGCTCAACGCTCGCCTACGCCGTACTCATGGCGCCCGCGCCGTCAGCGTCCTCGCGAGCCGCTCGCGCGACGGAAGCCTGGTCAGCGGCTACGTGAGCCGCTTCGGTCTCGACGTCGTCCGCGGCTCGTCCTCGAGAGGCGGCGCGACGGCTCTACGCGCGCTCGTCACGGCTGTCCGAGGCGGCCGGGACGTGTGCCTGGTGCCCGACGGGCCGCGCGGTCCGCGCGGTCAGCTTGGACCGGGCGTGGTCGCGCTGGCCGGCCTGACGGGCGCGCCGGTGGTGCCGCTGGGATTCGCGGCGAGGCCGGCCAACCGTCTCGCCACGTGGGACGCGTTCATAGTGCCGGTGCCGTTCGCCCGCGCGGCCGCGGTGTTCGGCGCCGCGACGACGGTTGCCCGCGACGCGGACTTCGAGCTCGCCCGCAAGGACGTCGAGCGCCGGCTCGACGAGGCCACCGCGACGGCCGACCGGCTGGTAGGCGCATGATGTACGCTTTATATACGGGGCTGGTGCTGATCGGGCTCCTGGCGCTCGGGCTTCCCGTCGCGCTCTGGAGGCGTCTGACGCGCGGCGTGGCGATCAACGCCCGAGCCCGTCTCGGACACGGGGCGTCGACCGGCAAGGGCCGGCCCGTGGCGTGGCTTCACGCGGTGTCGGTGGGCGAGGCGATCGCCGCCGCGCCGCTGGTCGAGGGGCTCAGGCGTCTCTATCCCGAGCTACCGATGGTGATGACGACCGTGACGAACACTGGAGCACAGATCGTCCGGGAGCGATTCGCCGGGCTCGCCATTCACCGTTTCTTCCCGCTCGATCTTCCCTGGGCCGTCAAGCGCTTCGCAGCGGCGATCGACCCCGCGTTTCTGATCTGCATGGAGACAGAGCTCTGGCCCAACACGCTGCGCGCGCTGGCGGCGTGCGGCGTCCCGGTGATGATCGCCAACGGCCGCATCTCGGACCGCTCCTATCGCCGCTACCGGCTCGTGCGGCGCTTCCTGGCGCCGGTCCTCGCCGACGTGCGCGTGTTCGCGATGCAGTCGGACGAGGACGCCCGGCGCATCATCGCGCTCGGCGCGCATCCCGAGCGCGTCGTCGTCACCGGCAACATGAAGGCCGATGCCGCCGTCGCCGACACGGCCGGCGCGGTGGACCTGTGGCGACGCCTCCTCGCGCTCGGTCCCGGCCAGCGCGTGTGGATCGCCGGGAGCACGCACGCAGGAGAGGAAGAGCTGGTCCTCGAGGCACATCGCGCGGCGCTCGCCGAGTCGCCGGAACTGGTCCTGGTCATCGCGCCCAGGCATCCGGAGCGCACGGGCGAGGTGCTGGCGCTCCTGGCTCGCAAGGGCTGGGCCTCGGTCCGTCGCAGCGAGCTTCCGGTCGCGGTCACGAGCACCGAGGTGTCCGCCGTGCCACCCGTGATCGTGCTCGACACGGTCGGCGAGCTGGCGGCCCTCTACGCCATCGCTGACGTCGTGTTCGTGGGGGGGAGCCTCGTGCCGGTCGGCGGCCACAACCTGCTCGAGGCTGCCCAGCGTCGCAAGCCGGTCCTGGTCGGGCCCCACGTGGGGAATTTTCGCGAGACGACCAGCCTGCTCGAATCGGTCGGCGCTGCCGTCGTCGTGCGCGACGCGGCCGAGCTCGCGCGCGAGCTTCGCCGACTGCTGGCCGATCCAGATCTACGGGCGAAGATGGGCGACCTGGGATACGAGGCGATCGTGTCGCGCCAGGGCGCCGTCCGGGAGACGCTCGAGCTCGTCGATCGCTATCTTCGGTCGGGGGCGCGCGCGTGACCTCCCGTGAGCGTTTCATCCGGGGCTGGGAGGAAGGCTTCAAGCCGAGCTCGGCGCGCATGCTCGCCGTGGCCGGCGGCGGCTACCGGGGGCTGCTCGGAGCCCGCGAATGGCTCTACGGGCGCGGGCTCCTGAAGTCCCGGGCGCTGCCGTGTCGCGTCGTGTCGATCGGTAATCTCACCGTGGGCGGAACCGGCAAGACGCCGGCGGTCGAGGTGGCCGTTCAGACGCTGGTCGCGCTGGGCCATCGCCCGGCCGTCGTCAGCCGCGGCTACGGGCGCACGACGCGCGGCGTCCAGATCGTGGCGGATGCGGCCTCGATCAGCCTCGACCCGGAGGAATCGGGTGACGAGCCGTTCCTGCTCGCGCGCCGGCTGCCGGGAATCCCGGTCGTGGTCGGCGCCAATCGCTACGACGCGGCGCGCGCGGCCATCGAGAAGTTCGGCGTGACGGCGATCGTGCTGGACGACGGGTTCCAGCACCGGACCCTCGCGAAGGACCTCGAGATCGTGATGGCGCGGGCGCGGCGACCGTGGGGAAACGGACGACTGCTGCCGGCGGGCCCGCTGCGCGAGCCGCTCGCCTCACTCGCGCGGGCTGACCTGGTCGTCGCCGTCGGCGCCCTCGGCCTGGACGACGCGCGCGAGGTGGTCGACGCCGTCGACGAGCACGCGCCGCGGGTGCCCGTCATCACCGCCACGCTCGTGCCGTCGGAGTGCTGGGAGGCAGGGCGCATGCAGCCCCTCGGTCTCGCCGAGCTCGCCGGGCGGAGGCTGATCGCGTTCGCCGGCATCGCGTCCCCCGCGGCGTTCGCGGCCACGCTCAAGAGCAGCGGGGCGGCCGTCGAATACCTCGCGGAGTTCGCCGATCACCACTGGTACTCGGCGGAGGACGTCGGGCGACTCGACGCCCGCGCCAAGGACCTCGGCGTGGAGGCGCTCATCACCACCGAGAAGGACTGGGTGCGGCTGCGCCGGCTTCGTCTGCCGAAACGGCCCCTCTACGTCCTCAGCGTTCGGCTCGTGCTGCAGACGGGTGAACCCGCCTGGCGGCAGGCGTTCCGCCGCGCCTGCCCGTGAAGATCACCGTCCGGCTGCCCAACTGGATGGGCGACACCGTCATGGCCGTGCCGGCGCTCCGCGCCATTCGCGGGAAGTTTCCCGAGGCGCAGGTGTTGCTCGCGGGGCCGTGGGTCGATCTGCTCGCGGGGCAGGGTCTGGGCGACGTGCTCGTGGGCTATCCTCGAAAGTGGAGCGGTCGCCTGCGCGTCGCCGACACGGTACGCGAGTTCCGCGGCGAGGCCGTCGTGCTCATGCCGAGCTCGTTCGAGGCCGCCGCGGCGGCCCTGTACTGGCGCGGCCGCCGCCGGATCGGCTACGCCACGGACGCTCGCGGCTGGCTCCTCACCGACGCGCTGCCCCTGCCGTCGCCGCGCCTGCACCAGGTCGACGAGTATCTGCGCCTGGTGGCGCGCCTCGGCGCCGACACGGCGCAGCGCGAGCCGCGCCTGACTGCTCCCAAGCCCGATGCCGACTCGCGGCGGCGGGTGCGCGATCTCCTGCGCGAATGCGGCGCCGGTGAGGACAGGCCTCGGATCGGCGTGCATCTCGGCGCCGCCTACGGGCCGGCCAAGGTCTGGGCGCGCGAGCGTGTCGTCGACTTCTGCCGGCGCGCGCCCGAGCGGGGCGTGTTGCCCGTGTTACTGGGCGCGCCGTCGGACGTACCGGCCGCCGATGACGTGATGCGCCAGGTCCGCGTGGCGAGCCTCGTCGGACGCGACAGCCCCGATCTGCTGCCCGCCGTCCTCACGGAGATTGCCGCCCTGGTCTCGGGCGACACCGGCGTCGCGCATCTCGCGGCGGCCCTCGGCACGCCGGTCGTGGCGCTCTTCGGACCGACCGACCCGGCGCTCAGCGCCCCGCTCGGCAGCGTGGCGGTGATGCGGCATTCCGTTCCGTGCGCGCCGTGCTTCTACCGGGCCTGTCCCATCGACCATCCGTGCATGCGCGGGATCGGCGCCGACGCGGTGGGCGACGAGATCGACGCGTTGCTGTCGCGGACCGCGTGAACCCGCTCACGATTCTCCACCTCGCCGCGAACCGCTGGTGGACGGGCAGCGCCGATCCGGTCATCCAGCTCGTGTCGGGCCTGCGGGCCCGGGGCCACCGCGTTCTCCTCGGGATCGTTCCCGGCGACCGATTCGCCGCCAAGGCGAAGGAGGCGGGAATCGATCTGGTCGAGGGTCTCCAGATGGACGCTCGCTTCGGGCCGCGCGCGCTCGCGCGCGACGTGCTGCGGCTGCGCGCCGTCATTCGCGACGAGGGCGTGGACGTCGTCCACACGCACCATTCCCACGATCACTGGCTGGCGATGCTGACGCGGCCGAAGCGGGAGCTGGGCGGCCGGCCGCCGGTGGTACGGACCTTCCACAACCTGCGCTCGGTCAAGCGCGACCGGCTCGCCTCGACTCTCTACCGCCGCACCGCGGCCGTGTTCGCGGTGTCGCGCCAGATCGAGTCGCGCTGCCGCGAGGCCGGGATCGCGCGGGACCGGATCTTCTGGATCCCGGGCACGGTCGACCTTCGCCGCTTCACGGCCGACGCCGACCCGACGCCGATCCGCGAGGAATTCGCGCTCGGCGACGCGCCGGTCGTCGTCTCGGTCGCGCGGCTGGCAACGAACCGCGGCCACGAGCTCCTGCTGGCGGGCGTCCGCCAGCTGATCCGCCGGCTCCCGCGCGCGCGCGTTCTGCTCGTGGGCAAAGGAGAGACGCGCCGCCATCTCGAGCAGCTGGTGACCGAGCTCGATCTCGGCAAGCACGTGACCTTCACGGGCTATCGCGACGCCGATCTTCCCGCGGTCCTCGCGGCCGCTGACTGCTTCGCGCTCATGGCAGCCGGCTCGGACGAGTCGTGCCGGGCCGCGCTCGAGGCGATGGCCGCCGGCCGCCCGGTGATCGCCCGCCGGGTGGGCGCGCTCCCGGAGACCGTCGTGCACGGCGAGACCGGCTTCCTGATCGACGACGATCAACCGGAGAGTGTCGCGGAGGCGCTCGGGACCATCCTGGAAGACCCCGAGCGCGGCGCGGCGATGGGCCGCGCGGGCCGCGTCCGGGCGGAGCAGTGCTTCAGCGCCGAGCGATCGGTCGACACGGTCGAGCGCGTGTACGGAGAGATCTGGTGAGGATCCTCCAGCTCGTATCGTGCCGCGGCTGGTCGTCGGACGCGTACTGGGCGGCGCGCACGACGCGGGAGCTCGAGCGCCGCGGCCACACCGTGACGCTCGCGTGCCTGGCCGGCAAGGAATCGCGGGTGCTCGACGGCATGCGCCGGGAGGGTGTAGAGCCCGACACCACGCTGGCGTTCGCGAGTGGCGTTCGTCCCGGAAGAGACGGGCGCGACCTGGTGCGCCTGCGCAAGCTACTGGAGCGCGCCGACGTCGTTCACGTGCACCGCGGCAAGGAGCACTGGCTCGCTGCGGTCGCCAATCGGCTGATCGCCCGTCCGCGGCCCCTCGTGAGGACGCGCCACATCGCGCTGGCGGTGCGGCCTCACGCCGCCAATCGCTGGCTCTACTGCCGCGCCACGGCGCTCGTCGTGACGGTGACCGAGGCCATCCGGGGCCAGCTCGTCGCCTCCGGGCTCGTCGACGCCGATCGGGCGCTCGCGCTGCACGGCGGCGCGGACGCCGAGCGGTACCGGCCGCTCCCGCGCGATCCCGAGATGTACCGGCGCCTGGGCGGTCACCCGGGTCAGCCGCTGGTCGGCATGGTCGCCGGCCTTCGCGTCATGAAGGGACACGCGGTCGTCGTCGAGGCGGCGGCGCGGCTGGCGGCGCGCGGGATCCGCCCCCACTTCGCGTTCGTGGGACGCGGGAGCGTGGAGAAGATGGTTCGCGACACGATCGAGCGCGCCGGGCTCGGAGCGCAGTTCAGCATCGTCGGCTTCGTCGACGATCTGCCCGTTGCCCTCGCCGCGCTCGACGTGGCCCTCTACGTGCCGCTCGAGTCCGACGGGATGTCGCGCGTGGTCTTCGAGACCCTGGCCGCCGGGCGCCCGCTGGTCGCCTCGCGCGTGGGCGTCGTGCCCGAAGTGCTGGACGACGGCCGGCACGCGGCGCTGGTACCGGCGGGCGACGCCGCCGCGCTCGCCGCGGCGCTGGAGCCGCTCGTGTCCGACGCTGCCACATGCGAGCGGTTGGGGGAGTCCGGGCGCCGGCTGATCGACGAGCGATATTCGGGCGCCCGTGTGGCGGCCGCGCTGGAGTCGCGCTACGCGCGTCTCGTGACCGCCGGCGCGGCGTGAGGATCTCGATCGTCGCGTCCGACCTGTCGGACAACGCGACGGGTCGGGCCGACCTGCTCGCCCGTCTGCTCGCGTCGCGCTACCAGGTCTCCGTGGTCGGGCCCCAGTTCGGCGAGGGGCGCTGGATGCCGTCGCGCGACGGCGCCGTTGCGTATCACGCCGTCAAGGCCTCGCGCGGTCCCGGCTTTGCGCGTCGGGTGCCCGAACTCCTGGAGCTCATCGACGGCGACCTGCTCGTCGCGTCCAAGCCGAGGCCGACCAGCTTCGGGCTCGCCCTGCTCGCCCGGCGGAGTAGGCGGCGGCCGCTTGTGCTCGACATCGACGACTGGGAGGTCGGATTCTTCGGCCGCTCGGGCTCCTGGGGACGCGTCGGCCGCGCCCTCAATCTCGCCAATCCCAACGGCTTCACCTGGACGTGGCTGACCGAGAAGCTCGTGGGTCGCGCCGATGCGATCACGGTCGCCTCACGATTTCTCGAGCGGCGATTCGGCGGAAGCTTCCTGCCTCACGCGCGGGACACGGAAGCGTGGGATCCGTCCCGCTACGATCGCGCCGCGGCGCGCTCGCGCCAGGGGCTCGGCTCGGGCAAGGTCGTGATGTTTCTCGGGACGCCGCGCGGTCACAAGGGCGTCGACGACCTGATCGACGCGGTCGGCGTGCTGGGGCCCGGCGTTGTGCTGGCGCTCGTGGGCGTCGATCCGGCCCGCGGCGGCGCCCCGCGCTGGTCGAGGTTTCCGCACGTCAAGGTGACCCCCGAGATCCCGTTCGACGACGTGCCGCGCTACCTGGTCGCCGCCGACGTCGTCGCGGTGCCCCAGCGAGAGACGACGGACACGGTTGGACAGGTGCCCGCGAAGCTTTTCGACGCGATGGCCCTCGCGCGCCCGATCGTCTCGACCGCCGTCTCGATGATCCCGGAGATCCTCGACGGCTGCGGTCTCGTGGTCGAGCCGGGAAACGTACCGGCGCTCGCCGGCGCGATCAAGCGGCTCCTGGACAATCCGGACGAGGCCGCGGCCCTCGGCCGCCGCGCGCGCGAGCGCTGCGAGGCCCACTACAGCTTCCGCGTCGCCCGGGCGACCCTGTTCCCACTAATCGAGCGGCTGACTGCAGGAAAAGCCGGGTGAGGCTGCTCTGGAGGGCCAGAACGGGCGTCCAGAGGGTCGCACCGGTGGTCCGAAGGGGCAGACCGGGCGCCCGGAGCCGGCTCGCACCGGTGGTCCGAAGGGCCAGAACGGGCGTGCGGAGCCGGGTCGCATCGGTGGTCCGAAGGGCACGAACGGGCGTGCGGAGCCGAGTCGCGCCTGAATCAGGCCACCCCCGATCCAAGCCGGCCTCAAGGACCCCGCTCCAATGAAAATTCTCATCATCGCGCGGCCGTTCGTCTTCCACGGCGGGGTCGAGCAGGCGACCGCCGGTCTGGTCGGGGCGCTCGTCGAGCACGGCTACGAAGTTCACTTGCTGAGCCCGCGCGGCCAGGCGCCGATGCGTGGCGTGACGCTGCACACGTTGCCACTGCCGCCACTGCCGTCGGCGGCGCGTGTGCTGGCGCTGGCCATGAGCGCGCGGCTCGCCGTCGCGCGTGGCGCGTGGGACGTTGTGCAGAGCCACGAGCGCACGCTTCGCCAGGACGTGTACCGGGCCGGCGAAGGGTGTCATCGCGCCTATCTGGCGAGCGAGGACCGGGGCAAGACCAGAGGGCTCTATCACCGGATCGTGCTGGCGCTCGAGCGGCGCGTCTTCGCGCAAACGCCCCAGATCGTCGCCATCGCCCAGGTCGGCCGGCGCGAGATCGAGACGCTCTACGGCGTCCCGCCCGGACGTCTCGAGGTCGTGTACAACGGGGTCGATCTCACGCGATTCCATCCGGAGAACCGATCCCGGTTCCGTGCGGACGCGCGGGCGGAGGCCGCCTTGCCCGCGGGCGCGTTCACGGCGCTCTTCGTGGGCAGCGGATTCGCGCGCAAGGGACTCGCGACCGCAATCGAGGCGATCGCGGCGCTCCCAGATCGCGAGAGCCGACTGGTCGTCATCGGCAAGGGGGAGCGGCGGCTCTATCAGGCTATCGCCACCCGATCGGGTGTCGCCGAGCGCATCGTGTGGCTCGGAGCCCGCTCCGACCTCGAGCGCTGGTACGCCGCGGCCGACGTCGTCGTGCTGCCGAGCCGTTACGAGCCGTTCGGCAACGTCCACCTGGAGGCTCTCGCCTCGGGGCTTCCGGTCATCGCCAGCGCGCGCGCCGGCGGCGCTGAGGTGATCGCCGATGGGATCAACGGCGCGGTCGTCGACCCGCTCGACTCGCGGGCTGTCACGGCGGCGCTCGAGCGCTTTCACCAGAGGCGCCAAGGCGAGCTGACGGCGGCGGCGCGGGCCTCGGCCGAGCCCCACACATACGCCGCACAAGTCCAGGGGTTCGCGAAGGTCTATAGCCGCTGTGCACGCGCAAGGTGCGATTTTTCTTGAGGAATTGGGCCCCCGGCCGTACACTTTTCGAGTGGCGACGAGGCCTGCGGTCTTCCTCGATCGTGACGGGACACTTACCGAAGAAGTAGGCTACGTCAACCATCCCAGGCGGCTTCGACTCCAGCCGAGATCGGCGGAGGCCGTTCGCCGTCTCAACGGAGCCGGCATCGCCGTGGTCATCGTGACGAATCAGGCGGGGATCGCGCGCGGCTACTTCTCGGAAGAGGTGCTGGCCGCGGTGCATGCGACGCTCGTGTCGCAGCTCAAGGACGAGGGCGCATACCTCGACGGAATCTACGCGTGTACCCATCATCCGACCGCCGGTGAGCCGCCTTACCGGATGGTGTGCGACTGCCGCAAGCCCCGTCCCGGTCTGCTGCTCCGCGCGGCCGCCGAGCTCGGCCTCGACCTCTCGCGCTCGACGCTGGTCGGTGACCGGGCCTCGGATCTGGTCGCCGGTCGCGCGGCCGGGACGCGCTCGGTGCTCGTGCTCACGGGCTACGGTCTAGGCGAATGGGAGTACCAGCGCGATTCGTTCCCGGTCAAGCCGGATCACGTCGCAGAGGACCTGCTCGACGCCGTCGAGTGGGTGCTCGAAGGCCGGCGGCCGTGACGGGATCGATGCGCGGGACCCTGGCGTCGATCGAGAAGTTCGCGAGCCGGACGATCGTCGTGATCGGCGATCTGATCACCGACGAGTATCTCTTCGGCAAGCCCGTCCGGATCTCGCGGGAGGCGCCGGTGCTCATCCTG
>Ga0307470_10000692_pt1 | contig 14944 bp, 11 predicted proteins | sample atmos_gasesAM3C__FD_204565 | JGI IMG/M metagenome (GOLD analysis project Ga0307470, IMG submission 204565) | Hardwood forest soil microbial communities from Morgan-Monroe State Forest, Indiana, United States - atmos_gasesAM3C_05 | ecosystem: Environmental > Terrestrial > Soil > Temperate forest... | reverse complement strand
AAGGATGTTGTCGCCGTTTCCCTTCCCGGTGGGAAAAGGGATTGGTTTGGGCGAAAAGCCCGGGCCGAAAAAGTTGCCCAGGAAGGTGTCGGATTCGATGACGAAGTTCGCCATAAAATGGTTCGGGCCCGCGGTTGCAGTTGGAGACGGCGCATAGGATCGGGTGATCTGAGCCTGAACTCCTATGAGTTGATAGTTCTGCCAAATCGAATCCATCGCGGCCAGTTGCTGCTTCGCGGCCGCGTTAACCGGTCCAAACTGGGCGGGGACCGGGTAGAGCTGACCATTGCTAATTGGGTTCGTTCCAGTCTGGCGAACAATCAGAATTTCATTGCCGATCTGGGTGCCATCACCGGCATTTTTCGGGACGACCTTCGCGCCGTGCGGGTTAAAATTCGAGTAGGTCGGGGGCAAGGGCGATAACAACTTGAACTCAGGCGCCAGGGCCCCAAGCGAACCGAGCGCTCTGTTCTCGAAAGAGGTGAAAATGAAACCCGGATAATTCTTTGTCTTATGAATTATGTGGATCGCCAGGAGAGCAAAGTTCGCATTGTTATAGGTGTAGATGCCATTCCCCGTGCCGTCCGGGTTCAAACCTTCGGTATAGTAGATCGCGTTGCGGACGAAGTAGTTGGCAAACTGCGCTTCCTGCCCGTCGGGGATTTTATAAAAAGCGGTTTTGACTTCGATGGCGCCCTCGGGGCCACCGGTCGCGCCGCAGGGCAAAGTAATGGCCGCGTTTGGTTGGACATTGCTCGGGGGCCCGCAGGTATTGAAATCGGGTTTCCCATCGGGACCCTTATAGTAGGCCTTGATAGCTTTCGCATTGGTCAGGTTGTTCGTCGCGGCCTTGGCTAGCGCGCCCGTCAGGTTAGCCTGATCGGGAAAGACATTCTGAATGTATTCGTACTCGTCCCGGTTCACTTTTGCCTGAAACATAACCAACGGCTGTGTGCTCGGGTCGGTTAGTTTGCCGAGGTAGATGCTGCACGAGCCGATTTCGCTGTCCTCATCGAGGTTATCGAGCAGTGTTAAGTCGGCGGGACCGCCTGCGCTGTCTTTCCCCTGCTTCAGACTCCCGTTCGCCCGGACCTGTGTCAGGTAATCGGGAACGGATGAAAAATTCCGCCCCGTAAGCGAAGTCGCCCAAGGGCGGAGCTCGCTCCGGTGAGCAAATGTTTCCCAAACCGCATACCGCGGCACGCCGCCGCCTTTCCAGGATGGATCGGCCACGCCGCGTTCGAAATTCTTGTTTGCCGGGTCGTAGGTGGCCTGCCAGCCCAGAGCGATGAATTGTTGCCAGGCGAATTGCGCCAGCTCCACTTCGTAGGCATCCGAGGGCGGTTTGACCTCGATGTCATGTGGGACATCGGGCCCGATGACAATGGACTGGGCAATCGAAACGAGAGGCAGACCTGCACACAGGCAGATCGCGAGGGCGGTCCGGAAGAGCCACATTGCAAATTTTCCGTTACCGGAGCGGCGTTGGGTGGTTGTTTTGGAGTTCATATTGCATTTTTGGGTTCTGCTGTTTGGTCATCGATCGCGGTAAGTTTTTGTGGGGGGATAGAAGAACTTCGCAAAACGGGGAAAAACGTGACTCGACATGACTTGGGTAGGGACCGGATATTCTGGAGTGGGAACCGATTCCAGCCGAAGCGGTGTAGGTTGTCAAGGAAACCAGATGCCCTACCGATGGGTCACGCCGTTTTCAACCAGCACCGGAGCACTTCGGCCACGCTCCAGGCCTGGGCGATGCAGCCGCCGGCGGTGTGAGGCTCGCGGGCATCGAACACTTCGCTGATCGTACCCATGCCGTTGTCGTCCATGCTTTCCGGGAACCGATCGAGGAACTTCCGCGCTGTCGCGCTTTCTCCGGGATGCACTTTCAGCCACGCATCGATGAAGGGACCGATGAGCCAGGCCCAAACTGTGCCCTGATGATAAGCGCCATCGCGCGAACGCAGATCGCCGGCGTAAATCGGTTTGTAATCGGGATGGTTCGGTGAAAGCGAACGCAAGCCGACGGGCGTGACCAATTCTTTTTCCGCGACGTCGACGACCGATTTCCACCGGGCCGGATCCAGAATCGGATGATCGAGTGAGATCGCGAACAATTGGTTAGGCCGGCACGCGGAATCATTCCCGTCGCCACCGTTCACATCGATCACGTCGTAAAGATATCCGCCTTCCGCGAACCAAAACCGTTCGTTGAAACAATTCCGCGCGCGTTCGGCGTGTTCGGCATAACGCTGCGCGCTCTCCGCATCGCCGGTCTCGCGCAACCAGCCTTCCAAAAGTTTCAGGGCATTGAACCAGAGCGCATTCAGCTCGACCGCTTTGCCGCGCCGCGGAGTGACCACCCAATCGCCCATCTTCGCATCCATCCAGGTGAGCTGATAACCTTCCGCGCCTTGCGTCAGCAAACCATCTCGCGGATCGACGTGAATATTGAATTTCGTTCCACGCAGATGGTGCTCGGCAATATCGACGAGGATCGGCAACAGAAGCCGCAAGGTGATTCGATCCTGCGATTTCTTCAGGTAACGCCCGAGCGCGTGAAAAAACCAGAGGGTCGCATCCGCGGTGTGATAAAGGCCCTCCTTCTGCCGGTCCGGAAACATGTTTGGGATCAAACCGTCGCGGACGTAATGGGCGAAGGTCCGCAAGATGTATCCCGCTTCGTGACAGCGACCGGTCACCAGCGTCAATCCTTCCAGGCTGATCATCGTGTCGCGGCCCCAATCGGTGAACCAGTGATAACCCGCAATGACAGTGCGGACGTCGTCGCCGGACGCATGAGCGCGCGCCGCTTCCTCCGCGCGTCCCGCGGGCGTGATCACGAATTGATCGCCGGCGAAAACCAATTCCGCGGCGACGCTTTCCCGCGCGCCATCATCCGCATCCTCGAGTAATCGCGCGCGGCGCTGGCGTTCTGCGGCCAGAACTTCGGTGGGACTCAGAACGTCGGTAATGTCCCAAGGTTCGGTTGAGCCGATCAGCGTCGCCACTCGTTCTTCGCCGAGATCGACTTGGAAAAATCCCGGGCTCCAGAGAACGCCTTCATGGGCGTAACCGCGCGCCTGTTCGGTCCGATACACCACCTGTTGCAGGTTCGACTGCGCGATCGTGAATGCTGTCCCCCGTCCACAGAGCCGCATTCGCAGCGGAGGGAACTTGCGTCGCGCGGAAGCGATTTCGTAGTGATCGTTAACTGCGGTGAGCTTGTATGGTTCGGCCAGCGCCTGATCGACTTCGTTTTCGTGATGGCGAAAATGAAACGCCGGCCGGAGCTCAAGGCGCGGCGCTTTTCCGTCGCCGCTGATTTGGTAGCTGACGTGAACGGTATTCTGGAGATGCGGCATCGAGACGCGCTTCTCGATCACGAACTCGCGGACGCGGTAAATCCAGACCGGCATTCCGTCTTCGAGCCGGAACTCGCGCAAGTATTCGGCGCCTTTCAAATCGAGTTGGCCGCCGGCGCGCTCTTCGGCGCCTAACGACACGACTTCGTCATTATCGAAACGGAGAAATTCCGAGACGTGATTCCACATCACGACGCGCCCGAGCGGCGTCGGCAAGGCGGCGACGAGAATCCCGTGGTATTTGCGCGTGATCGCGCCCGAGACTGTGCCCGACGCGTAACCGCCCAGGCCGTTGGTCACGAGCCACTCGCGATTCAACAAAACCTCGCGCGACGGATGCGCCGGGTCCCATTCCATCGAACGGACAACGGTCGGCCGATAATCGTTCTCCATGTCGCCCCGAGCCTAGCGCGCTTTTGGTTTCTTGCGCGCCTGAGTCATGCGGCGTGCCCGCAACGCTACCGCGGCTTCGGCAAACAACGTCCAGCCAATGTCCTTCGCCACCGGCAGCATGCCGATGCCGCCGTATTTCGGCGATTCGCTCGTCCAAAGCGTTTCCCACTCGTAATTATCCGGCGGCGCGAGGAGTGGCTCCGGCGCGGGGCTGAACACAGTCTGCTTCCCAAAATTCACCAGCAACAGCCGCTCCTCTTCCGGTTTCTCGGCAAAATAACGCAGGACGAAGGCACGCCGGCCGAGCACGGCTCCGTCCACGCCGTTCGGTTTCACTTCGCGAAAGCGGGGATCGGTTTTGCGCAGTTGAATCAAGTCGTGGTGGAGAGCGTAAAGCTGAGGAAACCTTTCGCGTTCGTTCCAATCCAGCTTGCAGCCTTCGAACGTGCTGGCGTGATGCGGCACCGGCAGCCGCTGTTGCACCTCGGGCGTGGCGACTGAGGGGAATTGGGCGAGAAACTCGAAGCGGCCTTTGCGAATCGCCTCCTTGAGCTCATCGTCGCCCACGTCGCTGAAATAGCGAAAGGCGGAGGCCGCTCCGAATTCCTGACCCTGGAAAAGGAGCGGCGTCCATGGGCCTAACAAGAGCAGCGCCACCATCGCGCGGTATCGGCCCGGCGAAGTAAGAAAACGCACCCGCTCGCCGAACGCCGTGTTCGCGACTTGATCGTGGTTCTCAATGAATGAAACGAACGCCTGCGGCGACGTGCCTCGCGCCGAGTATCCGCGCGGCGCTTCCTGCCAAACGTAGGGCTGGCCTTGAAAGAGGTAACCGTATTTCGCCGCGGAAATGAATTCCTGAGGGTTCCCGTGATAATCGGTGAAATACGCTTCGCGATTTCCGGTCAACGCCACCAGCGCCGAATGATGCCAGTCGTCGTTCCAAAGCGCATCGAGATCGTCGCCGCCTTCGCTGCGCGGCTTGATCAATTTCGTTTCCTGCGGCTCATTTTCCGCGACGAGCAAGATAGAGCGCTCGCCGGCGGTTTCGCGTGCGGCCCGGCCAATCGCGCCGACGATGTATTCCTCCGATTTATCGTGAATGCTCTGGGTCGCGTCGAACCGGAACCCGTCGAAATGAAATTCCTCGGTCCAATACCGGCCGTTGGTGATGAAGAATTCGCGGACAGGCCCGCAGCTCTGGCCGTCGAAATTGATCGAGTCGCCCCAGTCGTTGGCGCGTTCGCGATGGACGTAGTCGTCAGAAAAAACGCCGAGGTAATTGCCGTCCGGGCCGAAGTGGTTGTAGACGACGTCGAGAATTACCGCGAGTCCGATGGCATGCGCGCGATCGATGAAGAACCGTAAGTCGTCGGGCGAACCGTAGAGCCGGCAGGGCGCGAAAAGGTTCACGCCGTCGTAGCCCCAGCCAAATTTCCCGGGGAAATCGGCAATCGGCATCATCTCGAGCAGGGTGACGCCATCGTCTTTCAGCAACGGGAGTTTTTCCGCGGCCGCGCGCCACGTCCCTTCGGGCGTGAAAGTGCCGATATGCATCTCGTACATGATGTGTCCGGGGAGAGTTGTCCCTTTCCAGCGATCGTCCGTCCATTTGAAGGCCCGGTGGTCGACGACGCACGACGGGCCGTGAGGTCCTTCCGGTTGAAATCGCGACGCCGGATCGGGATAAAGATTTTCTTCGCCGTTCAAGCGAAAGCGATAAAGCGTGCCGGCTTTCGCTTCCGCCTCGCCGGAAAAATATCCGTCCGGTTCGCGTTCCAGCTCGTGAAACTTCTCGTCGATGGCGACCTCGAGCCGGTCCGCTTTCGGCGCCCAGATCCGAAAATGCGCGCGTTCGTCACCGATCAACTCCGCGCCGATGGGATAACGACGCTTGATATTGGGTCGACTCATCCCACTGCTTCGCTCGGCGGCGAGGGTGCGGTTGTGCATGCTCTCTTTTTGATCCGGATAATTTTTCTCTGCTCGGTTCGCGTTCTCTGCGCTAAAAGATTTCGGGCCGCTGCATGAACAACGATACCGATAAAGTCCGCGTGAGCGATCATCCGATGGTCGTGGCGGGCTTGTCCATCCTGCGGGCCAAGCAAACTACGCCCGACATTTTTCGGCGTCATCTCCAGGAGGTGTCCGTATTTCTTTTTGTCGAGGCATCGCGAACCTGGAAGACAAGAGCGATCGAGATTGAAACTCCGCTCGCGCCATTCGCCGGCGCTTTGCTCGCGAAACCAATCGTGCTCGTGCCGATTCTTCGGGCCGGTCTCGGAATGCTCGATGGCATTCAGCGCATCGCTCCGGAAGCCGCGATCGGTCACATCGGGCTTTATCGCGACGCGGAAACACTGCGACCGGTGAGTTATTACGACAAGGTTCCCGTTAACGTCGCGGCCGCCGAAGTCTTGCTGCTCGACCCCATGCTGGCGACCGGGAACAGCGCCTGCGAAGCGGCTTCAATTCTCAAGGCGCATGGTGCGCGCAGCATTCAGTTTCTCTCCGTCGTCGCTTGCCCGACGGGAATCGAACAATTTCATCGGCAGCATCCGGACGTTCCAATTATTACGGCCGCAATCGATCCCGAACTGGACGATCACGGTTACATCGTTCCCGGGCTGGGCGACGCGGGCGATCGGTATTTCGGAACGGGCTAGAAACTCAGCGCGCTTCCTTCGGCCATTCCCTATCCAGAAAAGTGTCGTACTGGCCGCGCTCGATTTCCTTGAGGAGATCGCGAAACGATTCCTGGCTGAGCATGCAACCGCGCGCCGTTTCTACTTTCGCGTCGGTCGAACGGCATTTCTCGAGTGCGCGTTCGTAGGCGGCGCGGTCCCGAATCTTGAGCCCGAGCAACGCGTAAAGTTTTCCGGCAGGCGATGCATTGGGGATCATCGCTTCCAATCGCGCCACGGCGTCTGGTTTTTTCAAGACGTCGCGCAACGCACGTTCGCCCGCGGACATCGTTCCGGCGACGCCGACTCCGCCAAGGGCGAAACTGCCGGCGCTCTGCAGGCCGTCCGTTTCGCCTCGGACCGGGCGAGGCGTGATAAAGAGAACCGCTGCCAGCAAAAAGAAGATGCAACGTTTCATACCAGCAGAGACGCAGGGAATGCCGGAACCTCGCGAATTATCTTCGCGCGAAAACTGAATGTTGCGCCGCGGATCGACCGCTTGCGGATTCTACGCCGACGCTGCGGGCTGTTTTTGCGTGGCGATTTTCGCACTGCCGACGAAGCTGGCGGCTTCATCCACCACCAGGCGCGGCGCTTCAATGTCGCCGTTCACCGTGCAGCCAGCGCGCAATTCGCAGCGCTCCGCCGCCATAATGTTGCCGTTGACGTTGCCATCCACCACGACGGATCGCGTCTTGATATCGCCTTTGATCCGCGCCGATTTGCCAATCGTCAGCCGGCCTTGCGAATCGATCCGGCCGTCTACTTCGCCATCAATCAGCAACTCTTTTTCAAACTTCACCGTCCCTTTGATCGAGACCCCGCTCGATAGCGTGCCGCCCCTGTTCAAATCGCTCGCGCCGTTGGGCGCCGGGTTCGGTTTGGCCGCGGGTTGAGGCTGCGGCGGCGGTGGCGTTGGGGCCATCGGCGCTGCGGGTTCGGTCTTTCGGCTGCTGGAAAACATCTGCATCTGAAAAATCTCCTTCGAGGCATCATGGGACAGTTATTCACAAAGGTCAAACGTTAGTCGTCCCGAGGCTGGCGAAGTACGCCGAGTGACCGACGCTTTCCTACACTCGCAGCTTGAAAGAACCGCGTTTACACTCGGCCGTGCGCGCGGCCTGGAAGAAATTTCGTTATCGCCTCGAGTGGCTGGCTCTCAAGTCAGTTGCCACGCTCATCCCGCTTCTCTCCCGAAAAGCCTGTTACCGGCTCGCGCAGGCCATCGGGACTCTCGCCTCGAAGTTCGACCAGCGTAACTATCGCGTGGCCCTGAGCAATATCGAGGCAGCGTTCGGCGACGCATTCTCACCGGAACAGAGGGCCGAGCTCGCGCGCGAATCTTACCAGCAGTTCGCCCGGACGGTGGTCGATCTTTTCTGGAGCCCGAGCCTGACGAAGGAAAACTACTCTCGCTACATAGACGTCGTGAATCTTGAAGTCGTCCAGGAAGCGATGAAGGCCGGGAATGGGATCGTCTTCGCCTGTTTTCATTACAGCAACTTCGAATGGGTAGCGATCGCTGCTAATTTCTTCGGGGTGCAGAGCGCTCTCGTTGCGCAGGAATTTAAGAATCCGTTCCTCGACGAAATTTTCGTGAACCTCCGGGAAAGCAGCGGGCAGCGGGTCATACCGCGGGATGGCGGAGTGCTTCGCCTTTTCAAGACCATCCAGCGCGGAGGACACGTCGCAATCCTGACCGATCTGACCATCCCCGCGCAGTTGCCCACCGTCGTCATCGATTGCTTCGGTTTGAAAACGAGCGTGACCTTCGGGCATGCCTGGGCGCACCGGCGCGCCGGCGCGACGATCATCAACGTTCATTGCGAGCCGCTGCCCGGCGGCCGGTATCGAATTGTTTTTCATCCCCGGGTGGAGTTCGCCCTCGACGCTTCCTTTCAGCAAATGGCCCAGGCGTGCTGGGACCAATTCGAGCCGTTCGTCCGCCGGAATCCCGCGCCGTGGCTCTGGATGTACAAGCATTGGCGCTATCGGCCGTTGGACGCCGACCCGGCCGCGTATCCGTTTTACGCTAATATCTCGCAGGATTTCGAACGGCGCCTGGACGAACGGGCGCGCAATCTTTCGCCAATGACTTCGAAGGTCACGCTGCCACCCGGCGTTATTCCCTAGAATTGGAACGCAGGAGTCCGCGCGCGCTATTGACAAAACCAGCACAATGCGCTCTTTCCCTTCCTAAATATGAGACACCTTTCCCGCCTTTTGTTTTGCCTCTGCGCGCCGGCCGCTCTCTTCCTCACGAGCTGCGGCACGATGACGAGCACGGCGTCATCTCGCAATTACCACGTCGTCGCGCATAAGCCACACGATCCATCGAGGGTTGAGGTCAAGCTCTCGCTCGCGACTCAAAACGTTTATGTCATGGAAGGCGACCGTCTCCTCATGGCCGCGGTCGCGAACGTCGGCAAGCCTGGCGCCGCGACGCCTACCGGCGACTTCACCATTTATAACAAGGAAAAGAAACGCCGGCGCGCGAGCGAACCAGACGCCGGTTATCCGATGGCTTACTGGCAGGAATTCAAGCCCGCTTACGGATTCCACGAAGGTTTCGTCCATCCTTATCCGCACACTCACGGCTGCGTCCGGATGCATCGCGAAGCGGTCGCCCGGATGTTCGCGCTGACGCGTATCGGCACGCCGGTTCACATTCGGGAGTCCCTTCCGGAAGACAAGGAATACGGCAGCCAGGTCATGAAGCTCGACCAGAGCAAAGATCCCGATCCGCCGCGGTCGTTCATGTTGTCGGACGCGTGGTTCAAGGATCCTCCGGGACCGCTCCTGGTAGACTGATCCTGAATACGCGCTTAAGTTTTGCGCTGGTCGGCCGGCATCGCCCTGGTGCCGCGCGACGAACCTTCGCAATACCAGCGTCATGAGCACAAACCTTATTTCCAGCGGCACGACCGCTCGCGAGAAGGTAAACCTGCGCACGCCGGAAGTTATGACGGCCGTCCAGGAACAGGTCGAATCGCATTACCGCAGCGACATCGTGGACAAAGTGCGGCGCGCCGGCGGCATCCTGCAATGCGGCGACATCACGGTGCGGCTCGCGAAGCAGTTCGGGTTTTGTTACGGCGTCGAACGCGCGATCGATCTGGCCTACGCCGCCCGAAAAGTTTTCCAGGACCGCCGCCTATTCATTGTCGGCGAGATCATTCATAACCCGGAAGTAAACGAACAGATTTCCTCGTTAGGCATCAAGAATCTGATGGGGAAAAATAAGGAAGCGGATATCAGCGACCTTGGACCGGACGACGTTGTTATCGTGCCGGCGTTCGGGACCGAGCTTGCCATCCAACAACAAATCAAAGACCGCGGTTGCCAGATCGTGGACACGACTTGCGGCGACGTGATGAGCGTTTGGAAGCGGGTTCGGAAGTATGCCAGCGAATCCGCCACATCGATCATTCACGGCAAGGCTTCGCACGAAGAAACCAAGGCCACTAGCTCGCGCGCGCTCGGCGACGGCAAAGGACATTATCTGGTGGTACTCACGCTTACCGACACGGATTACGTTTGCGATTACATCCGGCATGGCGGCGATAAGCAGGCGTTCCTCGCCCGCTTCGCCAACGCGCATTCACCCGGCTTCGATCCGGATGTTCATCTCAAGACTGTCGGCGTCGCAAACCAAACGACGATGTTGCGCGGGGAGACGGAGGAAGTGCAGCGCCGAATCCGGCAGGCGATCATCGATCGCGATGGTCCGGAAGGGGCGACGAAAAACTTCCGGTTCTTCGACACGATTTGCGGCGCGACCCAGGAACGCCAGGATGCTTTGCGTGAGCTGCTCGATGTGCCGATGAATTTTTTGCTGGTCGTAGGTGGCTACAACAGCTCGAACACGTCGCACCTGGCCGAGATGGGCGAGGAAAAGCTGCCAACCTATTTTGTTCGGAATGCGTCCCGTTTGCATTCAGACCAGGAAATCCTGCATTACGATTTGCATCAGCGCGAAGAAGTCATCGCGAAGGATTGGCTGCCAAAAGGAAAGATCGTGGTCGGCATTACAGCGGGGGCGTCCTGCCCGAACAATCTCATCGAAGAAACGCTGGTCCGGTTATACGAGTTGCGCGGGATCAGCCGCGAAGAGCTCGAGGCAGCCGCATAGGTAGGGACGCGCGATCGGGCGCCGAGCCGCGAAGTTTGTACGTTATGCGTGCAATCTGGAAGGGCAGTATCAGTTTCGGCCTCGTGAATATTCCGATCGCTCTTTATCCGGCGACGCGGAAGGAAGAGCTCAAGTTTCGCCTGCTTAGGAAAAAGGACCTCAGCCCGGTGAACTACAAACGCGTTGCGGCGAAGGACGGCAAAGAAGTTCCGTGGGACGATATCGTAAAAGGCTACGAGTACGAGAAGGGGAAGTTCGTCGTCCTGAGCGACAAGGATTTTCAGCGCGTCGATCTTGAAGCGACCCAGACGGTCGACATCCAGGACTTCGTCGATCTGGACGAAATCGATCCGATGTTCTTTAACAAACCGTACTACCTCGAACCGCAGAAAGGCGGCGACAAGGCCTACGTTCTCCTGCGCGAAGCATTGGCCGACGGGAAAAAAGTCGGCATCGCCAAAGTGGTGATCAAGACGCGGCAATATCTCGCCGGCGTCAAGGCGTTGAAAGACGCGCTCGTGCTCGAACTGATGCATTTCGCCGAAGAGCTCGCCGACGCAGAGAAGCTACACGTGCCGAAGAAAGCGACGGTCGGGAAACGCGAGAAAGAAATGGCCGAAGCGCTCGTCAAGAGCATGACGGCGAAGTGGGACCCGGCGAAGTACAAGGACGATTACCGCGAAGCGTTGATGGAAGTGATCGAGGAGAAGGTCGAGTTCGGCGGCGAAGAGATCGAAGAGAAGCCGAAGGAAAAGAAGACTCCGGCGAAAGTGATCGATTTGGTCGCGGTGCTTCAGGAAAGCCTCAAGGCGCAGCAGGGCGGGAAGAAGAAGTCTGCCTCGAAGAAAGCGAAGACTCACAAGAAAGCGGCTTAATCGGAGACGGCGTCACCCGTCCGAAAAATCTTGATCTGGTTCGGCTCTCCGCTCTTCACTCTCGCAAAGCGATGTCGAGATGAAGCTGGGACATGATTGAATTTTTCGGCAAGGACAGGCTTCGGCGGCTCTTCTTTGGTCTGTTTGTTTTAACCACGATCGCTTGCGTCATCGCGACGAGTTGGCATTACACGGGCAAGTATCCGGGAAACGCGGGAACCTGGCTGGCTTGGCTATTAAGCCTGGGCTTTTTGCTGGCGACTTACTTTCCTTCACGGAAAGAGACTAAGGAGTGGGCAGGGGATCTCTGGGACGATCACTCGTTTATCCGTGCATTTGCCTTCCTGGCTTTGGTCTTCGTCGTTAGTCACCTCTGGAATTTCAAGACCGCTCCTTGGAACCAGAACGGCCTTTTCGATGACGCTGCCTGGGACATTTACTTCGCCAAGAAATACATCTTCACTCATGAGCCTTTTCAGGCGGCCTTCCCCGACGGCATCGCGCGAGAAGTTGTCTTCCACTATTACATCACCTTTTTCTTTGTCCTCTTTGGCTACAATCTTCTCACGTTCAACATCGCGTTGCTCATTCTCGGCCTGGCTACGGTTATCTTCACCTGCCTGATCATTCACGAGCTGTTCCGGAGTTACGCAATTACTATCGTGAGCGGCCTGCTTTTCAATTTCCTGCCGTTCCATTTCATTCAGACGTTCATCGGCCATCGTTACGCCATTGCGGCACCGCTCATTACTTCTTCGCTCTATTTTCTGATTACGGCCTTTACCCGGCAGTCAGCCTTCAGAGCGGCATTGAGTGCGATTCTCGCCGCGCTTTGCGTCGATAGCGCCATCATGGGCAAACAATTTATAACGTGCCTTTTTGCGGCGGCATTGCTGTATGTGGTCACGAGTTACAGACGGTCGCTAACCAAACAGAACATCGGTCTCGCCACGGTTGTTGTCCTGGGTCTTGTGGCATCGATGGTTCCTTTGATCCTATTCGTTCACTACAACTGGAACCTTTACTTCGGCCATGAAAAAGACTTAAGCGCGTTGTTTTTCAAGGCCTACAACAACCGGGCGTCGGGCGCCTTGAAGCCTTACCTCGAAGATCTGCGAGATATCTTCTTCGCTCCACTGAGTTACAAACGCCTGTCGATGCTGGACTACGTGCTTATCCCGTTTTGGTACTACGTCTTTCTCATTCCGGGCCTGTTGATCGCCTTGTGGAAAAAGCACTTTGAAGTCATCCTGCTCGCCATCGTTCCCATCATAGGTGCGTTCGTTTCGACGGCGTACGATTTCCGCGTTCTGCATGCAGCGCCATTTTGGATTATTCTGATGGCGTTCGCCCTTCACGGCTTAACAAAACTCCACCGCATCGCCTGGCTTCGGCGCGATGCCATTCAGCTTGTGATTTTCATCGCGACAGCTTGCGTCCTGGCTGCTGGCTGGATTCCCTCTGTTCGCTATCTCTACGCGAAATCGAAGGATCCCTACTCGATCTATTTGCTTAGCCAGCATGACGTGCCGGTGGCGCGTTTCATACGGGATATCATAGCCGGTGTTCCGCATCCTTCTGTAAGACGAAGGCGCCAGGAGTTCCGAAAGCTTGTGGATTTGCAGGAACCGACACACGACACCTTTGTTTGCGATGAGTCGGGATACGCGGTGACGCACCTATTTCTTCAGGACTACGACGACCGGAAAATCATGTCGTTTTGCGAACAAACGCCAATGATTGACATGACCGAGGCGAACTTGTTCGAGATAAACAAGAAGGTGCTCACGAATTACAACGGCACCAGGGACGTCATGTTGATCTGGCAGAATTCACCGAAATCAACGCGAACGATCGCCGCTTTCGGAAAACTGAGCCACCTGGGAAGCGCGCAACAGTTGGTAGCGCGGCATGCCGGACGATCCTATTCCTTCTATGTGCTAACAATCCCAAAGGACAACGTCTCCCAGGCTAAACAAGAGCTAGCGGCTTTACATCTTTGAGCGCGTCAGTTACCGCGTTTTGCAGAACCCGTGGACCGTTTCCGCCTAACGAGTCGTCGATCGCCTCCAGGCGCCTGATCAAATCGATCACTTCGCGCCGTGAATAAGGACCACCGGCCGCGGCGCAAAAATGAGTGCGGCAACCGAATGGGCGTGAATCGTAGATGAGGCAATCGCCGGTTTGCGCATCGAGCAGGGGACAGGCGCCGTTAGGATTTGTCGGTAATTGCCGCCGCCCGGTCGCGCGCAAAGCTTGGGCAGCCACGATCGCTTCACCTTTGGTCAGGTAAGGAGTGCGGCTTGTTAGCTTGAAATGACAACACTCCTTCAAGCGCACGCAATTGCGGTCGATCGGACGAGTGGCGAGATCGGCGTAGACCTGGCGAACCTCCTCGAGCGCTGATTGCATATTTTAGTTTAGCCTTGCGCCATCGCGTTTCCAGCGATCCAGCCGGTCGTCCACGCCGCCTGAAAATTAAAGCCGCCCGTGATCCCATCGATGTCGAGCACTTCGCCGGCGAAATAAAGTCCGGGCACGATCCGGCTCTGCATCGTTTTGAAATCGACTTCGTTCAATTTCACTCCGCCGCACGTTACAAATTCCTCTTTGTTTAGCGACTTGCCTTCGACGTTCACTTCGGTGCGCACGAGTTGGGCTGCCAGCCGGTTTGCCTTTTCCCGCGAGAGCGTGGTCCAACGCGTCTCCCGATCGATCCCCGCCGTGAGAACGAGTTGCTCCCACAAACGCGCCGGTAATTCCGCGACCGGTGCATTAGTAATGCGGCGATTCGGATGCGATTCACGAAGCGAACGAAAATTTCGGACGAGTTTCTGCTCGTTCATTGCCGGCAACCAGTTCAAGCGCAGCGGAAACTGGTAATCGAAGTCCTCGAGGATCCGCGCGCCCCAGGCCGACAAACGCAAAATGGCGGGGCCGCTGACACCCCGGTGCGTGATAAGCATCGGGCCGCGTTCTCGCAGCGGTGTTTGCGGAACGGATGCCTCGACGTCGGCTACCGAAATTCCGGGAAGCGAACGCAACCATTTCTCGGCGACATGAAACGAGAACAACGATGGAACGGGTGAAAGCAATGTGTGGCCAAGGGACCGCGCGATCTCGGCGCCGGCATTCGAGCGCGTGCCGCCGGTGGCGAGGAGCAAACGGTCGCAGCTCACGGTCGCACCGTTGGACAATTTCAGCTCGAAGCCCGGCGCGCTTCTGCGCACCGCCTCCACGCCCTTTCGCGTAAACAGCCGCACGCCGGATGCTCTGGCGGCGTCGACCAGGCAATCGATGATTGTTTGCGACGAGTCGGTGACCGGAAACATTCGGCCGTCCTCTTCGGTCTTGAGTTTCACGCCGCGCGATTCAAACCACCCAATCGTGTCGCTCGTCGAGAAGCGATGCAGCGGTGAGATGAGCGAACGTTCGCCGCGCGGATAACGTCCGCTCATCGCGCGCGGCTCGAAGCAAGCGTGCGTGACGTTACAG
>Ga0307470_10000691_pt1 | contig 14958 bp, 16 predicted proteins | sample atmos_gasesAM3C__FD_204565 | JGI IMG/M metagenome (GOLD analysis project Ga0307470, IMG submission 204565) | Hardwood forest soil microbial communities from Morgan-Monroe State Forest, Indiana, United States - atmos_gasesAM3C_05 | ecosystem: Environmental > Terrestrial > Soil > Temperate forest... | reverse complement strand
GCCGCCCTAGATTTCCAAGCGGGTCCCGATTTCAATCACGCGGCTGGGCGGCAAACCATAATAGTCGGCGATCACCTGGGCGCTGCGCGCCAGCTGCATGAACGCCCGGCGCCGCAGCGGCGGCAGATCCGAACGCTGGCCGGGGAGCAATTCCTCGCGGCTCAGGAAGAAGGTCGTGAGTTCCGGTTCGTAAGGCACCCCATATGCCTCAGCCTCTCTCAAGAGCTCCGTGATGTTCGGCTTCTCCATGAAACCGATCTGCGCCACCACCCGGACGATGCCCTCGCATACCGGGGTTACGGTCAAGCGCTTGGATGCAGCCATCCGCGGCTGTTCGCGCGTCACCACCGTCAGCAGGACCACCCGCTCGTGCATCACGCGGTTGAACTTGATGTTGTTGAGCAGTGCGCGCGGTATGCCGGACGCCTTCGCATCCAGGAATATGGCCGTGCCCGCCACCCGCACGGGGGGATCGCGCTTCAATTCCTCGACGAAATCGCGCACCGGTTTCTGCTCGCGCAGCAGGCGCGCCATGACCGAGGCGCGCCCCCTCTGCCACGTCTGCATCAGCCAATAAATGGTCAGCCCGGATGCCAACGGCAGCCAGCCGCCCTCCTCGAGTTTGGTCAGGTTCGCGAGCAGGAAGGCGATGTCGACGATGAACAGCAGGGACAGGCCCATGCGCAGCGCCCGGCTCTCCCGGCCTGTCCGCGATTTGATCAGACTCAAGGTCAACGGCGTCACGATGGTCATGGCGCCGGAGACCGCCAGGCCGTACGCGCCGGCCAGTGCGGCGGAGCTGCCGAAACCCATCACCAACGCCAGCGCGGCGACCATGAGAATCCAGTTCATCGTTGGAACATAAATCTGCCCGGCATGTTCCGCCGAAGAATGTTCCACACGGAGGCGCGGCAGCAACCCTAAGCTGACGGCCTGAGTGGTCACCGAGAACACGCCCGAAATCACCGCCTGCGATGCGATGACGGTCGCCGCCGTCGCGATCATGACCAAGAGCCACAGCGACCATGCGGGCGCCATCAAGTAGAAGGGGTTGCTGATGGCCGCCGGGTTCTCGATCAACATCGCGCCCTGGCCGAAGTAATTGGTGACCAGCGCCGGCATCACGATGCAAATCCAGCCGAGACGAATCGGCGCTTTGCCGAAATGGCCCATGTCGGCGTACAAGGCCTCGCCTCCGGTGACGGTCAAGAAGACCCCGGCAAGGACCGCGAGCGAGCTCGTCTGGTGTTGCATCAGCAGCCTCAGTGCGTGCGACGGGTCGAGGGCGAGAAGTACTCCCGGCTCGCGCACGATCCAGCTCGCGCCCATCACCCCCAATATCGCAAACCAGCCGAGCATCACGGGGCCGAAAACCTTGCCGACCGAACCGGTTCCGTGCCGTTGAATCAGGAACAATCCCACCAGCACCAGGACCGTGATGGGCAGGATCGGAATCTGCGCGTCCGGCGCCGCCACATGCAGACCTTCCACGGCGCTCAACACCGAAATCGCCGGTGTGATGGCGCCGTCAGCGAAGAACAGAGAAGCGCCCAAGATTCCCAGCGTCCCATACAGCTTGCGGCGCGGACTTTCCCGCGCGGTGTTCACCACCAACGCAGTCAGGGCCAGCACCCCGCCTTCGCCCTTGTTGTCGGCGTTCAATACCACGCTCACGTACTTGAGCAGGATGACCAGGACCAGGGACCAGAAAATCAGCGACAGCACGCCGAGCACGTGTTCCGGCGTGACGGCGATGCCGGGGCCGGTGAAACAGGCCGACATGGCGTAGAGCGGACTGGTGCCGATATCGCCGAACACGACACCGAGCGCCGCAAGCGCCATTGGCGCGAGCCGTCCACCCGAATTGCGTTCGCTCACCTTTGGGATTCCCGTTTAGTCAAGAAAGGGCCCACCGTTGGGCCCTGTTTGGCTGGGGGACTAGGATTCGAACCTAGGTAAACGGTGTCAGAGACCGTTGTCCTACCACTAGACGATCCCCCAAATCTTCTTCGATGCGCTACGCGCGGATCTACGGGGTCGAGGCGCATTGCGCTCCGCAGTCCAGCTTCGCGCAAGCCCTGGGTGACCATCCCTGGTCACCCGTTCGACGCACGCGTCGAACCCGTCCAATAGGCTCGCTGCGCGAGCAGCGAACGGGAACTTATCTCCGCCAGCCAGGCGGAAATCCCTACCCGTTTAGCGTTTGGAGAACTGCGTGCCGCGACGCGCCTTGCGACGACCGACCTTCTTGCGTTCGACTTCGCGCGCATCTCGGGTGACAAAACCCGCCTTGCGTAAAGGCGACCTTAGAGTCTCGTCGTAAGCCATGAGCGCGCGAGTAATGCCATGCCGAATCGCGCCGGCTTGTCCGGTGATTCCGCCGCCTTGGACGTGCGCGTCGACATCGAATTTTCCATCGAGCTGTACTGCACCGAAGGGTTGCTGCACGATCATGCGGCCGGTTTCTCTGCCGAAGAACTCGGCCAGGGTGCGGCCGTTGATCGATACCTTGCCCGTGCCTTGACGCAGGTAAACCCGCGCGCTCGACGTCTTGCGCCGGCCGGTGCCGTAAAACGAATTGACGGCTGTCTTTGATGCCATTGTTTTCTGTCCTCGAGAAACTAGATTTCCAGCGCCTTGGGTTGCTGTGCTTGGTGGGGATGATCCTTGCCGCCGAACACGTGCAGTTTCTTGTACATGCGGCGGCCCAATGGCCCCTTCGGCAGCATACCCTTCACCGCGAACTCGATCGCCCGCTCCGGGTGTTCTTTCAGCAACTTGTCGAGCGAAATGCTCTTTAGGTTGCCGACATAGCCCGTGTGCTGGTGGTAGAACTTGTCCGTGAGCTTGGCTCCCGTGACGCGCACGGTGCCCGCGTTGATGACCACGATGTGATCGCCAAGATCTTGATGCGGCGCATAATTCGGCTTGTGTTTGCCCTTCAATCGATGCGCGATCTCCGAGGCCAATCGGCCCAGAGTTTTGCCTGCCGCGTCGACCAGGAACCAGTCGCCCCGGGTCTCTTCAGGCTTGGAAAATACGGTATACATGAAAATACTCAGCTGTTTCAGGTCGTTAACGAAAGGCGCGAAAGTGTACAGAACGCCGGGCAGAGATGCCAGCCCCGCGCCACACAAGCGACGCCTATAATATAGTGTCGCCATGGATATCCGCCGTTTCAGCTTGATCGACCTAGCGTTAGGCGAAATAGATAAGGCAATCAAGGTCTTAAGTGCGCCGGCCCGATCGGCTCGCGAAGTGCCTGCCGCCCCGGAGGGCGCAGCGCTGCAGGCGGCGCAGCGCACCGAGTCGGTGCGCCTCATGCGGGTCAACCACTCCGGAGAAGTGGCGGCGCAGGCCCTGTACCAAGGACAGGCGTTGACCTCACGCGATAGCGCGGTGTCGGCCGCCATGCGCCTGGCCGCCACCGAGGAAATCGACCATCTCGCCTGGTGCGAGCAGCGCTTGCGCGAACTCCGCGGCCGTACCAGCGTTCTCAACCCCCTGTGGTATGCCGGCTCTTTCGCGATCGGCGCCCTGGCGGGCACCTTGGGGCGCAGCACCGGGCTGGGGTTCGTCGCGGAGACGGAGCGGCAGGTGGAATCGCATTTGCGCGGCCATTTGGCACGCTTGGGCGAGGCCGACCCGCGCAGCCGTGCCATCCTCGAGCAGATGACGCACGAAGAGATGCAGCATGGCGCCCAGGCAGCCTCGCTGGGAGGCCAGGAGCTGCCGTTTCCCGTCGGGATGGCGATGCGCTTGACCGCCCGGCTCATGACCTTGGGCTCGTATTGGTTGTAGCCTTAACCCGTTAGTGCTTGCGATTCCGGGACTTATGTAATAAAACGTGCGCCAGCACAGGCGTTTAACAGACGACAAAAACCAGGGAGAGACCATGGAAGAAGCGGCAAAAGCCTTAAGCGATATCCCAGCGATCAATCGTTTCTTGAGCTACTGCCGGATTCGGACAGTCCCTTCCAAGACCGTGATCATTCACGCCGGCGATTTACCGGACATTCTGTACTACATCATCTCGGGCTCGGTCGAAGTCATGATCGAGGATGAGGATGGCAACGAAATGGTGCTGGCTTACCTCAATAAGGGCCAGTTTTTCGGGGAAATGGGCTTGTTCTACGAGCAGCCCACCCGCAGCGCCTGGGTGCGCACCCGGCAGCAGTCGGAACTCGCCGAAATGACCTATCCGCGCTTTCGGCAAATCGCCGCCGAGAGCCCGGGGTTGATCTTCGAATTGGCCACGCAGCTGGCAACACGGCTCGACCGCACCAATCGCAAGCTGGGCGATCTCGCCTTCGTCGACGTCACGGGCCGCGTCGCGCACGCCATCATGGATCTGTGCGGCGAGCCGGATGCGATGACGCATCCTGAGGGCATGCAGATCAAAGTGAGCCGGCAAGAGCTCTCCCGGCTGGTCGGCTGCTCGCGCGAAATGGCGGGACGCGTACTCAAGGTGTTGGAAGAACAAGGCCTGCTGCGCGCGACCGGGAAAACCATCGTCGTATTCAACGCCAGACCGAAGGTGAAGACGCGGCCGCTGATCGTGCCGGTAAAAGCCGGCGCGGGCGGCGCAGCCGCCAAGAGCACGCGTCCCGAATCCGACGACGACGACGACGATGAGGACGACGACGAATAGGCCTTAAGCTGATTTGCTCCCGATCTCTATTTGCGCGCGCATGGACCTGATCGTGTTCGCGTAAGAAGCGCTGCCGAAGATGGCGGAGCCCGAAACAAACGTGTCCGCACCGGCCCTGGCGATCTCGGCGGCATTGTCCACTTTGACCCCGCCGTCGATTTCGAGGCGAATTTCGCGCTTGGCAGCCTCGATCCGCGCGCGTGCTTCGGCAAGTTTGGGCAGAGCCTGCGGGATGAACTTCTGCCCGCCGAAGCCGGGGTTGACCGACATCACCAAGATGAGATCGATCTTCTCGATGACGTAATCCAGCCAGTTCAACGGCGTCGCGGGATTGAACACCAGACCCGGCTTGCACCCCGAATCCCGAATGAGTTGGATCGTGCGATCCACATGCTGGGTCGCCTCCGGGTGAAAGCTGATGTAGCTCGCGCCTGCTTTGGCGAATTCCGGCACCAGTTGATCCACGGGCGAGACCATCAAATGCACGTCGATCGGCGCGTCGATTCCCGACTTGCGCAGGGCTTCGCAAACCAGGGGCCCGATAGTGAGGTTGGGGACGTAGTGATTGTCCATCACGTCGAAGTGGATCCAGTCGGCGCCGGCGGCGAGTACCGCGTTCACTTCTTCCCCCAAGCGGGCGAAATCGGCGGACAAAATCGAGGGCGAAATAATCGTCGTCATCGTCGCTCCTTCATCGCATGCCGCGCGCCGCGCGAATCCCCTCATAGGCTTCTTGGATGCGCTGAGTTTTCTCTTTCGCCATCTGCGCCATCGACTCCGGCAGCCCGTTCGCAACCAGTTTATCAGGATGATGGCGGCTCATTTGGCGCCGATAGGCCTTGGTCACTTCTTGATCTGAGATATTGGCGTCGACTTCGAGTTCCGCATAGCACTCGGCCAACGACTCGGCGCTTGCGGCGGGGCGGCCGGGGCCGGAAGAGCCGGCGTGCGCCCGGTGCTGCGCATGCGCCGCACGAGCCCGCGTCGAGGCCTCCATATAGACGAACTCGAGCCCGGACATGCCCAACCGCTCGGCCGCCCGCGCCAAAATCGCGCGCGCAGGCGGCGATATGCCGTTGCCCGCCAGCGCCGCGCGCAACTGCAATTCCATGAAGGCGCGCAACAGGTCATGGCGCTGGCCGCACGCCTCACGCAGCCGCTCGACGCCGAGTTCGGCGTCATAAGTGGCCGATTTTCCGGCCCTGAAGTAGTCGATCGCGATCCTGACCTCGCGCTCGCCCAGCTTGAGCTCGCGCATGAGGCCCCGGGCCGCGCCGATCTCCGCTTCGGTGACCCGGCCGTCGGATTTGGCGACGTGGCCCATGAGCTCGAAGGTGGTTCGGAAGAACTGTTCGGAAATCGAGATGGCATGCGCCGTACCCGCATGCGGCGAACGCCACGCCTCGGACGCAGTGCCAAAGCCCAGGCTGTGTTCGATCAAATAGCCGATGAGGGCCCCCATCGCGGCCCCCCACACGGTGCGGGTGAGCAGCAGGCCGATCACACCCCCAAAAAAAGCGCCTCTCCAACTCATTCGCGTTGACCTAACTACCTCGTCCCGCCACAATCGCCGACCTTCCACTCCTCAATGGTAGCAGTCGGCAGGCCGCATACGCATGCAACAGGATCCGCAATCGGTACCGCTTTTTGAGTCGCAGCTTCGCGGCCTGAAGAAAATTCACCAGGGCAAGGTACGCGACATCTACGACGTGGATGCTGAACATCTGCTCATCGTCACGACCGATCGCCTGTCGGCTTTCGACGTCGTGTTGCCGGACCCGATCCCCTTCAAAGGGGAGGTCCTCACGCAGATCTCGCTGTTCTGGTTTGCGAAGACTCGACACATGGTCGCCAATCATCTCTCCGCGCTCAAAGTGGAGGATGTCGTCGCCGACGGCCGGGAGCGCGCGCAGCTGGCCGGCCGCGCCATGGTGGTGAAGAAGCTTACGCCCCTGCCCATCGAGGCGGTGGTGCGGGGCTATCTGATCGGCTCCGGCTACAAGGACTACAAGCTGCACGGCTCGGTCTGCGGAATTGCCTTGCCCGGCGGATTGCAGATGGCGGACGCTTTGCCTGCGCCCCTGTTCACGCCCGCCTCCAAGGCCCCCGCCGGCCGGCATGACGAGAACATCGACTTCGACGCCATGGTGAGCATGGTCGGACTCGAATATGCCACCGACGTGCGGCGCATCGCGCTCGATATTTACCGATTCGCGGCGGAGCATGCCCGCGAGCGCCACATCATCATCGCCGACACCAAATTCGAATTCGGCGTCGACAAGTCGGGACGCCTCATGCTCATCGACGAAGCGCTGACGCCGGATTCCTCGCGTTTCTGGCCGACGTCGTCGTATAGGCCCGGGATCAGTCCGCCCAGTTTCGACAAGCAATTCGTGCGCGATTACCTGGAATCGCTGCACTGGAACAAGAAGCCGCCGGCGCCGCATCTGCCGGCCGACGTCGTGGCACGCACCAGCGATAACTATCGCGAGGCGCTCCGGCTCCTGACCGCGTAAAGTCCCGTGCATGTTCAACTGGTTGGAACGCCTGGAAGACGGATTGTTTCAAAAGTCGCGCAGCATGGGGCCGCCTTGGGGGCCCGTACTGCGCTGGTTGCGCTATCCCGCAGCGTTGATTCGCGACTGGCTGGGAGGCGAACTCAGCATCCGGGCGATGAGCCTGGCCTACACGACTCTGCTCTCTCTCGTGCCGCTGATGGTTTTCAGCTTTGCGATTCTCAAAGGTCTCGGCGCGCACGGAGACTTGAGATTCATCGTTCATGAATTCTTCCGTCCCGTCGGCAGCGCGGCGACGCAGCTGACCGAGAGCGTCATGCAATTCGTCGCCAACATGCGCGGCGAATTGCTCGGCTTCATCGGTCTGGTGTTTCTCGTCTACACCGTGATCACGACGATTCAAAAAGTCGAAGGGAGCTTCAATTCCGTATGGCGCGTCGGACATCCGCGGAATTTTGGCCGCCGTTTCGCCGAGTACCTGAGCGTCATGATCTTGGGACCCATCCTGCTTGCCGTGGCGATCGGACTGTTGGGGTCCGCGGAGCACAGTCCCTTCGCGCAGTGGCTGCATGCCGTCGCCCCGTTCGCCGCGATCTTGGACGTGTTGGGCCAAATCGCGCCGTACGTCATCGTCACCGCCGTGTTCACGTTCATGTATTCGTTCATCCCCAACACCCAGGTGCAGTTCCGCGCCGCGCTCATCGGCGGTGTGACCGCGGGGATCATTTGGGCTCTGGTCGGCAAGGTATTCACCATCGTCATTTTCTATTCTTCCCAGATGGTGGCGGTGTACTCCGGTTTCGCGATCGTGCTGACGACGCTGATCTGGGTGTACTTGAGCTGGCTCATATTGCTCATCGGCGCGCAGCTCGCGTTCTACGTGCAGTTCCCGCAATACTTGCGGCATGGCCAGGAGACCATCGAGCTCACCGGCAGTGATCGCGAGAAAGTCGGCCTGTCGATCATGTATCTGATCGGGCGCGACTACGGGACGGGCGGCGGATCCTGGAACGCCGGGCGGCTCGCGGCCGAACTGGACGTTCCGAGCATCGCGCTCGCGCCCGTGCTCGCGCGCCTGGAACGCGCCGGTTTGATCGTGGCAACCCAAGGAGAGCAGTTCGTTCCGGGCCGCAAACCCGAAGGCATTCTGCTGGCAGATATCGTGGATGCCGTGCGCACGCTGCAAATCGTTCGATTGACGATCGAGATGCATGGGGTCACCGCGGCGGCCCGGGTGATGGCCGAAGTGGAAACGGCGGTGCGCGAGCATCTGGGTACTCGAACGCTCAAAGACCTGATCTCGGCGGAGTAAGGAACCGCTGGAAAATGCCTGCCCGGCCCGGCCTCCTTGCACGGGTACCTCATTCGCCAGCGATGGTCATCTCCTGCAGCAGGATCGAGCCCACGCGCGTGCCGCCGCGCGCATCGACGTCATCGCCCACGGCCGTTATGCCTTTGAGCATTTCGCGCAAGTTTCCGGCGATCGTGATCTCGGCCACCGGGTACTGAATCGAGCCGTGCTCGACCCAGAAGCCCGCCGCGCCGCGCGAGTAATCGCCCGTTACCATGTTGACCCCCTGCCCCATGAGCTCGGTCACCAAAAGTCCGGTGTCGAGCCGCGACAGCAGCGCCTCCGCGCCGCCGGCGAAGCTCGGCGCGACCAGCAGATTATGAGCCCCGCCGGCGTTGCCGGTGGTTTCGAGCCCCAGCTTGCGAGCCGAGTAGCTGGAAAGAATGTAGCCCGTGAGGACCCCATCGGCGATGAGCTCGCGGTCGCGGGTCGCGACGCCCTCGTCATCGAAAGGCGCGCTGGCCAACGCTTTCGGAATATGCGGCCGCTCGGCAATCGAAAATCCCGGCGGAAACACCGGTTGACCCGCGCAATTCAGCAGGAACGAGGATTGCCGGTACTGGCTGCTGCCGCGGATCGCGGCCACGAAATGTCCGATCAGCCCGCGCGCGATTTCCGGCACGAACAGGACCGGCGCGCGGCGGGTGCGTATGCGGCGCGGTCCCAAACGCGCGATCGTGCGGCGCGCACTCTCGCGTCCGATGGCCCCGGCAGACTCCAATTCACGCCAATCGCGCGAGCTGCTGTACCAGTAATCGCGCTGCATATCATCTCCGGTGCCGGCGAGCACCACGCAACTCAAGGTATGCGACGTGGTCGGATAGCCGCCCACGAAGCCCTGGGTATTGCCGTAGACATGCAGACCCTGGTGCGTACTCAGCGATGCGCCCTCGGAATTATTGATCCGGGAATCGAATTCGAGCGCAGCGGCCTCGCAGGATTTGGCAATCTCGATCGCGCGGTCGGCGCCGATGTTCCAGGGATGGGAAAGATCGAGGTCCATCGGTGCGCGCGCCATCAGCGCGGCGTCGGCCAGCCCGGAGCAGGCATCTTCCGCCGTGAACCGGGCGATGCTGCAGGCTTTGGCCACCGTCGCCCGGACCGCATCCAGCGAGAAGTCCGCCGTGCTGGCCGAGCCCTTGCGCTGGCCGAAATAGACGGTAATTCCCATGCTGCGATCGCGCTGATGTTCCAGGGTCTCGACCTCGCCGAGTCGCACGCCGACCGAAAGACCCGTATCCTGGCTGACGGCCGCCTCGGCTTGCGAGGCTCCCCGAGCGCGCGCCTCTTCCAGCGCACGCTCGATAATCGATTCCAGGTCTGCCTGAGTAAGGCGAACAGGGTTGCTAGATACGGCCATCGAGATCTCCAATACGCTCTTCGTTATTCCGAGCGGCGATTCTACCGGGCTTGAGTGATAGCATGGGGCATATGACGATCGAGAACGAAACCGACGCTTCCGGCGAGTCCGAAGAGCAGCGCCTCAGCAAGAGCGCGCGCAAACGAGACGCCGCGTCCTTGCAGGAGCTGGGGGTGAAACTATCGGCCCTTCCCGACCAGGAGATCAAGGCGCTCGACCTGCCGGACAATCTGTTCGTTGCACTGCGTGACTTGCGCCGGCTGCCTTCTCACGGAGCGCAGGTGCGGCAGCGGCAGTATATCGGCAAGCTGATGCGCGACATCGATCCGGAACCCGTGCTCGCCAAGCTCGCGGAGCGCAAGCAGAGGCACGACCTGGAGATTCGCCATTTCCAGCAAATCGAGCGCTGGCGCGACCGGCTGCTGTCGGAGCCCGGCAAAGGGCTGGACGAGCTGCTCCAAGAGTATCCCCAGGCGGACCGGGCCGCGTTGGCCAAGTTGCTCGAAAAGGCCGAGAAGGAGCGCCGGGAACAGCGCTCGCCCGTCGGCGCCAGGGAGCTTTTTGCGTTTCTACGCCAGTTGCTCGGGTAGGCTTTGGTAAACTACCGGCATGCGAGCCCTGGTCGGAATCATAATGGGATCGTCTTCCGACTGGGAGACCATGCAGTGCGCCGCCGAGGTACTCGATTCTCTCGGTATCGCGCATGAGGTGCGCGTGGTGTCGGCCCATCGCACGCCCGACCTTCTGTTCGAGTACGCGGCAGGGGCGCGCGAGCGTGGTCTGAAGGCCATCATCGCGGGGGCCGGCGGCGCCGCGCACCTGCCCGGCATGACCGCCGCCAAGACATCGGTTCCCGTACTGGGAGTACCGATACAATCCAAGGTCTTGAACGGCATCGATTCGCTGCTGTCGATTGCCCAGATGCCGAGCGGCATTCCCGTCGCCACCTTTGCCATCGGCGCCGCCGGAGCGAAGAATGCCGCACTGTTCGCGGCAGCGATCCTTGCCAACGAATCGGTCGACGTCCGCACGGCTTTGGACGCCTTTCGCCGGGCACAGACCGCCGCCGTCCTCGCCAAGCCGGATCCGCGCGGCAATTGAAGCTATCGCGCGTCGGCATTGTCGGTGCCGGGCAGTTGGGGCGCATGCTTGCGCTGGCGGGATACCCCTTGGGTGTGCGTTGCGTATTTCTCGACCGCAGCGCCTCTTCGCCCGCCGCCCAAGTGGCGCCCACACTGATCGGAGACCTCGAGGACGCGGCGCAGCTCGCCGCATTGGCCGCATGCAGCGATGTGCTGACATTCGACTGGGAGAATATCTCGGGACAGGCGCTGGCGCCGCTCGAGCGGCTGACGCAAGTCCGCCCGCCGCGCCAGGCGCTCGAAGTCTCTCAGGACCGCATCGCGGAGAAGGCGCTGTTTTCCAAGCTGCGCATCCCGGTTGCCGAACATGCGGCAGTCGACAGCGAACAGCAGCTGATTCGCGCGATCCGCAAAATCGGACTTCCCGGCATACTCAAGACCCGGCGTCTGGGTTATGACGGCAAGGGCCAGTTCGTTTTGCGCAGCTTGGAGCAGATCGAGGAGGCTTGGGCCGCGATCGGCGGCTCAGGATTGATCTACGAGAGACTTCAGCGTTTTTCGCGCGAAGTATCCATCGTCGGCGCCCGTTCCGCGGCGGGCCGCACGGTGTTCTATCCGCTCTCGGCCAATAGTCACGGCGGCGGAATTCTGCACTACAGCATTGCACCGTATGCGAACCCCGGCCTCGAGCGCCGCGCCCGCATCTATCTGCAACGCGTGTTGAACGCGCTCGCCTACGTCGGCGTCCTCACCATCGAATTCTTCGTCGTCAAGGGGCGCCTGATTGCCAATGAAATGGCCCCTCGAGTCCATAATTCCGGCCATTGGACCATCGAAGGCTGCGTGACCAGCCAGTTCGAAAACCATCTGCGCGCGATTTGCGACCTGCCCCTCGGCAGCACGCGCGCTTTGGGACATACGGCCATGATCAATTTCCTGGGCGAAATGCCCGACCGCGAGCGGCTCTTGGCCATCGAGGGCCTAGCCTTCCACGATTATGGAAAGGAGCCGCGTCCGGGCCGCAAATTGGGCCATTGCACCATCCTCAAGAGCCGCGCAACGGAGCGCAATTCGGCTCTTGCGGATGCCTTAAAATGGATCGAGTGGGCATGAATCGGCCATTTCACGGAGCGGCGGCCAATCCCGTAGACTGCGGTAAGCGATGTATTTAGAACTATTCAAACTCCACGATTTGCCGTTTCGCCTGAGTCCGGACCCGCAGTTTCTGTACTTGAGCAAACAGCATGCGCGCGCCAAAGCGTACATGGAATCGACGATCTGGTTTACCGACGGCTTCGTGGTGATTACCGGCGAAATCGGCGCCGGCAAGACCACCTTGATCGAGACGTTCCTGCGCGAATTGCAAACCGACGCAGTGGTCGCGCAGATCAACCAGACCCAGCTCTCGCCGACGGCGTTTTTGCAGACCGTCCTGGTGCAATTCGGCTTCTCGCCCTTCAACATGAAGAAGCCGGAGGTATTGGCGACGTTGAATCAATTCTTGGTCGAACAGCACATCAGCGGGCGCAAGGTATTGCTGATCGTCGACGAAGCCCAGAATTTGACGCATCGCGTGCTCGAGGAAGTGCGCATGTTATCGGGCATCGAGACCACCAAGGAGAAGGCGCTGCGCATCATTCTCGCAGGGCAGCCCGAACTCAACGACAAGCTCAATTCGCCCGAACTGGTCCAGCTCACGCAACGCGTGCGGCTGCGGTTTCATCTGACCGCCCTCACGGAAGCCGAGACCGCCGCGTACATCGATCATCGTCTCGAGGTGGCCGGCTCGCAGGGGCGGCGCATATTCGCCGACGAAACCTACGCCACCATCTACAAATACACCGGCGGCGTCCCGCGCCTGATCAACACCCTGTGCGATACCTGCCTGATGGCCGCCTTCGGGCGCGACCAGGATACGGTGAGCGTGGACGATCTCGACGCCGCGATTCAGGAACTGCAGTGGGTCGAATTCGCCAGCGGCACCAATCGCATGCGCGTTCGCGCCATGGAGCCGGCCGCGCCCGTCAACGCCGGCGCCGGCCATACGGTCGCGCGGATACTGCTCGCAAGCGAGGGCAAGACCGTGATGGAACGCGAACTGAAGCCGGGCCGCCTGGTGATCGGCCGGACGCCGGACAATGATCTACAAATCGACAGCAAATTCATCAGCCGTCATCACTGCCAGATCGTGACGCAGGCGGACTCCTGCGTGATCGAGGATCTCAACAGCACCAACGGCATTTCCGTCCAGTCCAAACGCGTGCGGCGCTACAACCTGAACGACGGCGACGTGGTGCAGGTCGGTCAACATGAGATCATGTACATCGACGAACGCGCGCCGCGGATGCGCGGTCTCAGCGATACGGCCGAAACAGAGTTGCCCGAAAAGCTCCGCGACGCCTGAAGCCGCCTGCCGGACGCTAGCCGTGCAGCGTGGACGGTAGGTCGATCGTTTCGCCGGAGTATTCGCGGCTCAACTCACGATAATCACGGCGCCGCAGCAGCACCGTCAAGGCTGCGGTCTCGACGATGACGCCGATGGCGAAGGCCACGGCGGCGCGGGGGCCGTCCGGATCGAGGTAGAAGAGAAATATCGCCAGCCCGCCGATGACCATATAGAGAAAGGGCAGGCTTTCATAAACGGGCCGAGCCAAGCGCATGGATACCACCTCCGTGCGCTATGTTAATGCCGATCCGGCGGTTAAATCCGCCGGATTTGACTTAAAGCCTGCTGAAAGCTCGCTAAATTGTCGCCGGGCCGCCCGGTCCGGGGCCGAGTCGTTGCCGGCCGGGTCCCGGCCGCCCGGGCCCACCGTCCCCGACGCCGCGTCCGGGATACCGAGGCCGGTTCCGGTTCCGTTTTGCCGACCGGCTCAGTCCTTGCCGACCAACAGCTCGGAGATGCGCGATAACCAGGAGTTGCGCCAACCCTCGACTCGGAGCTGTTCATGTTGGGGTTGGGGAGCGCGCTTGGATTCCGACAGCAGATCCTTGGGCAGATTGATCTGATAGTTGCCGGTCATTGAATTGTCGGCCATAGAAGCTCCGTCGTTGAGTCGTTGATACCGTGACTTCAGCGTACCGAGTCCCGCCCTGAAGCAGATGCGACCCGGTGCACGTTATTGTCGTGTCGCGACGCCGGCGGAAGCAACGCGTCGCCACAATGCGACGCGTCATATACTTCTTACAATATGTCGCTTAGACGATTGACGTTGCGCGACTTTGTTCACGCAAACCAGCGTGCACCCAAAAACGACTGCGTTGAAAACTACTGCGCGTTGCCGCGCAGCCGCACCGCCTCGAACTCGTCGCCCGGCAACCAGTTCACCGTGCCCGTCGCCAGCAGCGCCTGCCAGCCGAGCGCAAAGCCAAATTTGGCGAGCGCTGCGTCGCTCGAGAAATCCATCGCCGGGGAATATTCGTCGCTCGGGTTGTGATAATGCTTCGCCGTGTACTCGTCGCGCTGCGCCTTACCCCATTCCGGCGGATGACCCGCAAATTTCACGCCCGTGTTGATCGAGAAGGCTGGAACACCGGCGCGTGCGAAACTGAAATGATCGCTGCGATAGTAATGGCCGGCGCCCGGTTCGGCGTCCGGCTGAATCTCGAAGCCGAAAATCTTGGCCGTGTGCTCGACGATGGGATAGAACGAGGTGCGCTCGGCGCCGGTCACATTCACGGACTCGGGCACGCCGATCGGCGGTATCGCGTCGAAATTCAATCCCAGCGCGATCCGCGCGGCCGGAAACGGCAGGTGCTTACCCAGATAGTCGGATCCGAGCAAGCCCTTCTCTTCGCCGGTCACCGACGCGAACAGCACGGGATGCGGCGGCTTGGCCGCAGACGAAGAATAGGCATGCGCCAATTCCAACACGATCCCGACGCCGGTACCGTTGTCGACGGCTCCGTTGTAGATGTTGTCGCCGCTCATCGTCGGATCGATTCCGAGATGATCGTAGTGCGCCGAATAAATGACGGCCTGAGCGGGCTCGCCGACA
>Ga0307470_10000690_pt1 | contig 14966 bp, 17 predicted proteins | sample atmos_gasesAM3C__FD_204565 | JGI IMG/M metagenome (GOLD analysis project Ga0307470, IMG submission 204565) | Hardwood forest soil microbial communities from Morgan-Monroe State Forest, Indiana, United States - atmos_gasesAM3C_05 | ecosystem: Environmental > Terrestrial > Soil > Temperate forest... | reverse complement strand
GCGGTGGGCAACGTTGAAACGCGAAGCTCGACCTCTTTTCCCTCGCGCTCGGTCTTGATGCGGCCATCCTGCGGCCGGCGGCGCTCGGCGATGTCCATCCGGCACATCGTCTTGATGCGCGAGGTGATGGCGAGATTGACGAGCTTAGGCACGCGCTGGATCTCGTGCAGCACGCCGTCGATACGGAAGCGAATCATGGCCGACTCGCGCTTCGGCTCGATGTGGATGTCGCTGGCGCGCGAGTCGTAGGCGTGTTGCAGCAGGAAATCGACAGCGTTGACGATATGCGCGTCGCTGGTCTCGATCTCGTTTCCGGACTTGAGCTTGACGTACTGTTCGAGGTTGGAGAGATCGATCGCGCCGCGTCCGAGGTCGCGGCCGGCTTTCGTCACCGAAGCGCGGAAACCGTACTGCTCGGTGATGACGCCCATGATGTCGCTCTCGGACGACACCACGATCTCGATCTCCTGCTTCACCATCTGGTGATAGGTGTCGAGAGCGACGGTGTCGAAGGGATTGACGACCGCGACGATCAGCCGGCCGTCGCGGACGGCGACCGGTGTCATCCGGTGCTTTTTCGCGAACGGCCGCGAGATCTTCGCTTCGATCATCTCCAGGTCAAGCTTGAGCGGGTCGATCTTGAAGAACTTCAGCCGTGCATCCTCGGCGATCAATCGGGCCAGAAGAAAATCGTCGATGCGCGTACCGCTCCCGCTGGCATCGGTGAGGTTCATCGCCATCAGCGCCTTGAACGGACTGGCCTCGTCCTCGCCGCGCGCGCGGGCGGAACGCGACTGCGCGCGAAGCTGGCGATCGAGGTTGTCCACTTCGATCTTCTGCTTCTCGTCGATGAAGCCGGCGTTCTGCAGCATCTCGCCGAGGTAGGTGAGCGTGACCTCGCGCGACTTGCGGCCAGCGGATGGGGCGGTGGCGGTCATAGGAGAGTCAATGATGACGGATGGAGGGTGAATTCCGCTAGGGGCGTGTGGTTCCGGGTTTTGGGTCAATTAGGAAAACCGGTCACCACAAAGGCACAGAGGTCACAGAGACTCTCTGTGTCCTTTGTGTCTCTGTGGTTGCCTCTGCCTTGGCGACCACTTCAACGCCACTCATTCACTCACCCCACGAAGCGCGCCGGCCGCGCGACACGTACATGGCCGAAATAGTTGTCCACCCGCATCGCCACTTTCTCCGCCATCGAACGGAACGTCGTCATCTTGCCGCCGAAGATGTTGAGCAGATTGCCGCGGCGCTCGAGGCGGTAATCGCGGCCGATGGCGCTCGGATTCAGGGCACGGCCGACCAGCGGCCGGACGCCGGCGAAGGTCGACGCCACGTCGTCGTACCTGATCGGCTCTCGAAGATACCGATTGAACCGGGCGATGAGATAGTCGATCTCCTCCCCTGTCGCCTGCACGTTTTCGAGCGACGTCCGATGCATCACCTCGGTCGTGCCGACAAGCGTCGTCTCTTTCCACGGAAGAACGAAGAAGACACGCCGGTCGCTGAGCGACTGCAACAGCATTCCGACGCCGGCGACGCGATTCTTCAGCACCAGGTGCGAGCCGCGCACCAGCGAGAGGGCGTAGCGCGAGGGGATGCGATTCTCGGCGAGCAGCGCATTCATCCACGGCCCCACCGCGTTGACCACGAAGTCGAAGTGCTGTTCCTCCCCGCTCGCCGTCACCACGATCCACTTGTCTTCCTTGCGCCGCAACGATACGACGCGCGTCTCCTCGCGCACCTTCGCGCCCTCACTGATCGCCGACGCCACGACGACCCGCGCCAGCGCGTAGTCATCGACCTGCGCGTCCCAGTAGCTGAACCCACTTCGCAATCCATCGGCCACGAGCGGCACGCGCTCGATCAACTCGCCGGCGCTCATGGCCATGTGCGGCGCAATGTTGGAACGGCCGGCCAGAAGGTCGTACAGCGTCAGACCGGCTCGAAGGGTAAACGAGCTTCGCGGACTGTCGGCATACACCGGCAGCAGAATCTCGACCGGCTTCACGAGCTCCGGCAGGTTCTCCAGCAGCCACGCACGGTCGCGCAACGACTCACGCACGAGCGCGATGTGGGCGTGCTCGAGGTAGCGCAGGCCGCCGTGAATCATCTTCGTCGTCGCCGACGAAGTCTGGGCGCCGCACCGGCCTTTCTCGAAAAGCGTGACGTCGTAATCGCGGCGTGCAAGCTCCCACGCCACGCCAAGGCCGTTGATCCCTCCGCCGATGACCGCAACGCGCACGGCATGGAATCGTACCTTCTGTTCCCGAAATTGGCGCACGATTTGAAATGGCTGAGTCACGGAATGGCTATTGAGCTCCTGCAACCAGTCGAGGATTTGCAGCGCGAGCCGGCCGGCGACCTGGCCGTGATGCTGACCGGCGGCGGCGCACTGGCCGCATATCAGGTAGGGTTGATCAGAGGTCTGGCGCGGCATTTTCCAAAACTTCGGTTCCAGATCATCACCGGCGTCTCCGCGGGTGCCATCAACGCCATCTACCTTGCCTCGCACGAGGGCTCTCTGCGCGAAGCCGCCGACGACCTCGCGGAGATCTGGTGCAAGCTGGAATGCAGAAGTGTCTTTCGCCCGAACTATGCCGCGCTGTTGCCGTTCCGAACGGCTCTCAAGGCATTGCTGCCGCCACGCTTCACACGGCGGCCGCACGGTTTGTTGAACGCCGGACCGCTGGCTGAGCGGCTTCGCGAGATCTATCACTGTCCCAGGCGCAACCATTCGATCGGGGGAATCCGCCGCAACCTGGAGCGGGGCGATCTGAAAGCGGTGGCCCTGATCGCTCTCGATTACACGACTGGCCAAAGTGTGCGATGGACGCAGGGCCGTTCCGACCCGGTCTTCGAAGGTCCCAACCGCCGCAGCGCGCCGACCGAGATCACCGTCGAACACGTCCTTGCCTCGGCAGCGCCACCATTCGTCTTTCCGGCGGTGAAGATCGGCTCACGATGGTACGGCGACGGCGGTATCCGTCTCGCAGCCCCTCTCTCCAGCGCCGTCCACCTCGGCGCAACACGCATCCTGGCGATGTCCACCGGTTATCAGCGCACGCCGGACGAGGCCAATACGCCGGTGCTGCGCGGCTATCCACCCGCCGCACAGATGATGGGTCAGCTCCTCAATGCCATCTTCCTCGACGTCATCGACGAAGACGTGGAACGGATGAAGCGGATGAACGAGATGATCGAAAAGCTCGATTCATCGCAGCGAAACGGTTTCAAGCCGATCGATCTCCTCGTGCTGCGCCCTTCCGCAGACCTCGGCAAGATCGCGGGAGCCTATGAGAAGCACCTCCCCCGCAATATGAAGCTGCTCACCCGCGCACTCGGCACGCGCGAGACCGAGTCTTCCGACTTCATCGCCATGCTGATGTTCCTGCCCGATTACACGTCGTGTCTGATGGAGATCGGCGAAAACGACGTGGCCGCGCGTCTGGACGAGCTGCGCGCGTTCCTCGGTGAGACGGCGGGAACGGCGATCAGCGCAGTGTGAAGGCGTCGTTATTTTCGCTTCGGAGCCATGGACACCTATCGGTGTACAATGGCTCCAATGAAGCGCCGTGACCTGGAGCAGCGTCTCAAGGAATGCGGTTGGCGCTTCCTCCGAAGTGGCGGGCGACACGATGTCTGGACCGATGGCAAGCGCGACGAAGCGATTCCCAGGCATCGCGAGATCAACGAGCGGCTTGCGCAGGCGATCCTGCGGCGGGCTTGTGAGGGACAATCATGAGATTCGAAGGCACATTGGTTCGCGACGGGAAGTTCTGGCTGGCTGAAATCCCGCTGTTGAACGGCATGACACAGGGCCGGACGCGTAAGGAAGCGTTGTACATGGCCGGCGACTGGCTGGAAACGATGATCGGCCGCGATGGCTTTAAAGCTACGGTGTTTCCGCGAGGGACTCGCGAGTTCGAGATCTCGGGAAACGACCCAGCGGCGATGATTGCTCTCTTGCTACAGCAAAAGCGTCAGGCCAGCGGCGCATCACTGCGAGACATCGCGAAGCGGCTTGGCGCGTCATCGCGAAATGCTTACGCTCGATACGAGCGCGGCGACGCGGTCCCTAGCCTCGAAAAACTCGACGCGCTCCTGAAAGCGGCTTCGCCCGGGGGCGACTTCGTCATTCGTGATGCGCATCGGTGATCAATCGGCAGAAACGCCGACCTGACTACTTGCCGCTGAGCCGCTCGTACAGCTCCGCGTTCTTTGCCACCACGTCACATGCGGCTCTCTCGAACGCCTCGTCTCGCTCCAGCTTCTCCCTGACGACGACCGTCTCTTCGGGGAAATCAGCGGAAATACGACCCAGGCCCTCTTCCCGACGATCTTCGAGGATCAGTCTGATCGCCTCGCCGAGGCTTGCCCGTGCCGCTTCTCGAGTACGACCCTGACCGTTCGCTTCAGGAACCTCTGGGCACGAGGCGACGAACCATTCACCAACTTGTTCGATCATCGCAGTGAATTCGTCCGGCATCCACGGATTTTACCTCGGCTGACGGCTCCTGCGTTCGTCCTGGCACCGCCGATAGAAGTTAGTGATTCTCAAAATCGTTGAACGGCGTCTTGAGAACTACGGCGACGTAAACCTCGAGAAGAGTCTGCCTGACTGGATCTCTTTCTTCGATGTACCGGATGTCCATGCTCCGAAGACGTTCGCGGGCTCGTGTGAACGCGGAGCCAAAGACAGCATCCTTGACGAGAGAAGCGCGTGAGCCTTCTTGGCGGTAGCTCGCCTTCGTTTGTCCTGTCTCCAAACGCGCGATTCGAAACGCAAACGCCGCTGTCAGATGAGTGCTCCCCGGAGCGCAGTGCCCGCGGAGTCGCTCGCGAAGCCGATTCGTGCGACCGACGTAAAGGTCTCGCGTTCCTTCGGAAAACAGGTAGATGCCGCGCTGTGGCATGCCCGGTGGCAGATCCGCATACTTAACTGGTTGCGACTCGATGAGTTCGCAAAGCTTCGGATCCAGCGATTCGACTAGCACTTGAAAACTTGGATTCATCTTCTTTGTCCTGGCCGGTCGTCCTACCCCGCCACCGCCGCCGTCTCCCGATACTGAATCTCGTACAGCTTTCGGTACAGCCCTCCGTGCTGGATCAGCTCGTCGTGCGTGCCGCGCTCGCGGATCTCGCCATGGTGAAAGACGAGGATCGTGTCGGCGGAACGGATCGTCGAGAGGCGGTGCGCGATGACGATCGACGTGCGTCCCTCCATCAGCGTTTGGATCGCCTCCTGAATCAGTACCTCGGTCTCCGTGTCGATCGACGATGTAGCCTCGTCCAGCACCAGCACCGGCGGATTGAACGCCAGCGCGCGAGCGAAAGAGAGGAGCTGCTTCTCCCCCACCGACAATCCTGCGCCGCGCTCCCGCACCTCGGCGTCATAGCCTTCCGGAAGCCGCTGGATGAAGCGGTCGGCCTGCACGCGAATCGCTGCTTCACGCACCCTCTCCGGACCGATGTCGGGATTGCCGAGGGAGATGTTCTGGGCGATGTCGCCAGTGAAGAGGAAGAAGTCCTGCTGCACGATTGCAAAAAGAGAACGCAGCGACGCGATCGAGAACTTGCGGATGTCGATGCCGTTGATGAGGATCTCGCCGCGCTGTGGTTCGTAGAAACGAAGCAGCAGTGCCGTCACGGTCGTCTTACCCGCGCCTGTGTGACCGACGAGCGCGACACGTTCGCCGTGCGTCACCGTGAACGAAACGTTTTGCAGTACCCACTCCGGCTCGTTGTAGGCGAACGAGACGTTGCGGAACTCGAGCGACTCGAAGTGATCGACCTCGATCGTGCCGTCGTCGAGAATGCGGGGCGGTGTGTCGAGCAGCTTGAACACGCGCTCGCTCGCCGCCATCGCCGCCTGCAGGATGTTGTACTTCTCGGAGAGGTCGGAAATCGGCTCGTAGAATCGCTGGGCGTACTGAAAGAACGCCACCATCACGCCGATCGAAAGCGTTCCCTGAATCACCTGACCGCCGCCGTACCAGACGATGAGGGCGAGGCCGATGGTCTCGATCAACTCCACGACCGGGTAGAAGACCGAGTAATAGAAAATCGCCTCGATGTTGGCGTCACGGTGCCGCGCGTTCAGTCCCTCGAACTTCTCCGCCTCGTCAGCCTCGCGGTTGAAGAGCTGCACCGTGGCCATGCCGGAGATGTGCTCCTGCAGGAAGGCGTTGATGGCTGCGATGCGCGCGCGCGTCTTGCGATATGTGAGGCGGGCGCCTGCACGGAACCACGCCGAAGCCAGGATGATGAGGGGGATGATGGAGAAGAGCACGAGGGCCATCCGCCAGTTCATCCAGAAGAGCATGCCGACGATCCCGGCCAGCACGAAGATGTCGCCGAAGATCGAGACGAAACCGGCCGTGAACATGTCGTTCAGCGCGTCGACATCGGTCGTTACGCGCGTCATCAGCCGGCCCACCGGATTGCGGTCGAAGAACTGGATGTCCAGCTTTTGCAGGTGGCCGAAGATCTGTTTGCGGAGGTCGTACATGATGTACTGGCCCATCAGATTCATCAGCACCATCTGCGTGTAGAGCACGCCGAAACCGGCAATCAGCACCAGGAAGTAGAGAGCGCCGGCGACGTTGATGCCGCTGAGCGGATCGAGCGCCAATCCATGCGCAACCAGCCACGCTCCGATACGCCGGCTGATACCGGCAACCTCCGCTCCCTGTTTCGGCGCGACGTAAAGATCGATGGCCACGGCCACAATGGCCGGCCCCGCAATCTCCAGCAACGAAGAAAGGATGACGAGCCCCACCGACACCGCCGCCCTCAGGCGATACGGCGCCAGATAGCGCAGCAGCCTCCGCGCAAGGTGCGGGTCGAAGGCCTTCGCGCCTTCGTCTTCGTGTCTCTCGATTTCGGACATGGGTCACTTGCGTCGGCCTTGCGGCCGACGCGTTGTCGGTTGTCGGTTAGTTGCGCTTCGCGCGTTGTCAAAAGCCGAGGCTGGCCAGACGCATCGACAACGCGCGAAGCGCAACCAGCCGACAACCGACAACGCGCGGCCCGCCAGGGCCGCGCAATTAAGCAATTTCCTCGATCTCCTCCTCCAACGTCTGTCTTCGATACAGATTCGCGTAGTAGCCGTCGCGCGCGAGCAGGGCGTCGTGCGTGCCGCGCTCGACGATGCGGCCATCGTCGATGACGACGATCGTGTCGGCGTCCTTCACCGACGACACGCGGTGCGAGACGATCAGCGCCGTTCGCCCCCTCCTGATCTCGCGCAGCGCTCGCAAAATCTGCTCCTCGGTGTTCGTATCGACCGCGCTCAGCGAGTCGTCGAGAATCAAGATGGCCGGATCGCGTACGAGCGCGCGTGCGATGGCCGTGCGCTGTTTCTGACCACCCGAGAGCGTGATGCCTCGCTCGCCGATCAGCGTCTCGAGGCCTTGCGGGAACGAAGTGACATCTGAGCTGAGTCCGGCCAGCCGCGCCGACTCATTCACCTCGTCGATTGTTGCCTCGCGGCGCCCGAAGCGGATGTTCTCCGTGATCGACTCGGAGAAAAGGAACGTCTCCTGCGGCACAGCCCCGATCCATTGACGGAGCTGCGCCGGTGGAAACGACTCGATCGGACGGCCGTCGACATAGATCGTTCCCGGCGGCGGCTCGAACGTCCGCATGATCAGCGCGAGCAGAGTCGACTTGCCGCTGCCGGTGCGGCCGACGATACCGAGGGTCTGGCCGGGTTGAATGTGGAGGTTGATGTCGCGAAGAGTGGAACGGCTGGCACCGGCGTAGGAAAACGTCAAGTGACGGAGTTCGATCTCGCCGCGGACAGGAGCCGTGACGCGCTCGCCGGCAGTCGTCAGTACTTCCGGCGCAACCGACCACACCTCGTGCAGGCGCACCATCGACGCCATCCCGCGCTGGAAGAGATTCGTCACCCATCCGAGCGCGATCAGCGGCCAGACCATGCGCCCGAGGTAGAGCTGGAAGGCGACGAAGGCGCCGATGGTCAGTGCGCCGTGAATCATCTTGCGGGCACCGATGAAGAAGATCACTCCGAACATCACCCCGATCATCGCGTGCAACGCCGGATAGAACGTCGCCGTCAGTTTGATGAGCGTGCGATTGCGCTCGACGTACTCGCGATTCATCTCCGCGAACCGCGCAGCTTCCGCGCGCTCGCGTCCGAACGCGCGCACCACGCGCACGCCGGAGAGGTTCTCCTGCACGCGCGCCGAAATGTCGCCGAAGTAGTCCTGAATCGATTTGAACCTGACGTGAATCCGCTGACCGAAGTGCTGCACCATGAGGACGATCACCGGAACGGACGTCAGTGAGATGAGCGCCATCTCGCGGCTGATGCGCAACATCATCACGAACGCGCCGATGACGACGATCAGCGAGGAGAGCGCGTGCATCACAGCCGGCCCGATCAGCATCCGCACGGCGGAAAGATCGTTCGTGGCGCGCGAGATCAGGTCACCGGTGCGCTGCTCCTGGTAGTACGACACCGGCAACGACTGCAGGTGATCGTAGAAGTCGCTGCGCATCTCGTACTCGATGTGCCGCGAGACACCGATGAGGATACGGCGATGCAGAAACAGGAAGAGCCCTTCGAGTGCCGCGGCGCCGACGAGCATGAGCCCGTAGCGAATCATCTCCCCGCGCGCGACCGCCTTCGTCAGCGCGTTGACGGCGTTGCCGACGATGAGCGGCTTCGCCAGCGAGAATGCCGCCGACCCCATCACGCAAAGCGCCCCCAGCGTCAGAGCTGTTTTATGAAGACCGAAGTAGTGGAAGAGGCGGCGAAGCGGGGACATGCGAGGGGGACATTCTAGCGAGTTGGTGGGTTGGGTGTCGGGGGTGGGAGTGGTAGCGGAGCTGCGTAGCCTTCATCTCTGTGTCCTCTGAGTCTCTGTGGTTCATCAAAGGTCCGATACAATGTGCGAATCCACAACCGGTAGAGTCGACAGGGGGAAGCAATGCAGTACTGCGCCTATTGCGGTAACACCGTCGAAGCCGTCTCCTACGCTCCATGCCCGCGATGCGGAAACCCGAGCAACGGCGCGCCGCGCCCTGTTGCCGGAGCGTCGAAAGGGACGAACACCGCGCTGATCGTCGTGATCGTCGTCGTCGGCGGCCTGTTTATCGTCGCCGTCATCGGCATCCTGGCAGCCATCGCCATCCCCAATCTGCTTACGGCGCAGAATCGAGCGAAGCAGAAGCGCACGATGGCCGACATCCGCTCGCTGTCGACTGCCGTCGAGGCCTACTCAACGGACAAGAACGAATACCCGAAGGGCTCAACCGCGTCCGATCTCGCCGGAGCGCTCGCGCCGACGTACATCAAGACCGTGCCGGCTGTCGACGGCTGGGGACACGCTCTGCAGTACACCTGCCTGAAGGACGCCACCACGCCCGACAACGAGAAGTGCGTCGGATATGTGGTCGGCAGCGCAGGGAAGGATCTCCGCTTCGAGCATGACTCACTGCTCGAAACGATCGCGGCCGGAGAACGGAACACCTCGAACTTCGACTGCGACATCGTCTACTCCAACGGCAAGTTCGTGGAGTACCCCGAAGGAGTGCAGCACTGATGTATTGCACAGCTTGCGGAACGAGCCGTCCCGACGGCATGAACGTCTGTCCCAACTGCGGCACCGGCTCGCCGGTCATCGCCGCGCCGCCGCAGATTCAGAACTACCTCGTGCCCGCGATCCTGGTCACGCTCTGCTGCTGCGTCCCTGCAGGAATCGTGGCCATCGTCTACGCCGCGCAGGTCAACGCGAAGCTCGCTGCCGGCGACATCGCTGGAGCGTCGGAGTCGGCGCGCCTCGCCAAAATCTGGAGCTGGGTCGGTTTCGGCTGCGGCGCACTCCTCGGAATCATTTATGCGATCGCCGGTGGGCTTAGCTCGCTCAACAACATTCATTAGCATTCTGGCCGGGTTGTTTGCGATCGGAGGAGCCGCGATCCTCTATCGCTTCGACCCGGCCACCGTGCACTTCTTCCCGCGTTGCGTCTTCCACGAACTGACGGGACTGCAATGTCCCGGCTGCGGCACGACGCGCGCGTTGCACCACCTGCTCCACGGCGACATCGCCGGTGCGTTCCGGCTCAATGCGATGCTCTTCGTGGTCGCCCCGTTCGGCGCAATCGCTTCGGTCTCGCGGCGCTTTGCTATGCACCCGGTCACGGGATGGAGCGCGGTTGTGGTGACGGTTGTGTGGTGGGTGGGGCGGAATATCCTGCACTACTAAGATCGGATTTCGCTCGCGCCGCAAAGACTCTCTTCACGCGAAGGCGCGAAGACGCGAAACAACGACATGCGAGGGTCGCGGATGCTCTGCTACGTGTGGTCTTCGCGCCTTCGCGTCTTCGCGTGAGAAAACGGTTCTTACCCCCCACTCAACGCCGGCAGAATCACGATCTCCGCCCCATCCCTCACCGGCGACGCAAGCCCGCCCGTGAACTTGATGCTCTCCCCATCGATGAAGATGTTCACGTGCGGGCGCACCTCGCCGATCTCGGTTACCACGCGATCACGGACTCCCGGGCACTCAGCCCACAAAAGCGTCAGCGCCTTCGACGCCGATTCCGCTGAGCTTTTGACACGCACCTCGGCACGATTACCCGCAAGCTCGCGCAATGGGCCGGGGATGACGAAGACGAGCGACATGATCAGCGCTTCCGCGGCAGTGAGATCGAAACCGCGTTGACCGAGACGACCGCCGGAAGCCCGTCGGCGAGCTGCGACCACTTCTTCCCCTCGTCTGAGGAACCGAAGAGCTTTCCGTTGCGCGTTCCGAAATAGACGCCGGCCGGATCGAGCGGATCGTTGGCCATGGCATCGCGAAGGACCGTCTCGTAGGCGTCCTTTTGCGGCAGTCCCTTCGTCATCGCATCCCAGCTCTTGCCGGCGTTCTGCGTGCGGTAGACGCGAAGCTTCCCTTCCGGCGTGCAGCGGAACCCATCCGACTCCAGCGGCACGATCCACGCGCAATCGGGATCCTCGGGGTGAATGGCCATCGCGAAACCGAAGTCCGACGGAACACCCTTGGCCACGTCTTTCCACTTCTCCCCGCTGTCGTCGCTGCGATAGAGGCCCCAGTGATTCTGCAGGAACATCCGATCGGGGTTCACTTTCGACTGCACGACCTTGTGAACGCACTGACCGAACTCCGGGTACTTCTCGGGCAGGAAGTCGGCGCGTACCCCTTTGTTCGATGGCCGCCACGTCTCGCCGCCATCCTCGGTCACATACATCCCGGCCGTCGACACCGCGATGCGGATGCGGTCGAGGCTGCGCGGATCGAGGAGAATCGTGTGAAGGCACATCCCACCGCCACCCGGCACCCAGCGTTCGCGCTGCGGATGATTCCAGAGCCCTTCGTTCAGCGACCAGGTCTCGCCGGCATCGCGCGACACGAACAACGCAGCCGGCTCCACGCCGCAGTAAAGCGTGTCGCTCTCCGTCTCGCGGCCCGGCGCAATCTGCCAGATCTGATTGAGCGCCACGCCCGCGCTCTCCGGAAACTTGATCGGCGCGGACTCGGGATTCGTCCAGTTCTTGCCGAAGTCATCGCTCGACCGCAGCACGCCGCCCCAGTGCATGCTGTGCGGCGCGGCCCAGACTCGGTGCCGTCCGGCCCGGCCGTCGTACGCCATCGCATAGACCGCGCTCCCGGGAAAGTAGGGACCGCCAACATCCCACGATTTGCGTTTCTCGTCCGAGCGGAAGATGAAGGCCCCCTTCATCGTGCCGACGAGCAGAAGGACATCACCGTTCCGAGGCTTGACGTCGCGCGTTGCGGGCATGGTTGGTTCTCCGTTCGGATGAGATGTTAGCGCAGTCCAGCCGTCCCTCGTTCAAGCCCCATTCCACGGCCGAATCCGAGGGATGAACCGGCCCACATGACGCTTGTACCGGCGATAGTCCTCGCCGAACCGCCGCTCCAGTTGCGGTTCCTCGATCAGCGGAAAGTAGATCGCATTGAGGAGAAGAAACGCCGCCGCCCACTCCGCGAGCGCCAGCGATCGGAAGATCAGCGACTCAGCGATGATGATGAGAATCACGCCCGCGATCATCGGATTGCGGACGTAGCGGTACGGCCCGGCGACGACCAGCCGCGACGGCGGATCCCACGGCGCCAGCGTCCCGCGTCCTCGGGTAGCGAAGAGAAACACCGTCGTGACGAACAGAATGAGGCCGGCTGCGAAGAAAAGCACGCCGGCGACGACAGAGAGCCAATCGAGCGTCCCTGCCGGCAGCCGAAAGGCAATCCCGTTCCCTCGGATCACCCACCACGGGATGAGGATCGTCATCGTCACGGGAAGGATGACGATGGCGAATGCGTGACGGATGATCCAAATGACTCGCATCATCTACTTGCGCCTTCCGGAGTGGAAGTCTACGGTGAGGATGACCCCGAAAGTCATATCTCCCATAAAATAGGCCGCGGAAGCCCCAGGCCCATGTCACTCCTCATGAAACAGGGCGGACCATCCCGCGGCGCAGCGCCGCTCGTGGGACACGAGGTTCTCGCCGGCCCTGATCCCGACATCTGCAAGGTCACCGGCGTGATGTTCGCCGCGCGCCGCGAGTTCCTGATCAAGGACATCGGCGAGCGGACCTACTACTCGATCCTGACTACGCTCACTCCGACCACGCTTCAGCAAGCGATGAATCCTGTCGCCTCGGCGTGGTACGACTTCTCCACGATCGTCGAGTACGACAAAGCGATCTACCAGTCCTGCCGCGCGAAGTACCCGCACATCCTCGAGCTCGTCGGTGCCGCCTCGGCCGAGCTGGGAATCGGAAGGGTCTTCCACCAGCTCGACGCCGCCGAGCTCTACGCGTTCCTCGAGAACCTCGCACAGTTCCACGAGCAATACCAGAAGTACGGCCAGCTCACGCTCGAGCGCACCCCAACCGGCGCGCGCATGCACTACCGCGACTACCCCTGCTACAGCCCCTACTTCTGCGCCAGCGGCAACGGCTTCATGCTCGAAGCGATCCTCCGCCACGGCGCCACCGAGGCCGATGTGGTGGAAACGCAATGCCACTGCCGCGGCGATCAGGTGTGCACGTATGAGTTGACGTGGCGGTGAGGTGGATGTTCGGCGTGGGAATCGCTATGTGAGCAGGCTGGAGGAGAGAGAGTTCAGTAGTACTTCGAGAACCGAGCGAAGCACTGGAGCCCTCAAAGTACCCGCACGCTGGGTAATGATTGAGTGATCGGCGGTGAACAGCTTCAGCGGTCGGACGTAAGCCTTTCCCCGAAGATTACCGTTCGAGAAACTGGCGTCGACGATTTCGATCGAAGTACTGTCGGCGAATGGGTTCCCAGTGATCTGGCAGACGATCCAGTCCGATGAAGCGGCAGGAGCTAGAACAACTGCGGGGCGTGCCTTGGACGAGGAGAGGTCGGAGAAGGGAAATCGCAGGACTACGACTGCGCCTGGCTCAAGTACGACCACCGCTCCTCCTCATCGGGGTCAAGCCACTCATGCAGCGCTGGCTCGGCAAGCAGCGCCGACTCAGGCTCCGAGAGTACGGTAACCAGAACGCGCTGGCCCGCGACTAGCTCGATCGGCTCCATGGGCTGAAGTACCTGATCCGGGCCGATCACGGCTTCTACGGTTCGCGCCATGGCAGAATGATACACCGCAAGAGACGATCGCCCGAAGACGACGGCACGACGAGTTGACGTTGCGGTGAGGTCGCCGCTCACGACTGCGTGAGCCCGCCAATCGCTTCTTCAACGCGCTTCGGAAGTTCGATCGGCAAAAACCAATCCCTCGGATAGAGATAATCCTCGCCCTCTTCATCAATCACGCGAATCATGTTGTGCTGCTCTGCGAATGCGTCTTCCAGAACCTCGTAAATCTTCCGAAGCTGGAGCAACCCCTCGTACTCGTCGTTGCGGATACAGACCGCGAAGTGCTTTGCTTGTTCACTCATGTCATTTCAAACCGCGCTTGATTCTCATTTTCCGCTTGCCGATGCCATGCGCTTGAAACCAATGCAACTCAACGTGCGCAATCGTACCATCCTCAAACAGAACTGAGGCCGTTCCCTTGCGTTTGAACCAGTAGCCTCTCCCGAATTGCCGAACGAGGTAATCGAGGATGCGGATTCCACGCCCGGAGGCGATGGTTTCGACGTTCGAAATGGTAGTGAGAAGTTCGAACTTCACGCCGCCGAGGATCCCTCGGACCACCTGCTCCAACCGAGGAATCCGCTTCCGGTAGAGAGAACCGCTTGCAAACACCTCGGAATGGAAAATGCGTCCACCGGACGTAGAGTCAAAACCTTCACCACAGAGACGCAGAGATCACAGAGGAAGACGATCACGCCGTGAGCTTTTACTCTCCAACAGCGTCTGCTCTGTCTCCAGCGTCAATCCGACTCGCCCGAGCGGCGTGATTACAGGCGTCGGCGCGTGATTGCAGCCGGCCTCTCCATGATTTCATCCGGATTCTGAGAGAACTCAGCCGGCGTCCGAGACATCCCGCTCCTCGGAGAGAAAGTTTCGCTCCACCTAGAGACAGTTCTCGCCAACCTAGAGAAAGTCCTATCCAACCTAGAGGAAGTTCTCTCCTAACTAGAGAAAGTTCTCTCCAATCTAGAGAAAGCTTCACTCCACGGAGAGAAGGTTTCACTCCACGGAGAGAAAGTCTTACTCCGCGCAGAGAAGGTTTCACTCCGCGCAGAGAAGGTTTCACTCGGCGTAGAGAAGGTTTCACTCCGCGCAGAAAAGGTTTCACTCCGCGCAGAAAAGGTTTCACTCCGCATAGAGAAGGTTTCACTCCGCGTAGAGAAAGTTTCACTCCGCGTAGAGAAGGTTTCACTCCGCATAGAGAAAGTTCACTCCGCGTAGAGAAGGTTTCGCTCCGCATAGAGAAAGTTTCACTCCGCATAGAGAAAGTCTTGCTCTAGCTAGAGAAGATTCTGATCCTGCTCAGAGACATTACAACGGAAAGACCCT
>Ga0307470_10000689_pt1 | contig 14985 bp, 19 predicted proteins | sample atmos_gasesAM3C__FD_204565 | JGI IMG/M metagenome (GOLD analysis project Ga0307470, IMG submission 204565) | Hardwood forest soil microbial communities from Morgan-Monroe State Forest, Indiana, United States - atmos_gasesAM3C_05 | ecosystem: Environmental > Terrestrial > Soil > Temperate forest... | reverse complement strand
CAGTACTTCGACGGCACCGTCACCGAAGTGGATTTCGACTCCTGGAACGAGCAGCTGCTGGACGAACTCATCGATGCGGCCGATGCGCCGGAGGACTGGTCGGGGGCCGTGGATGTCGAAGCCGAAGACTTGGATCGCGATTTCGAAGACAACGCGCGCAGCCTTTGGTCCACTCCGCACGATCGATCGCTGCGCCGTTGACCGCTAGCGTTTCGCCGCCTCGCGTGCCGCGAGTTCGTTGAGGCGTCTGCGAAATATCACCAACAGGATGAGGCCCGGCGTGGCGGTCAAACAGGTGACGACGAAGAAATTCGCCCAGCCGACGATGCTCACGACTTGTCCGGCAATCGCCCCCATGACGACCCGCGGCACCGCCGCCAGCGCCGACAGCAGCGCATACTGGGTGGCGCTGAAATTCGGACTGCACTGAGAAACCAGGAAGGCGACGAACGCGGCCTGGCCCATGCCGCCGACGCCCGTGTCCAGGCTGGTCGCCAGCACCAGCAGCCACAGCTTCTTGCCGGCGAGCGCGAGCCACATATAAAGAAGATTGGTGAGCGCCTGACCGATACCGAAAATCAACAGTGACCGAAACATCCCCCAACGGAGGTAAATGGCCCCGCCGAGCGCGACCCCGATCATGGTCGAGATGGTCATGTTGACCTTGCCGGCCACGCTCAACTCTTGGAGAGAGAATCCCACGCCTTTGATCATGAAGGCGCTGTACAGGCTGAGCGCGAAGGCATCGCCCACCTTGTAGAGCAGCACCAGCAGCAGGAAGCCCAACGCACCTTTCTGTTTGATCAACTCGCGCAATGGGAGCCATACCGCTTCGGCCAGCGTGGGCGGCGGACGGCCGGGCACCTCGGGCTCCGGCGCCCAAAGCGTCGCCAGAATCGTCGTCGCCATGATGGCTGCCACCAGCAAGAAGGCGTACCGCCATTCGAGTCCGGGGCCTACCAGGCGGCCGAGATCGGCGGCAATCAGCACGAGCACGGCGCCCGCCAACATTGCCGCAGTCCGATAGCCGAAGACAAAGGCCGCGGCGGCGACCGCGCGCTCGCTGGGCGGAATCACATCGACACGATAGGCATCGACCACGATATCCTGAGAGGCCGACAGGAACGCGACCAGCAGCGCGACCGTACCAAGCACATACGGCTCCTTGACCGGCGAACAAAATCCCATCGTGCCGATGCAAATCGCCAAGCACGCTTGGTAGATCAAAATCCAGCCGCGGCGGCGCCCCAGCAGCGGAGGCAGGTATCGGTCGAGCAGCGGCGCCCACAAGAACTTCAAGATATACGGGAAACCGACCAGCCCAAATATGCCGATGGTCTTGATGTCGAGTCCGGCGGATGCGAGCCACGCCTGCAAGGTGAAGCCCGTCAGATTGAACGGCAGTCCGGAAGCGAAGCTCAACAAGAGGACGGCGGTCATCCGCTTGTCCCTCAGGGCTTGCAGAAAGGTGGGTTTGGCGATTTCCGTCAAACGCGAAAGCTCGAACTTCTCATCGAGGCGTAAATTCCGGGCATGAGGGTAGATCCGGCCGCTATTGGACCGACCCCTCGGCACAGGTTCAGCATGACGATGCGCATGGCGCGCGATAGTATCAGGGCCCATGACCTTGGCATATCAAAGTGATTTCATCGATTTATGCGTGCGGCTGGGAGTTCTGCGGTTCGGCAGCTTCACGCTGAAGTCGGGCCGCGAAAGTCCCTATTTTTTCAATGCCGGCATGTTCAACACCGGCGCCGCCATCGGCGCGGTGGGCCGCGCCTACGCGGCGGCGATCATGGCCTCCGATTTGAAGTTCGACATGCTGTTCGGCCCGGCGTACAAGGGCATCCCGCTGGCCACCATCACGGCGGCCGCGCTCGCGGAATCGGGGGGCCGCAATCTGCCGTTTGCGTTCAATCGCAAGGAAGCCAAGGATCACGGCGAAGGGGGCAGCATCGTCGGCGGCCCCCTGAGCGGCGAGGTCCTGATCGTCGATGACGTGATCACGGCCGGCACCGCGATCCGCGAGTCCATCGATATCATTCGGGCGGCCGGTGCGCGGCCGGCGGGGGTACTGCTCGCCATGGATCGGCAGGAGCGCGGCCCGCATAGCCGTCTGTCGGCGGTCCAGGAGGTCCGCGACCACTATCGAATTCCGGTCGTCGCGGTCGTCAGCCTGGCCGACCTGATGCACCATGTCTCGCTGCAGGGGCGCAAGGATGACCTCGCCCGCATGCAAGCCTACCGGGAGCGTTACGGGTTTGCAGATTGAGGCACAGGACCTGGAAAATGCCGGGCGCCCCGCTCACAATGACGGCCGCTTTCTCCTGAGGATATGCGCTTGAAGAAGATCGCTTGGGCCCTCTGCGCCGTGATTCTGCTCGCCTCGCCGGGGTTTGCGGCCGGCGCCGCGAATGGCCGCACCCTCTATAAATGGGTGGACGAACAGGGAGTTACCCATTACGGCGACCACATCCCGCCGGAATACGCGGCACAGGAAAAGCAAGTCATCAATTCTCAAGGCGTCGAGATCAGGCGTCTCGAGGCCCAAAAGAGCGCTGAAGTCTTGGCCGCCGAGGATCAAAAGAGATCCGAGGCCGAGCAGAGCCGGAACCGCGATCGGAACTTGCTGAATACCTATGCCACGGTGCAGGAAATCGAACGCCTGCGGGATCAGCGGGTGACGCTGCTGTCCGATCAGATCAAAGTCACCTCGCAATTTCTCGAAGTGTTGAATGGAAAGTTGAAGAAATTGCGCGTCAGCAGCATGCACTTCAAGCCGTATAGCAGCGATCCCAACGCCCCGGCCATGCCGGACCAGATCGCCGAGGACCTGGTGCGCGTGGGCAACGACATGCGCACCCAAGAACAGAACCTGCGCGAAAAGCGCAGCGAGGAATCGATCATGAGCAAGCAATTCGACAGCGACATTGCGCGCTTCAAAGAACTGAAGGGCATCCATTGACGCTGAAGACTCGAGTTTTGCTGGGCGTCACGGGCGGCATCGCCGCGTACAAGAGTCCGGATTTGGTGCGTCGATTGATCGAGCGCGGTGCGGACGTGCAGGTGGTGATGACGGGCGCGGCGCAACGATTCGTCTCTCCCATGAGTTTTCAAGCCGTATCGGGCCGCCCGACCCGCAGCGATCTGTGGGACGACGCGGCGGAGGCCGCCATGGGCCACATCGAGCTGGCGCGCTGGGCGCAGGTGGTGCTGATCGCGCCGGCGAGCGCGGACTTCATTGCGCGGTTGGCCGGCGGGCGGGCCGACGATTTATTGGCCACCCTGTGCCTCGCCACCGAAGCGCCGATCGTGCTCGCGCCGGCGATGAATCGGGTGATGTGGGCCAACAAGGCCACGCAGGCCAATGTGGAAACCCTGATTTCCCGCGGCATACGCATCCTGGGTCCCGCGTCCGGCAACCAGGCCTGCGGAGAGGTGGGCGCGGGCCGAATGTGGGAGCCGGTGAAACTTGCCGAAAGCCTGCTGGAGCCGCCCGCCAACTCGGGCCTCTTGGCCGGGCTCAACATCTTGATCACGGCGGGTCCGACGCGCGAACGGCTCGATCCGGTGCGTTATCTCACCAACCGCAGCTCGGGGAAGATGGGATTCGCCGTCGCCGCCGCGGCGCGCGAGGCCGGTGCGCACGTCACCATCGTCACCGGACCGGTGCAATTGCCCACGCCGGCCGGCGTCACGCGCATCAATGTGGAAAGCGCCCGCGACATGTACGCCGCGGTTCACCGCCAGGTGGCGGATGCCGACGTATTCATCGCGGCGGCCGCGGTGGCCGACTTTCAGCCGGTGACCGTCGCGAAGCAGAAGATCAAGAAGCAGGGGGTCTCCGTCAAACTCGATCTCGAGCCCGCCCCCGACATCATCAAGTCGGTTGCGGACATGGCCAAGCGGCCCTACGTCGTCGGCTTCGCGGCGGAAACCAACGACGTCGAAGAGAACGCGCGCATCAAACTCAAACGCAAGAAGCTCGACATGATTGCCGCCAACCAAGTCGGCGAAGGGATTGCGTTCGATTGCGACGACAACGCGCTCACCGTCATCTGGCCCGGCGGCAAGATCGAAGTCGCGCGCGGACCCAAAATCGAAGTCGCGCGCCAGCTCATCGCCTTGATTGCTCAACGCCTGCCGCCGCCCGACGGCACGCCGAGGCGCGGTCCGCGCAAACGCCGCCCCGCCGCACTGCCGCGCGATCGAGTGCGTTCCCGGCGCGTGCGGCGCTGACGACATGCAGCGAAGAATCAAGCTGCGGATCTTGGATCCGCGCATCGGCCGGGAATTCCCATTGCCGCAGCATGCGACGGCGGGCTCCGCCGGCATGGACTTGCGCGCCTGCACCGGCGCCCCGCTGGTGCTTGGGCCCGGCGCCGCCGAACTCATCCCGACCGGCATTTCGATCTACATCGCGGACCCGGATCTTGCCGCGGTGCTGCTGCCGCGCTCCGGTTTGGGCCACAAGAACGGCGTCGTACTCGGCAATCTGGTCGGCCTGATCGATTCCGACTATCAGGGACCGCTGATGGTGTCGGTTTGGAACCGCGGCGCCGCGCCCTTCACCATCAACCCCGGCGACCGGATCGCGCAAATGGTGTTCGTGCCGGTGGTTCAGGTGGGGTTCGACGTGGTCGAGGATTTCTCGGCGACGCCGCGCGGCGCGGGCGGCTTCGGAAGCTCGGGACACTCGTAGCGTCCCGAGGCAGATGGGTTCGCCGCGGACGGCATGGCACGGCGCGCAACCTTCGAGTGGCCCGGCCGGCAGCGGCGCGCAACATCGAGTAGCCCGCACGGCGCGGCCCGTAACTGCTCGCTCGCCGACGAAATGCAGCTGGAGAGTTGCCGCCGCGCTCGTCATGCTCGCCTGCATGGCAATTCGGGATTGGCCCAGCGACGAGCGACCGCGCGAGAAGCTGCTCGACAAGGGCGCCGCGGCGTTGTCCGACGCCGAATTGCTGGCCATCCTGCTTCGCACGGGCACGCCGGGGTACTCGGCGCTCGATGTCGCGCGCAACGTGCTCAAGAGTTTTCACTCCCTGCGCAAGCTGATCGCGGCCGACCGGCAGAGATTCTGCGCGGAGCGCGGGCTGGGGCTGGCGCGGTTCGCCGAATTGCAGGCCGCGGTCGAGATCGCGAGAAGGCAGCTGTCGGAGACCCTGCGCGCCGGCCCATCGCTCGCAAGCCCGCGGGCGACCCGGGACTTTCTCTCGTCGCAACTTCGCGATCTCGAATACGAAGTGTTTTGCTGCCTGTATCTCGATAAGCGCCATCGCCTGATTCAGTTCCAGAAATTGTTTCGCGGCACGATCGACGGAGCGAGCGTGCATCCCCGCGAAATCGTCAAGCTGGCGCTGCAGCGCAATTCAGCCGCGGTCATCATCGCGCACAATCATCCTTCCGGCGTCCCTGAACCCAGTCAGGCCGACGAATTGATCACTCAGCGCGTCAAGGAGGCGCTGGCGCTGGTCGACATACGCCTGCTGGATCACATCATCATCGGCGACGGCGCCAGCGTGTCGCTCGCGGAACGTGGACTTGTTTAATCGGTGGAGGGTCTGCGGGATCGAATCTTCTTGACCGCGAGCAGTCGCGCATCGAAGGTGTAGGCATCAGGACCCGTCACGATCCATTCTGGCGAGAACTGCGGATGCTCGGGGTTGAGCAGAATATTCCATTCGCCCGGTGTGATGACCGTGGGCACGAGCATCGCCGGCGAGCTCTTGGCTTCGAGCCACTTATCGCCGAATGCCCGGCCAAGTGCGATCCGGCTCTTCCATCGTGGCGGGAAGGAATTAGGCTTCAGTATGAGAGAGTCCGGGATTTCCGCGGAATAGGCGTAAAACGGTTGAATGTCATTCGTTTGTTTGAGGCGGACCAGAATCTCGAGCGCGGCGAGCGACAGCGACTGCGCCGTGTAGACTATCGGGTGGCCTGCCGTGTGCCATCGGGCCGAAGCATACACGCCGCCCTTGCCGCTGAAAGCTTCTTTTCGGGTTCGTGCAAGGAGCGCCGCCCCGATGCGAAAAACCCTCACTTACTTCAGACGAAGTGGCCGTAGGCCACCGCGCGCAGCAGATTTTCCACCTCGCGGGCGCCAAGGTCGGTGTCCAGCAAGTCCAGGGGAGCCATATTGCCCAATGCCGAATCCGGCTTGGACAGCCATTCCGATACCGCCTGGTCCGTGGCAAACAGCATGCGGCCCAGGTTGCGCACGCGCGCCACTCGTAGAAGCTTCTCCGAAGTCTCGCTGGACAGCGGCGCGCCGTTGCCCTGTTTGCGCGTAACGGTGCGGCGCGCGACGCCCAACTTCGCGGCTAGCGTACCGGTGGAAAGGCCCAACGCCGAGGCGACCTGCTCAAACATGGCGGCCGGCAGTCCGTTACGAATTTGGGCGAGGATTTCCAGAAGGGGTTTTTCAGCCAGAATGAACGCGGATTGCATCGGACCACCTGGAGCCAAATGGCTCATCGTCTTGAGCCATAATACCACAAGCGACATCTCCCGCCGACCTGCGCACCACAGCCCGAATTGAGGGCGCTCGCTTGGCGCCCCGCACCGCCGCGGATGACTCGGGCATTTGCAACTTATTGAGTAATCATATATTCCGACCCCTGCCCCCCCTCTCGAAATGCCCTGCTTATTGCCCTGACTGGACGACCCTGGTATAAAGCGCGGCTGTTCTCAAGGTTCCATTTCAAAGGTTTACGCCATGTCGCGAGTCTGCCAAGTCACGGGAAAGGGCCCGAAAACCGGTAATACGGTCTCCCACGCGAACAATCGCAAGCGGCGCCGCTTCTTGCCGAATTTGCACACTCACCGCTTCTGGTCGGAAGGCGAGCAGCGCTTCCTGAGCCTGCGCGTGTCGACCCGCGGCTTGCGCACCATCGAGAAGCGCGGCGTGGACGTCGTGGTTGCGGATTTGCGCGCCAAGGGCGTCAAGGTTTAAGGAGCAACTCATGCGCGACAAGATCAAATTGGTTTCTTCGGCCGGCACCGGGCACTACTACACAACGACGAAGAACAAGCGCCTGCATCCGGACAAGCTGGAAACCAAGAAATTCGATCCGGTCGTGCGCAAGCACGTCGCCTACAAAGAATCGAAAATCAAGTAGCGCCGGCCGCCGCCCGAGCCTCACACGCCCGAGCTCCCTGAAGTAGAAACGACGAGAAGCGGCATCGCCCCCGCCTTGCTGGAGCGGCGCGTGCTCGACGTCGTGGTACGCGAGCGGCGCCTGCGCTGGCCCATCACCACCGGCTTCGAAGCCGCCGTTCGCGGCCGCACCGTGCGCGGCGTCGAGAGGCGCGCGAAATACATCTTGATCCGCTTCGACGCCGGCGCCCTGATCTTGCATCTCGGCATGTCGGGCAGTCTGCGCCTGGTCAAAACCGATACGCCGCCGCGCACCCATGATCACTGGGACATGCGGATGGAGGGCGGCTGGATTCTGCGGTTTCACGATCCGCGGCGCTTCGGCAGCCTGCATTGGACAGAGGCCGATCCCGCCCTGCACCCGCTGCTCGCCAAGCTGGCGCCGGAACCCCTGAGCCCTGAATTCGACGGCGAGTACCTGTACCGCGTGACCCGCAGGCGCAGCGTGGCCATCAAACAGCTCATCATGAATTCTCAGCTCGTCGTGGGGGTGGGCAACATCTACGCGAGCGAGGCCCTGTTCCGCGCGCGGATATCGCCGCGCCGCGCCGCACGGCGCCTCACCCGCCGCGAGGCCGAGGCGCTGGCGAGGGCCATCAAAGACGTGCTCGGCGAGGCGATCAAGATCGGCGGCACCACGCTGCGAGACTATGTCAATGCCGACGGCGCGCCGGGTTATTTCAGTCAGAAGTTATTCGTGTACGAACGCGCGGGAGAGGCTTGCCGCGTCTGCAGGTCGGCCGTCAAACAGTTCGCCCAGGGTCAGCGCTCGACGTACTGGTGTTCGACCTGCCAACGCTGACGGGCAAGTCAATACACCAGTCCCACGCCCTCGCCTCTGGGATCCGATGCCGCCTCCACCTTGCCGCTGGCGTAATCCCACGTGATCACCTGCATATTGCCCCACTGCCGCCCGGACACCTTGAGCGAATGTCCCATGGCTTGCAGTTCCTTGATCTCGGCGTCGTTCAGCGCACCCTGTTCATAGTCGACTTCATCGGGCAGATATTGATGGTGATAGTGCGGATATTTCACGATGTCCGCCGCGTTCATGCCGTCCAGATAATTGAGCGTGCCGAGCAGCACCATGCTGATGATGTAGCTGCCGCCCGGCGAGCCCACGATCATCAGCCCTTTCGACGTCTCGACGAAGGTCGGCGACATGCTGGACAGGCTGCGCTTGTTAGGGGCAATCGCATTGGCCGTGGCGCCCACCAGCCCAAACTCGTTCGGCCTGCCCGGCTTGGTGGAGAAATCATCCATGGTGTTGTTGAGCAGCACCCCCGTCTTGGGCGGCATGTAGCCGGTGCCGAAGAACAGATTGACCGAGATCGTGGCCGCCACGCGATTGCCGTCGGCGTCCAGAACGGAGAAATGCGTGGTTTGCATGCCGACGGGCTCCGATTCGATGCCCGGCAGCATGCTGGACGGCATGGCCTTGTCGGTGCGAATGCTGCTGCGCTGCCCCGCTGCGTAATCCTTGCTCGCAAGTTGCGCCAGCGGCATCTTGACGAAATCCGGATCACCCAGGTAGATCGCGCGGTCGCGGTAAGCGCGGCGCATGGCCTCGATCACCAAGTGCTTGGCGGTAGCGGAATCGTATCGGTGCAGGTCGAAGCCTGACAGGATGTTGAGCGCGTCGAGCACCGCGATGCCTCCCGACGAGGGCGGCGAGGCCGACACGATGCGCGCCCCATGGTATTCACCGATCAACGGTTTGCGCTCGATGACCCGGTACGCCGCAAGATCCTGCAGGGTCCATATGCCGCCGTCCGCCCGCACGCCCGCCACCAGATCCGCGGCGACCCGGCCCGCGTAGAAGCCCTGGGCGCCCTGATTCGCGATGGCCTCGAGGGTGGCTGCCAAATCCGGCTGCTTGATGATGGCGCCTACGTCCGGAACGGCGCCGCCCGCGGTCAAGAAAGCCTTCGCCGCATCGGGAGAACGGGCCAAGACGTCCCGCTTGTAGCGAATGCCCCCCTGCAGCCGTGCGTACAGCGGAAAACCGTCCCGTGCCAGGCGAATGGCGGGCTGCAGACTTTGCTTCAAGGGGAGCTTGCCGTATTTGCGCGCCAGGTAGTCGAACGCCGCGGGCTCGCCCGGAATGCCCGCGGCCAAGGCTCCGGCAATGGACGCGTTCTCGATCGCGTTGCCGGCCTTGTCCAAGTACATATCCCGCGACGCCGCGCCCGGCGCCTTCTCGCGCGCATCGAGCATGGTCTCGAAGCCGTCGGATTGGCGGTGCAATAAATAGAAGCCGCCGCCGCCCAAGCCCGAACTGCTGGGCTCGACCACTGCCAGTGCCGCCGATACCGCCACCGCCGCGTCGAACGCATTGCCGCCCGCGGCGAGAATTTCCTGCCCCGCCTGGCTCGCCAATGGATAGGCGCTGGCGATGGCCGCCTTGTGCGCAGCCAAGGTGCGCGCGAGAGCTTGGCCGTGCGCCGGCAGCGACGGCTTTGCCCGCTGATCAGCCGCGGCGTCATCGGCGAACGCTGCAGGCGTCGCCGCGATGACGGCGGCGATCGACAATACAAAGCCGGAGAATTGCCGCGCTCGGCGCGGTGCGAATGGCGGCTCGGTCAAAGCTTGCGATGCCGTTTGAGTTCGATCTCGACGAGGGGATGCACGAACTCGGACACGTTACCGCCCAACACCGCGATTTCGCGCACCAGAGTCGAGGAAATGAAAGTGTATTGCTCTTGCGGGGTCATGAATACGGACTCGATTTCGGGGGTGAGGTGCCGGCTCATATTAGCCAACTGGAATTCGAATTCGAAGTCCGACACCGCGCGCAGACCGCGCACGATCACGGACAGGCCGTTCTGGCGCGCGAACTCGACCGTCAGCCCCACATAACCCTTCACCTCGACATTCTGCACGTCGGCGAGCACCCGGCGGGCCATGTCGACCCGTTGTTCCAGGCTGAACATGGGCGCCTTGTTGGGATTTGCCGCAATGGCAACCACCAACCGGTCGAAAATACTGGCCGCCCGCCGCACCAGGTCGGTGTGACCGTTGGTGATGGGATCGAAGGTACCGGGATAGACGGCTGTTCTTTTATGCATTCAATTGAGCCCGCGCATCGACGCGCGCCAAATGATACCCCACCTCGCCCGCCGACTTCGATTTGAGAAGCTCCCAAGAGCCTGGCAGCACCGGCACACCGTCCGCTTTTGCGTTCTCCAGGTACACCAGCGCTCCGGGTTTGAGCCACCGGCCCGCGTCCAGCATGGGGACATATTCCGCCAAGGCGTCCCGCCCGAACGGAGGGTCCAAGAAGACGATGTCGAAGGCCTGCGGGGGCGAGCGCAGATATCGCGCGGCGCCCATTTCCACCACCTGGCCCTTGCCGGCGCCGCCCAAGCGGGTCAGCTGCTCCTGCAAGGCGCGCGATGCGGCGACCGCCTGTTCCACGAACACCAGCTCTTTCGCTCCGCGGGAAAGCGCCTCGAGTCCGAGCGCACCGGAGCCGGCAAACAGGTCCAGGCATCGAGCACCGGCGATGTGGTGCTGCAGCCAATTGAACAAGGTTTCGCGGACCCGGTCGGGGGTGGGCCTGAGCCCTGGAATATCCGGGAAAGCGACGCGCCGGCCGCGCCAACCGCCGCCGATGATCCGCACTGAATTGCGCCCGCCCGAGGCGTTCGATTCCGGCTTGAGGGTAGTCACTCCGGTATCATACCCTCCTTTCCGAGCCGAATACTTTATGACGAACGAAGCCGATACCTCCAAGGTGCGCGGGTTTTTCAAGCGCCTGCGCGCCAAATTGAACCAAGGTCCGGCCTGGCTCACCGCCGACCTCGCCGAACTCTTGCCCGGGCGCAAGATCGATGCCGAGATTCTGGACGATCTCGAGACGCGCCTGATCACCGCCGACGTGGGTGCCGAGGCGACCCGTCGAATTCTCGAAGAACTGCGCAGGCGCGTGGCGCGCAAAGAACTCAACGACGTGGACGCGCTGCTCAAGGCCCTGCGCGACGCCATGCTGGCGATCCTGCAACCCGTGGAGACGCCGCTCACGATCGACCCGGGCATCAGGCCCTTCGTCATTCTGGTGGTGGGAATCAACGGCGCCGGCAAGACCACGACCATCGGAAAATTGGCGCGCCGGCTGCTGGCCGAGGGACACAGCGTCATGCTGGCCGCGGGCGACACCTTTCGCGCGGCCGCGCGCGAACAATTGGAGGTTTGGGCCGAGCGCAACCAGGTGCCCATCGTCGCCCAACAGGGCGGCGCGGAGCCTGCCGCCGTCATATTCGACGGTCTTCAGGCCGCGCGCGCGCGCAATATCGACGTGCTGATCGCCGACACCGCGGGACGTCTGCACACCCAGACGCACCTGATGGACGAACTCAAGAAGGTCAAGCGAGTGCTGGGCCGCCTGGATGCCGGAGCGCCGCACGAAGTGCTGTTGGTGCTCGACGGCACGATTGGCCAGAATGCGGTCGCGCAGGCCGAGGAATTCAACAAGGGATTGGGGGTGACGGGCCTGGTGGTCACCAAACTGGACGGCACGGCCAAGGGCGGCGTGGTGCTCGCCATCGCCCAAAAGCTCAAGATCCCGATCCGTTTCGTCGGCGTGGGTGAGGAGCCCCAGGATTTCGGCGTATTCAATGCCTCGGATTTCGTGTCTGCCCTGCTGAAGTCGGACCCCGACGGCGCCCCGGCATGATCCGTTTCGATCAGGTCCATAAGCGCTACGCCAACGGCCGCGAGGCCCTCGCCGGCGTATCGTTCAGGATCGATCACGGCGAACTGGCGTTTTTGACCGGCCACTCCGGCGCCGGCAAGAGCAGTATTTTGAAATTGATCGCGCTCATCGAGCGCCCCACGCGCGGCCAGGTCTTCATCGGCAGCCAAAATACCTCCGGGATCAAGCCGCGCGGCATCCCGCAGTTCCGCAGAGGTTTGGGCGTGGTTTTCCAGGATCACAAGCTGCTGCACGACCGGCCCGTGGCGGACAACGTCGCGCTGCCTCTGATCATCGCCGGCCTGCCGAGGCGCGAAATCGACCGGCGCGTGCGCGCGGCGCTCGATCAAGTGGGGCTGCTCGGCAAGGAGAAAAACCGTCCCCTGGAGCTGTCGACCGGGGAACAACAGCGTGTGGGCATCGCGCGCGCGGTGGTGGCGAAGCCGGCGCTGCTCATTGCCGATGAGCCCACCGGCAATCTCGATCCGCAGCTCGCCCTCGAGATCATGATGCTGTTCAAGCGCTTCAACGAGGTAGGGGTGACGGTGGTGATCGCCACCCATGACGTGCATCTCATCGAGCACTTCGGCGCACGGCGCATCGTCTTGGGCGACGGGCGCGTGGCCGACCCGGGCAGGAGCGGTGCGGCGTACTCGCCATGAACCGCCGCGCCAACCACGACAAAGCCGGCCCACCATGAACGTCCAAGCCTATTTCGCGCGGCACGCGCAAACCCTGGTTGGATCTCTGGGCCGCATCGTCAGCCATCCGTTCGCGACGCTGATGACCATGGGCGTCATCGCCGTGGCGCTGGCGCTGCCCCTGTTCCTCAATTTGCTCCTGACCAACGTGCGCGCCGCCACCGGCAATTGGAACGAGGCCTTCGATTTGTCGGTCTATATGGACAAGCGAGCGAGCCCCGCGCGCACGGCGTCGCTGGCGAAGCAGCTGCGGCAGCGCGACGACGTTGCCGCAGTGCGCGTCGTCACGGCAGACCAGGCGCTGGCGGAGTTTCGAAACGATTCAGGGTTCGGCAAGGCCCTCGACGCGCTGGGCGACAATCCCCTTCCGGATACCCTCATCGTCACGCCGACCCTGGTCAGAAGTACCCCCGAGGGCACGGCTGCGCTGAAGGCGGCGATCGCCGCCATGGCCGACGTCCAAACCGTGCAACTCGACGCCGAATGGGTGAAGCGGCTGCATGCCATGTTGAACATCGTGCGGCGAGTGGTGCTGCTGACCGGGGGGCTGCTGGGCGCGGGCGTGGTGCTGGTCGTCGGCAACACCATTCGCTTGGATATATTGAACCGACGCACGGAAATCGAGGTCATGAAATTGGTGGGCGCTTCCGATGGTTTCGCCCGACGCCCCTTTCTGTACAGCGGCATTTGGTATGGGCTGGGGGGCGGGTTGATGGCGTTGATCTTGGTCGCAATCGCCGTGGCAGTGCTCGATCGCCCCGTCGAGAGCCTGGCGAAGCTGTATGGCAGCCAATTGCACCTTCAGGGGCTTGGAATCGCCGCCGGATTCGAGTTGCTGGGCGCGGCCGCAGGCCTGGCCTGGCTCGGTTCCTGGCTTGCTGCGACGCGGCATATCCGCGGCATCGAACCAACTTAAGGTTATTTTTCAGTACCTTAAGAGAGATGTGAACTATCGGTAACATTAGCACTCAAACTCCAGGAGTGCTATCCTTGCACTCGTGCTGATTGGGAGGTTTGAGCCGATGGCTAATGCTTTAGTCGCTAAACAAACGAGCGGATTGGTGTTCGCGGGCCCCGTGGGGAGCCTGGACTCTTATATCGACCGCGTGTCCCAGATTCCGGTTCTGTCCAAGGAAGATGAGGTCGCGCTGGCCGTCCGCTTCCGCTCGGAGGCCGATTTGGAAGCCGCCCGGCAGCTGGTGCTTTCGCACCTGCGGTTCGTCGTGCACATTGCCCGAGGCTACCTGGGCTACGGCCTGCCGATGGGCGATCTGGTGCAAGAGGGGAACGTGGGCCTCATGAAGGCGGTCAAGCGCTTCGACCCCACGGTGGGGGTGCGCCTGGTGTCGTTCGCGGTGCATTGGATCCGTGCCGAGATTCATGAATATGTGCTCCGCAACTGGCGTCTGGTGAAAGTCGCCACCACCAAGTCGCAGCGCAAGCTGTTCTTCAATCTGCGCAAGATGAAGAAGAATCTGGCGTGGTTGTCCGAAGCGGAGACCGCCGCCGTGGCTCGCGACTTGGGAGTCGACGTGGCCGACGTTCGCGAAATGGAACAGCGCCTCTCGGCGCGCGACATGTCCTTCGATCCGACGCCCGAGAGCGACGAGGAAGAGGCCTACTCCCCGGCCATGTACTTGCCGGCGAGCCACGCCGACCCCGCCATCGAGGTCGAGAACGAAGAGTGGGAAGAAGACTCGACCGAACGGTTGAGCATGGCCCTCGAGAAGCTCGACGAGCGCAGCCGCAGCATCTTGAAGCGGCGTTGGATGACCGACGACAAGGCCACCCTGCACGAACTGGCGGATGAATATGGAATTTCCGCCGAGCGCGTGCGGCAGGTCGAGTCGAACGCCATCAACAAACTCAAGGGGTTGATGGCCGCGGCTTGATGGCCGGCCGGCATGGGCGTAGCGTTCAACCCCATGCGCACGGCCACTCAATGGCTCGACGACTACGGCGACAGCCACCGCAACCGGACCAACAAGGCCTTGCATTGGATCTGCGTGCCGGTCATAGCCTGGTGCGTGCTGGGGTTCCTGTGGTCGCTGCCGTTTCCCAACGGCGTTCGCGCAGTGCACCCGGCAGCGAACTGGGCCAGCCTCGCCGTGGCTCTGACGCTCTTCTATTATGCGGCCCTATCCATCCGCCTGGCGCTCGGCGTCCTGCCGCTGCTGCTCGCCGGCCTGTGGTCGCTCGATCGACTCGATCATTTGGACGGCGTGCCGCTGTGGAGCATCTGTCTGTTCTTGTTCGTGGTCGCGTGGATCGGCCAGTTCATCGGCCACGCCATCGAAGGCAAGCGTCCGTCGTTCTTCAAAGATCTCCAGTTCCTGATGATCGGGCCGCTGTGGCTCCTGGCCGACGTGTATCGGCGGCTGGGAATTCGTTTCTAGGGCAGCGTTCATAGGCCGCCGCCTCACGAAAGGCAT
>Ga0307470_10000688_pt1 | contig 15070 bp, 13 predicted proteins | sample atmos_gasesAM3C__FD_204565 | JGI IMG/M metagenome (GOLD analysis project Ga0307470, IMG submission 204565) | Hardwood forest soil microbial communities from Morgan-Monroe State Forest, Indiana, United States - atmos_gasesAM3C_05 | ecosystem: Environmental > Terrestrial > Soil > Temperate forest... | reverse complement strand
TGCCCGGGAGATGCAAGCCCAAGTGCTCGACTCGATGGATCTGGAGCGTGAACGAGGCATCACCATCAAGGCGCAGAGCGTCACGCTCGCGTTCAAGTCCGTCACCGGCGAGCTGTACCAGCTGAATTTCATCGATACGCCGGGTCACGTGGATTTCTCCTACGAGGTATCGCGGTCGCTGGCAGCCTGCGAAGGCGCGCTCCTGGTGGTCGACGCCGCCCAGGGAGTCGAGGCGCAGAGCGTGGCCAATTGCTATACGGCTCTGGAGCAGGGCCTCGAGGTGCTGCCGGTCATCAACAAGATCGATTTGCCCTCGGCCGATCCGGCCAAGGTCATTCACGAAATCGAAGAAATCATCGGTATTCCGGCGGACGATGCGGCACTGGTCAGCGCCAAGACGGGCCTCGGCGTTCCGGAGTTGCTGGAACATTTGGTGAAGCGCATTCCGGCTCCCAAGGGTGATCCGGATGGACCTCTGCAGGCCCTGATCATCGATTCCTGGTTCGACAACTATGTGGGTGTGGTCTCGCTGGTGCGCGTGATGAATGGTGCATTGCACACCGGGGCGAAGATCCGTGTCATGTCCACGGGACGCAGTCACCAAGTCGACAAGCTCGGCCGATTCACCCCGAAGCCGATGCCGCGCGATTCCCTCAACACCGGCGAAGTCGGATTCGTCATCGCCGGCATCAAGGAAATCGACGGGGCGCCGGTCGGGGACACCATTACGCTGGAAAACAACCCCGCCAAGGCGCCGCTCGAGGGCTTCAAGCAGGTGCAGCCGCGGGTGTTCGCGGGATTGTTCCCGGTGAGCTCGGACGACTACGAGCAATTCCGCGAGGCGCTGAAGAAATTGAAGCTCAACGATTCGGCGCTGCATTTCGAGCCTGAGGTGTCGACGGCCTTAGGGTTTGGGTTTCGCTGCGGTTTCCTGGGGTTGCTCCACATGGACATCGTTCAGGAGCGGCTCGAGCGCGAGTACAACCTGGAGCTGATCACCAGCGCGCCGACCGTCATCTACGAGCTTCTGCTCACCGACGGGTCGGTGATCTATGTCGACAACCCGACCAAATTGCCGCCCCAGGACCGCATTTCCGAGCTGCGCGAGCCCATCATCACCGCCAATATCTTGGTGCCCCCGGATCATGTCGGCGCGGTGCTGACTCTATGCAGCGAGAAACGCGGCGTGCAGAAGAAAATGCTGTTCCTCGGCAGCCAGGTGTCGCTGCAATATGAATTGCCTCTGGCCGAAGTCGTGCTCGATTTCTTCGATCGGCTCAAGTCCGCAAGCCGCGGCTATGCGTCGTTCGATTACGAATTCAGTCATTTTCAGGCGGCGCCCCTGGTCAAGCTCGACGTTTTGATCAACGGCGATCCGGTGGACGCGCTGTCGCTCATCGTCCATCGCGACAATTCCTACAACCGCGGCCGGGAACTGGTCGACAAGATGCAGGAGCTGATTCCTCGGCAGATGTTCGACATCGCAGTGCAGGCGGCCATCGGCAGCCATATCATCGCGCGCGCCAGCGTCAAAGCCATGCGCAAGAACGTGTTGGCCAAATGCTACGGCGGCGACATCACGCGCAAGCGGAAGCTCCTCGAGAAGCAGAAGGCCGGCAAGAAGCGCATGAAGCAGGTGGGCCAGGTCGAGATCCCGCAGGAGGCGTTTTTGGCCGTCTTGCAGGTCGGTAAGAAGACTAATTGACCTGGCTCGTGAGTAACCGTTAGGGGTATTTGATGAACGACGGCGATAGCCTTTTCATAGGTCTCTTGTGCGCAGGCGTCGTCTGCGTACTGATCATTTTGATCGACGGCTGGATCTTCCGGCCCAAGCGCGACCCCGGCGCGACCAGCGTGGAGGAGCCATGGCTGCCGAAAATGGCCGGATATGCGCTGGTGGTTCTGGCGCTGGCGATGCTGTGGCGCCTGTTTCGCTACGAGGCCGTCGATTTCAGTCTCATGCTGGTGGTGGTCGGCGCCGTCTCCGGGCTGATCTGGGTGCTGGATCAAGCATTCTTCGCGCGCCGCCGCCAGCAGAGCGCCGCTTCGGCAGGCACTCTGCCCGAGCGCGTGCGCGAACCCATTGCCGTCGAATATGCCCGCTCATTCTTTCCGGTCATCGTGCTGGTATTGGTGATCCGGTCGTTCTTGTTCGAGCCGTTTCGCATCCCCTCGGATTCCATGATGCCCACCTTGTTCGACGGCGATTTCATCTTCGTCAGCAAGTATTCCTATGGATTGCGCCTGCCCGTCACCAATACTCTGCTGATTCCCACGGGCACTCCGCAGCGGGGCGATGTGATCGTATTCCGCCTGCCGCCCAATCCGAAAATCAATTACATCAAAAGGCTGGTCGGTCTTCCGGGAGATCGTATCCGGGTGGACGAGAACAACCAGCTGTACGTCAACGGCAAGCCCATGCCCCAGGAGCGCGGGCCGACCTACACCGGCCCCAAGCAGGACTTATGGAATTATGTGGGCGCTCCGACGGCCTTCGAACAACTCGGGGACAAGCGCCATCGCATCATGTTCGCCAACGGCAGCGTCAAAACGGGCGAGTGGGTGGTGCCTGCGGGCCACTATTTCTTCATGGGCGACAACCGCAACAACAGCAAGGACAGCCGGTGGCTCGACGATATCGATGCGCCGGGGTTCGTCCCGGAGCAGAATCTGGTCGGCAAGGCGGTGCGAATTTGGCTTAATCTTGATACTCGTGACGGACCTCTCTGGCGGCGCGTGGGGAATGCGATTCAATAGGGGGCCTTTTTTAGGGAGACCGGGAAATGAAACAATCTGTGCGAACGCGCCAGCTAGGCATGACATTCATTGGATTGCTCTGCATTCTCGTGCTCGTCGGCGCCATCGGCTACGCCGGCGTTCGTCTGGTCCCGGTGTACCTGAACTACATGAAGCTCGCGCGCACCATGGAATCGGCGGCGACGGAATTCAAAGGTGAAAGTGCCGATCTGTCGGGGGTACGTAAATCCTTGGATCGGCACTGGGCGATTGAAGACATCACCGCAGTCGATCAAAAGGACATCGAGATCACGAAGGACGACAGCGGATTGCAGCTGCACGTGGCTTACGACGACACCGTGCCGTATATCGCCAATATCTCGCTGTCGGTGCACTTCGACAAGACCGTGAAGGTGCAGTGATTCCGCAGCGCAAATCGGATGCACTCCTGACCTGGGTCGAACGTTCGTTCGGCTACGTTTTCGCGCAAACAGAGCTGTGCCATGCCGCGGTGACTCACCGCAGCGCCGGTGCGGATCACAATGAACGGCTGGAATTCCTGGGCGATTCGATGCTCAATTGCGTGGTGGCGCGCTTGCTGTACGAGGCGCATCCTGAGGCGGACGAGGGTGCGCTCTCGCGCTTAAGGGCGACGCTGGTGAGCGGCGAGACCTTGGCGCAAATCGCGGCCGAGCTTGGGCTGGGCGAGCACCTGCGTCTCGGGCCGGGTGAGTTGAAGACCGGCGGGTTTCGCCGGGCATCGATACTGGCGGATGCGTTGGAGGCCATATTGGGCGCTATTTTTCTGGATTCCGGGTTCGATGCGGCGGCGGCGGCGGTGGCGCTGGTCATCGGCCCGCGGCTGTCGGAATTGCCTGCTGCGGACATGCTGAAGGACCCGAAGACACGCTTGCAGGAAGCCCTGCAGGCGCACGGGCTCGCTTTGCCGGTCTATACCTTGATCGCGGCGACGGGCGATCCTCACATGCAATCCTTCACCGTCAATTGCGAAGTGCCGATACTCGGCATGTCGGCCATGGGCGAGGGCGGCAGCCGCCGGCGCGCCGAGCAGTTGGCGGCCGCGAAATTGCTGGAACTGCTGCCGCCCCAGATTCGGAAGTCCACATGAGCTTGCCTGAATTTCGCGCGGGGCATGTGGCCATCGTGGGCCGGCCGAATGTCGGCAAATCGACCCTGGTCAATGCCCTGGTGGGGCGCAAGGTGTCCATCGTCACCGCCAAGCCCCAAACCACGCGGCATCGGATCTTGGGCGTGGTCAATCGCCCCGAGGCTCAATTGGTGCTGGTCGACACGCCGGGCCTGCATGAATCGACGCGCCGAGTGATGAATCAGTACATGAACCGCGTGGCCATTTCATCCTCGCAGGACGCGGACGTCATCGTGTTCGTGATCGAAGCCATGCGCTTCACCGATGAAGATACCTGGGTCTGGGAGCGGGTGCGGGGCTTGAAGCAGCCGCTGTTCGTGGTGGTCAACAAGGTCGATCGCGTGTTCCCCAAGGAGCAGCTGCTGCCCTTCCTCGAGGACTTGACGCAGCGCGTTCCGGCATCGGGAATCGTGCCGATATCGGCGCTCGAGTCTGATAATCTTGATCGTCTGGTCGATCTCGTCGGTTCGCGGCTGCCGGTTTCGCCGCCGTTGTTTGCCTCCGATGTCGTCACCGACCGGGACGAGCCGTTCCATGCGGCCGAGATCGTGCGTGAGAAGCTGACGCTGAAGCTGCGCGAGGAATTGCCCTATGGCATCAATGTGCAAATCGAGCGCTTTGCGGACGAGAACAATCGCCTCATGATCAACGCCGTCATCTGGGTCGAGCGCGCCGGGCAGAAGGCCATCGTGATCGGTCAGGGCGGCGAGCGGCTGAAGGAAATCGGCAGGCTCGCCCGCATCGAGCTCAACGATCTGTGGCAGCGCTCCGTGCACCTCGAGTTGTGGGTCAAGGTCAAGGAAAACTGGGCCGACAGCGAAATGGCGCTGCGCCAGTTCGGATACGACACGTTATGAGGAGTGCGCGGCACGTGTGGCTGGCACCGGCCTACGTTTTGCACCAATATGCCTACCGCGACACCAGCCGCATCGTGGAGGTGTTCACGGGCGAGTATGGACGGTTGACCTTGTTCGCGCGCGGCGCCAACGGACCCAAGTCCGGTCTGCGGGGCGTGCTGCGGCCCTTCCAACGCATGCTCGTGTCCTGGTCCGGCAAGGGGGAAGCATGTCAGCTGGTGACGGCGGAGATCGACGGTCTGGTCACCAATCTCGCGCCGAATCGGCTCATGAGCGGATTCTATTTGAACGAGCTGCTGTTGAAGCTGACGGAGCGCTGCGATCCGCATCCCGAGATTTTCTTCTCCTACGCCTCGTGCGTGCAGGCGCTGTGCGACGGGGAGATCGAGGAACCCGCGCTGCGGCGGTTCGAGAAGCGCTTGCTGAAATGTTTGGGATATGGCTTGGAGCTCGCCCGGACCGGCGAGGGAGTGCCGGTGGAGCCCGGCCGGTACTACCGATTCGCGGCCGAAAGCGGGCCGCAACTCTGCGTGGCCGAGGCGCCCGGCGCGGTTTACGGTCAATCCCTGGCGGATCTGCAAGCGGAGAGCTTCGTCGACGCCCGCTCGCTCCGCGACGCCAAGCGGGTATTGCGAGCGGCCATCGACGCCTGTCTCGACGGGCGCCCCTTGAAGTCGCGCGAGATGGCGCTGGCTCTGCGCCAGCGAGAGGCCACAGGTCTTGGTGAGCCCTCGTGATAGCTCTCGGCGTGAACATCGATCACGTGGCGACCCTGCGGCAGGCGCGCCGCGGCCGCTATCCCGACCCCTTGCATGCGGCGCTCATCGCCGAGGAGGCGGGCGCCGACAGCATCACCCTGCATCTGCGCGAAGACCGCCGGCACATCCAGGAGCGGGATGTCACGTCGTTGCGCGAGGCCCTGCAGACGCGAATGAACCTGGAGATGGCGGTGACGGACGAGATGATCCGCATCGCACAGAAGGTCCTGCCCCAGGATTGCTGCTTGGTGCCCGAGTCCCGCCAGGAAATCACCACGGAAGGCGGCCTGAATGTCGTGGAACACAGCGCACGGATCGGCGACGCCGTGAAAGCGCTGGGGGCGTCGGGGGTGCGAGTCTCCTTGTTCATCGATCCGGATCTGGAGCAAATCGAAGCGGCGCAGCGCGCCGGCGCTCCGGTGATCGAACTCCATACAGGTGCTTATGCCGAATCCACGGGCGCCGCCCGCGCGCGCGAATTCGAACGGCTGCACGCCGCCGCGAAATTCGCCGCGCGCCTCGGGCTGATCGTGAATGCGGGTCACGGCCTCAACTACCACAACGTCGAGCCGATCGCCGCCATTCCGGAAATCGTCGAGCTCAACATCGGGCACGCGATCGTGGCGCGCGCCATAGACGACGGCCTGGCCAAGGCCGTGCGCGACATGAAAGAGTTGATGCGCGCGGCGCGATGATCTACGGGGCGCGATGATCTACGGGATAGGAATCGATGTGCTCAAGGTGGACCGCATCGAGAGCGTCTACAAGAAACACGGCGAACGCTTTCTGTCGCATCTCCTGATGCCCGAAGAGCGGGCGCAGTTCGAGCGTACGGCGCGCCCGGTACGGTTCATCGCCATGCGCTTCGCGGCCAAGGAGGCCATCGTCAAGGGCATGGGCACCGGCTTCGCGCACGGAGTCTGGATACGCGATGTGGGAGTCGTGCAGAATTCCTGGGGCAGGCCGGAGGTGGTCTATTCCGCGCGCGGCGCGAAGGTCCGCGACGGCCTCGGCATCGGCGAAGGCCATGTGACATTGACCGACGAGGCGGGCTTGGTGGTCGCGGTAGCCGTTCTCATGCGGCGCGCGCCCGCATGAACACCTTGGTGTTCGACATCGTGAGACGCGCGCCCGCATGAACACCTTGGTGTTCGACATCGTGAGACGCGCGCCCGCATGAACACCTTGGTGTTCGACATCGAAACGGTGCCCGACACCGATCTGGGCAGGCGGCTCTACGGCCTGCACGATCTGTCCGACGAGCAGGTGGCGCAGATCATGTTCACCAAGCGCCGCCAGGAAACCGGCAGCGAATTTCTATCGCACGAGCAGCACCGCGTCGTCGCGATCTCCGTGGTGATGCGTTCGAGGGATTCTCTGAAGGTGTGGAGCGTCGGGGACGAGACATCGTCCGAGAAGGTATTGATCGAGCGGTTCTTCGACGGCCTGGACAAGTTCACGCCGGACCTGGTCTCGTGGAACGGCGCCGGGTTCGATCTGCCCGTGCTGCATTATCGCAGTCTTCTGCACAGCGTAACCGCCGCGCGCTACTGGGAGACGGGCGATTCCGACCATAGCTTCAGATTCAGCAACTACTTGAGCCGATTTCATTGGCGGCACATGGATCTGATGGACATCTTATCCGGCTTCCAGGGACGCGGGCGGGCGAGCCTGAACGACATTGCGACGCTGCTCGGCTTTCCCGGCAAGGTGGGAATGCACGGCGCCGACGTTTGGCCGGCGTACCTGAAGGGCGGACTTGCGCGCATTCGCGCCTACTGCGAGACCGACGTGCTGAATACATTCTTGATCTATTTGCGGTTCGAACTCTTGCGCGGGCGTCTGAACGCGAACGAGCACGCCCATGAAGTTGCACGCGTGCGCAAAGCGCTCAGCGAATCGACCGCGGAACACCTCAAGGAATTCGCGGCGGCGTGGCCCGAAACTTGAACCCAAGTGAGGTGCAGGAAGCCGACATCGTGGATCTGGCCCACGACGGCCGCGGAGTAGCCCGCGTCGACGGCAAGGCCGTGTTCATCGACGGCGCATTGCCGGGGGAACGCGTCCGTTTCCGGGTGATCAAGCGGCGCCGGCAATTGGACGAGGCCGGCTTGACCGAAGTTCTCGCGGCCTCGCCGGATCGTGTCGTGCCGTCCTGCGAGCACTTCGGGATTTGCGGAGGCTGCTCGCTGCAGCACCTGTCGGCGCCGGCTCAGTTGGCCGCGAAAGAGCGGCAGCTGCTCGACAATTTGGAACGGATCGGCAGGGTGCGCCCGGAGCGCGTGCTGCCACCGCTGCGCGGTCCCGCGTGGGGCTACCGCCGCCGAGCGCGGCTCGGCGTCAAATATGTCCACAAGAAAGGGCGGGTGCTCGCCGGGTTCCGCGAACGCGCAAAACCCTACCTCGCGGATCTGCGGCGTTGCGAGGTCATTCTGGAGCCCCTGGCCACCTTGCCCACCGACCTTGCCGCACTGGTCGAGACGTTGGCGATCAGAGAAAAGATACCGCAGGTCGAGGTGTCGGCCGGCGACGCGGCGACCGCACTGGTATTCCGCGTGCTGGAGGCGCCCGGCCCTCAAGATGTCGAGAAAATCGCGGCCTTCGGCGCCAAGCAGGGCCTGCAGATCTTTCTGCAAAGCGGCGGCCTCGACAGCGTGCGGCCCTTGAGCAAGGACTATCCGCCCCTGACCTATGCGGTGGATGGCGGCCGCGTCGTCATCGAATTCGGGCCGGTCGATTTCATTCAGATCAACCGCGAGATCAATGCGTCGATGGTGACCGCGGCCCTGGAATTGCTGCTCCCCACGGCGAGCGACACCGTGCTCGACTTGTTTTGCGGCTTGGGCAATTTCACCCTGCCCCTGGCGCATCGGGCGCGGCGCGCGGTGGGCGTGGAAGGGGATGCCGCGCTGGTCGCCAAGGCAGGGAGCAACGCCGCCCGCAACGGCGTTGGCAACGCGGCGTTCTTCAGGGAGAATCTATTCGAACCGATGCAGTTCGGATCGTGGGCGAACGAGCGCTATGATTTGGTGCTGCTCGATCCGCCGCGAGCGGGCGCTTCCGCTCTGCTGCCGCGAATGGCGCATTGGCGTCCGCGCCGAGTCGTGTATATTTCCTGCCATCCGGGGAGTTTGGCGCGGGATGCGGAGATCTTGGTGTACACCCAAGGGTTCAAGCTGACCTGCGCAGGGGTGATGGACATGTTTCCGCAGACGACGCACGTCGAATCGATTGCGGTGTTCGAGGGTCCCGAATGAATTTGGGACCGCTCATGGTCGATATCGCGGGCACGGAATTGAGCGCCGAGGATGTCCGGGTGCTTTCGCATCCCATGGTCGGCAGCGTTCTCCTGTTCACCCGGAATTACAGCAATCCTCGGCAGGTCGCAGCGCTGACGGCGGCGATCCGCGCCCTGCGCACGCCGCATCTCTTGATCGCGGTGGACCATGAGGGAGGCCGCGTGCAGCGTTTTCGCGAGGGATTTACGCGCCTTCCGGCCGCACGCTTGCTCGGTAGACGATTCGATGTGGACCGGCGCGACGCCCTGGCGCTGGCGCAGTCGGTCGGATGGCTCATGGCCGCCGAATTGCGCGCAGTGGGGGTGGATTTCAGCTTCGCTCCCTGCATCGACCTCGACTACGGTGTGAGCGAGATCATCGGCGATCGATCCTTTCATAGCGATCCGGATACCGTGGCTGCATTGGCCGTAGCCACCATGACGGGCATGCGCGAGGCCGGAATGGCGGCGATAGCCAAGCACTTTCCCGGCCATGGTGCGGTCGTCGCCGATTCGCATATCGCATTGCCGGTCGATCGCCGCGAATTCGTCGATTTGGAAGCGGACATCCGGCCCTACCGCCCGCTGATCGACAACAATCTCCCTGGAATCATGGCGGCCCATGTGGTGTTTCCGGCGATGGACGCCTTGCCCGCCAGTCTCTCCAAGCGCTGGATCACCGGGGTTCTGCGCGGCGAGATGGGGTTTCACGGCTGCGTGTTCGCGGACGACCTGACCATGGCGGGAGCCTCCGCATTTGGCGACGCCATGGCGCGCGTCGATTTAGCCTTAGCCGCGGGTTGCGACGTCCTGCCCATTTGCAACGATCGACATTCCGTAGAATTGGTGCTAGGCCGTTTCGGGGCGAATGTCGGCTCCGCGGCATCCCAGGCACGGCTGGTGCGGATGCGCGCCCGCGGTGAGCCGCCGGCGGATCTGCGCGCGGACCGGCATTGGCAGGAAACCGCGGCCAGGATCGCGGCCCTGTCGGTGATCCCGCCGCTGGTGTTGACAGAGGGTCAGTCATGACGACCGTTGAGGCAAGTATCTATCGGCGCTTGGTCGAGAGTTCGCCCGACGGGATCGCGCTCGTGGATGCGCTGGATCCGGAGCGCCCGGTGATTTACGTCAATCCCGGATTCGAAGCCTTGACGGGTTACTCTGCGGCGGAACTGGTCGGCCGCAATCTGCGCCTCTTGCAGGCGGACGATCGCGAGCAGGACGGCCGGCATCGATTGCGCGAGGCGCTTGCGAAGGGGGAATCCTGCCGTGTGCTGCTGCGCAACTATCGCAAGGACGGGAGCGTATTTTGGAACGAGATGACGGTATCGCCGCTGCTCGATGAGAGCGGACGCGTCACTCACTTCGTGGGTCATCATCGAGATGCGGGCGAGCGTCTGCGCATCGATCCCAAGCTGACCCGGGATTCGTTGAGCGGCGCGCATCAACCGACCGGAGTGGCGATCCGCGACGACCGCTTGACGGGCCTGTTCACCTTGGCTTATCTCGAAGAGCTGCTGAAACGCGATTGGGCGGTCGCGCAGCGGGAAAAGCGCAGTATCGCGGTCTTCGCGATCGACATCGACGCCTTGGATCTCTACAACACGACTTTTGGCCGCGCGGCCGGCGACTCCACCATCCGCCGCGTGGCGCACGTCGTGTCGGGATGCTTGCGCCGTTCGAGCGACGTCACGGCGCGCATCGACGGCGGCAGCTTGATTGCGTTTGCGCCCGGCCTCACCAACGAGCAGGCACTGCGCATCGGGCAACTCATGGCCGAAAGAGTAAGGGACCTTAGAATCCATCATCCTCGTTCGGCCGTTCTGCGCTACGTCAGCGTGAGCGTGGGCGTGTGCGCCGTCGTACCGGATCCCGCCGATAATCCCGCAAGCCTGCTGCAGAAGTCGCAGAGCCAGTTGCAACTCGCCAAGAAGTCCGGGCGCAATCAGGCTGCCTGAGCCTGAATGCGCACCGACTGTCCGCCGCAGCCCCCTCGACCGTGATCCACGTCTCATTCCGGGCGCTGCCGGTGCGCCATATGATCTGAAATAAGACAGAGGCACGGCCGCAGATGGGGATTTCTGGTACGAAGGGCCGGATGAATATCCGTACCAAAATGATATCGCTGCTGGCGCTGCTGTTTGCGGTGCTGATCGTGCTCGAAATCGCGGTTCAAAAGCAGGTGTTGCTGCCGAGTTTTGCCGAGCTCGAGCGCGACGATGCGGAGACGTCGATGAGGCGCATCGGCTATGCGCTCGACATGACGCTCGAGAGCATTGAGTCGATGACCGGGGATTGGGGCAACTGGGCCGATGCGTATCAATTCGTGCAATCGCCGAATGTGGACTTCGTGAACACCAACGTCACTGCCGCGTCGATGAAGCAACTCAAGGTGAACGCGATGCTCATCGTCGATTTGAACGGGGCCTACCTGTTGTCCAGCGCACGGGTTTGGGAAACGGGCGAGGCGCTGGATCTCGATTTCGCCGCACGCAATGCGTTACCGGACGATTTTCCTTGGCGCAAGAACCTGGCCGACGGCAAACCGGCCAGGGGACTGCTGCGGACCAATCGGGGGGTCATGATGACCGTGGCGGCGCCCGTGCTGAACGGCAGCGGCAGCGGACAACACCTGGGGATGGTGATCATGGGCCGGCTGCTGACACCCGCCCAAGTGCAGATGATCGGCGCGCAGGCGCAGGCAAGTCTCGCGATGCTGCGCGATCAGGTGCCGGACGGCGGCGAGGAGATCGCCGAAACCGACGCGGCGACGCAGATCTTCAAGTCCTTCACCGATATCTACGGCAAGCCGCTCATGACTTTCCGCGTCGAGGTTCCGCGACGGATTACCGAACGGGGTCGAGGGGCGGTGACCTATGCCTCGCTGTACCTGATCGGCGCCGCCGTCACGGTTTTGCTGCTCCTGGTGGTTGCACTCAATCGCATCGTACTCAGGCCCCTGGCCCGCGTGACGCGGCACGCCGTGGCGGTCGGAGAGGGCACGGACTTGTCGGCCCGACTGAGCCTCCCGGGACAGGACGAGATTGCGCTGCTTGCACGGGAGTTCGACCGAATGGTGGAGCGCGTGGCGGACTCGCGGCGGCAACTGGTCGATCAGTCGTTCCAGGCTGGATTCGCCGAGCTCGCCAAGGGAGTGCTGCACAACCTCGGGAACGCCATGACGCCGCTCGGCGTCAGGCTCGCGAAGCTCGGCGAACGGCTGCGCAATGCGGGAGCCGGCGATGTCGACCTTGCGCTGTCGGAGCTCGCCAAGGAAAACGCGGTGTCATCGGGGAGGCCATCCGCGCGGCGCGAGGATCTCGAAGAATTTCTGCGTCTGGCGTGCCGGGAACTCGCGGCATGCGTCAAGGAGTCGCAGGAGGACGTCGCGGTGGCACAGCGGCAGTCCACCATCATCCAAACGGCATTGACCGAGCTCATGCGCTCGACGCGCAACGCGCACGTGGTCGAGACGGTGCGTCTTCCCGATCTGGTGGCACAGACCCTGGAAATCGTGCCCGACGCCTGCCGCCAGCGGCTCGTGGTGAATACCGACGAATCATTGCGAAAAGTGGGAGGCGTGCAGGTGGCGCGCACCGTGCTGCGGCTGATCCTGCAGAATCTGATCATCAATGCCGCCGACGCCGTGCGGGATGCGGGGCGGGACAAGGGCATGCTGCAATTTGCCGCCGAGATCGTCGGCGATGCCGACAGCGAACAGCTGCACTTGCACTGCAAGGACGACGGCATAGGCATCGCGGCCGACAATCTACAGCGTGTTTTCGACAAGGGGTTCTCCACCAAATCCCGCGACACCAACTACGGCATCGGTCTGCATTGGTGCGCCAATGCGATCGCCGCGCTGGGCGGCCGAATTTGGGCGGTGAGCGAAGGCTTAGGGATGGGCGCGTCCATGCATTTGATGTTGCCGTTGCCGGTTCGAGAGAGACGGTCGAATACTTAGATCACGCGAGGTTGCCCGTGTCCGACAAAAAACGATCGCCGATTCGTGTGCTCATCGCCGATGATGAAGCAGAGGTGCGCGACGCCTACCGGCAGATATTGTTCGAAGCCGATTTGAGCAGCGAAACGGCCGTGTTTCACAATCTGCGCGAGCGGCTCTTCAGCAAGCCGCCGGAGCAATCGGCGAAAAATCTCCCGCCCAGCGATACGACGTTCACGCCGGTCTTCTGCGAGGGGGCGGAAGCCGCCGTCGCTGCCGTGCGCGAAGCGCTGGCGGCGGACGATCCTTTTGCCGTGGCATTCTTGGACATGCGGATGCCGCCGGGTCCCGACGGCGTTTGGGCCGCGGCGCGGATACGGGAACTCGATCCGGCCATCGAAATCGTGGTGTGCACCGCTTATTCGGACGTCGACCCGCGCGATATCGGCGCGATGGTGCCGCCGGAGGAGAAGCTCTCGTATTTACAGAAGCCCTTTCACCCGCATGAAATCCGGCAGATGACGATTTCCTTGGCCAGCAAATGGCGCTCGGAACACCGCATCGTGAAATTGGCGTATTTCGATGCCCTGACCGGGCTGCCGAACAGAGAACAGCTGCGCAATCGCTTGAACAGCGCGCTGGCGGCGGCGAAGCAGCAGCAGCGGATGCTCGCGGTGCTGTACCTGGATCTCGACAATTTCAAGAGGGTGAACGACACGCTCGGCCATGCGGTCGGCGACGAGCTGCTATGCCTGGTCGCGGCGCGGCTGCGCAGCTCGTTGCGCTCCGACGATACGGTGGATGAATTGCCGATCGTCCGGTCGAGTCATATCGCCCGGCTGGGCGGGGACGAATTCATCGTGATTCTGCCGAACATTCGCTCGGCGGACGATGCGGCCGCGGTGGCGGCCCGCCTCATTTCCGAACTGCAGGAACCGATGCGCCTCGCGCAGCACACCTTGGTCGTCACGCCGAGCGTCGGCGTCTCCATGTTCCCGGGGGACGGCGTGGAAGCGGATACATTGCTGCGCAACGCGGACCTTGCCATGTACTTCGCCAAGCGCAAGGGTCCCGGCATGTCTGCGTTCTTCGACGCCTCGATGAACGACGCGGCGCTGCACCGCTTCACCCTGGAAGCCAAGTTGCGCGGCGCCTTGGAGCGGGGCGAGTTCACGCTGCACTATCAGCCGCAATTCGACGTGAGCACGGGCGGGGTTTCCGGTATGGAGGCCCTGCTGCGCTGGACCAACGATGAGCTGGGCGTCGTGCCGCCGGTGGAATTCATTCCGGTGGCCGAGGAAACGGGATTGATCTTGGGGATAGGGGAGTGGGTGCTGCGCAATGCCTGCCTGCAGGCCAAGAGCTGGTTGGACGAAGGGCTGCCCATGGCGCGCATGGCGGTCAACGTTTCGGGGCAGCAATTCGTGCTCAAGGATTTTCCGCAAACGGTGGCCGCCATCATCAAGGAAACCGGAATCGAAGCGTCGATGCTCGAACTCGAAATCACCGAATCGGTGGTCATGAAGGACGAGGCGTGGGCCGAACAGGCACTGGCGCAACTGAAGGAACTGGGCGTGATGCTGGCGATCGACGACTTCGGAACGGGCTACTCGAGCTTCGGCCGGCTGCGGCATTTTGCCGTCGATCGGTTGAAAATCGACCGATCATTCATGACCAGCCTCATCGACTGCAGCGATGATCGGGCGATTGCCGCCGCGATCATTGCGATGTCGCGATCATTGCGGATCAACGTGACCGCGGAGGGCGTCGAGAGCTTTCCGCAGCTCTTGTTCCTGCAGGAGCACGAATGCCAGGAAGCGCAGGGATTCCTGTTCAGCCGGGCGCTGCCGGCAGCGGACGCGCACAAGCTGCTGCGCCGGGCGGCCGAAACTTCGGCGGGCAGCCGTACCCAGCGGCTGAGGTCGTTGATCGGATAGCACGGTAGGGCGCTGCCGCTAGCCGGCAGCCATGGCAGGCGCATAGCGCGGCCGATTGACCCGCAGGATCAGCAGCGCGCCTATCACGCAGAGACCGCCCGAGATCATCGTAGCGACGGTGTAGGTTCCCAGCGTGCTGCGCAGCATGCCTGCGCCCAGTGCGGCGAATGCGGCGCCCAGTTGATGGCCGGCGACCACCCAGCCGAAAACCACGGGTGCGTCTCTACTGCCGAAGACATCGGTGGTGATGCGCACCGTGGGGGGCACGGTTGCCACCCAATCGAGTCCGTAAAACAACCCGAATATCGGCAGACCGAGATATTGGTAGCCGAAGGCGAACGGCAGGAAAATGAGCGCCATTCCGCGCAGGCCGTAGTACCAGAACAGCAGCACG
>Ga0307470_10000687_pt1 | contig 15075 bp, 14 predicted proteins | sample atmos_gasesAM3C__FD_204565 | JGI IMG/M metagenome (GOLD analysis project Ga0307470, IMG submission 204565) | Hardwood forest soil microbial communities from Morgan-Monroe State Forest, Indiana, United States - atmos_gasesAM3C_05 | ecosystem: Environmental > Terrestrial > Soil > Temperate forest... | reverse complement strand
CGTTGACGATCCAGCCGCTGCCGCGCGCCTTCATCGCCGGCGCCACGGCGCGCAGGAAGTAGAAGGGGCCGCAGAGGTTGGTCTCGATCACCGCGCGGAAGTCGTCGCCGGCCAGAGCGTCGACCGGCGCGAAGACCCCCCGGCCGGCGTTGTTGACCAGGCAGTCGATCCCCCCCGCCTCGGCGAGCACCCAGGCGACGAAGGCGTCCACCTCCTCCTGCCGGCGCACGTCGACGGACCGGCCGGCGACGCGCTTGCCGGCGAGCTCGGCGAGGGCCCGCGCGGTCGACTCGGGGCTCCGGCTGCAGAAGAAGACCCGCCAGCCGCGGTCGAGCAGGGCCTCGACCACCGCCCGGCCGATGCCGCGGCTCCCCCCGGTGACGACGGCGACTCGCGGTGCGCTCTCGGCGGTCATCCCCTATCTCCTCTCCGCGGCGACTCTAGCTCGGAAATGCCGGCCCCGGCGCCTTTGTTTTCCTCTCCGAGAGGAGTGTATTCGACATGTTTTACGGTTACGGAAGCTACCTGCTGTTCATGCTGCCGGCCCTGCTGCTGTCGCTGTGGGCGAGCTGGCGCACGCGTTCGGCATTCAAGAAATACTCGCGGGTGCGCACCCTGCGCGGGCTGACCGGCGCCCAGGCGGCGCGGGCGATGCTCGACGGCGCCGGGGTCCGCGACGTCTCGATCGTCGCCGCCCAGGGGACGCTCACCGATCACTACAACCCGCTCGACAGGACGCTCAACCTCTCGGAGGAGGTCTACGGCTCGCCGTCGATCGCCGCCGTCGGGGTCGCCTGCCATGAGGCCGGCCACGCCCTCCAGCACGCCGCCGGCTACCGGCCGCTGTGGCTGCGCTCGGCCCTGGTACCGACGGCGGACATCGGCTCCAAGGTGGGGTACTTCACCATGATGGGGGGGCTGGTCCTCCTCTACATGACCCGCGGCGCGACCGGCTCCGGCATCGTCCTCTTCGGCGCCCTGCTGTTCTCGTTCGTGCTGCTCTTCCAGATCGTCACCCTGCCGGTCGAGTTCGACGCCACCGCGCGCGCCAAGCGCCAGGCGGTCGAGCAGGGGATCGTGGTGATGCAGGAGCGCGAGGGGATGGACCGGGTGCTCGACGCCGCGGCCTGGACCTACGTCGCCGCGGCGATCTCGACGCTCTCGACGCTGCTCTACTACCTGATGCGGGCGGGGTTGCTCGGCGGCCGGCGGAGCTAGGGCCGCCGGATCGGGATCAGGCGGCCGCCGCCGGCGGACGGGGGTAGGGGGAGAGCTAGCCCTTGCTCCCCGCGGCCTCTTCCGGCGTCCACCTGCGGGCCGGGGCCTTGGTGACCCTGCCGCTGCGCAGGCAGCGGGTGCAGACCCGGATGCGCCGCACGCTGCCCTCGACGAGGGCTTTCACCCGCTGCACGTTGGGCTCCATCGTGCGCGAAGTGACGTTGTGGGCGTGACTGATGTTGCGGCCGAAGACCGTCTTCTTGCCGCAGAGCTCGCATTGCCTGGCCATCGTTAAGCTCTCCTAAGAACTCCCCCGAAGGGCAAAGAAGGCTATCAGAGGGGCGGCGCGACCGCAAGAGGCGTAGCCTTTTTGCGACACTTTCCCTACCAATTCAATCCCTACAGCGCCTACAGAGTTCCCGCAGGCGGCAATATAGCCATACATGTATCTGCGCCTTGACATGGGTGTTTTTTGTTGCTAGCCTCCAGCGAAGCTTTAAGTAAGAGTCAGTAACTTGCGTCCAATACAGGGCTTTTAGAGGAGCTCCAAACGCCGTGCTCTTCTCGCGCTCAAAGGGAGTCGTGGGTCTCGACATCGGCAGCTCGGCGATCAAGCTCGCCGAGCTCCGGGAACGCAAGGCCGGGGAGTTCCACCTCCAGCGGCTCGGGGTCGAGGCGTTGTCGCCCGAAGCCATCGTCGACGGGTCGATCATGGACTCCTCGCTGGTGGTCGACGCCATCCACAAGCTCAACGACCAGACCAAGGTCAAGAGCACCCACTACGCCACCTCGCTGTCCGGGCATTCCGTCATCATCAAGAAGATCCAGCTACCCTCCATGCCCCAGGAGGAGCTCGCGGAGTCGATCCAGTGGGAGGCGGAGCAGTACATCCCCTTCGACATCAACGACGTGCGCCTGGACTACGTCGTGCTCTCCGAGGGCGAGCCGGGGCGCGACAACATGGAGGTCCTGCTCGTCGCCGTCAAGCGCGACAAGGTCAACGACTACGTCTCGGTGATCAGCCAGACCGGCAAGACCCCGGCGCTGGTCGACGTCGACGCCTTCGCGGTGCAGAACGCCTACGAGGTCAACTACGACCTCGACCCCCGGAAGACCGTCGCCTTGATCAACATGGGCGCCGGGGTCACCAACATCAACGTCCTGGCCCGCGGCACCACCGTCTTCTGGCGCGACATCTCCTTCGGTGGCAACCAGTTCACCGAGGCCCTGCAGCGCGAGTTCAACCTCTCCTTCGAGCAGGCCGAGTCCCTCAAGCGCGGCCAGGCCGTCGACCGCTACTCGCTCGCCGACGCCCGCCCGGTGCTCGACACCGTCTCCGGCGAGATGGCGGCCGAGATCCGCAAGACCTTCGACTTCTTCTCGGCGACGTCCTCCGAAGGGCCGGTCGATGAGCTGATGCTCTCCGGCGGGTGCTCGCTCACCCCCAACCTCCAGCAGGTCCTGCGCGACCGCTTCGAGGTGACGACGGAGCTGATGAACCCGCTGCGCCGGGTGCACTACAAGGAGAGCGACTTCGACTCCGGGTGGCTGCAGTCGATCGCGCCGATGATGGCCGTGGCGGTGGGTCTCGCGATCCGCAAAGCGGGGGATTGACGCTCCATGATCAAGATCAACCTGCTCGCCGAAGGCAAGCGCCCGGCCGCGGTCCGCAAGACCAAGTCCGCGCAGCTCCTCGAAGGCAAGGACCTGGCGCCCTGGCTGCTCTTCGCCGGCATCGTCGTCGCCCTGCTCGTCTTCGGCGTCTGGTGGTACCTGCTGCACGGGGAGATCGTCCAGCGCGAGCAGGAGATCGCGACGGCCCAGCACGAGGTCGACCAGCTCCAGGCCGTGCTCAAGGAAGTCGAGGACTACAAGCAGAAGAAATCGGAGCTCGAGCGCAAGATCAAGATCATCAACGACCTCAAGCTCAACCAGCGGGGGCCGGTCAGGGTGATGGACGACATCTCGCGCGCCCTTCCCGAGCTGCTCTGGCTCGACCGCATGCGGATGGGCGGCAACACCATCGAGCTCGAGGGCCGCGCCTTCAACACCAACGCGGTCGCCAACTTCATCGAGAGCCTCGACAAGATGCCGGAGTTCGAGGAGCCGACCCTCAAGGACGCCCAGGAGCAGACCGGCGGCATCTACAAGTTCCAGATCAATTTCAACTACAACTTCGCGCCCCTCGCGGGGCAGCCCGCGACGGCCTCCGGGCCGGCGCCCAAGGGGACGGCTCCCAAGATCGCCTCCCCAGGCGCCGCGTCGTCGCCCGCCGCGACGCCGGCCACAACCCCGGCCGCGACGTCGAGATAGGGAGGGCAAGCCCGTGGCCATGAAGACCGGATTGGAGGGCAAGCCCTGGTACGTCGGGCTGGCCGCGGGGTTGATCACCGCGGGCCTGCTCCTGGGGCTCGCCTACTGGCAGATCCTCGACCCGATGTACGACACGATCAAGGACCAGAAGGATCAGCTCCAGAAGCTGCAGACGAAGATCCAGGAGGGGCGCGCCGCCCAGGCCCAGCTCCCGCAGTTCCGCGAGGAGGTGCGCCAGCTCGAGCTCGAGCTCGACAAACTGCTGCGCATCCTGCCGGCGCGGCGCAACACCCCCGACCTGCTGCGCCGCATCCGCGCCCTCGCCGAGCAGGGGGACTTCGTGCTCAAGCGCTTCACGCCGGGCACGCTGACCGACAAGGAGTTCTTCAGCGAGTGGCCGATCCAGGTCGAGGTCGAGGGCACCTACCACAACCTCGCCCTCTTCTTCGATCGCATCAGCCGCTTCTCGCGGATCATCAACATCGAGGACCTGAACATCAATGCCTACCAGGGCAAGGGGCCGCACACCATCGCCGCCGCCTTCAAGGCCCTGACCTTCGTCTACAAGGAGCCGACGGCTCCCAGCAAGGAAGACAAGGCGAAGAAGCCCGGCGGTCCTCCCACGCCGCCAGCGGTGCACGGTCCGGCCGACGTGCCGGGCGAGGGCGGCGCACCCATTCCCAAGCGGCGGGGAGGCGAGGACGGATGACGCGTCGACCAGCTCTCACCACCCTCGTGGCCCTCGCCGCCCTGCTGCCGCTCGCCGCGGCGCTGGCGCAGCCGGGCACGAAGCCCGCGAGCGACGCGCCGAGATCGGCGTCGAAGCCGGCCGCGAAGCCGGCGCCGGCGGCGCCGCCGGCGGCCGGCCAGTCCGGTCCAGCCGGCCAGAAGCCGGGCACCACCGGGCCGGACATCGATCAGATCCTCGAGGGGGAGGAAGAGGTCCTCTCCGGCAACGGCTATTCCTATGACCCCGGCAATCGCCGCGATCCGTTCAAGTCGCTCCTCGCCGCTCCCGACCGGCCGGAGTTCCACGGCCCGCGGCCGGAGGGCATCCCGGGGCTCTTGATCGACGAGATCGACCTCACCGGCATCTTCCGCAAGGGCAAGACCTACATCGCGCAGGTCAAGGCCGCCAACAACCCGAAGAGCTACCTCCTGCGGGAGGGGGACCAGCTCTTCGACGGCGACGTGGTGAGCATCAACCACACCGAAGTTGTCTTCAAGCAGGCGGTCCAGGATCCGACGGCCCTGAAGCCGTTCCGTGAGGTGGTCAAGGCCCTCAAACCGTAGCCGGTCCGGCGAGGTTCCTTGAGGTCCCGACAGGGAGGCGAGTGCCATGGGAGATGTCTGCATGAGAAGAAATCACGCCGGCTGGAAGCTGCTGATCGCTTCGACGGCTTTGGCGACTGCGCTCGCCATCGGCTGTGCCTCGTCGACGTCCAAGCCCGCCAAGGTGGTCGAGACGCCGCCGGCGCGCCAGGACGCTCCCGCCGACGCCACCAACGACAGGAAGCCCGTGGCTCCGGCCGAGATCCGCTCCCTCGACCTGCGCGAGGGCGCGCCCGAGGTGTTCCTCGACGTCGAGGCCAGCGCGCCTCTCGTGTGGACCAGCTTTCGCAACGCCCAGGGGCAGGTGGTCGTCGAGCTCCCCAACTCGGTCCCCGGCGCCCAGCTCGCCGACCTCGCCCCCAAGGAGGGCCTGATCTCCTCGCTCAAGATCGAGCGCCAGAGCGACGGCAGCCGGCCGCTCACCCGGATCGTCGTCACCACCCGCCAGGAGGTGGAGCACTCGATCACCGCCGACGGCCTGAAGCTCCGCGTCCAGCTCAACCCGGTCGAGGGCCAGCGTGCCACGGCGGCAGCATCCGCAGCATCGGGCGCAGCATCGGGCGCGGCACCGGGCGCGGCAGCGGACACCCCCGCCGAGAAGCCCGTCACCCTCTCCTACGAGCCGGTGGCCCAGGAGAGCGGCGCGCCGGCGGTCGAGGCAGCCCCCTCCGCGGCCAAGCCGGCCGAGCGGCCGGGCGTCGCCGTCGCGGTCCCCTCCGGCACCCCCGAGGAGCCGCTGGTCGCCCCGGCGCCGGCCGGCAAGCCGGGCAATCGCCTGGACGGGATCGAGGTGATCTCGGCGGCCGGCCCGGTGGTCAGGCTCGACGGCAACGGCGAGTTCTCCTACTCGACCTTCGCCCTCGGCGATCCGGCCCGCTTCATCATCGACCTGACCGGCGTCGTCAACCACAGCGCGCGCCCGAGCCTGAGCGTCGACGGCGGGGTCGTCCAGCGCGTGCGCGTCGCCCAGTTCAAGCCGCTGCCCCAGCCGGTGGCGCGCGTCGTCTTCGACCTCCGGCACGGCGCCGTCCCCCACATCGAGCGGACGCCGCGGGCCCTGGTGGTCAGCTTCGGCGACATGGCCTCGGCGACGCCGGCGGTGTCCGATGAGACGGCCGCCAACGAGCCCGCCGCGCCGAGGCCCCCGCCGCGCTCCGCCCCGGCTCCGGCGCCGCGGGCGATGGCGGCCGAGCTCGCGCCGCCGCCGCCGCAACCGCAGCCATCGCCGCCCGCCGCGCGGCCCACCCCGTTGCCGAAGCCGACGGCGACCGCCACCAAGGCCTCGTCGAGCCGCAAGGACGGCATCGAGATCGCCGACGCGCAGGACGTCCCGCCGCCCCCGCCGCCCCGGCCGGCGGCGAAGCCGGCGACCCCGGCGACCGCGGCCGGCGCGGCGACCGCCGCCCCCGCCAACCAGCCGAGCGACCTCCAGCTCACCCGCAAGTCCACCGCCGCCGGCGTCAAGGCGGCGACCCCGGGCACGGCGTCGCCGATCCAGAGCTTCGCCAACCAGGACGTCGGGACCCAGGGCGAGAAGAAGTACGTCGGCGAGCCGATCGACCTCAAGGTCACCAACGCCGACGTGACCGAGGTGCTGCGCACCTTCGCCCAGATCTCGGGGTTGAACATCGTCGTCCAGCCCGGCGTCACCGGGACGGTGACCGCCGAGATGGAGAACGTCCCCTGGGACCAGGCGCTCGAGCAGATCTTGAAGATCAACAAGCTCGGCTTCGAGCTCGACGGCAACGTCATGCGCATCGCCCCGACCAGCGTGCTGCGCGAGGAGGCGCAGGAGCGCCAGGAGCTCGTCGCCGCGCGGGCGCTGGCGATCCCGCTGCGCACGGTGATGCGCCGGCTCTCCTACGCCGACGCCACCCAGGTCTCCTCGCTCTTGAGGAGCGGCCAGGCCGGCCTGCTCTCCCAGCGCGGCAGCGTCATCGTCGACACGCGCACCAACACGCTGATCATCAAGGAGCTGCCCAACTTCCTCGACACCGTGATCGCCGTCATCGAGCAGCTCGACACCCCCGAGCCGCAGGTGATGATCGAGGCGCGGATCATCGAGACGACGCGCCAGTTCAGCCGCAACCTGGGCATCCGCTGGGGCTTCAACGCCATCTCCGACGCCGCCCACGGCAACACCACGGGCCTGATCTTCCCCAACAACGGCAGCCTGACCGGCAACCTCGACGTCTCCGGCTCGGGCGCCAACGTGCTCGACCTGAAGCTCGGCAACGTGCTCAACACCTTCACCCTCGACGTCGCGCTCCAGGCGGCCGAGAACGAGGGGCTGATCCACATCCTCTCGGCGCCCAAGGTCGCCACCTTGAACAACCAGAAGGCGGAGATCCAGAGCGGCCTGCAGATCCCCATCCAGACCATCGCCAACAACACGGTGACGGTGCAGTTCGTCAACGCCACCCTGCGGCTCGACGTCACTCCCCAGGTGACGGCCGAGGGCACCGTGCTGATGGACATCGACATCTCGAAGCGTGAGCCGCAGCTCGCCTTCCTGGTGCCGGGCGCGACCAACGCCCCGATCGCCACCAAGGACGCCAAGACGCGGTTGGTGGTGCGCGACGGCGGCACCGCGGTCATCGGCGGCATCTACAAGATCACCAACAACGAGAGCCAGGATCGCATCCCCGTGCTGGCCAACATCCCGATTCTCGGCAACCTCTTCAAGAACAAGTCGAAGTCCGACACCAACGAAGAGCTGCTGATCTTCATCACGCCGCGGGTCATCAAGATTTAATGAGCGCTGGAGAGAGCCACCCATGACCATCAGAGCCCGAATCCTCATCGCTGCCGCCCTGCTCCTCGCGGTGGCCGGCTGTCGAGGCCGGACCGACCGCACCGACAGCGGCGGCGTGCTGCTCTCCGCCTCCTTCAGCGGGGCGCCCACCCAGTTCGTCACCAGCACGACGACCGTGCTGCCCGTGATCCCCACGACGACGATCCAGAACATCGTGGCGGATCCCACCGCCATCTCGAGCTCGCTCGAGAACGTCGAGATGCGCACCTACCAGGTCGTCTACACGCGGGCGGACACCGGCACCCGCGTGCCGCCACCCTTCGTCGCGCCGCTCTCCGGGATCGTGCCGGTCAACGGCTCGCTGACGATCACCGGCCTCAACCTGATGAGCAACGCTCAATTCGGCAATCCGCCCATCTCGGACATCGACCAGTTCGGGGTCGATCGCGAGACCGGCAGCGTCGTCGTCGAGCTCAACGTGAGCATCACCTTCTTCGGTCGCACGCTGTCGGGCAGGGAGGTCGCCTCGGCGCCGACCGGTTTCCGCATGGAAGTCATCCAGGCCGTAAGGCAGTAATCAGGGGAGTCGCCATGAACAACAAAGCCCTCGTCGTCCGGATCTCCCTGGCACTCGCTCTGGCGGTCCTCGTCGGCTGCTCGAAGTCGCCGACGGAGCCCAAGCAGACGCCCACCAACCCGGTGCCGCCGGTGCCGGTGACCACCTTCAGCGTCTCGGTGACGGCGAGCCCCGGTGCGCTCACCGTCGGCGGCGCCACCTCGAGCACGATCACCGTGACGGTGGTGCGCTCCGACACCGGCACGCCGCCCCCCGACGGGACGTCGGTGACGCTCACCACCACGCTCGGCGAGTTCGGCAACGTCGGCAGCGGCTTGAAGACCGTCACCCTCCAACTGGTGGGCGGCCGGGCGCAGGCCGTGCTCTTCCCCGGCGCGCAGGCGGGGACCGCGACGCTCCAGGCGAAGGTCCAGATCGCCGGCGGCGCCGGCACCGGCACGACCGCGGTGGCCATCAACCAGGCCGCCACCTTCTTCATCGGCTCGGTCAACCCGAGCGTCGGCAGCCCGCAGGGCGGCGACCAGGTCGACGTCCTGGGCGGCGGCTTCGTGGGCCCGGTGCGGGTGACCTTCAACGGCGCCGCGGCGACCGTGCTCTCGGTCTCCGCGACGAGGATCCGCGTCATCGTGCCCTCCGCGGCGGCCGCCGGCGTCACCGTCGGGGTGGGCCAGTCCGCCCCCGTCTCGGTAGGGGTGACGATCAACGTCAACCAGACCGGGACCGCCTCGGACAACCTGCCCAACGCCTTCACCTACTCGTTCGGCGGCACCATCGACCAGCCGCAGGTCTTCTCCGTCACGCCGTCGACCGGCACCAACGACGGCGGCACGCGGGTGACCATCAACGGCACCGGCTTCAGCTCGCCGGTGCAGGTCTTCTTCGAGGGGGCGAGCCCCAAGGTCTCGCTCGAGGCCTCGGTGGTCTCGGTCAGCCCCACCCAGATCGTCGTCCTCTCGCCGCCGGCGCGCGGCTTCGGCAACGTGCTCGGCAACACCGCCGTCGACATCCGGGTCAAGAACCTGAACAGCGGCTTCGAGACCACGGCGGTGGGGGCCTTCCGCTACGGCAGCAAGGTGCTCATCACCTCCTTCGGCCCGGGCGAGCTCGAGTGGAACGACACCACGACGCTGATCACCATCCAGGGCCAGGGCTTCGCGTCGCCGGTGGCCGCCGGTATCGCCGGCGTCGCCGCGCACGTGGTCTCGGTCAGCGGCACCGAGGTGGTGGTGCAATCGCCGGGAGTCGTCCCCACGAGCTGCACGGACGTCACCGGCGGCGTCTCGGTGGTCAACATCAACACCGGCGACGGCGACAACACCTCGACCCACGGCCTGAACTTCATCTACCGCGTGCCGAAGACGGCGGTGACCAGCATCCACCCGACCATGGGTCCGCCCGCTGGCGGCACCCCGGTGACCATCACGGGCAACGGCCTGCAGGGCGCCGTGCGCGTGCAGTTCGGCGACCAGACCGCCAGCGCGAGCCCGGGCGCTGGCGGCACGATCGTCGCCACGACCCCGGCCTTCTCGGGAACGCCAGCGACGAAGACCTGCACCCTGGGCAACGGCACCCAGGGCACCCAGCAGACGGATACCGCCGTCGACGTCAAGATCACCAACCTCGACACCACCTGCACCGACACGTTGCCCAAGGCGTTCGTCTACCAGACGGCCACCGGGTGCACGCCGCCGCCGGCCACCCCTCCTGTGGCGAGCTTCCAGTTCGGTATCGTCGGTCACACGGCGACCTTCACCGACACCTCGACGGGGAACCCGACGACCTGGGCGTGGACCTTCGGTGACGGGGGGACGAGCACCATGCAGAACCCGATGCATACCTACGCCGCCGCTGGCACCTACGTCGTGAAGCTTACGGTTTCGAACACGGCCGGGACCTCCGCCCCCAGCACCCAGACCGTGACCATCATGTAGGTCCCACTCCATCCTCACCCAGCTCTTTTCGGAGGCGACCGCCTGGACGGGCGGTCGCCTCCGTCCGTATACTCCGTCGCTATGAGACTCAGCCGCGCCCTCTGCCTGCTCGTCGCCGCCCTGATCGCCTCGCTCGCCTGCAGCAGGGTGTCCCCGGTCGCCCCCAGCGGCTCGACCCTCTCCCTGAGCGCCAGCCCCGGCCGCATCACCTCGGCGACCGGCACCTCGACGATCACCGCCGTAGCCCTGAAGGCCTCCGGCCAGCCGGTCGACCCCGGCACCCAGATCCGCTTCGACACCAACCTGGGCACCATCGACTCCGTCGCCTCGACCAACAGCGGCGGGGTGGCGACGGCGACCCTCCGGGGCGACGGCCGGGTGGGGATGGCGACGGTCCAGGCGAGCACGGGCAGCGTCGCGCCGGTGATGCTCATGGTGCAGATCGGCACCGCGGCCGGCTCGCTGACCCTCCAGGCGACCCCCTCCTCGGTGCCCGAGAGCGGCGGCACGATCACCCTGACGGCCCTCGTCCGCGACGACACCGGCTCTCCCCTCAACGGGATCGCCGTCAACTTCAGCTCGCAGATCGGCACCCTCCGCTCGGGTGGCACCTTCGTGACGAGCAAGGACGGCGGCGTCGCCACCGACACCCTCAAGGTGTCGGCGATCGACGTCAGCACCTTGGGGAGCAACACCTTCACGGTGACCGCCTCGGCGGCCGGTGGCACCGGCGCGCTGATGAGCCAGACGTTCACGGTGACCATCGCGCGGGCGCCGGTGGCGAGCTTCACCTTCACCACCAGCAAGCACACCGCGGTCTTCACCGACACCTCGACGCCGCGGCCGACGAGCTGGCTGTGGGACTTCGGGGACGGCTCCCAGAGCACGGCCCAGAACCCGTCCCGCACCTACGCCCTGGCCGGCAGCTACGTGGTCACCCTGACGGCGAAAAACGCCCTCGGCTCGACCACGGTCTCGCAGGTGGTGACGGTCTCGGACACCTAGTCGGGAGCCGGCTTCCTCGCGGAGGCTCACGGCCCCGTAGGGCTGGAGCCTCCTGCTATAATGCCGCCACCTTGCCGAGCTCTGTCGATGGAATCGGACCGTCCTCCTTTCCGCCCGCCCGCGGTGCGCTCGGCGCGCCGCTCGTGCCGCGATGACTGACGGGTCGCTTCCCGACCGTCTCACCCAGCTCCGCAGCCGGTGGGAGGCCGATCCGGCGTCGCGGATCTTCCTCCAGCTCGCCGAGGAGTATCGCCACCAGGGGCGCCTGCACGACGCCCTCGGCGTGCTCGACGAGGGCCTGAAGGAGCACCCCGGCTACCTCTCCGCCCTGGTGGCGAAGGGGAGGTGCCTCCTGGAGCTCGGCCAGCCGGAGCCCGCGCGCGACGTCCTCGAGCGCGTCGTGCGGCAGGATGCGACCCAGATGGTCGCCAACAAGCTCCTCGTCCGCGCCTATCTCGACACCGGCCAGGCGGTGAAAGCGGGCGAGCGGCTCGACCTCTACAGCCTGCTCCACGACGGCGACCCCGAGGTGGAGGAGCTGCGCCATCGCATCCAGCGCCTCGCCGGCTCCCGCGGCGACAGCGGCCCGCGGCCGCCGGAGCCCCACCCCGACCCCGACCCGCGCCCGGCGGTATCGACCATGCCCATCACCCCTTCCCTTCCGGGCGACGACGTCTTCGATCTCGGCGCGCCCGTCGCCGCGCCGCGCCGAGAGGCCCAGGACGTCTTCGATCTGCCCTCGGCCGCGCCCGCTCGGCCCTCGGCCGCGGCCCCCGCGCCGCCTGCGGCCGAGCTCGAGGCGTGGCCCGCCGAGCTCGAGGCGGACCCTCTCGCCGCCGCTGCCCCCCCATCTGTCCCAGCCTCTATAGACGACGAGCCGGAGCCGGTCGCCGAGGGGGAGCCCTTCCCCGGCCTCGTCTCGCGCGCCCTGCGCCGCCGGTATTACGAGGCGCTCGCGGCGGAGGGGATCTTCGCCATCGAGCTGCCGGCCGCCCTCGCCCGGATCGCCGCGCCACCGGCGGCGCCCGCGACGCCCCCCCAGCCAACGCCCCAGCCGGCCCTCGACCAGGCCGTGGCGCCCGCGCCGGACGACCTCGTCGACTTCCCGCTTCCGGCCCCCGCGCCCGCGCCCGAGCCCGCCGAGCTCGCGGCCGCCGGGGCCGCCGAGGCCGCCGGCGAGGAGCCCGTGGACCGGCCCCCCGTGCCGTGGGCGGTGGAGGGGACGGTCGAGACCGTCACCCTGGGCGAGCTCTACCTCCGCCAGGGGCATCTCGGGGAGGCCGAACGGATCTTCCACGAGGTCCTGGCGCGGGAGCCGGGCAACGCCGCGGCCCGCGACGGCCTGGCCCGCGCCGGGGCCCAGCGCGAGGGCGCGGTCTCCGCGAGCGCGGCTCCCGGCGCCGCCGCCGGCCCGAGCGCGGAGCCGGAGCTCAGCGCGGCCCCGCCCGATCGCAGGTCCCGCACCATCCAGATGCTCCACGGCTATCTCGACCGCATCCGGCGGGGGGACGCGCGCCATGTTTCTTGAGACCCTCAGCCAGATCAGCGACCGCATCGGCGGGGCGCTCGCCCTGTCGCTGGTCGCCAAGGACGGCATCGCCGTCGAGTCCGTCAGCTCCGATCCCGAGCTCGACCTCGAGGTCCTCGCCGCCGAGCTGGTGTCGCAGGCCCGCGCCATCGCCGAGAACCACCGCGAGCTCGAGGTCGGCGAGGTGCAGCAGTTCTCCGTCACCACCGACCGCCTGACCCTGATGGTAAGCTCCGTTGCCGCCGACTACTATCTGCTGCTCGTGCTCGGCCCGGGCGGCAGCTATGGCCGGGCGCGCTTCGAGCTCAAGCGGGCGCGCCTCTTGCTCGAGCACGAGCTCTCCTGAGGGCCTGACACTTGCTGACCTTTGAGCAGATCAAAGAGCTGATCGAGCTGGTCGCCTCGCGCCGGCTGCAGGGAGTGGAGCTGGAGCGTGCGGGCTTCCGGCTGAAGATCGACGGCCAGGCGCCGCCGGTCGCCGCGCCGGCAGCGGCCGCTCCGGCCGGGGCGGCGCCCGCTCCCGCCCCCTCCGCTCCCGCCGCCCCGGCCGCCGCCGGCCACGCCGCGGATGCCGCCGCGGCCGCGCCGAGCTCGCCGGGAGAGGGCGCCCACGTGCTGGTATCGCCGATCGTCGGCACCTTCTACCAGGCGCCGTCGCCGGACGCCGAGCCCTTCGTCACCATCGGGTCACGGGTGCGCAAGGGGCAGGTGCTCTGCATCATCGAGGCGATGAAGCTGATGAACGAGATCGAGTCGGACGCCGACGGGACGGTGGTCGAGATCTACCCGCAGAACGCCCAGGCGGTGGAGTTCGGCGAGCCGCTCTTCGCGATCCGCGTCTCCTGAGCCTCGCCGGTCGAGCCCCCCGCTGCTCAATCCGTGAGGCTCAATCCGTGATGTTCAATCTCTGATGTTCAAGAAGATCCTGATCGCCAATCGCGGCGAGATCGCCCTGCGCATCATCCAGGCGTGCCGCGAGCTGGGGATCCAGACCGTCGCGGTCTACTCGACCGCCGACCGCGACAGCCTCCACGTCACCTACGCCGACGAGGACGTCTGCGTCGGGCCGCCGGCCTCGTCGGCGAGCTACCTCAACATCTCGAGCATCATCTCCGCCGCCGAGATCACCGGCGCCGACGCCGTCCACCCCGGCTACGGCTTCCTCGCCGAGAACGCCCATTTCGCCGAGGTGATCCAGGAGTGCCGGCTGGCCTGGATCGGCCCCCGCCCCGAGGTCATCCGCCTGATGGGCGACAAGGCCAAGGCGCGCGAGACGGCGATGGCGGCGGGGGTGCCGGTGCTGCCGGGGAGCCGCGAGCCGCTCTCCGGGAGCGAGGAGGCGGCGGAGGTCGCCGCCCGCGTCGGCTACCCGGTGATCCTCAAGGCGGCGGCCGGCGGCGGCGGCCGCGGCATGCGCATCGTCGCCTCGGCAGCGGAGATCGCGGCGCAGCTCGCCACCGCGAGCGACGAGGCCGAGCGCGCCTTCGGCGACGGCTCGATCTACCTCGAGAAGTACCTGACCGAGCCGCGCCACATCGAGTTCCAGGTGTTCGGCGACCGCCACGGCAACATCGTCCACCTGGGCGAGCGCGAGTGCTCGATCCAGCGCCGCCACCAGAAGCTCATCGAGGAGGCGCCCTCGCCCGCCCTCACCCCCGAGCTGCGCGAGGCGATGGGCGAGGCGGCGGTCGAGCTCTGCCGGGCGGTGGGCTACGAGAACGCCGGCACCATCGAGTTCCTGCTCGACTCCGACCGCCGCTTCTACTTCATGGAGATGAACACCCGCATCCAGGTCGAGCACCCGGTCACCGAGATGGTCACCGGGATCGACCTGGTGAAGCTGCAGATCCGGGTGGCCGCCGGCGAGCCGCTGGGGATCAAGAGCGGCCTCATCCCCCGCGGCCACGCCATCGAGTGCCGGATCAACGCCGAGAGCCCGGAGACCTTCGTCCCCTCGCCGGGCCGCCTCAAGACCTTCCACCTGCCCGGCGGCCCGGGCACCCGCGTCGACACCCACGGCTACGAGGACTACGTCATCCCGCCCTACTACGACTCGCTGGTCGCCAAGCTGATCGTCCACGACCGCACGCGGCGCGAGGCGATCGACCGCATGTCGCGGGCGCTCGACTTCTTCGTCGTCGAGGGGATCGAGACCTCGATCCCCCTCCACAAGCGGATCGTGCGCGACCCGGCCTTCCTCCGCGGCGAGCTCTCGACCCGCTTCATGGAGCGGTTCCTCAAGCCCAAGGAGCCCAGGTGACGCGAGCCGCGGTGAGCCTGCACGGGCGCCTCTACGGCATCGCCGACGCCGGCGTCCTCGGCGCCGAGCGGGTGGCGCCGGCGGCCGCGGCGATGGCGGCGGCGGGGATCCGCGCGATCCAGGTTCGCGCTAAGGCTCTCTCCGGGGCCGAGCTCC